>Ga0070708_100003674_pt1 | contig 12039 bp, 10 predicted proteins | sample KBSK5503metaG_FD_65469 | JGI IMG/M metagenome (GOLD analysis project Ga0070708, IMG submission 65469) | Corn, switchgrass and miscanthus rhizosphere microbial communities from Kellogg Biological Station, Michigan, USA - KBS K5-50-3 metaG | ecosystem: Host-associated > Plants > Roots >...
CTAGTGCAGACGTGAAGTTCAAGGTCGCACTTGCCATCGTGATGTACGCCAGCCTGCCACTTCTGATCAAGTCCTTGCTCGCCATGCTTTCCGTGGTAGTTGGGGCGAGCGCCGATTCATTCACCTTTCAGAATCCGATTGCAAGTAATCCCGGATACTTTATCAACCCTGCTGACTCACATTGGCTTTACGGCTTAGGCACCGCGCTGGACATTTTCATGATCTGGACGCTCGTGCTCACCGCCATCGGATTCAGTAGCGTCAGTAAGGTCAAGCGATCCACTGCCCTGCTCATCGTCTTTGGCTGGTACTTGATCTTTGTTCTTGCCAGCACTGGCCTGGGCGCGGCGTTCTCGTAAACATTCCGGAATTTACGCGGAGGTAAGATGAAACGCGCGATTACGATTATCACGCTGCTGGTATCAAGCGTGAACCTGTCTGCCCAAACCAAAAATCCAGTCACGACTGTCGTCAAAGGGATCGTGCCCAAACAGCAGAAGAACCTGGTCGCGGCCGTCGAGGCGATGCCTGCCGACAAGTTCGGCTACAAACCTACGCCGCAGCAAATGAGCTTCGCCCATCTCGTGTTGCATATGACCGAGTCGAACTATGCTCTCTGCGCCAAAGCCAGTGACATGCCGCAGCCGAAGCACGACGAACTGAAAGATGCCGATGGCAAGGACAAGCTGCTGGTGGCACTCAAATCCTCATTCCATTTCTGCAACACGGCTCTAGCGAAAGTGGATGACTCCAAGCTCGGCGACACTATCGAAGCCTGGGGTAGCCGCAAAGAGCCCCGCGCATGGGCGCTGATCGCTCTGACTAACGACTGGGCCGACCACTACGGTGCTGCCGCTATGTATCTGCGTCTCAATGGCCTGTTGCCGCCCACCGCACAGCCCAAAAAATGAAATCAGATTCGGATGCCTCGCCCCATCGGCGTTAGCCTGATTGCCATTCTTTTTCTATTAACTGCTACTTACCTGATTGCGGTTGGTGCGGTCATGCTACTCACCCCCGGTAACGTTTCCATGTCAGCAGGCGCTGACTTGCTGGGCGGATTCGAAGTCGCCGGGCCGTACATGTTCTTGCTCATCGCCGTGGTCGCCACGGCAATCGGGGTGGGACTTCTACGGCTGTATAACTGGGCACGCCGCCTGGCTATTCTTGCAGCCTTACTTGGGATGGTGTTACTGCTACCGTCGGTGTCCAGCGCGGTCCTTGATTTTCGAATTGCCCAGCTGATTTGGGGAGGCTTGGGTGTGATGGTGCGTGCGATGATCGTTTGGTATTTGTACCAGCACCCTATCAAAGAAGCATTTACTCACTAAGAACCGAGAACTCAAAACTAAGAACTGGTGTCCAGTTTCCGGTTTCCTGTTTCTTGTGATTACTGTGATTTCCGTTCTGTCCTGCTGCTTGTCTACTCTTCCTCATCTTTCACCTCTCCGCGCTCCGCCTTCGCCTTATCGATGATCTTCTCCTGCAACTGAGAGGGCACAACATCGTAGTGATGCATTTCCATATTGAAGCTGCCCCGCCCCTGTGTCATCGAGGTCAGATCTGCCCCATAGGTCAGCATCTCAGCCATCGGCACTTCCGCCTTCACCACTGTGTTGCCGCCCTTATTGTCCATGCCTTGAATGCGTCCGCGCCGGCTGTTGAGATCCCCCATGATCGTGCCGGCAAACTCGTCCGGGACAGTAATTTCCACGCCCATCACTGGTTCCAGCAGCGTGGGTTTAGCTTGCTCCATGGCTTTTTTGAATGCGATTCGGCCCGCCATCTGGAATGAGAGATCGTTCGAATCGACGTCGTGATATGACCCGTCATAGAGGATGACTTTAAAATCTGTCATCGGAAATCCAGCCAGATAGCCGCGCGCCGCCGCATCTTTAATGCCCTTTTCGACCGCGGGGATAAAGTTCTTAGGAATCGCTCCGCCGAAAATGTCATTAACGAACTCGAACTCTCCGCCTCGCGGTAGCGGCTCCATCTTGATCTTGCAGTCGCCATACTGCCCGTGTCCACCGGTCTGCTTCTTGTGACGGCCTTGCACATCGGCCCTGCCGCGGATGGTCTCCCGGTAGGGCACCTTGGGCGCTTTCAAATTGACTTCGGTGTGATAGCGCTTCTTCATCTTGGCGACAGCCACTTCGATATGCTGTTGCCCTGTTCCCGCAATCAAAAACTCCTTGGTCTGGGCATCGCGGAAGAAACGCAGCATGGCGTCTTCCTCCATCAGCTTATGGATGCCGACGCCCAGCTTGTCTTCATCTGCCCGGCTCTTGGGTTCAATGGCAAACGTAATCGCCGGCTCCGGCAAACTCACCTTGGGATACCGGATAGGTGCCGACTTGTCGCCCAGTGTATCTCCCGTCAGCGTCTCGCGCAGCTTGGCCACGGCTCCAATATCTCCAGCGTGCAGCTCTGGAACCGGCACTGCGGTCTTTCCCTGCATGATGGAAATATGCGCCAGTTTCTCCTGAGACCCTCGAGTGAAGTTCTGCAAGACGGCGTCGTTTTTCACGACACCAGAGAAGACTTTGAAATAAGAAATCCGTCCTGCAAAGGGATCGGAGACCGTCTTGAACACGTAGAGTGAAGTCGGTTCCGAATCCGCCACCTTACGACCCGGCGGCTCGCCATTCCCTGACGTCACTTCCCCCTGCACCGACTCGCGCTCGGTCGGAGCGGGAGTGTAGTCCACAATAAAATCCATCACCCGGTCGGCGCCGATATTGCCCAGGCCTGAACTGAAGATCACCGGGAAAATCCGGTCCTCGCGGATAGCATCATGGAGCGCTGGAATCAGATCCTCTTCAGGGATGGTCCCCTTGTCGAAGAATTCTTCCATCAAAGTGTCGTTGCCCTCAGCGATCATCTCCACTAGCTTTTCGTGTGCTTCCTGCGCCTGATCTTTGAGATTCGCAGGGATCTCCGTTTCTTTGCCCTTCCCGTTCCCGCCCAGTTCGTATGTGTACGCCTTCATGCGGACCAGGTCCACCACCCCGCTCAGGTTCTTCTCTCTGCCAATCGGTAACTCCAGGGGAATAACGGTTCGTCCGAAAACTCTGGTCAAGGATTCCAGTACTCTCTCCGCGTCGGCGCGCTCGCGATCCATACGGCTGGCAACGATCAGCCGCGGCGTTTGAAACTCTTCGCAATAGCTCCAGATTCGCTGTGTCACCACTTCCACACCGGCTACTCCGTCCACCACGACGATCGCCGCCTCCACGACCGGCAGCACCATCTTGGCTTCGTGGACGAACATGCTGAACCCTGGCGTATCCACCACATTAATCTTGGTCTTGCCCCACTCCACATAAGCCAGGCCGCTCCCAATCGACATCTTGCGCGCGATCTCTTCGTCGTCATAATCGGTAGGAGCGGTGCCGTCGTCCACGCGGCCCAGCCGCTGCGTGGCTCCTGCGGTATAAAGCATCGCCGACACCAGCGAGGTCTTTCCCGCGTGCCCGTGACCCATCATCACAACATTGCGGATATTCGCGCCTTCATAGACTTTCACGGGTTTCGCTCCTTAACCATACTCACAAAAATCCGGCTGACGCTTACCCCTGCTCACGTAGGCACAGGCGACTCGCCTGTGCACCCGAGCGAAGCTCGGCGGATCGACAGCGAACGCTACGGCGGGCCCATAATTGAAGAGGAAGATATAGGTCAGCATCGAACAGCCTGCCGAAACCTTGGATGCTAACACAGCAGAATTTGCCCACTCAACTGCCTGAACCCGTATCCGCCCACGTCGACACCGGCGACCTCGCCTGTGTAGCGAGCGAAGCTCGCAGGTCCCCGCAGGTTGAGCTCACACGCCATTGCATTAACACGTCCTCAAGCGTAAGTTGTTGCCGCGTCGGAAAGCAGAGTATTCATGGTCCCCCACCTGACTCAGTTCACCGATTTTGGAATCCTTCTGCTCAGATTGATGGTTGGAGTAGTCTTCATCACCAGTGGCTGGAGACACCTCAAAGATCCTGAGATTCGCAGCAAAAGCATTGGCATCAGCAAGAATTTCACCATTTTTCTCGGTGCCGGCGAAGTCCTGGGCAGTTTGGGGGGCATGTTCGGCGTTCTGACCCAACTAGCCGCTTTCGGCCTGATCCTGATTCTGTTCGGTGCAATCTATAAAAAGATTTTCGAATGGCATATCAGTTTTTGGGGAGAGAAAACCTATGGCTGGCATTACGACTTGATGCTCATCGTGATGAATCTGGTCATAATCTTCACCGACGGCGGGCGTTTCAAATTGCTGAATTAGAAGATATGCACGAATGGCCCGTTCTCAGGATTGATAGCCTCCTTCATGTGATTTTCAACTGGCTTCCCATGCGAATGGAACCAATCGAGAATCCTTCGCTCAAAGTCCGTACGGTTAATGTTGACCGCACCACCGTGGTCCGCGCCTTGCACGACCCAAAGTTCGCTGTGTGTGCTACCTGCCTGCATCAAGGCCACCGAGTGACGAAGCGGAATATTTCTATCAGCAGTGCCGTGAATGAGTAGAGTCGGCACTCGCGAATGGGCAATCGCGGACGCTGGAGCGGATTCGGTGAGGTCCACATGGTAGCGAGCCCGAGAGTAAATTAGCGCAAACTCAAGCGTTGGTCTCGCAATCGTCCGAGCAAACCATAATCCAAGTCCACTGTGCCGCGAAAACCTGTCGTCTGCGACCTCTCGGAACGTCGAGTACGGCGATTCAACAGCAACCGCACAGAGTTGCTGGGTCACAGCACTCGCTTGCAGTGCGATCGCCGCTCCCATTGACTCACCAAACAGGTACACGCATCCAGGTGCACGCTGTCGCAGCCAATCGGCCCACAGATGCACATCCTGGCGTTCTTTTATTCCATAGGTTGCAATGTCGTCGCTACTTTCCCCGTGAGCCCGAGAATCGGGTAGAAGAACTGAATAGCCGTTATGCAAGAACATCCGACCGTATCCCGCGACTCCCTCTCGGTTATCACTAAGGCCGTGAAAAAGGATAACTGATGCGCCATTGGAAACTTTGGGCTGTATATACCAAGCTTTCAGGTCCGCACCATCGCTCGCGACGATGTGTACATCCAAGAGTGGGGCGTGGAATTCTTGGAGCGCAACCCTCCCGATCTCGGAGCGGTGTTGGATTGGGCGATGATTAACGTGCAGCGTGATCTCTGCCAGGAAAACCGCGGACACCACCGAACCAATGACGTACAGCGAGATGGCAAAAATTATGCTATTGATGACGCCCCGACGAAAAGTAATGGGCACAATTGAATGTACGACAGAGATGCTGACAATTGTTCCGGATTAGTGTGCAAAATCATCCAGCTGCAAGCAATAACACAGCGCGAAGACAACTGCGCGCAGCGACAAACTTGCATCCTTGCTCACCGTAACCTATTCTTGCAGAGGATCTGCTCCAGCCCCTATGCACCGCCTGACCGCCAGATTGCTGTTGATCTTGATGCTCTCGGGCACTTTTGCTCCGGCAGCTCTGGCCATCTCCGCCGAATCCCCTCACGCTTGTTGCAAGCGAAAACCCTTGCACGATCACGGCAGCGACAGCTCTGAAGTCCGAGCTCCTGACTCGGCCAACCATGATTGTTGCCGACCGTTAACCATTTCCCAGCGGGCTCAGCCCCGCCCACCAATCAGCGGCTCCGTTAGCCAACCATCCGGGACTCTACTCCAAGAAGCTGGTCCGAGCTATTGCATCATCGATTTCAGCGATTCCCGCTCTGCCCGCGCCCCTCCAATATTGTCCATCGCCTGACATTCCAAAAATAAGTGTCTCAAGGCTGCGTCCAGACTCCCGCTGCACGTGCAGGCGGGTTTCTGAATCATTCCGCAGTGCCCGACATTTGTGTACAGGAACAATCGACCCCAAACCGGCAATGTTCGGAGGAACGATGACGTCCCATCGTGTCGCACGCTTACTCGGAATTCTCTTGCTCGCAATCGCGGCGAGCGCCACCATCTTCGGCACCGTCCGCGGCCTGATCCACGATCCTCAACACCGTCCCGTCCAAGGTAGCCGGGTCATCCTCCGGGCTGAAGCTTCCGATTGGACTCAAACCACCACCTCTGACAGCTCCGGCGAATTCCACTTCGACGCCGTGCCTCTCGGCGCTTACACAGTCACAGTCGAGGTCCCCGGATTCGCTCCCCAGGAGCAACGACTCGCGCTTACTTCTGGCCGCGATGCCCGCTTGCACTTCTCGCTCGCTATCGCCAAAAGCAAAGAAACCGTCGAGGTCGTTGACACTCCGGCGACGATCAATCCCGAATCTTCCACTACCACGAGCGTAGTCAGCCGCGAACAGATTTCCCAAACTCCAGCCGCCGACCAGACCAACAGTCTGGCCATGATCACGAATTATGTTCCCAGCGCCTACGTGGTCCACGACCAGCTTCACATCCGGGGTGGACACCAGGTCACATGGCTGCTCGACGGCGTTCCCGTTCCCAACACAAATATCGCTTCCAACGTCGGTCCTCAGTTCGATCCCAAGGACATCGATTATCTCGAGGTCCAGCGCGGCGGCTACTCCGCCGAATATGGCGACCGCACCTTCGGGGTCTTCAACGTAGTTACTCGTTCCGGCTTCGAGCGCAACCGCCAGGCCGAACTGGTCACCAGCTACGGCAGTTTTAACAGCACCAACGACCAGCTCAGCTTCGGCGACCACGGCGAACGCTTCGCCTACTACGGGAGCCTGTCGGGATACCGCACCGATCTTGGACTGGAAACTCCGAGCACTCGCGTCTTGAATGACCAAGCGGCTGGTTTGGGAGGATTTGCCTCGTTCATCTTTAATAAGACCCCCGCCGACCAGCTTCGTCTGGTGACATCCCTGCGCGGCGATCACTATCAGATCCCCAATACTCCGGACCAACTAAGCTCCGGCATACGCGACGTCCAAAATGAGCGCGATGCTTTCGTGAACTTCTCGTGGCTGCACACTATAGGCAGCGGCACAGTATTGACCGTCTCGCCCTTCTATCACTTTAATCGTGCCCACTATAGCGGCAGCTCCGTCGGCCAGCCTGATCCGAACCTCACCATTCCCGAGGACGACCGAGGCTCCAACTATTTGGGCGGAGTCACCTCTATTGCCATCAGGCGGAGAAAACACAACGCCCACGCAGGAATTCAACTGTGGGCTGCTCGTGACAATCAGCTCTTTGCCACTGTGCAAGGGGACGGCAGCAACCCGCAATCGCAGCGGCAGAGAATCTGGGGAAACGTGCAGACGCTGTTCCTCGAAGATCAATACAAGCTCACTAGCTGGCTCACCCTCAACGCCGGCGTTCGGCTCACTCATTTCGGAGAATCCACGGTCAGTGAGAACGCCGCCGATCCTCGCGTCGGCGCCGCCATTCGCATTCCGAAGCTAAATTGGGTGGCTCGAGCCTTCTATGGCCGTTATTACCAGGCTCCTCCCTTGTTGACGGTCTCAGGATCGCTCCTGGGTTTCGATCTCGCTCCCCTCCGCGGTGAACGCGATGAACAACGCGAGTTCGGCCTGGCAATTCCCATTGCCGGCTGGACGCTCGATCTCTCCAACTTCCGCACCGGCGCCAGGAATTTCTTCGACCACGACGCGCTCGAGAACAACATCTTCATCCCGCTTACGATCGGCCATGCCCGCATCCGTGGAACCGAGGTCAGCGTCAATTCACCCCGCATCGCGAAGCGCGCCAATGCTCACCTGGTCTATTCGAACCTAACTGTGCAGGGAGCATGTCCCATTACCGGGGGATTCATTGGTACTTGCGACAAACAAGGGTACTTTCTCCTCGACCACGATCAGCGCAACACACTCGCCGCCGGGGTCAACTTGATATTGCCTTGGCATGCTTGGGCTGACTTCAACCTGAATTACGGTTCGGGCTTTCTAAATGGCGAAGGCGACGAGGAACCCACGCATCTTCCCCCTCACACAACTTTCGATTTGTCGTTAGGGAAATCTTTCGGAGAGAATTGGAGCGTCCGCCTGACCGGCCTAAACCTCTCCAACCATCATTATCTATTGGATAATGCCAACAGCTTTGGCGGCACCCACTTCGCTAACCCGCGAGAGCTCTCAATCCAACTCAAATACCGCTTCCGCTATTAGCCCACTCGAAAGTAGCGTCGGCATCGCGCCGGCAACGGTGGGTCGAGCAAAAAACTAGGGCGGCCAAATCGGCCGCCCTGTTAACAATCAATTTGTATCCGTGGTTTAAGCCGGCTTTACGTTCTCCGCTTGCCAGCCCTTCGGGCCTTTGACCACATCGAACTGTACTTGCTGGCCTTCTTGCAGGCTGCGGAATCCGCTGGCCTGAATGGCCGAGAAGTGCACGAAAACGTCCTCCCCGTTCTGGCGGCTAATAAAACCATAGCCCTTGGCATCGTTAAACCACTTTACTGTTCCTGTTTCCATATTGTTGCTTTGTTCCTTTTTTGATGTAGCGCTGAATTCCTCGCAGGACTTCTGCAGGCAGGTCACGCTGTAGAGCGGGAGTTGCTGAAGCAAAAAAACCGCAAAGATCAAACGCAGCCTGATTGTACCCCAGCAACTCGGAAAATCGCCACGTTTTTCTCGCCGCATGCCCGCCAACCCCAGTCTTTTAAGAAGCTTAAGAGTGCCCCACTTCTCGCCACGTTAAATAAAAATTGGCCCGATCTCAGCGACCGGGCCACACTACAACTACTCAGCCTCACCTCAGAAAAACAACTTCACTCCCAGCGTAATGCTCCGAATCCCACCGCTGAACACTTTCGGGTTCAAGAAATTCGGATCGAAGGGCAAAACGTAGCTCTGGGTAGTCGTCGCAGTCACCACCCCGGCATTACTGAACACGTTGCCGTTGCTCAGACTGTAATTGGGATGGTTGAGGATGTTGAACACCTGCGCCTGCAATTGCAGGTATTTGGTCTCCGAGATGTGCGTGTTCTTAAATACCGACAGATTGAGGACTCCGAAACCCGGAGTTGTGATGCTGTTGCGGCCTATCGTAGACCTCGCCGCTCCTCCAGCAATCACATACCGATCACCGGGATTAACCGGCGTGTAACCGATCGCTGGATCGAAACCAAGAAGAGCAGGGCTAGAATTGACATTGCATCCGTTCAATTTAGCGCTCAAGAAAGAGGTGGTGCCTACGTAAGTGGTGCCACCGGGCGCTTCGCAAACCGGAAACACATCTCCTGAAACCTGCCCGGTGCCCGATGGATTGAACACGGCCCGGTCGCCCGCGGTATCCCCATTGCCGTTGGAGTCAACCGCTGACTGGATCGTTACCGGCTGCCCCGATTGCGCCAGGAACACAGGACTGATTTGATAACCGTTCAACAATGCCTTCAAGAAGCGGTTACCGGTTGTGGTTTTAGGCAGCTCGTAGATCAACGACAGGACGAACTTATGGCGCACATCCAGGTCGGAATTCGCGCGATCGTTCACCAGTCGGTTGGTATCCTCTGCGCGACGGGGATTGAGCAAACTGGTGAAGAATTCATTGGTCGAATTGTCGATAGCGTGAGCGTAGGTATAGTTGGTGTTTAGGGTCAGCCCACGGAAGGCGCGTTGCGTGAAACTGATTGAACCGCCGTGATAGGTGCTGCTGCCGTACGGTGGATCCGAGGTCACGTTAGCGGCAAATCCGAAGGGAGCATAGATGTTCGAATCGAAGTTGTAATAACCAACGTCCGTTGGAGTATTAGCGTTCCACGTCGCCGGAATTGAAGAAGGGTTAAGGAAGGTGGGCAAAACCGCTCCTCCCGCATCGAAGTAACTGGTGCGATTGCGGCGATACTGCACCGGTAACGAGACCCCGCGGGTGCCCAGGTAACGCACTTCTAAGGATGAGTTGTGGTATAGCTCGCGCTGCACGCTAAGACTCCAGCTCAGCACTTTCGGCATAACAGTATCGTCGATGTAGCTGGTCGTGAGTGCCCGCGCATCAGCTTGAGTCGCGGGAGGTATATAGGTTGCCGGCAAGCCGCCGCCGGCCAGGAAATTGGTATGAGTTGCGCACCATGACGGCTGTGGGGTTAGGGTACACGCCGACGCCGGATCCAATTCACTCTGAAGCTGCGGCGGTAAGGTGATCGAAGCAAAGTTCTGGAATTTCACATCGTAGTAGATTCCAAATCCGGCGCGAATCGCGGTCTTTCCGCTCCCAGTCGGGTCAAATGCGAAACCAACCCGCGGGGCGATATTATTCTTGTCAGTTTTCGGAATCCCGAAGTTGATCACACCGGGAACGCTGGAAATTGCATTTAACGCCTGAGTCTCGTCGCCTACCGGATTGGTCCAGTATTCGTAGCGTAACCCAAGGTTCAAGGTCAGTCTCGGCGTCACTTTGATGTCATCCTGGAGAAATCCATACATGGCGCTTTGCGTGCCCAGGAAGAATCCCGATCCGGCATTACGCAGGGTCCTGCCACGAACATCGGGTTCCAGGTCGTTCACCAATGTTTGCATCGTCTTATACCAATTGTCTCCGTTGCTCCGCGACAGGAAGAACTGCGGATAAATGAAGTGCATATACTGGCCGCCGAATTTAAACGTATGTTTGCCATGCGCCCACGACAGATTGTCTACAACCGAGTAGGTATTCTGTTTTTGATACTGGTTGTCGCCGGGACCCACAGTCACCTGCCCCAGATCTACGATCGTTACATCCTGAGGACACGTCGAACATGGATTCTGATTGGCCAGACTGTAGTACGCATACTGCAATCGCAGGTCATTCACCCAATTGCTGTTGATGCTCCACACATCGTTTATCGTGAACTTACGGTTGCGATAAAGCTGGCTTTGGTTGAACAGCTCTTGGGTGGAATTCACCGGGAAAACGAATGTCGCCTGACTGAAGTTGAATCGCGCGCCCAGTTGATGGTGTCCAACGCTATAGTCGCTGTTTACCTGGGCATCGTGCTCGTTTGTACCGACCGGACTGATAATGATCAGATTCCCAATGGGAATGTTCTGGCCATTTACCGTGGTCGTCGATGGCTGCCCCGTCCCCGGATCGAGTGACTGGGCCGGCGCTACCGGATAGTTCTGCAGGATAGAGGCCACGGTTGGATTCGCCGCCATCCCAATGAGTGAACTCAGGCCTCCCGCGGTTGGAGCCAATAGTGGCGTTGGCGTGCCTTGACCATGAAGATATGTACGCTCGTACGCGCCAAAGATAAACCACTTGTCCTTGACCAGCGGACCGCCAATCGTCCCCCCGTAGCGGTTGTTGTCGTAAGCAGGCTGTCCCGAAATCGTTCCCGCCTCGATTGCTTGCTTGGTGAGATTATCGATCGAATTGAAGTTGCGGTTTTGCGTGTACCACTCGCCGGTTCCATGCCAGGCGTTGGTTCCGGTCTTGGTCACCAGATTGAACTGCCCCCCGGCGGAGTGTCCGTATTCCGCACTGAACTGATTTGTTTGCAGCGTAAATTCTGACACCGCATCCTGGATCACGGTCGAGTTGGGACCGGTCACGCCCAGATTGTTGTCATCCACCCCGTCTACCGTGAAGTTATTGTCCCTGGGCCGCGTTCCACCTACGGAGCCGCCGATTCCGGTTACACCACCGGGTTGGGCCGTTACGTTGGGAGCCAGAATCGCCAGATTCAGCGGACTGGACAACGCGCCGCCAACTACCGGGAGGCTTAGCAGTGCCTGCGAATCGAAGTTATTGTTCAGCGAGGAGGACGTGGTTTGCACTTGCTCCGTCCCCGCCATCACCTCAATCGTTTCTGACGCGACGCCGAGTTGTAGTTGCGCGTCGGCAACGTTTTCCTGGTCCGCCAACACTGTGACGTCCTTCTTCACAAAGCCTTTGAATCCCGGGCCTTCCACCGAAACTGTGTATTTGCCGGGCAGGATGCTGGGAAGGTTCCACGTTCCCGCAGAAGTCGTCTGGGTAGTTTGCACGACGCCCGTGGCCTGATTGGTCACCGTTACCTTGGCATTTGCCACCGCGGCGCCTTGTGGATCCAATACTTGTCCGCGAAGTGAACCAGTTGTCCGTTGCGCCAACGCGGAATTGCAC
>Ga0070708_100003675_pt1 | contig 12037 bp, 17 predicted proteins | sample KBSK5503metaG_FD_65469 | JGI IMG/M metagenome (GOLD analysis project Ga0070708, IMG submission 65469) | Corn, switchgrass and miscanthus rhizosphere microbial communities from Kellogg Biological Station, Michigan, USA - KBS K5-50-3 metaG | ecosystem: Host-associated > Plants > Roots >...
CGGCGTCTGGCGATTGCAATGGTGGTGCCGCGCTCATCATAAAGTGGAAGAATCGAACCTGTAAGTAGCAGTCACTTAATCTCGGCAATCCAACAAGCGCTTGCAGCGGACTCGGTTGAGCGTGATGGTTATTGAAAGGTGACGCGGAGGTTTAGAAAATCGCTCGCCGCTGAAGCGCAACGTTCGGCGGCTGGAGCATCCTGGGGGAAAGAATGGGATTCCTGAACTTCTTCAAACATGAAAACGTCACACCATCAGATGAGCAATTCCTGGGCGAGTGGAAGCTAATTAAGGGTGAAGGTCTGGAAGACAGCGAAGGCGTATCTATGAAGTTCCTCTCGGACGGGAAGCTTGTTTATGTCATTCACCAGAAGGATCGAGATCAAATTATGAACCTAAGCTTTCGAGTTGAAGGAAACCACCTTGTAACCGATCAAGCTTCCGAACCGAGCGAAGAAAGGACAAAGTTTTCGTTTGACGCACAGGGCAATTTGATTCTCGATTATGGGGGGAATAAGAGTTGGTTCGCGCGTGTGTAATCGTCGCCGCCGAACAAGCGCTTGAAGCGGACGCGATTGAGTATTAGTTAACGGTAGTTGTTGAAATCGAAGTTGAGTGAGTTCGCGCGCCGCTTAAGCGCAACGTTGGATTTCTTCTCCTGCGATTGAGCGTTTGAGTTCTTATGAACTTAACAGTCCGGAATTTCTTTCTTTCAGTGGTCCTGTCACTGGCCCTTAGCTTTGTTCTAATTGTGCTCTATGTCTTTTACCCAGTGTTGAGGGCAATCGTAGGTGGCATATTCAGAAGCTCGTTCTCGCGGAACCCTCATAGCGCAGGCATTGCAGCAGTTGGTGGCGGCATGAGTGAGTCATTCTTCGGGATAGTTGTGGTAACGGCATCAATATTGTTCCTCGTAATATTCACCTTGCTGCAAAGACGGGGCGGCAGGGGTTGATGTACAGACGGATGGATTGCAGTGTTAAGACAAAGCTGGTTTTTATGCGTCGTTATCGAAAACGTATTCTTTATCGAGACCGAAATCCAACAAGCGCTTGGAGCGGTCTCGCTGGTGAGTAGCCTTTATTTGTAGTTGCGTGGGCGAGCCGCTCAAGCGCAGCGTTGGATGTTTCTTCTTATGATCGACAAAACCGCCAGAAACCGCGCAGCCGAAACGATTCGTCGTTTTGTGACAGGTCAGATCACGAACAAAGAATTTATTCGCAGGTATCCCGATTCAAGAGAAGACGCGGCCATTTGGGCGTTAGACGATACTGTGTGGTGCCTCTACGATGACATTCTCACTCATAAGCTTTCGGGAGAGTACGCGCTCACGAAGGAGTTCAAAAGTGAAGTGGCGCGTTGGCTTGTGTTCCTCTATTCCGACGCTGAATACCAGTGGCCCAAAATCGGCAAACCAGGATTTCGCCAGACACCATCATGGTTTTGTCGTGCTTTCCCATTTGCATTGAAAAGATTCAAAAGGTTTAGAGCTGCCGGCGACTATTCCGTTTGGCCTTTCCTCCGGCGCGAGGATTTTGAAGACGCACGCGGAAAACCCGCTTTACTCGGCGGCCACATCCAACAAGCGCTTGGAGCGGACTCGCTATGAGCGGGCCTCTTTGTTAAGTTGTGTGGGCGAGCCGCTGAAGCGCCGCGTTAGATTTTCGGGAACTCATCACTCCTATATGAGTGAACTCTAGAATGAAAACACAGAAGCTAATCCTCAGCGTGGCTGGCCTTTTTTTGGTGGCTTATTTCTCCTGGTTGGTCTTTGGTTCGGGCGATTGGTTTATCACGCACAGTAGAAATGCTTCAAACCGATCAAGTCTTTTAAAAATGAGAGACTACATTCATATTGGAGATGGTTATGAAAGCGCTCTTAAGAGTTTTTTGGCAGCTCGCTTCGAAAGACCTGAGACTTTCTGCTGAGAGCCCGCAAGTCTGGGCCGTCTCTATGCCCTCTGAAGTTGGGGCGACGAATTGGGTTCTCTATGTAGAGTTTCGAGACGGTAAAGTGTCTGGTGTGAAAGTTAGGACAAGCGATGGTCCACACCCCACTGATGCCCCCGAAGATGTCGGTGGCTAAAGAGAGAACCCGCTCGCCTTATCCTGAATGGTTTCGCGAAAATCTAACAAGCGCTTGCAACGGACTCGATTGAAGCTTGTGTTAGTAGTAATTTGAAATGAAGCTTGCGTGGAATCGCGCGCCGCTGAAGCACAACGTTATACCGCTCGCACGTCATGAAGTATCGACTCCTAAACTCCATCGCTCACAACTTCACGCATTCGTTCGTGAGCTACACGAACTATGTTGACGACGGTTATGTGATAGACGATCTTCTTCAACTCGCGCGGAATGCCAACGGTGAACGAATCTCTATTCAATGGATTCCTGATACCAGGCCAAATATGTCGCTTCCCCCTCGCGTTCTTATCAGTATCGCTGAACGCAAGTCGTGGTTGCCGTCTCATGTGCGTAACTCCGGCGCGGATATCAGCGCCATCCGGGAATTTCGAACGGACATCTTTCTGAAAGCCAACAAGCAAATTGCCGTTGAAGCGCACCTTGTCGACGATCGAGGCAAAGAGCACGTTGCGAATGTCATTTTTTGATTCGACGCGGTATAACACGTCGTTTGAACCGGAGCGGAATCAGCTTGGCTCTCATCCGCGAGACTTGAATGCTTGATACAATATTTCCCGCCCGGTTAACTCCACCGTTAGATGCTTCTTCTGTTGAATCGATACTTATTTGTGGGAGCCTAAATTGAACACAGCTCGCGTAACGGTAAGAGATTCGGGCTCGCTTCTCGCCTTCGAAAGCACTGGCAGTGAACACACTAAAGTTTGGGACAGGTTCTTAACAGTCGAAGGCAAACCGGCCTATCACATTGGCAATGTCTGCGGTACTTGTTCATTCTTTTTCGAGCGATTGGATGGGGCTAATCAGAGCATTTCCCCAAGTGAGATATCCGATAGCCTCCGGCAGGGCTTGAAGGACCTCGATGATTCGCTTCTCGGCAAGATCAAAGTCATTCTCCCTGAAGGCGAGTATATCGCCAGTTTGCTGGAGGTGGTCCCTGACAGAGTGTTGCCAGGTTCTGGAAATGACTATTTCGCCCACGAACAGGTTGAGCTGTGGGGAATCGATGGATTCTGGAATTTACCGCACTACACGAAAACCGAGTATTATCGGTCTCGAAGTAGGAATCTCGGCGGGAGGAGAAAGCTTTTCGAGTTTGTAATCCCTATGTTTCCACGGAACTGGCTTAAGGCTGATGAGGTTGATGCGTATCGAACCGGAATCGCATCCGGTCAGAAGCCTACAGCTTTAGCGTTATCCGTATTAGATGTAAAACAACCCGCCACATGGAACGGTGAACCTGCAGTGACTGAGCATTGGTGTCTCGCTCATTACTTGCTAGACGGGCATCATAAAATGTTCGCCGCCTCTGCAATAGATAAGCCTATTACGTTGCTTTCTTTTCTCTCATTAAGTGAATCTGTTGCAACGGAAGAGAATATCAGCAAGTTGATCGATAATCTTTGAACGCCCGCATCTAACAACTCATTACACCGGAGCGCGGGACAGCATGCTTCTCAAACTTTTTCGTGAGATCGTTGCTTGAAGGTGTTCGCGCGCGCCCGGTGAATTCGATCGTTAGAACTCAAGTGAGGACATCACACAATGCAAGGGGGAGAACAGCATGGTCAACGAACATTCCGGAGAGCAACAAAGCATCAGAACAAAGACGGAGGACGGAGTAGATCATGACCGGCGCGAGCTGCTTGCTGCGTTCACTACTGTAGCGGGCGCTAGCGCGATGGCGCTCCTGTCTCAAAGTGCGCAAGCGCAGTCCGAGAGCACTCCCGTGCCTCGTCGTGCTCTTACCGGCCGGGATGCGTCCGGGAAAGTCCGTTTTCAAGTCGTTCGATGTCACTCCACAGGTGGTTACGTTTCAGTCAAGTCCCGGGCTCGCGTTCTATGAGTTGTATGCCACCGACGGCGTACCGAAGATCACGGGTCTAGAGCGTGATCCGATGCTTACCAAGAAGGGCTCGTTTCCAGAACCTGGTGGCACTCTTTTCCGCCTTGTCATGTTTCCACCGAAACCACCTGAGGGTTCGAAGCCAGATCCAGCAGCCTATGGAAGGTATCTAGCAGAGTTGGACCAAAAAATTCCGGGGATGGCAGCGTATTTTAGAACGGGACACGCCGGGAATGCATACGTCCGATAGCGTTGACTATGGAATAGTTATACGGGGAGAGATGACCCTGGAGTTAGACGATGGGAAAACAATTCATCTTCGCCAAGGGGACTGCGTCGTTCAAAATTGGACTCGTCACCGCTGGCTTAATCCGCTCTCAGAACCGTGCCTTATGGCATTTATCCTCATTGGCGGAAAGCGGAAGGGATAGAGCGACCGAAGAAAGTGCCTACGTGAGTTCTAACTTTTGCATGCAGCGGACGGTCCCACAGCGTCGCTTCGCGCCGCCATCGCCTGAAGCATTGGGCCTCGTAGGAGTGGGTAAGAAGTCCGGACCCTCCCGACTAGGACCGTAAAATAACCAGGACCACGCGGCGAGAAAAGCATTTCTTTTCTGCCAGGAGGGTCAGTCTGTCAAAGATCGATGTCGGAAAAACGGATCGGGGGGCAGGGTCTCGCGGATGCTCAATTAGGAGACGCCGGTTCTTACCACAGCCAAATTTTCGCGAGCTAATTTTTAACAGCGAGTGGGTGAGAAACCGAAAGCAGCGAGCTAGCCAGCAAAGAGTCTCCAAAAAAATGTTACGTGGAAACAACTAAGGTACCTTTTCAATTTGGTGCCGAGGAAACTCCGCTATAGCGATGATTCCCAATTATCAACGCCGACTCCCATACCGCGACTTGAACCATCTCGCTCATCAATCGCTTCGGCAACTTCCTCAGCGCTCCTGCCGTGATTGAGTAAGATTCTGTCCAAGGCGATCCTTCGGCTGTCATCGCATTGACCTTTCCGGCACAACAAATCGTAAGCACGGTTCCGTCGAATGAAAAAGTGACAGGCGCATCGTTGTTCAAGTTAGCGACTTGCGCCGCGAGCTTCTTGAGCGCTACGCGGGCCCAGTCGCGCTGTACGTAACAATGCGGTCGGGCTAGATAAGCGGCGCGCTTCCTCTCCCAAGGCAGGAGATGGCGATATCGGCGACCTTCTACGAGCCATGGCGGCTCGATCGTTAACTGGAATCTGCCGCCAGCGGAGTTGTCCAAGGACCAGGCTACGAAGGCTAAGCCTTGCTCCCTGGATTCGACCTGAAGGGCCAACTCGGCATGCACCAGAGCGATAGTTCGCTCCGACGCCATCACCCCACCGAGCAAGACTGTCGGTACCTCCCATCGATTAGTGAGACGACTCGCCTCCAGTTTAAAATTCCCGAAGTCGAAACTGATACCTGGTGGCTGGTCGGCGAAAACGCTTTGATCCTGTACGAAGCCGAGAGTCAACAATAAATCCCAAGTAGAAACAGCGGAGGGGCCTGAGATGCCGGAAGATGGGTTCATCTTCGCTCTGTTGCCGTCAAATGATCTGGACGAGTTCAAGAAAATTACTGCCCTTTCCATGCGCGCCATCGTCAACCACTTAATCCGTGACCTCTATTGCTTAAACAGCGAGAGCTTGTTGGGAGCATAATTTGGCTGTGGCTGGATCGAATATGCGTTCGATGGTCGTAGGAGCGACCTGCCGCCGTAAAAGCCCTTCTCAGCAATCGGTGTTTTCAACGACGATCCCGCTCAAGCTGTTCAATTACAAGTTCGTACACTTGTAAATCATTTTTATGAGGGTATTTCGCTCTTGCATGAGCGAGTAGGCGGTTGCGTGTCTGTAGATCGTTTACGCGAACAGCAAACTTCCGCTCCAGCTCTTCGGTTTCTGTTGGAAGCTGCAGATAATTATTTGACCTCAATTCCAGGACGTACTCGGCGGCGAACTCATACTCTGCGTCGGTCAGGTAACCCAAACGATGACTGCTCCGGTAATCATTCTGCGTACTTTCACGCTTATAGCCATCCAGAAAGAGCTTACCAAGCCCACAAACAAACATGTACAGATCGGTCAACCTCTCGTTCTGTTCATAATCCGGTAGTCTGATTCCTGAACTCTCAAGAATGTAGTGACATATTTCGTGTGCCAAGATTGCGCGAAAGGCTTTCCCATCTATCAAGAAATGACTGGGAATCTTAACTGACACCCAGCCATCAGAGACTTTGAATTGGCCTGCAGCATCAATGAGTGGGCCCGTTTCTATTCGCGGAATTCGATACGGGACGTTTAGACCCGAAGCTATCTGGCGCACATGATTCAACATTGCTGCGATTGTTCTGTCTGTTGACCTGACTGGCAGGCTCGAGGGACTCAAAAGAAACCCAGCGGAAGAAGGTTGTTGTGAGCGCCAAGCATCCTTCGCTAGATTATCGATCTGCTTCCTCAGTCTCGCAAAACCAGACTCGTCGTTTATTTCAATGACTATCGGCCTTTTGGAGAATCGGGCAAGGCCAGATTCAGACCTTAATAGAGTGACTTTGGGTCTCTTGGAGAACGAAGCCAGGAGCCTTTTCAGGGCTCTGCGCAAACGTGTCGGGTCAACTGGAACTTTGCAGGTAGGGCAGATGGCCTTTCGCCAAACACGGCTGGGATCCAGCCGAACTGTATGTTGTCGTGAGGGACACTTCAACAATACAGACATTGGCATTAGCGTGCTATCCTTTTGCTCTACATGAATCGAGCGGCTTCACCACCAACGTGATGCGCTCTGTCTGGAGTTCACCTGTTGAGGTCCAGGCTGATTTTGAAAACTCGCTGATTATACTCCCAACTGGGAGTCGGGGTAAAGCGAACGCAGCTATTTCATCAGGAGGACAGTCCTGATGGGATACGCGCGACCCCAGCCTCGTTATCTGGCTTCAAAGCTGCGAAAGATTAGAAAGCAACTGAATATCACTCAGAAGGCAATGGCGGCGCTCGTGCGCCACAAGAAATCACCCGTTTATCCCGGCCACATTTCGGAGTTTGAGGCAGGTAGACGTGAGCCTTCGCTGTTGGTCCTTTTGCAGTACGCTCGAGTCGCTAAGGTCAGTGTGGAATCGCTGATTGACGACGAAATCGATTCGATAAAGTAGGGCACAGGTCAGGCTTGTGAGGGTCGACCAATTTGCAATACTCTGCAGGGTATTGTCAGGTTAACTGGCGGAGGATGAGATCAGACTGCTCATGCGGCATACTGCACTGATGAGCACCTCCGCTTCTCTTTACCATCGTCATCGCTTCCCTACCGAGATCATCAGTCATTGCGTTGGTTGTATTTTCGCTTCGCCCTGAGCTTCCGCACGTGGAAGAAATGTTAGCGATGCGTGGCGTCTCCCTCAGCTATGAGACAGTCCGAGAATGGTGCCTTAAGTTCAGTCAGCTTTACGCCAAAGGGCTTGCGCCACAAGTCTCCTCGACGTGGCGACCAATGGCACTTGGATGAGGTGTTTCTCAAAATCAACGGACGCGTTCATTACTTATGGCGGGCAGTAGACCAGGATGGCGACGTATTGGACATCCTCCTCCAGAGCCACCGAGATAAGAAAGCGGCCACGAAATTCTTTCGCAAGCTGCTAAAACCTTGCGCTATGCCCCGCGGGTGATCGTCACAGACGGGCTGAGGAGCTATAGTGCGGCAAAAGCTGAAGTGATGCCGAGCGTCGAACACCTCCAGCAGAAGTATTAGAACAATCGAGCCGAGAATTCGCATCAGCCAACCAGATTGCGAGAGCGGCTGATGAGACGGTTTAAGTCAGCGGGGCACGCGCAACGTTTTCTCTCGGCCTTCGGAATCATTACCTCACACTTCTGAGTGGGCAGACATCTCTACAGAGCTAGCGCTTACCGAGCAGTGATGAAATCGAGGTTCGCCATATGGGAAGAGGTGATCTGCGTCAAGGCGATTGTTAATTGATCAAATGAGGAACGACGATTCATCATGTCTGAGTCCCTATTCTTGTTTCTTCTTGAGTTAAGTTGACAATACCATTGAAATTGTTAGTGATTTAAGCGTCTGAGAAATGCTTATGTCGGCAGTGGCGAATGTGTGTGGCTAGTTTTCCGCCAGTTTCGCTAGTGGCGGAGAGGTTCGCCAGTTTGCTCCGCCACTAGGCATCGGATCTATTGAGAGTTTGCGTCAATTGTTCGTCGGCTCCGCCAGTGCGGCCACTTTACGCCACTGACTGGGGGACCCCTCTCGATACTAATGGGTACGGAGTCGTCGCTGCAATGAACCCTCACCCCTGCGTTGCCTTTTTGTCACTTGGTGCTAAATGCGCGAAAACCCAAGGATTCGCTGTATCCAACGGTTCTTGAAACTTTGGGAGACCAGCTGAGAGCAAAACAAATGGATTTGGGTCTGTACCAGAGGCAGGTGGCGAAGCTGTTGGGAGTAACAGAGGACACTGTGTGTTACTGGGAGAATAATCGGGTCCGACCTTCTACGCGTCTGCTGCCAAGGCTGCTGCGGTTCCTTGACCGGCGCGTTTGAGAAGTGGCGTGTCGTAAAACACTCCTCACTGCTCCGAGAACCAAGGAGGTCTCGCTCTCAACACCAGCTTGCCGAGCGAACTCGGACTCACACAACGAGCCTACGCTCACTGGGAGCGCAACCCGGTCGCACTCCGCCCTGACCGGCTACTGAGCCTCGCTGAGGCCCCTCAATGTCGCATTTGGGGGAACTAAAAGAACGAAGAAACGCGAGACTGATCCAGCGGGCAGATAGGTAACAACCTCATTAATCCAAAAATTACTTGCTTGGCGCTTCGCTGAGAATCTCGGACAACGTGACCGTGTTCGCCAAATTCGACAATGGAGTGTACTTACCTGGACGCGTCCAAAGAGCGGCTGCAGGTCCCTGGAAGTGCTCCTTTCGATGTTCTAGAACAGCAGCGATTCGTTTGTTAGATTTTCCTCTCACTAACCAACGCTCTTTTACTTCGGGGCTGGGAGTCGGAATTTCGCGGACGCTCGCCGACATGTAAACGTAGCGAGTCCGCACAGTAAGTGAATTACCAGCGTCTCTTTCCCAACTTCCCTTCTGAATCGTAAATCCCTCATTTGGTATGACAGATAAAGCCCCTGTTCGCTTGTCGCGGTAGAGTACGCAAGAAACTAGAGCAAAGTCGCCAGTTGGAAAAAACACTGCAATGTCCGCATTGTCAGTATACAGATATCCTGCCCCTGAACTTTTGGGAGCGGATTTCCACGTAATTGGATTTCTCACAAAAAGCCAATGCGGATCAATGGGAGGTTGTGATTTGTTCTGCGTGATAGAAAGCAAGGCAAACAAAAGGATAATGTGCATAACCTAGTTCCTTACCCAGACAGGGACTGTTTGCGGCTCAGTTTGACTAATCCCAAGTAGGGCATTCAATATGAGCTCTGTTCTTTCACATATACAACTGTGCGTGTAATCACCTGGTCTTAGTTTTCCGTGCAGGTAATTACCCTTGAATGCGTCAGGAGTATCTGAGTTTCCTTCACCGGGATAATTCAAATGCGCTCTGATATCCCCCCATTCCCAAGAAGGTTCGAACGTGGTCTGATAAGGTCCGTTAAAAATTCCTCTAGGTATCTCTTGGATCCCACTAAAAGGATTCAGCTGACCGAATCTAACACTTGAGTCTCTCTTTTCATTTGCAATGGTATGCGCTCTTAAGTTGATAAAGAAGGTTCCATTTGGAATAGAGTTGAGCTGCTTACCATTGTCATCCGTACCGCCGGAAAAGACGTCAGATCTTGCAATTTGCTTGTCTTGATCGTAAAGCTCCAGATACCCTTTGGCTGCTCCTCGATCGTTTGTTCCGGTCTTTGTGAATCTTACAAGATATCGGAAGTTGCTTTTAACGGACTGTGATTTGCCACTACTATCTATAAAGGTGTGTTCTTTTCCCTTGAACCAATACCATGCCCCCTGGAACTGAAACCAATTCCTACCAGTCGGGTCCGTCCTCGTAAGTGGACCATTTCGAACGTATTCATATAAGTTCCAAGTTTGAGGATCAGTGCGTATGGAGTACTTGGAATCATCCGCACCGCTGAAGCGTCCTTGCGTTGACGAGTAGTATCGCGCCTCGAAGTAATCGAGCCCCGTCTCATTATCCCGTTCTTTGAGGGTTAAGAACGGGTAGCTCGAGCCCGCGCGCCCCGCATCCGCGCGAGACGTAGTTATCAAAGAACGTCAGGAGGCGGCGGCGGCGAGTCCTCGTTGATCGCGGCCCGCTTGAATGAAAACGCCAACAAAGCAAAGTAGGTCAACAGAGCGTAGAAGAGAACGTCGCTGCCTATGATGTACAGTAACGATGCGGTTTCATTGTCGACCAATAACTTCGCAATCAGCGGAGGGAAAAGATGTAAAGCCAAGACCCTCGGCCATCCCACTGGTAAATAGAGCAGCGTCTGTATCCTGTAGTCGTCGACAAAAGTAGAGAGCGGCCCCGCTGCAACCGCATAGCAAAACGGGAAGGCCGCTCCGCTTAACAGCGATAACGCTGCACGTCTCACGTGAGTGTCATTCCATTAGTGCGGATCCAGTCCGCGAGAAAGTCGTGACGACTTAGCCTTGTTATGTAAGTACATCTCTATATCGTCTAACGCATCGTCGACGCGGCCAGCAATCTTCGGATCACTTCTTAGCTTCTGCAGAACCGGTAGGACCTTCTCCATATCAAGTGTCCCGTGTATCCGTGCCAAATGACCCAAACAGGTTACCGCCAAACCGGAGACTTGCGGATCAGGATAGTTCGTAAACGCGATGCACGTGTCTTGGACCCAGCGCCAGTCGTCATCATGATACGCGATGCTCACTAGAGCCCGACTTATAGCCTCGGGAGAACCGGATGAGAAAGCTGCGTCAGCCTCATCACGGGAAACTGGTCGTACTTCTTCATACCTCATAGTGTTTTACTTCGGAATGACTTTTCCTGTTCTAGTAACCTCACCAGCCTTAATCAGGGCATTTTTCATCTCTTGCGTCAACTCTGTCCAAGTACGGACGTGTCCGTGAAAGGTCTCGGTCCCAGGGTTAGTGTTGTCAAATACGACAAACTCATTCGTACTGCGGTCTATTCCGATTCGCCTAGGAGAGGTCTCCTTTATCTGAATCGAGTTATCAAGAGCGCTTTGCCCGTTTGTAGGAGCTGCACTGATATTTCCTCTCGTTGTGGAGCCATGCTTGGGACTCTTTTCATATATCAGAGTTCCTGCGCTCATGCCGCTATCTAATACATTTGCGGCTTCCTCCGGAGTAAGATCACGTGAACCGTGGCTGGAGGAAATAGCGTTAGACCACAACCAAAGGTTGGCTCTGTTCATTGTTTCAGGATGGAGGCGGACAAATTGACCGGTGATCGGACTCTGAACGAGGAGTTCGTCGTTGGAGTTTTCCTGCTGCATCTTTAGCAGCATGTCGCGCTTCTGTTCTTCTACTCTCTTAACATCCTCGTCTTCCCCCCACACATCCCAAGCCAGCCAATTCTTTAGTTTGGAGAAGAAGCCTCTTCCATCTGGGTCAACTCTGCCGAGGGGGTTGTTATTTACATATGAGTAGGCGTTCCAAGATTGTGGATCACCTGGATTAAGCATTGCCTGATGGTTTTCAGGGTCAACCGTTGTGAACCTCCCTTGCGTTGAGGAGAAGTACCGGGCCCCGAAGTAATCGAGCCCGGTCTCAGTGTCCCGTTCTTTGAGGGTGAACTTCTGGCGGATACCATCGGAGATTGAGTAACCTTGCGCAGTGCTTCGGCCGCCCGCGGGTGCAAACAACTCCTCACCAAACGGCAAATAATCATGCCGCTTCACGTTTGCCCGCGCGCCTGTCTGGTCAAACACCATCCGCGGCGTGCCCAGCTGATCTGTCACCAGCCAGTTGACGTTTCCAAGTGACGAGTTGGTGATGACCACATTGCCGAGGTATGAGTTGACGGTATTGAGCGAAGTGTCAACCCGCAATGGATACTGCGGCGTCAC
>Ga0070708_100003677_pt1 | contig 12037 bp, 13 predicted proteins | sample KBSK5503metaG_FD_65469 | JGI IMG/M metagenome (GOLD analysis project Ga0070708, IMG submission 65469) | Corn, switchgrass and miscanthus rhizosphere microbial communities from Kellogg Biological Station, Michigan, USA - KBS K5-50-3 metaG | ecosystem: Host-associated > Plants > Roots >...
AGCCCGTCCCCCCTCCACTCTTCTGGCAAGCCGCCAGGAACAACGCCAAACCGAAGAGAGCGACGGGGCCCAGGCGGGCCATGAGTAGCCGGACACGTGCGGTCATCGCCCTTTGTTCGGAGCAGGTTACGGGCCGGGCAGGCTAGGAACCGGTGCCGCAGCGTGGCGAGATGCTCGGTACTTGCAGCTGCTGGGGTCCGGCTAGCTCTACTGCGGGGAACCCCTGTGCCGTATGTGATTCGGTAGTCGCCCGGCGTTCAATGAGGCGAAAGGATGTTGGAAACCTAGGTAATCCTATGTTTCGATTTGACGCGTCGCTGCGGGGCGTCATAGCGTGGGCCTCCGCTCACGCACCCCGGTCCCGCCCTCCAGAGGATAGCTGAAGGTGCCCACCGACCCGACGCCCGCCCGTCACCCTTCGACCGAGCCGGCATGTGATCTGGACCAGGTAGTTGTCCTGGGGGCGACATACCGAGATCTCGGTACCGACGGGCGTGAGGACTTGGCCGGCAGGTTGCTGGCGAGCAGCGCCTCGTTCAGCGAGCGGGTCCTCCTCCACACCTGCCATCGGGTGGAGCTGATCGGGCGGGCCGCAGAGGATCCTTCGCCGGCCGGGTTCCCGATGACGGTGTCGCATTGGCGCGGCCTCGCCGCCGTCGAGCGTGTGTTCCTGGTGGCGTCGGGCCTCGACTCCGCCATCGTTGCTGAGGAACAGATCCTCGGACAGGTTCGCGACGCCTACCAGACTGCACTCGATCGCGGCCTGAGCGGGCCGGTCACCAACCAGCTGATGCGCCGCGCGATGCGATTTGGAAGGCGGGTGCAGTCCCAGACGAATCCTGCCGTCGACAGGTCGCTTGGAGATCGCGCTGCTCGATGGATCCTCGGGCGGATGCCAGACAACGGGCAGTCTCCCCGCCGAGCGCTGGTGATTGGGACCGGCGAGATGGGGCGGCGGCTGGCCACCGGTCTCGCCGACGGCAGGGTGGAAGTCTCCGTCGCCTCGGGCAACATTGGTCGTGCGGAGCGGCTCGTGCGGGAACTCCCCGGTGACCGACACCGCGCGATCACACTGACGGCGGCACTCGACCAGACCCTCGATTACGAAGGCGTGGCAATCGCGGTGCGGAGCGGTACCGCTCGCCTCGAGGCACGCCACCTCACCACAGATTCGGTGGTAGTCGTCGACCTCTCGTCGCCGCCCACCGTGGCACCCGAGGCAGCTGAGATCCTCGGCGATCGGCTCCTCCACCTCGACCGGATGGGGGCGTCCGACCAGACGAGTCGGCTCTCGCCAAACACTGAACGGCGGCTTCGGGATGAAGCTCGAGCCGAAGCCGGCAGATTTGCCTCCTGGCTTGCCACCCGAGCGAGCGGTGACGGGATCGCGCTGCTGCGTGCCCACGCGGAGGAGATTCGGCGGCGACACGTCGAGCGCCTCCGCGGGCGACGTCGCCTGACGGCCGCGCAAGCCGATGCGGTTAACGCCATGACGACCGCGCTGGTGGGCGACTTGCTCCATGAGCCGACCATACGCCTTCGCCGCGAGCCCGATGCCGCGAGCTTAGTCCGCGAGATCTTTGGGATCGGCTGATGGCAGTCGCCACAGCTACCCTGCGGCTTGGAACTCGAGGGAGCCGGTTGGCGCTCGCTCAGGCTCAGTTGGCAAGCGATGCCCTTTCGCGGCACTCACCGAATTGCATCGTGGAGATCGTGCAGGTTCGCACGGCTGGCGATGCCATCAGCGAACGAAGTCCATCGGGACACTGGACCGCGAGCGACGGACAGTTCACCAGCGAACTGGAGCGCGCATTGGTCGAAGGTCGAATCGATGCCGCGCTCCATTCGCTCAAGGACCTGCCAACCGAGCTCCACCCGGGATTGGCAGTGGCCGCGGTCCTCGAACGCGGCGATCCGCATGACTGCCTGATCAGCGCTCATCCGGGAGGTCTCGCCAACCTGCCGTTTGGCGCACGCATCGGTACGAGCAGCGTGCGACGTGCCGCCCAGCTCGCCGTCGCTCGGCCCGACCTTGTGGCCCGTCCCATCCGCGGCAACGTCGACACCCGCTTGGGCCGCCTTCGGGCCGGCGAATACGATGCCTTGCTCGTCGCGGCGGTAGCACTGGATCGGCTTGGGCTGAAGGTCTCCAGGCAAGCCCGCTTGCCGTACTGGCTCATGCTCCCAGCTCCCGGTCAGGCGGCGCTGGCGCTCCAGGTTCGGGCCCGCGACGGGCAGGTCGCGAATCTTGTCGCTGAACTCGATCACCGCCCAACGCGCATCGCGGTCGAGGCAGAGCGTGCCCTGCTGCGCTCGATCGGCGGCGGCTGCCTCTCCGCACTCGGAACGCTCGCCACGATGAGGGGCGGCAGCCTGCGTCTGCGTGCGGCCTATGAGGGGCGTGAAGGCATGGCTCGCGTGGAGATGGCCGGTCCCGTGGGGTCGGTCGACGAGATCGTGGCCGAGGCTGCCGCACGAATCCTGCGGGTCACCGGCGGCATCCTGGCGTGAGCACCGTTCTTGTCACCCGGCCGGCTTCGCAGGCCGACGAGCTGATCCAGATGCTCGCGGCACGCGGCATCGGCTCGATCGCGGTACCAACCGTCCAGACGACTCCGGTGCGCGACAACAGTCGGCTGGATGCTGCGCTGCGCTCACTTGGCGATGTGAGTTGGCTGGTGATCACCAGCGTCAATGGCGCAAACGCCCTTCTTGCCCGCCTGCCAACCATCGGCGGCCGGCTCCCCCCCGGAACCCGGCTTGCGGCGGTTGGTCCGGCGACCGCGCGAGCGCTGGACGACGGCGGGCTGCGCGTCGATCACGTGCCGGCACGGTATCGCACGGTCGAGATCGCGGACGGGCTCGGGGATATACATGGTCAACGAATCGTTTTGGCTCGTACCAACGCCGCCACCCCTGAACTGCGCGACACCCTCCTGCGCGGGGGCGCACGGGTGGACGAGGTCGTGATCTACCGGACGGTGGAGGGACCCGCAAGCTCACGTGACCCGCTGCAGGCCGCCCTGCGTCAGCCGTTGGACGGAGTGACGTTCACAAGCGGCTCCACTGTGCGCGGCCTCCGCGCGCTCCTCTCCCCGCCCGACCAGCGTCGCGCGACAGCACTGCCCGCGTTCTGCATCGGCCCGGTGACCGCAGAGGTGGCTCGTCGGGCCGGCTTCGACGTTGCGGTCGTCTCATCCGAGTACACGGTCGCGGCTCTCGCCAACGCTATCCACCGCTACTTCACAAAGGGGAACGAATGACCATAGCTATCGAGTCCACGATTGCATCCGGCGTGCGGTTCCGTGGAAGGCGCCTCCGTCGCACTCCGGCCCTGCGCGACCTGGTCCGCGAGACTCGCCTGCATCCCGGTGCGCTCGTTCAGCCACTCTTCGTCAAAGCCGGCCCCGGGCCCCGAGAACCAATCGGTGCGATGCCCGGTCAGTACCGCCTGGGGATCGCCGATCTGGGCGATGAGACCGCGCGGCTGCGGGTGGCCGGGGTGCGTTCGGTCCTGCTCTTTGGCTTGCCGTCGGACAAGGATCCCCTTGGTTCGGGAGCATGGGCCAGTGACGGAGTCGTCCAGGAGGCGATCGCGGCTATCCGCGCGGCGGATCGAGACCTGGTGATCATCGCCGACGTGTGCCTCTGCGAGTACACCAGCCACGGCCACTGCGGGGTGCTGGATGGCAATGGCGACAATGCCATTGTCGACAACGACGCCACGCTGGAGCTGCTCGCCCGAACGGCCGTCTCGCTCGCGGATGCGGGGGCTGACATCGTCGCGCCGAGCGCCATGATGGACGGTCAGGTGGCGGCCATCCGCGCCGCGCTTGATGCCGCTGGACACCAGGAGCGCGCCGTCCTCGCGTATGCCGCCAAGCACGCGTCCGCCTTCTACGGTCCTTTCCGTGAGGCGGCGGACTCGGCGCCGGCGTTCGGCAACCGGCGCAGTTATCAGATGGATCCGGCGAACGGGCGTGAGGCCCTGCGCGAGATCGACGCCGACCTGGCTGAGGGGGCCGACATGGTCATGGTGAAACCGGCGCTGCCGGCCCTCGACCTGGTCGCGGCTGCCCGCGCCCGAACGAATGCGCCGGTTGCCGCCTATCAGGTGAGCGGGGAATACGCTGCGATTAGCGCCGCGGCCCAGAATGGCTGGCTGGATCGGCGGGCCGCCGCGTTGGAGACGTTGGTTGCCATCGCACGCGCCGGTGCAGACATCATCGTCACCTACTTTGCGGCGGAAGCCGCAGGTTGGCTGGCCGATGAGGCACGCGAATGAGCAATGAGCGTGTTGTTCATGCCTGGCTTCTCGCCCTCGATCCGGCATGGCGTCGTCTGACCGACGCCGAGCGACGAGGTGACGTCGACGAGTTCTGTGCGGCCTCTGATCGCGCAAGCGCTCGGCTCGTGCAGCACGCCTATTCGACCATCGGCCTGCGAGCGAGGGGGGATCTCCTGCTCTGGCGTCTGGGCGAAGACCTCGAGTCGATGGAGGAGACCGCGGCCGACCTGCTGGCATCCGGCATCGGCCGCTGGTTGACACCCTCGATGTCGATGATCGGGCTGATCCGACCAAGCCAGTACGTGAAGCGCCCGAACCGACAGGAGCAGAGTCTGTTCGAGGGGGAGCGCTCGCGGTACCTGGTCGTCTACCCCTTCGTCAAGAACGTCGAGTGGTATTTGACCCCTGCCGATGAGCGTCAGGGGGTCATGAAGGGGCACATGCGCGTCGGCCATCGCCACCCACAGGTGCGCCAGCTCCTCGCTTACTCGTTTGGACTCGACGACCAGGAGTTCATCGTTGCCTACGAAACCGATGACCTGGTTGCCTACCAGGATCTCGTGCGCGAGCTCCGTGAGACCGAGAGCCGGCGCGCAACCGTGCGCGACACTCCCATCGTCACGGGCATCCATCGGCCACTCGGGGAGATCCTGCAGCGGCTGGACGGAACGCGGCGATGACTATCGCGCCGGCTACCACGCGATCCGACGAATTGATGGCACGCGCCGAGCGCGTCCTGCCGGGCGGGGTCGATTCGCCGGTGCGCGCCTTTGGCGCAGTCGGCGGTACACCTCGCGTCATCGCCCGTGCCGCAGGTGCGTATCTCTGGGACGAGGACGGCAACCAGCTGATCGACTATATCGGCTCCTGGGGGCCGATGATCCTTGGACACGCCCATCCCGACGTCGTGGCCGCGGTCAGTGAGGCTGCCAGCCGCGGCACATCGTTTGGAGCGCCGTGCGCCAGCGAGATCGCCCTTGCCGAGGAGATCGTCGGGGCGATGCCCTCCATTGAGTTGCTGCGTTTCGTGAACAGCGGCACGGAAGCCGCCATGTCCGCCCTCCGCGTCGCGAGGGCCTTCACCGGCCGCAACCGGGTCATCAAGATGGCAGGCGGCTACCACGGCCACGTCGACGCTCTGCTGGTGAGCGCTGGATCCGGGGCGACCGGCCTGCCGGCGAGCGCCGGCGTCCCTACCAGTGTTGCCAGCGATACGCTGGTGATTCCACTTAATGACCTGGGCCCCGTGGCAGACGCCCTCGCCGGCGGGGATGTCGCCGCGCTGATCGTCGAACCGGTCGCCGCCAACATGGGCGTGGTTCAACCGGCACCCGGATACCTCGAGGGCCTGCGGCAACTAACCACGGCCCGCGGCACCGTCCTCATCTTCGACGAGGTGATCACCGGCTTCCGAGTCGCGCGAGGTGGCGCGCAGGAACTCTACGGAGTCAGCCCGGACCTCACCGTCCTGGGCAAGATCATCGGTGGGGGGTTGCCGGTCGGCGCTTACGCGGGACGAGCCGAGCTGATGCGCCTGGTGGCGCCGCTCGGCCCCGTCTACCAGGCCGGCACGCTCTCCGGCAACCCGCTGGCCATGGCGGCCGGGCTGGCAACGTTGCGAGCCCTCACGGCGGCGATCTACCTGCACCTCGAGGAGGCGGGCGGACACCTCGAGCGAGGTTTGCGGCGCGCGGCCGAGAGTGCTGGGATCCGGGTGCGGATCGTGCGGGTTGGATCGCTGCTCACCGTCTTCTTCGATGACGACCAGCGCTTTGCACACTTCTTCCACGCCATGCTCGAGGCGGGGGTCATGCTGCCACCCTCGCAACACGAGGCGTGGTTCGTCTCCGCCGCGCACGGCCGTGCAGAGGTTGATGCCACCCTCGATGCGGCGCGGCACGCGTTCCAGGCCGTCGGACAAGCCAATGCTTGAGGCACCCAGCCGGCCGATGACCGGCGAGGGCCGCTTCCTGGCTGCCCTCGGCCACCATCAGCCGGATGCCACGCCAGTGTGGTTCATGCGCCAGGCCGGGCGCACGCTCGCCGAGTACCGAGCCCTCCGCGAGCGGTACCCAATCCTGACCATCGCCAAGACGCCCGAGCTGTCCGGCGAGGTCACGCTGATGCCGATCCGAACCTTCGGCGTCGACGCCGCGGTCATGTTCGCTGACATCATGCTGCCGCTCGAGCCAATGGGGGTCGAGCTCGAGATCGAGCCGTCTATCGGACCGATCATCCACAATCCGGTCCGGTCCCGGGCTGACGTCGAGCGGCTCCGACTCTTCGAACCGCGAGACGAAGTTGGCTTCGTCATGGACGCGATCCGCATCGTCCGCCGCGAGATCGATGGCAAGCAGGCGCTGATCGGCTTCTCGGGATCACCGTTTACCCTTGCCTGTTACCTGATCGAGGGCCGGCCATCGCGCGATTACGCGATCGCCAAGGCGTTCATGTATCGCGAGGCATCCGCCTGGCACGCGCTGATGGAGAAGCTCACCGAGGTCGTGGTCCGCTACCTCAACGCGCAGGTCGCCGCCGGCGCACAGGTCGTTCAGCTCTTCGACTCCTGGGTTGGGTCGCTCTCGCCGGCCGACTATGCCGAGTACGTCCAGCGGTACGTGGCGCGCGTCTTCCGTGGGGCAACAACGACGCCGACCATCCACTTCGGGACGCAGACCGCGGCTCTTCTCGAGTTGATGGCCGACGCCGGCGGGGACGTCATTGGCGTTGACGCCCGGCAGTCGCTGGACGTCGCCTGGGAGCGCGTCGGATTCGAGCGCGGGATCCAGGGCAATCTGGATGCGGCGCGGCTTCTCGCCGGGTGGGGCCCTACGGAGCGCGGGGCGCGTGATGTCCTGCGCCGGGCGGGAGGTCGAGCGGGCCACATCTTCAACCTCGGTCACGGCGTACTGCCGGACACCGATCCGGACCTCCTCCGTCGGCTCGTCGACTTCGTCCACAGTGAGACTGTCCGGTGAGCGTCCCGCCCGCGCGCTCGCGCGGTCGCCTGGGAGTGCTGCTCATGACGTACGGCTCGCCGTCGGGGTCTGACGACATGCCGCGCTACCTGGCGGCCGTCCGCGGTGGCCGCCCGGCTGCAGCAGAGGTCGTGGCCGAGTTTCGCCGCCGCTACGACGTCATCGGCGGCTCGCCGCTCATCCCGATCACGCAGGCGCAGGCGGCAGCCGTCGAGGGGCGGCTGCGGACCGAGGGTCTCGATGTCCGAGCCACCGCCGGCATGCGATTCTCCGAACCGACCATTGGTCGGGCGCTGCGAGAGCTGGCCGTGGCCGGCTGCGATCTGGTGGCGGCAATCATCATGAGTCCGCAGTACTCACGGCTGCTGATGAGCGGCTACCAGCGAGAGCTCGCGGCTGCCGCGAATGAGCTGCGCGATGGGACCCCGGAGACCTGCCTCGCGCCGGCGTGGTACCGGCACGAGCGATTCCTGACGGCTGTCACGGACCGCATTCGGGAGGGACTCGATCGGTTACCGGTTGACGAGCGGGAGCATGCGCCCGTCCTCTTGACCGCCCACTCGGTGCCGCGGCGTGTCGCCGAGGGAGAACCGGCCTATCTTGAGCAGCTGCAGCATACGGCCGAGCTCGTTGCGGCACGAGCCGGATTGGCGCCCGACCGCTGGCGTTTCTGCTGGCAATCGGCTGGCCACGAGCCTGGCGAATGGATGAAGCCCGACTTCGCAGATGTCTTGCCGCAGCTTCGCCGCGAGGGTTATCGGTCCGTTCTGGCAGCCCCCATCCAGTTCCTGTCGGACCATCTGGAGGTTCTGTACGACATCGACGTCGGCGCGCGTGAGCAGACGGTGCGGGAAGGCTTGGCCTTTGCACGGATCGAGTCGCTGAACCTCCATCCCGAGTTTGTGGCTTGCCTCGCCGAGGTCGCCGTGGACGCTACCTCCTGACACGAGCGACTTGGCCTCGTGTCATGTCGGCTGCGGAGGCCCCAGCGGGCCGACCAAAGACCTTCTGCAGCGCATCGACAGCGTGCTGATTGACGTTCGCGTTGGCCTGGCGCCGATGAGCCACTCTCGCTTAGGGCCCAATGAGGGAAACACAGCGCTGAGGGGCAGAGGCTTAGAAGGCAGATCGCTCTGAACGCTGTGGGGACGAGCGTTGTAGCGGGACGCAATAGCAGGCGAGACGACAGTTCGCGTGCCGTCCTGAGATCAGAATCGAGGTTTGGAGCGGGAGACGAGGTTCGAACTCGCGACATTCAGCTTGGAAGGCTGACGCTCTGCCAACTGAGCTACTCCCGCCCGCGATTATCCAGTTCGTGCTCAACCACAGCGCATAACTGGATCTCGGGAACGAGGTGACGGTAGCACAAGGCATGGGCGCTAACGTCGTATCCGCGAAGCGCCAGCGCTTCCGCCGGCTCGTTCACCGCTCTAACTCCCTTCCCAATAGCTCCCTGCCTTCTCCCAGACCTTGCGGGCGGCGATTTGTCCAGTTTGTCGCGCATCGATGTCAGCCTGCTCGAAGTGAATACCGCCGTAGCGGCGTGAAAGACCGGCCTGGTGCGCTGCCTCCGAGAAGGTCGCCAACGACAGCGTGACGTCGCTGCTCGGCACCGTGCCGGGCTCAATCCTGGAGCTGCCGGCCCGAATAGTTGCTGTGCCGCCGAAACGGTCGCTCCGCGTAAAAAACCGGAGGATCTCGGCTCCAGCCGCGCTGAAATTGCTGTGCCCGGAGGCGTACTCGGGGAAAGGTGGTGTCGGGAAGGTCGTCGTCTGGTAGGGGAACCACGATCCACCGTCGACCACCTTCGTGCCCTGGTACGGTCCACCCCAGGCACGCACCGGCTGGCCACGGAAGAGCGTGCGGATGGCCGTTATCGGGCGGACCGAATTGAAGGTTCGCTTGTTGTCCCAGGCACAGCAGCCGGCATCCGCGATCGCGTTGGTGAGGGCGAAGAAGAGCTTCACGTCCCGTTCGACGCCGTGGGACTGCTCTCCGTGGTGATCGCGCCGCGCGACGAATTGAGGGAAAGGGGCGCCAGGGGCGCCCCTTTCCGTTGGTTCGGCTTGCCCGTTAGCGTCCTCGACCCCGCCACAGGGAAGTCCGCCCCCCAGGGCGCGCATCAGCGCACGGACGCGACGGTCATTACTGCTGGATGTAGACGTTGGCGCCGCTCTCGAACACCGGCTTGTTGAAATGGATGATCCCGGGAACGTTCAAGCGCACGCCCTCGACGACACTGGCCGGCACATCGGTTCCGACCACGCAGTTGATCCACAGCGTCCCTGACAGATGCAGGTCTGGGTTCGCGTCGGGGGTGGCCGTGATCGCCAGCTTGAGCAGGCCACCACAGAAGTCGGGCGGCAGCGGTCCGGCCGGGTTGCGTCCACAGCCGTAGAACTGGAAGCTGATGACCCGATCGGCGGTCCAGGTGCCGGTGATGGTCACGTCGCCAGCAGCGACGTGGTGGCTGAATGTGCCGCCGCCGGTGGCCCACTTGCCATCGGCGCTGAACGAGCCAATGCCCTCAAGAGTCACCACGTCGCCGTTCTCCGCGATCGCTTGCTCGCCGGCAGGAAAGCCGAGCGACTGCAGGAAGGCGTCGCCCAGGTGCCAGTCATAGGTGGCCCTTGAGGTGTGGGCGAATGTCGCTGCCGGTGTCAGGAGTGCTAGGCCGAAGGCGATCGCCAGGATGCTTGAGTATCGTCGCATCAGGAGCTCCTTCCTATTGCTTTGTGCTTAGTGCCAGATGGTGATATGGCCTGTCTTCAGCTTCGCGGGACCGAAGGCGCCGATGCCCGGTACGTCGAGCAGGTGCCAGGCGACACCGGCATCCCCCGCCGCTTGGGTCGAGATGAAGGGAACGTTCGTTAGCGTCGTTGCGAATTGACCGTCGGCGGTCTTGCCGATGACGTGAATGGTCGCGATGCCATGGAATGTGGCGACGCCGCCTGTGATGCTCAGTGACCCCCGCGTCACCCGACCCTCAACGTGCATCTGTTGAACGCTTTGCCAGGGGCCCAAGGGGAACCCGCCCGACCGCCCGGCCATAACGCAAAGGAACGAGCCACCTGAACTGGTCGCCGTAAACCCAAGTTGGGATGTCGTCCCGCGGGGTCCTTCCACGACGCCCCCTCCCCGGACTGCGGCGCCGGACGAGGCCACCGCGGACGGCGGAAGCGCGATCAGCGCTGCAGACATCAGAAGCGCTACGGGCCAGCGAAAAACACGGGCAGCTGCCATACGTCCTCCTCCTGGGAGGCGTGGCGGAGGGGCCTGAGGCCGGGTGCGCGACGTCAACGACTCTCGGGCCGCACGGTGCCTGTGGGCAACGCCATTCGTTGCTGAAGACCAACCGTTCCGGGAGGCAGTCAGCATGTCTCCCCAGGCTTGACAACGGGCGCGGGGGAGGCCGGCTCGCGCTCCCGTGATGGCAGCCGCGGCACCTGAAGCACGGTCTCGTGCGCGTGCGTCACGTCTCGGTTGGGGTGACGCTTGCATCCCCGTGCCGCATCCACCGGGGTCAAGCGACGTGGGCCTGGCCGTTGCTAAGCAGAGCGCATAACCATGGGCCTTACGCTCAGGCCTTCACGCTGGATAGCACGGCGCTGGAGTGGAGAAGCTTGGAAGGCTGACGCTCCGCCAACTGAGCTACTCCCGCACCGTTTCGTGCTCAGTGAGCAGCATAACTGACCCGAAGAACGGCGCTCGCGCGGCCGATTTCGTTAGCACAGCGCCCGCACAGCGCAATAACTGGTCTAGACAGGCGACCATCTGGACAAGCCGTCGAGCGCGCGAGCAGAATCGCGGGCGGACGGCCATCAACCCGGGGGCACGTCGTGTCCGGGTCCCTGGTGGACGAATGGAGCCTGACGTGCCCAGCCAACGAGCGGCGGCGCGCGAAAAGCTACTGCGTCAGACGCAGCAGCTTGCCCCTCTGCTCGAGATCAGCCCGAGCGCGATTGTGATCAGCGATCTTGAGGCTCGCGTGGTGGCGTGGAGCCCCGCCGCCGAGGCCCTGTTCGGATATGACGCTGACGAGGCGATTGGCCGAAATCTCGATGACCTGGTCGCCAAGACTGCCGATCTGCACAAAAGCGCTGTCGCCTATGGCCGGCGGGCGGTCCGCAAGGAGCAGGTCCACACGGTTACGCGCCGCACGCGTAAGGACGGTTCCCTGGTCGACGTCGAGCTGCTCGTCGCCCCGCTTCTCGTCGACGAAAGACCCGTCGGCACCTTCGGCATCTACCACGATGTTACCCAGCACCAGCGACAGAGGCAGTATTACGAGTCGCTCCTCGAGACGAGCCCTGCGGCGATCATGACCGTTGATCTAGAAGGGACCCTCACGTCGTGGAATCCGGCGGCGGAGCGGCTCTTGGGGTACTCGCCGGAGGAGGCGATCGGCCGGAACGTCGACGACCTGGTCGCGAACCGCAGCGACCTTCGAGACGAGGCCGAGGAGGTCAGCCGTCGAGCGGCTCTCGGCGGCCAAGTTCACCTTGTCACGAGGCGGACGCGCAAGGATGGCTCGCTCATCGACGTCGACGTGGTCGCCGCGGCGATCTTCGTCGGTGGCGAACAGGTCGGCTACTACGCGATCTACAGCGACGTCACCGAGCTGCAGCGGCAGAGGCAGTACTACGAGTCGCTCCTCGAGACGAGCCCTGCGGCGATCATGACCGTTGACCTAGAAGGGACAGTCACATCGTGGAATCCCGCGGCGGAGCGGCTCTTGGGGTACTCGCCGGAGGAGGCGATCGGCCGGAAC
>Ga0070708_100003678_pt1 | contig 12036 bp, 13 predicted proteins | sample KBSK5503metaG_FD_65469 | JGI IMG/M metagenome (GOLD analysis project Ga0070708, IMG submission 65469) | Corn, switchgrass and miscanthus rhizosphere microbial communities from Kellogg Biological Station, Michigan, USA - KBS K5-50-3 metaG | ecosystem: Host-associated > Plants > Roots >...
GTCGCATGCGGGTTGATGCTCTGTAATGCCGCGTGGTAGTTTTTGCCCGTGGTGCATGTCAGGAACTCGTCACCGTTCAGCAGACGTATTTGCGGTCTTGACTGCTCTCCTGCATCCCCCGCAAACCCGACGCTGCCGGGGCTGATTGTGGAACTTCGATCTGCTCTAACTGCTGTGTGGAAACTTCACCTTCTCCGGTTCGGCGGTCGCGAATGTGATGTTTGTTTCGGGCTCCATAAACGGAAATTCGTTCTCGTCCGCGTCCAATCCCGCAACCGCCCGCCAGTAATCCATTTGTGAGTTTCGCATGGGCCTGAGGGCCCACCCATGGGAATGAAAGACGCGTTGCTGAGGCTCGCTGACTCTAAATGAGTTACGTGCGTCTTTCGACGAAGTGTAATCGCTGTTTACGCCAGCCTGGGGCAGATCCAGTTGGGTTAGTCCCAGTTAGCTGGGGAAAAAGGGTGAAATATTTTGGACGGGAAAAGCTGCATTGATTTCGAATGAACAGCTTTTAGGCACAGTTTGAGAGATATCCACAGAATGCATTGGATGAAGAACCGCAAGCATTGCGACATAAATGAGAACCAGTGCTGCTTTCGCCCAGACCGATGTTGTCGTTGCACAATTTCCGGGCTATGGATTGTGAATAGCCCCGCACTCGCCTCAAAGCAAAGCACCGAAGATTATCTTGACCCCGGACGAGGAGAACATGTAAACGCTTTGGCCCGGGGCGCGAGTCCCTGTCGGCCCCAACGAGGAATGGTTCCATTGGGTTACCAAACCAGCCGGAGGCGTCCAAATGAGATGGCCACTTCGACGATTGTACCTGACCGAGGAGAACGACGACAGCGATCTTAAGCCACTTGCAGTGGAGGAGTTACTCAGCCCCGTGCTTGAGCGCGCCTTATTCGCCACGAAGGCCACGGGTGCAGCGATAGCCTGGCGCGAAGGCAAGGAAATGGTTTGCATGGCCGCACGGGGGACCGCTCCCGATCTCGGCATGCGTTTAGACCAACGATTCGGGTTTTCCGGAATGTGCTTGCAGAAAGGCCGGATTCTATTCTGCGACGACACGGAGATGGACCCACGAGTTGATCGGGTGGCCTCCCAGCGGCTTGGAGCCCGATCTATAATCGCGGTGCCTTTGCTTGATGGACGGAAGATTGTTGGCATATTGGAGGTGTTTTCTGGCACCGCCCATGCTTTCGACGACAATGACATTCGCCAATTAAATCTCCTCGCGAAAATGACAGTCGAGGTCATGGCCAATTTGCGATCTGCACGCGCAGCGGGGCCGGCTGCGATATAGTCCGGTTTTATCTGCAGAAGAACTGGACTGTTCGGCGGGCCCACGCATACAGGCGGTAGCAGAAATCCCGAGGCAGGATCATAGCCCTGGCGGATTGAAGATCGTGGTTAGGGACACGAAGGCCGGGGATCGGTTTGGGAGCAAACATTTCTCAGCGAATCTTTCAAAACGTCCCGCGAAAGATCCCTTGCAGATCGCCAAAATGAGACCACATCGTGGATGACCCTGCAAAGGCGAGAAAGGCCAGAGTCAAGCCGATCCCCAGCAGCAGTCGTTTCGATGAGACTTCCCTTCTGAACACTTGAGTGATCCAAAAAGAATCAGCGGTTCGGCGACGAGCGAAATGACGCCTCCGCGGGACCATGTGAGCACGATACTGCCCGCCATGATGATGGCCGCAGGTTTGCTCAAACTCAGCACCAGTGCAAGTGGCGTGAGCGTATCCCTCAGCCCGGCATTTCCGGAAACGATGTGGTGCGCAATAGTTTGCACCTCAACTTCATGTTTACCTTGTAATTAATTGAAACTAAATAGCTTCACTTTGGAACTCAGCCTGCCTTAGCTACTGGCAGCGAGGCCGGTAATCTCTCCCGTTTTGACACCTTTCCCATTGCGGACCTCGCGCGGTCGATTTAGTCGCAGACCGTAGCTTCCTCCCCTGAACACGAACATACGATCGACTTTGGAGGTTGTTATTTTATGCGCGTCAGATGGGTTGTTCTCATCTTCCTTATAGCTCTACGAGCAGACGCGCAGAACATCCCCGCGACGGCAGTGTTCGACACTCAAACCGCGATCGCTCGACCCTCGCAGCCCGCGTTTTCCTTTGCCACAGCTAAACCAACAAAGCCCAGAGTATTCGATCGCAAGTTTCTTGTGCTGGCAGGAATCGCCACCGCCGCCACGATGTTGGACGTGGCTACGACCTCGCACTGCATGTCCACCTATGTGGATTGCCAGGAAGGAAACCCGCTGCTCGGTTCGCATCCTTCCCAGGCCAAGCTCTACGGGGTCAGCTTTTCGATGTTGGGGGGTCAACTGCTGGTCAGCGCCTGGATACGCCACAAGATGCCGAACGGAAAGATGTGGATGATGCCGCTGATCATCGCGACCGCAGGCCATGGCTTAGCCGCGGTGCTGAATGTCCGCACCATGCACCAGCTCAGCAGCGGTCAGTAGAAGTAAGCAGGAATGGGGAAAGCTGACAACTGACAAGCCTTTAAAGGCTCTTCATGGGTCAGGGCTTGTCCGCTGAAGCTCACGCCTGTCTAGGAAGCGAACCGAGCTAGTCGTCTTCTTCGCAGTCTTCCTTCCCGTTCTTGTCTTTCGTGCATTTGCACTTCTTATTGCTGGAAGAACTCACGCATTTCTTTCTTTTTGTTGCTCTCTGCGATCAGGATGCACGCTACAGTAGCGTCCGACGCACCGCCGATGATCGCCAGAGTCTTACCCGAAAGCCGGTGACTTCCTCCGGCGGCTGGTTCCGCTCCGGCGGCCATCTTTATTCTTGTGAGTTGCTTCCTGACCTTCCTGAACGGTCGAAGTCTGCTGCCCATCAGCTACGGTGAGGTTCCCCTGCCGCGCCGCAACGAAGACGGAATCCTCGGACTCGGTAACCTCAGACTCAATTGCGTCTGCGCCGCCGGCGTGATCGTACCGCGAACAATGCCGAGAGCACGATAGCTCGGGCAACACGCTAGTTGGTGGGAGTAATCTCTGAGGCCCTTTTTCATGTGTTCTATTGCTTTCAGGGTTTTGTCGGTCAGCGCGTCATCAGCCGGTGCTGGAGCGAGGGCTTACGAGAGGCCAATTACGAAGGTGACCTGTCTTAACCATGCACCGTGGCACGACAATGAGCGGCAGTGGCAAGGAAACCGCTCATTCGTATTGCCGTAGTGGGGAGCGACCCAGTGCGGCTCATGGGATTTCGCACCCTGTTCGAGTCTGAATCAGGCTTCGAGCTAGTGTCGGCCTCCCTCCCGGATATCGGTGGGTTACAGAGCATCGACTTGGTACTTCTGAGCAATTGCAGTGCACAAACATTCTTCGATTTGATGGCCAGTCTGAAAGCTACTCGCCCTGATCTGCGCATCATCGTGACGGGCTCAGGAGACGAGGAGACGATTCTCCAGGCCATCGTCGCCGGAGCCAAGGGCTACGTCGATGAGGCTGCCTCGCCTGCCGAATTTGTGCAAGCTGTCCGGGTCGTGAGCCAGGGTTCGGTATGGGTCCCCCGGCATGTGTTTTCCATGTTCATTGAACGCGTAAGTTCCGCTCCGGCTCGTAGTTTCCCCGCCGGCCGCGACACCTTTACGGTGCGGGAGAAGGAAGTCCTGGAATTGCTGGTCGCAGGCCGCTCCAACAAGGAAATCGGGTCTCCCCTCGGAATTGGGGAGCGTACCGTGAAAGCCCATGTGGCCAAGCTGATGCGGAAAGTCGGCGTGCAGAATCGTATCGCACTCTCGGTTCACGCCCTTACACACTCGCTAGTTATCGCAAAATAGAAGCGGTCGGTACACACTGCGGTGTCTCACAATCACCCGGAAAATACTGCTCTTCACCGTCCGCGTGTTCACGATGACGGCGACAACCTCCAAACTCGCATTGTGACTTTCGTGAGCGCGCTCGAAAGAGTGTTGCTTTGTCCCTGGCCCAGAGCACCGGTTTGGCGCGCGCCACCAGAGGGTGCAAGGTGAGGGAAGCGGCCAGGCGGGGATCGGCTTTCAGGAGCAGATCTCACGCCACTCCTTTTTATCAAACCGCCACGAGCGCTTGATGTGTACACCCAGGTCTGCGGCACACGTAGAAAGCGGCGGCCCTCGAAGTGGACAGGGCATAGGGGCGGGTTAAAGGTCGTTACCTTCGTCACTTGGGACAACTCTTCTACGCAGATAGGCTCAGGTCAGGATTTTAGTCACTTGGGGGGAAAAGACTTCGGGCCAAAGGCTGCGATGAGGGTACTTAAAGCAGATGGCCATTTGCCTCGCAAATTCGGAAACAGTTTCCGCCAAGAACAACTCCTCCCGCACCAAATGGGACAACGTCCCAACGCACTGACGAAAGCTGTCCGCTCCGACTGCAGATGATGTTACGAAAAAAGACAACGCTGATTATCTGCTTCGCACTGGTCTCCCTATTGGCGTTCCTGTACACCTTCTCCCGAACCGTTCTGCTCCGCAGTTTCGCTCAGCTAGAGGAACAAGATACGCGGCAAAACCTTGAGCGTGGCCTAAGCGCACTGTCTGACGACCTTTCTAATTTGGACCGAATATCAAGTGACTACGGCAGTTGGGATCAAACAGTTGCGTTTGTTCGAGGCGTCAACCCACGTTATGTAACGACCGAGTTTCCCACGCAGACTTTTTCTAATAATCTGCGAGTGAATATCATTATTATTGTGGATCGGTCAGACCGGATTGTCTTTGGCAAAGCCGTTGATATAGGCATAGCGCGAGACAAGCCTATTCCGCTTAGCTTGACTCAGGTCCTGCGCGCTGATTCCCCGCTGCTACGCCACCCGAATGTTGTGAGCAAAACTCTGGGGGTACTTCTTCTCCCTGAAGGTCCACTCCTCCTTGTTTCGCGACCCATCCTAACTAGCACCAATGAGGGACCGAGTCGCGGTACCTTTATCATGGGCCGCTGGCTCGACGCTGCAGAAGTTAAGCACTTAGGAGACATTAACCAGCTATCGCTTTCTCTGAGTCGGCTGAACGAACCTGGAACTACAGGGGGGCCCCAACAAGCCAAGTTGTCAGAGCAAAACACAGTTGCAATCCAACCGCTGAATGCTCAGTTCATCGTCGGGAAGCGTTTGGTAAAGGACATATACGGAAAGCCAGCGCTGGTTTTGAGTGTGGAAATGCCGCGGAGAATCTATGAGCAAGCGCGAGCTAGCTTGCTCCAGTTCTTGCTGTTATTTCTAGCAGCCGGCGTAATTTTTGGTGCAGCGATCCTCGCTCTGTTGGAAAAAGCGGTGTTGTCTAGGGTCACGCACCTGAGCTCAAGCGTGAACGACATTGGAGCAGCGGGTAACCTCTCGGCCCGAGTTCCACTGACGGGCAATGATGAAATATCCAACTTGGGCGCTGCGATCAACCGCACGCTCGAGGCATTCGAAAAATCTCAAAAAGAACGGCACGAGCACGGGACGCGGCTGCAATTGCTAGTAAATCAGATGCCCGCTGTCCTGTGGACGACGGACACAGCCCTCCGTTTCAGTTCCTTGCGTGGCGCAGGGCTGGAGCTTTTGCGCCTGACAACTGACCAGCTTGTCGGTCTCGACCTTCCAGCCTACTTTGGACAGAATGGCCCCAGCTCTATGCCAATCGCTGCCCACCGGCGCGCCCTTGAAGGGATAGCGGTCACATACGAACTCGAATGGGATGGAAGAACGTTCCATTCCCACGTCGAGCCGCTACGAAGCTCGGACGGAAGCCTAATAGGGACCATCAGCATCGCCCTGGACATTACTGAGCGTAAGCGCGCAGAGGCACTACTACTCGGCGAAAAACGTCTACTTGAATTGATTACCCAGGGCGACCCACTTCCAAACGTGCTAGCCTTCCTGGCTCGCACAGTCGAGGAACAAGCCAGTGAGATGTTTTGCTCTATCTTACTCTTGGATCGTGATAAGGAAACCCTGCGCCACGGGGCGGCCCCAAGCTTGGCGGAGACCTTCATTCGCGCGCTTGACGGCATCAAGATCGGGCCAGCGGTTGGTTCCTGCGGCACCGCAGCCTACAAGAAGGAACGGGTCATAGTCCCAGATATTGCCACCGATCCTTTGTGGGTTGACTACTCTGAACTGGCATTGAGTCATGGACTACGAGCGTGTTGGTCGCTGCCCATTGTTTCCACAAGCGGGACAGTTCTAGGCACTTTTGCTAGTTATTACTGCGAACCTCGGAGTCCTAGTGCGTTCGAGTATGATCTCGTAGAACGAGCAGCCCACTTGGCTGGGATCGCTATTGAGCGTAAGCATACCGAACAAACACTCATACACAACGCATTGCACGATTCCCTCACTGCGTTGCCCAATCGAGTTTTGTTTGTGGATCGTCTACGACGTGAATTCCTTCGGGCCAAGAGACATCCAGAGTACAAATTTGCAGTGTTGTTTATTGATATTGATGGTTTCAAAACGGTCAATGACAGCCTCGGTCATTCGGTGGGCGATCAACTTATCGTCGAGGTTGGGCGCAGACTAACGGCGCTCCTGCGCCGAGACGACACTGTCTCGCGTTTGAAGTTTGTCGATGACACGGGCTCTGGAGATGACACCCTGGCGAGGCTCGGCGGAGATGAGTTCACCGTCCTTCTACAAGACATCAAAGATCCAAGTGATACCATCCGGGCGGCGCAGCGAATCCAAGGAGCTCTGGCGATACCGTTCACTTTAAATACTCAAGAAGTCTTCATTTCGGCCAGTATTGGCATTGCTTTGAGCACGCCCCCTCGTAGCACTGCCGAGGATCTGCTTCGTGATGCCGATATTGCTATGTATCGTGCCAAAACGCTAGGCAAGTCCCGCTGCGCGGTCTTCGATACGGCGATGCATGCACGGGCGGTGCAGCGGCTGAAGCTGGAAACCGAACTTAGGCAAGCAGTAGACAGGAAGGAATTCCGAATTCATTACCAGGGGATCGTTTCCCTTCAGACCAGTCGACTAGTTGCTTTTGAGGCCTTGATACGCTGGCAGCACCCAGAATTGGGCCTAGTTGGGCCAGATAAGTTTATTGGAGTGGCAGAGGAGACCGGACTAATTATTCCAGTCGGGAGGTGGGTCTTGAGGGAGGCGTGCGAGCAAATTCGATACTGGCAATCTCAGTACTCATTTTACGAGCCGCCTTTGACGATCAGCGTGAATATTTCTCCTAAGCAATTCGCACAGCCTGATCTGGTGAGTGAGATTGGTTCAGTATTGCGGCAGACTGGTCTTGATCCGTCGTGCTTAAACCTCGAAATAACGGAAAGCGTAGCCATCGCTGATGAGGAGAAGGCCCAGCACATTCTTTCCCAGTTGAAGGCTCTTGGGGTTCGTTTGAGCATAGACGACTTTGGAACAGGATACTCGTCTCTGAACTACCTGCGTCGATTTCCGGTCGATACAGTGAAAATCGACCGGTCTTTCGTCTCCAACATGGATAGCAAGGACAACCGTGAAATTGTGCGGATTATCATAATGCTCGCGGCTAACCTCGGCCTGGATGTTGTCGCTGAGGGAGTGGAGACGGCAGCTCAGGTGAATGACCTTAAGAACCTGGATTGTGAATTTGCGCAAGGCTATTTCTTTTCCAAGCCGGTTGACAGTGACACGATAAAGAAAGTGTTGGGAAGCAGCGATAAGGCACGAGCTGCTGTGAGTTCTTAACTAGAGGCGCGGAAGGTGAAATGAATGGGGCGCCACCTGCTCACACTGGCGGCGAGCCAGCGGGTCAAGGAAATCGCAGCAGGCCTGTCCATTACCCCGAAGAAAGTTTCGCGTTGGCGCGAGCGTTTCCTCGCGCTGGGCGTGGCAGGGTTACGACGCGGCGCCCGGCGCGGGCGCAAATCATCGGCGCCCGCCTGACGCAACGCATCGTGACCATGACCACGCGCCAGCGACCCAACTAACACCACCCACTGGAGCACCCGCACCATGGCGGCGGCCGTCGGTATCAGCGAAGCCAGTGTGCGCCCGCATCTGACGTGCCCACGGTCTGAAACCGCATCGCGTGGAAACCTTCAAGATCAGTAACGATCCGCCTTCGCGGTGCGAAGGAGGTACCGCCGGCACAGGGGCTCTCCAACTCGTAGGCAGCAGAGGCCTGAAGGGCGTCGACGGCCGTGGAAGAATCGTACCGGCTGAGCGCGTGCTGAGCGCGAAGCGTTGGCACATAGTTGAACTGCACGATCGGCCCTGAACAACAAAATGCGGTTGTTTTCGCTCGCGGAACTCTGGCGATGTCAAGGTTGACTGATTAGCTCTGAGATTTAGTCCTAATGTGTACACATTTGAACATCCTTTCGGTCAGCACAGTTGCATCATGCTCCCATGAAAACCAAGAATCTCACCCCCCTACCGTTGCTTGCTGTCCGCTGTCCGGCCTGTGGGGCTGAACCTTGGGAGCATTGCCACGCCAACACAGGCGTTCCGCGCACCTCGGCCCATCGGGATCGTCTCTTTGCAGCGATCACACGAAAACAAACTAAAATAACAATCTCGCAAATTTCGCAAAAATACGAGTAGCCATCGTTGCTGCGCTCCCCAATGTGGTGCCAACTTGGTTCGTCCGATAGAACAAGGCGGTCAGATGCAGACTCACAGCGTTGGTACCTGTCCGGCAGAACCATATGGCGACGAATGTCTTGCGAGGTCGCGCTGGTCAAGCTAGACCAAGTCCGGTAGCTGCTCGCGCGGAATCAGCAGACGGATGGATCGAGCCTGCCCCGGTGTTCGCTCGATAAGGCCACGAGTTTCGAGGGTCAAGATCATCTGGTGCACGGAAGGCGGAGAGACTCGAAAGTACCGTTGCATTTCCGACTCCGAAGGTGGGCACCCATGGATTTTGCCGTAGTAGTAAATGAACGCCAAGTACTGGCCTTGCGTGTCGGTATAGGATTTCTTCATTGCCTGTCGAAGGATTGTACGTCGAAACGGTTTGCGCCGGCTTGACCGATGTCCCGATGTGCCGCAGGAGCTGAATCACTTCCGCCGGCATCGCACGATGCACTACGCCATGTTCATTTTTCACGCCCTTCTTAGCTCATTGAAGCACCGCCCGACTGCTATCCAAAAAATGAATGATTTTGACTATTTGAAGAGCGCATGAAACTTCCTCCGACCGCCAGCACGCCCTTCGCGAAGGCCCGTCTTGGGCAAAATGCATCCACAAGACCAACTAACAAGGTCCTCGCCCACCAGCTTGATATCGCCACCGGCCTGGCACACCGGCAGCAATATGAACAGGTAGTTTCTTGGGGGGAATTTATCCGCTTCTTGTCATCGCAATCAACACCCGGGCCGATGCAGTGCCCAAACGCCACTATGCCGCACACACCCGCGTCGATCCGCTCACCGGGGAAAACCGGAAAGTCTGGACCGGGACGAAAAGTTCGTACTGGACCAATGGCCTGGGAGAAACTCGGAATTCCGACACCTCACCCGGCCCAGGTTGGCATGAATTGGACCAGCCTCCGCATCAGTAACATCTGTTCCAGTAATGACGGCCCGACCGGGTCACTCCGGGAGCCTGGGTAAGAACATCTCACGACAAAGGAATGGGTAAATATTATGTTAGGAAGATTAAGTGCCGTGGCTCTCACCGTCCGACTGATCTTACCGCCTACGATGGCCCTAGCTAGGCCGAAATGCCGCCCCGCCGCCGGCGGCCAGCAAATTGGTTCTCAGAGAAGGAACAGACGTGAAGCTGAAGTTTGCCGACGACCTGAGCTCGAAAACCGCAAGCGATGGCGATCCGGTCAATCTGATCCTTGATGAAGACCTGAAAGTTGGTGACGTCGTAGTTGCCAGGAGCGGCGCAAAAGCTGTGGGCGAGATAACCAATGCTAACTAAGAAGGCGGGCATGATGGGGAAAGCCGGAGAGTTGAACCTGCGCCTGGATCATCTCACCGTCGGAGACCAGCGGGTGAGGTTGCGTGGAAGTAAAGGTAAAGAAGGGGAAGGGAAAGTAGGTACCTCTGTAGCTCTGACTGTGCTGTTTGGGCCGCTCGGGCTTATCAAGCACGGAAAGAATGTGGAAGTAAAGGCGGGCACGGCGCTGACCGTATACGTGGACCAGGACATTCCACTCGATCCCGTGAAGTGAACTTCGTTCCATATCTCCTGTGTCGGCCGCCGCCTATCGAACCGCGGGGAACTCACTTTGCCGGAAAAACCCCTGTGCGTCTTTCACGACCTGGCCCCCCGTGCCCGCGCTGCGCCAGCACGATTTGGATCTTTGGAGCAACGCTGGTCCGCCTTCTCCGTGATCACCTCGGAAAAGAGCGCACAATCGGATCGGATCGGAGGTGAGGCATGGATCCCACCAGTCCTAACCATCCAGAGTCAAAGCGGAAAGAGTGCAGGCAGCATCCTCGAACGAGAGTCGCAGTCGAGGTAGATTTACAGTCGGAGAGGACCGCAACGCCGCTCCGCGTCAAAAGCGCTGATCTCAGCCTCGGCGGTCTTTACGTAGAGATGATGTTCACGCTGGAAGTAGGAACCAAGCTGAAAATTGTCCTTTGGCTCAATGATGTCCAGGTGAGCACAGGAGGCATGGTCGTGACGCGCGATCTCCAAGTTGGCAACGGAATAAAGTTTCTCGACCTGGCCACTGAAGAGAGGCTGAGACTCAAACGGTTCCTTGCAGTGGCTGGAAATCCAAAATCTCCAGATAGTACCAACCAAATCAAAGGCAATGTTGAAAAGGCACGTTCCTAGGCGCCTTTCCCCTTCATCGAAGCAGGGCGGGCGATTGGGGCTATTATTCTCTCCCGCTAGTCTGCCCCTTTCTCTGGTGTATCAAGGGAGGTCGTCATACCGGACCGAACATGGCATCCCAGAGTTTAATGGCCGCATCGAAGCCGCGCGGCGGTCGATTCGCCAGCGATTAGAGCAGATGGGAGACTCCCGCGATACTCGCGAGGGTCAACAACTAAATGACGCGCTCTACGCTCTGTCTACTCTGGCCGCAAGAAAGCGATCTGCCTGAGTTCGGCGCCCGTCGGCACAGGAGTAACAGGGTCCCTAAAAGAAGACGCAAAATCCGTGACCCAGATCTCCTGACAAATCCGCGACCTCACCTAAAACATAAAGAACGCGGCGTTTCCGGGAACTTGCGGCCCTTCGCTCCGCCAGAGCTGTGCTTTACATTTTTGCGGCTGTAAATCAGTGACCGTCGAGACACCCCTTCTGACCTGAGCTATTGGGATAACCGGTGCCGCCGTCGTAGGCTTTGTTTGACCACTCGCCTTGAATTTTCCAGCTAGAACCATTGGGGAATGTGACGAACGGAACATTAAAGGTCCAAGAGCATTTGTCGCCGTTTTCCTGGCCGGAGGAATCGTACCAGCCCCCATTGCGAGGATCGGTGCGTGCTTCCGACAACTCATGGCCGCTGACGTTGGCCAACGCCGCCAGTCCCTGGGAATGTCCCGTGGTTGTGTCTTGCGGATCGCAGCCGGGATCGCCGTCCAGATTGAAGAAAAACGCAAACTGCACTGGAGTGGGGCCGCACGATCCGTAGCTGTGGTATGCACAATACCCGGTATGTATAACAGGGTCTCGTAACACTACCGAGCCAGAGTCCCCCGACGACGCAGGATCAGCATCGCGTGCCGCGGTGCTGATGAAGGGCTGGTCGTAGAGTTTTCGCCAAATGGTTGCGCTGAAGCCGCCCGTGCGTTCGATGGCGGTGAGTGTGGTGCTGAACTGCCGCAGCCTATCCATGAGGAGTGTGAGCTGACCGTTGTCGCAAGCGCAATCGACCGCCCGCGGAATGTGGGCCCACTTGCCCCTGATGACATTGCCCTCGATGCGCCTGCTGAAGGCTTTGGAGAAGGTGTAGCCTTGGTCGCGGCTCATGCCAGCCATACCAAGGTTGCTGCATCAGCTTGTCGTAGTAGCTCTACCGTGGTTGGAAAGCAGACAGCGACGGAATTGTTTGGCTGGGAATCTATATAGGTCTTGCAAAAGACGTCCCCCACGACCGAACTTTGACAGAACTTCAGGAGTTCCACC
>Ga0070708_100003680_pt1 | contig 12031 bp, 5 predicted proteins | sample KBSK5503metaG_FD_65469 | JGI IMG/M metagenome (GOLD analysis project Ga0070708, IMG submission 65469) | Corn, switchgrass and miscanthus rhizosphere microbial communities from Kellogg Biological Station, Michigan, USA - KBS K5-50-3 metaG | ecosystem: Host-associated > Plants > Roots >...
GAAGGTGTTGAAGTTGTTGTACCGGACGGCGCCCGAGATCTCGAGGTCCTCGACTCCGACCATGTTGGAGACGACCGGAACCACCAACTCGCCGTAGGCCTCCCAGACCTTGTAGCTGCCGGACGTCGGCAGCTGGTTGTTGCCGGAGCTGTCCAGCGTCGCGGTGATCGGGTTGGGGAGGAAGCTCGCCGACTCGCGGCGGTAGTCGCCTCCGAAGGCAAGGCCCGCCGGGCGATCGGCCAGCAGACGGACCAGATCGCCGCTGAGGTTGAGCGACCAGATGTCCTGCTGGTTGTGCCCGTAGTCCTGCCCGTCGAACGCCACGTAGTTCTTGGCCGCCGGAGAGAGGGTGCCGACGCCATGCAGGACGTCCATCGGGATGCAGTTGCCGATCTTCACATCGGCGATGGTCTGGCCGGGCCCAGGAATGTTCTTGACGCAGACCGGCTGGCCCGTGGCGGGATCCATCACGCTAGGCCCGAGGGCGTTGGCGAGGCGGGACATCGACACCTGCCCCGTCTGCCGGTTGGTGCCCGCGGTGCGGCCGTGGTTGAAGTCCAGGCCCCAGGTCCAACCGGACGCCGGGCCCGCCCACTCGCCGAGGGAGCCGTCCAGACCGACCACCGCGCGGAACGTGTCCAGGTCCTGCGAGAACAGGCGGTTGCCGAACTCCACGCTGCGGCGTCGCCAGCTGGTGATCGTCACGCCGAACGGATTGTAGAAACTGTCTTTGCTGATCGAGACCGGGTTGGTGGGGATGGTGGTGCTCACGATCGGCATCGGCGCGAGAGTCTGGGCGGAGGTGCGGTTGACGTACGAAGCCTCGAAGAACGCCCGGGCCTCGCTGCCGAGGTTCGCGTCCCCCGTCGAGAACAGCTGGATGCGCCGGGCTGGCGTGAGCAGGTAGTTGGTCGGGTTGGTGTTGAAGAGGGTGTTGTCGTACGGGAGCCAGCTGTTTCCTCCCTGCGGAACGAAGCTGCCTCGCCCGCCATTGAAGGCGCAGATCTGCGCCAGCGACGGCGTGGCGGGCGACGCGCAGTTCGTGGCGCGATTGGGAATCGCGAACCGGCCCGCCGGGAACGTCGAGGAGTTCCCGCTCGGAGTCTTGAAAGCGACATCGAAGGCGTCCCCGTTAGGACCGGTAATATCGTAGGTGGTCGACGACCAGGTGCGGGCGCCAGCGAGCACCTCGTGCTGATCCTGGTAGCCGACCGAGAAGAGGATGCTGCCCCTGTCGCCAGCCGTTCCGGTCACGCCATGGATGTCGTAGGTCGTACCGTCGCCATGCTGCGAGATGCCGGCGTAGCCGCCCACCTCGGTGCCCGTGTAGCGCTTGCGGAGGATGACGTTGACCACGCCCGCGATGGCGTCGGAGCCGTAGATGGCGGACGCGCCGTCCTTCAGCACTTCCACGCGCTCGATGGCCGCGGAGGGAATGGTGCTCAGGTCGGCCGAAGAATCCGCGCCGGTGCCGCCCGGCACCATGCGGCGGCCGTTCACCAGCACCAGGGTGCGGGAGGAGCCGAGGCTGCGCAAGGCGACGCGGACCGAGCCGTCGTTGCCGTTGTTCACCTGCGCGTTGACGGTGTTGCCCTGCTCCGGCAGGCTCTGGAGGAAGTCGCCCACGGAGATCTTGCCGGACGCCTGGATCTGGTCGCGGCTCACCACCGTGACCGGCGCCGGCGTGTTCAGGTCCTTGCGGCGGACGCGGGTTCCGGTGACGACGATCTCTTCCGAGGCGCTCTTCTTCGTCGAGGCCGAGGGGCCTCCGGCGACCGGCGACTCGGTGGGAGGAGCATTGGGGTCTGCGTTCTGCGCGTTGGGGGCCGTTCCGGCCTGGTCGGTTGTTGGTGGCGTCTGCGCCGCGGCCATACCGGACGCCGCGAGCGAGGCGAGGAGTGCGTACTTCAGCGCCCTGAACTTCGATTGCATGGTCAACTCCTGTGGTGTGTACCGTGTCCGGGGTGAAGCAGCGTGACCCGCCTCCCGAGTCCTGCACGCCCTGCGGCCATCAATGCACGGCATCACGTTGCAAAAAACTGCGAAGTTTCCCGTGTCGTGCCCTACGACGGGCCGGGAGACTGCCCCAACGCGTTGTGTGCGTCAAGGCAGGGAAGAAGCCCACGCCTCCCTGTACACCAAGAGGGGGCATCCGTAGTGGCACTGACCCGGGGGCCCGTTTCAGAGGGAAAACTGGCTGCACCGCTCCCGCCGGGCGGCACCGGTCCCGGGGGGCGGAACCGGCCCTCGCCGGACCCCGGCCGCCATGCCGCCGCGGCATCTTTTTGCACTTCCTGAGGAGGAACTTTCGTGATCGCTCTCGCACTGCTGCTGTCGGCATCGCTCTTCCAGGACCTGCGCTGGCGCGACGTCGGACCCTATCGCGGCGGCCGCACCAAGGCCGCGGCGGGCGTTCCCCAGAGACCGGGTCTCTTCTACGTGGGCGCGGTGAACGGCGGCGTCTGGCGGACGGACGACTACGGCCGCACCTGGACGCCGATCTTCGACGAGCAGCCCAGCGGAAGCATCGGCGCGCTGGCGGTGGCGGCTTCGAATCCGGACGTCATCTACGTGGGCAGCGGCGAGGGCCTGCAGCGCCCCGATCTCTCCACCGGGGATGGGATCTACAAGTCGATCGACGCGGGCCGGACCTGGACGCACCTCGGCCTGCGCGGGGGGCAGCAGATCCCGCAGATCGCCGTCGACCCCAAGGACCCGAACCGGCTGTTCGTCGCGGTGCTGGGCCATCCTTACGGCGCGAACGAAGAGCGCGGCATCTACCGCTCGCTCGACGGCGGCGAGAGCTTCCAGCGCGTGCTCTACAAGGACGCCGACACCGGCGGCGCCGACGTGATCCTCGATCCCACCGACCCGAAGATCGTCTACGCCACGCTCTGGGAGTCGCGCCAGGCGCCTTGGGAGAACGGCGAGTTCACCGGCCCGGGCAGCGGGCTGTACAAGTCCGTCGACGGCGGCACCACCTGGAGGCAGCTGGTGAAGGGCCTTCCCGACTACGAGCACGACAAGCTGGGGCGCATCGGCCTGGGCATCGCCCCTTCGCGCAGCTCGCGCTTGTTCGCCACGGTCGAGACCAAGGAGGGCGGGTTCCTCTACCGCTCGGACGACGCCGGCGAGAGCTGGGTGCGGATCTGCGACGATCCCCGCGTGGCCGAGCGCCCCGACGATTTCGCCGAGGTGAAGGTGGACGCGATGAATCCCGACGTCGTGTACACGGCCAGCGTCGCCGCCTGGAAGTCGACCGACGGGGGAAAGACGTTCGCCGCCTTTCGCGGCGCGCCGGGCGGCGACGACTACCACCGCATCTGGATCGATCCAGTGCGCCCCAGCACGATCCTGATCGCGGCCGATCAGGGCGCCGTGATCACCGTGAACGGCGGGGCCAGCTGGAGCAGCTGGTACAACCAGCCGACCGCGCAGATGTTCCACGTCACGGCGGACAACGCGTTTCCGTACCGCCTCTGCGGCGGGCAACAGGAGAGCGGTTCCGCTTGCGTGCCCTCGCGCGGCGCGGACGGCGCCATCACCTTTCGCGACTGGCATCCCGCCGGAGTGGAAGAGTACGGTTACGCCGTCCCGGACCCGCGCGATCCCGACCTGGTCTACGGCGGGCGGATCACGCGCTGGGACCGGCGGACGGGGCAAGGACAGGACATCGCTCCGGTCGCGCTACGCCAGCCCGGGTACCGGGTGGTGCGAACGCAGCCGGTGGTCTTCTCGCCGATCGATCCGGGCACCCTGTATTTTGCCTCGAACACCGTCTGGCAGACGCGCGACGGCGGCCGCTCCTGGCGGCAGATCAGCCCCGACCTCACCCGGGCCAGCTGGGATCCGCCTCCGAACGTGGGGAAGTACCGCGGCTCGGAGGAGGCGAAGCCGTCGCAGCGAGGCGTCGTGTACGCGCTCGCGCCTTCTCCAAAAGACCGGCGCGTGCTCTGGGCGGGCACCGACGATGGGCTCATCCACCGCACGCAGGACGGCGGGACGTCCTGGCGGGAGGTCACGCCGAAGCAGCTGGTCCCCTGGGCGAAGGTGAGCGTGCTGGAAGCAGGCCGGTTCGACGCCGCCACCGCGTATGCGGCCATCAACACGCTGCGGCTGGACGACCTGCGCCCGCACCTCCTGCGCACACACGACGGCGGGAAGACCTGGCAGGAGATCGTCCACGGGCTGCCGGAGGGCGGGATCGTCAATGTGGTCCGCGAGGATCCGCTCCGGCGCGGCCTGCTCTACTGCGGCACGGAGCAGGCGGTGTACGTGAGCTTCGACGACGGCGACCAGTGGCAGCCGCTGCGCCTGAACATGCCGGCCACCTCCATCCGCGATCTGATCGTCAAAGGCGACGATCTGGCGGTGGCGACGCACGGGCGGGGATTCTGGATCCTCGACGACATCCAGCCCCTGCGCGAAGTGACGGACCAGGCGGTGCAGGAGGACGCGCACCTCTTCACGCCGCAGCCGGCGCTGCGCATCCGCTGGAACAACAATACGGATACGCCGTTGCCGCCCGACGAGCCCATGGCGAAGAACCCGCCCGACGGCGCCATCATCGACTACCATCTCAAGTTCCCGGGGCCCGTGAGCATCGAGATCCTCGACGCAGGGGGTAGGAGGGTGCGCAAGTTCGGAAGCGACGACCCGGTGAAGCATCCCGAGGATGACGGCAACGTTCCCCGCTGGTGGATTCGCCCCGCGCGTCCTCCCTCGGCCCAGCCCGGGTGGCACCGATTCGTCTGGGACCTGCACTGGCCCGCCCCGGCCGCGCTGGAGACCGGGTATTCGATCGCGGCCATCCCGCAAGACACGCCGAAGGAGCCGCGCGGGCCCTGGGCGCTGCCCGGCCGGTACACGGTGCGGCTCACAGCCGCGGGTCGTACCTTGGAACGGCCGCTCCTCGTCGCCATGGACCCCCGCGTGAACACGCCTCTGCCCGCGCTGCGGCAGCAGCTCGAGATCTCGCAGAAGCTGGCGGCGGCGCTCGACCAGGACGGCGAGCTCGTCGCCCGGGTGCGAGCGCTGCGCAAGGAGCGGCCGGACGATGCCGGGCTGGCCGCCCTGGAAGGGAAGGCGGAGGAGCGTCCCGGAGCGAAACAGCCGCCGCCGGCGCTGGTGCCCTTGAACGGACGGATCCTGACCGTCTACCAGCTGTTGCAGTCCACCGACGCGCCGGCCACGCCGCAGGCGGTGCAGGCGGCAGGGGCCGTCCTGCGGGAGGCGGAGGAGCTGTTCTCGCGAGCGCGCCAGGCGCTTCGGGCGCCCAGATGAGGGGCCTTTTGCTGGCGCTCTGCGCCGGATGCGCCAGCTATCGGATCCTGCCGCTCCCTTCCACGCCGGGCCCGATGCCGGTGCGATACGAGAAGACGCGGCTCTTCTTCCACTCCGTCGAGCAGGACGGCGCGCTCGCGCGCGTGTTCGCCGGGCCCTCGGCGATCCTGGCGACGGTGGCGCGGCCGGAGAGCGGCGTGTTCGCCTCCACCGACGGCGGAGGGAGCTGGGCCTTCTCCCCGGCGCCGGCGTTCGACGCGGTGCTGTTCGCTCCGCGCGCCATCTACGTCATCGCCGGCGCGCGGGTGCTGCGCAGCGAGGACGACGGCGCCTCCTGGCAGGGTGCTCCGGCCGACGATCCCGTGGAAGCGCTCGCGCTCGGTCCGGAGGGCATCCTCTATGCGATCGGCCGCGGCCGCCTCCACGTCTCGGCGGACGGCGGGCACACCTTCCGCGCGCTGGCTCCCCGCATTCCGGTCAAGGACTTCCGGGCGCGCAGCATGGTCGCCATCCCCGGCGCGATCCTGGTCTCCGTCCGCGGCCAGCCGGCGGAGCCGCAGCGTCCCTCGGACCGGTTTGCCGCGCTGCTCGCATACACCTCCAGCGAGGCAGTCTCGGCGCTCGCGCTGGTGGACTCGCGCGAGACCAGGCCCGGCAGCGTCCGCTGGGGGACGCCAGGAGACGGCGTGTACGTCTCGCGCGACGGCGGCGCGTCTTTTGCGGCCAGCGGGCTGATGCTGGACGCGTGGCTGGTCCTCCACGACGGCATGCTCTATGCGGTGGCTGCCGACCCGTTGCTCCAGGCGGCGGCGCTGATGCGCCGGAACCCGGACCTGGCCAGCGCCGCGGAGCAACACCTCCAGGGCGAGCGGGCCTCGGCCGCGACGCTCCGCGCCGCCTGCGCGTTTCCCGGGCGCGATCGGCTCCTCGCCGGCCCCATCGCCACCGCGCCGATCTTCCGAAGCGCGGATTCGGGCGCGACCTGGGCGCGCGAAGTCGACCCGCCGCTTCCGCTGGTGCTCGCGCTGCGCGAGGAGATCGAGCGGCAGTCGTGGGAGCCTCCGGCCGCCCCGGTCGACCGCGAGCGGCGCGCGGGACAGCGGCCGACCGCGGCGTCCGCCCGCCGGCGAGGCCCCGCCCCGGCACAGCCCGGGGAGGCCGCGGGCTCGAGGTCGAGGCGGACGGCTTCCGCCGAGACCATGCTCTCCTTCGTCGATCCGGCCCGCCTGCTCGCGCACTACAACTCCGGCCTGCAGCTCACCGGCATCTCCGCGGCCTACGCCTACGCGCCGACGCGGGAGTACTGGGATGCGCTGGTCGGGGCGCTGGCGGCCGAGAGCGATGCGGAGGGAGAGATCTCGCTGGGCCCGGGCCTGCCAGACTTCCCGCAGGGAGCCGCGTTCGAGCTTCTCCGCTCGGAGGATCGGCGGAGCTGGTCGCGGATCGCCGCCGATCCTCCTCCGGCGCCCAGAGGGATCATGGCCTACCCGGAATCGATCGCCGGAGCGAAGGGGCAGGCGTTCCTGGTGCTCGCCGGCCGCAGCCGGCGCGGGGAGAGCTGGAGAGGCGGTTGGCGCGTCGCTGCTCCGTGATAGAGCGTGGCGGTGCCCGAGGAACGGCTCGCCCGTCGCGTCGGCCTGTTCGACGCCACCATGGTGGTCATGGGCGGGATCGTGGGGTCGGGGATCTTCGTCACCCCGGCCATCGTCGCCTCCTGGACGCGCACCTCGGCGGAGATGTTCGCCGCCTGGATCGTGGGGGGCGTCGCCGCGCTGCTCGGCGCCTTCGTCTACGCCGGGCTCTCGCGCCTTCGCCCCGCTGCGGGTGGCCAGTACGTGTACCTGCGCGAGGCGTACCATCCCGCGCTCGGGTTCGCGTACGGATGGGCGCTGTTGGTCGTCATCCAGACCGGCGGGATGGCCGTCTGCGCGATGACGTTCGCGCGCTATTTCGCCCCGCTCCTGGGCATCGCCTGGTCCGAAGGCGTCGTGGCTGCGTTGGCGATGGGGATCCTCGTCGCCATCAACTGCCTCGGCGTCGGTGCTGGCGCGCGGACCCAGAGCGTCCTGATGGTCCTGAAGATCGGCGCCATCGGCGCGGTGATCGCCTGCGGATTCGCCGGAGCGGCGGCTCCGGCGGCCGCGTCCACGGCGGTCCGGGCCAGCTTCGGGGCCGCGCTCATCCCGGTGCTCTTCTCGTACGGCGGGTTCCAGACGGCGTGCTTCGTGGCCGGCGAGCTGAAGGAGCCGCGGCGCGATCTGCCCCGCGCGCTGGTCGCCGGCGTCAGCTTCGTGGTGCTGCTCTACGTCGGGGTGGCGTTCGCCTGCGACCGCGTCCTCGGCAAGGCGGCGCTCGAACAGAGCGCGGCGCCGGCGATGAACGTCGTCCGCGGAGTGCTCGGATCCCAAGGGGCGAGGCTGATCGCCGCGGGCATCGCGGTCTCCTCGCTCGGGTTTCTCAGCCAGAGCATCCTCACCGCGCCGCGCGTCTACTTCAAGATGGCCGAGGACGGCGCCTTCTTTCCCTTCGTGGCGCTCGTCCACCCGCGCACGCGCGCCCCGGTGGCGGCCATCGCGCTGCAGGGGCTCCTGGCCGTCGTCCTGGCGCTGGCGGGGACCTACGAGGTGCTGCTCCGGTACGTGGTGGCCATCGACTTCATCTTCTTCGCATTGACCGCCTCCTGCGTGTTCGTGTTCCGCGCCCGCGGCGAGGCGGTGGAGATGCCCGGCCATCCCGTCACCACGCTCGCGTTCATCGGCGTCTGCGCGGCGGTGGTGATCTCCACGTTCGTCCATGACCCCGTGCACAGCCTGGCCGGCCTCGCGTTGACGCTGGCCGGCCTTCCCGTCTACCTGCTCTGGCGGAGGAACCGATGAAGCTCCTCGCAGTGGTCTTCCTTCTGGCATCGGCTGCGGCCGCGCAGGAGCGGCGCGATCCGCGCGTCGAGGCGGTAGTGCAGCGGATCGACGCCGCGCGGCTCCAGGGCACGGTCAAGCGCCTGGTGGACTTCGGCACCCGGCACACCTTCTCCGGCACCCAGGCGCCGGGGCGCGGCATCGTGCCCGCGCGGGAGTGGCTGGCGGCGGAGTTCGCCGCGCTGGCCAAGGGATCGCGCTTGAAGCCATTCGAGGATCGCTTCGTCGCGCAGCCGGACGGCAAGCGCGTCCGCGAGCCGGTGGAGATCGTGAACGTCGGCGTGATCCTCCCGGGGAGCGATCCGGCGCGCGGCAAGAAGGCCATCGTGATGACCGGCCATTACGACTCGAGGGCGAGCGAGGTGATGGACGCGAAGACGGACGCGCCCGGGGCCGTCGACGACGGGAGCGGGACGGCCATGGCGCTGGAGCTGGCGAACGCGATGCGGGACCAGTCGCCGGCGGTCACGGTCTACTTCGTCGCGGTGGCGGGAGAGGAGCAGGGCCTGATCGGATCGCAGCACCTGGCGTCGCGTCTGAAGGGGGAGGGCTTGGACGTCATCGCCATGGTCAGCGTGGACATCGCCGGAAACAGCGAGGGCGAGGACGGGGTGCGCGATTCCACCGCCGTTCGCCTCTTCTCCGAAGGAGTCCCGGGGAACGAGAGCGAGGCGCAGAAGAAGCTGCGGCTCGAGGTGGGGAACGAGAACGACAGCCCCGCCCGCGAATGGGCGCGCTACGTCCAGCGGGTGGGCGGGCTGTACGTCCCCGGTCTGCAGCTGCGCGTCTTGTTGCGGCGCGACCGCATCGCCCGCGGCAGCGATCACATGTCGTTCGCGCGCGAGGGTTTTCCCGCCATCCGCTGGACGGAGGCGCGGGAGAACTACCGCGGCCAGCACCAGACGCCCCGCACGGAGAACGGGGTCCGGTTCGGCGACGAGCTGTGGCGCTTCGACGCGGCGTACGCGGCGCGGATGTGCAAGGCGCTGGCGGCCGCGCTCACCTCCCTCTCCCTGGCGCCGGCGGCGCCGGCCGAGGTCACCCTGGCCGGGGCGGTCTCGGCGGACGCGAAGCTGCGCTGGAAGCTTCCGGCCGACTCGCGCATCGCAGACGTGGTGCTGTACCGGAGGCCCGCGGACTCGGTGGTCTGGCAGAGGATGGTGTCGGTGGGCAAGGTCGCCGAGGTGACGGTGCCCTCGCTGACCACGGACGACTGGTTCTTCGCGGTGGCGACCGCGGACTCCGCTGGGAACGAGTCGATCGCCCAGGCGCCGTCCGCGGTGGGGAGATGACATGCGCATCGAACGAAATGGCCCGGTGGCCTTGCTGCGGATGGAGAACGGGAAGGCGAACGCGATCAGCGCGGCGCTCCTCGAGCGCCTGGACGGGCTGATCAAGGAGCTCGGCGACGCGCGCGCCGCCGTCATCACCGGACAGGGGACCGCGTTCTGCGCGGGGCTCGACCTGCCCGCGCTGGTCGATCTCGACCGGACGACCATGCGCGGTTTCATCCGCCGCTTCGAGGACGTGATCCTGCGCATCTTCGAGCTGCCCATCCCGGTGATCGCGGCGGTGAACGGCCACGCCGTCGCGGGCGGCTGCGTCCTGGCGCTGCAGGCCGACCTGCGCATCGGAGCGGACCGGGATGCCCGCATCGGCCTGAACGAGACCCGGATCGGAATCGGCCTGCCGGGACCGGTGCTGGAGACATTGCGCTGGCAGATCCCGGGCTCTTCGCTGACGCCCCTCGCGCTGGAAGGCCGGCTGGTGTCACCCCGGGAAGCGCTTCAGCTCGGCCTGCTCCACGACCTCGTCCCGGAAAACGAGCTCCTCGACCGCGCCCTCCAGCGCGCCTCCGACCTCGCCGCGCTCCCTCCCTCCGGTCTGCGGATGGTCAAGGAATCCCTGCGCAAGCCAGTCGCTTCCGCGGCCCGCGCCAACGCTGCCAAGGAGGGCGAGCTCTGGCTCGACACCTGGTTCTCTCCCGATACCCAGACCCGCCTGCGCGAAACCGTCTCCCGCCTGAAGAAGTAAGCCTCAAGTCGGAATTTCGGGACACAATACGCAATTCCCCCGTGCCGATGTGCCGGTTCTACCGCCACCGGGTTGGCGTCGGTAGTTGCGTATTGTGTCCCGAATCTCCGACGAAAGTCGTGGGAGCTCAGGCGGGGGCGGGCTGGGCTTCGGGGGAGGGTTCGCGGCGGCGGCGGCGGGAGAGGCTGTCCAGGGCGACGTAGACCACCGGGGTCGTGAACAGCGTGATGAGCTGCGAAAAGATCAGCCCGCCCACGATGCTGATCCCCAGAGGCTGCCGCAGCTCGGCGCCGGCTCCGCGGCCCAGCGCGAGGGGAAGGCCGCCGAGCAGCGCGGCCAGCGTCGTCATGAGGATGGGCCGGAAGCGCAGCAGGCAAGCCTTGTAGATGGCGTCCCGGGTGGAGAGGCCTTCCTCGCGCTCCGCCTCGATGGCGAAGTCGATCATCATGATGGCGTTCTTCTTCACGATGCCGATCAGGAGGATGATCCCGATGAGCGCGATGATGCTGAACTCGGTCTTCATCGCGAGCAGCGCCAGCAGCGCTCCCACGCCGGCGGACGGCAGCGTGGAGAGGATCGTGATGGGGTGGACGTAGCTCTCGTACAGCACTCCCAGCACGATGTAGACGGCGATCAGCGCGAAGGCGATCAGGAACGGCTCGGACGCCAACGACTGCAAGAAAGCCTGCGCCGTTCCCTGGAACGACCCGCGGGAGCTGGCCGGCAGGCCGATGTCGCGCGTCGCCTTGTTGACGGCATCCACCGCCTGCCCCAGCGACACGCCGGGAGCCAGGTTGAACGAAAGCGTCACCGCCGGGAACTGGCCCTGGTGGTTGACGCTGAGCACGGTGTTCGACTGCGTCACCTTGGCCAGCGCGCCCAGCGGCACCTGGCTGCCGTCGGCCGCGCGCAGGTACAGCTTCTCCAGCGCCTTCGGGTTGGCCTGGAATTCGGCCTTCACCTCCAGCACCACGCGGTACTGGTTGAGCTGGGTATAGATGGTCGCCACCTGCCGCTGCCCGAAGGCGTCGTACAGGGTGTCGTCGATCATCTGCGGAGTGATCCCCAGCCGCGCCGCGCTGTCCCGGTCGACCTCGATGTCCAGCTTCAGGCCCTGGGTCTGCTGGTCGCTGTTCACGTCGCGCAGCTCGGGCAGCGTCCGCAGCCTGGCCAGGACCCGCGGCGCCCATTCGTTGAGCACGTCGAGCTTGGCGTCGACGAGCGTGTACTGGTACTGCGTGCGCGAGATCCGGCCGCCGAGACGCACGTCCTGGACGTTCTGCAAAAAGAGGCTGATCCCGGGAACGCGCGCCAGCTTGGGGCGCAGCTGGTTGATCACCTGATCGGCGGTGAGCTTACGCTGCGACCCCCACGGCTTGAGCTGGATGAAGACGAACCCGGTGTTGCCCTGCCCGATGAAGGAGATGAAGTGGTCGATGTTCGGGTCGTCGCCGAGCACCTTGAGCAGCGCCTCCTGCCGCGCTTTCATCGCGGGGAAGGAGACGTCCTGCGGCGCGTCGGAGGTCCCGGCCAGAGAGCCCGTGTCCTGTTGGGGAAAGAGGCCCTTGGGGATCACGATGTAGAGGTAGATGGTGAAAGCGACGGTGGCCACCGTCACGACCAGCATCACCGGCTCGTGAGCGAGCACCCAGCGCAGCGCGCGGTCGTAGGTGCCGAGCAGGCCGCTGAAGATCCGTTCCGAGGCCAGATAGAGACGGCCATGCTTTCGCTCGTGCACCGGCCGCAGCAGGCGCGAGGCCATCATCGGCGTCAGCGTCAGCGAGACCACGGCCGAGATG
>Ga0070708_100003681_pt1 | contig 12031 bp, 7 predicted proteins | sample KBSK5503metaG_FD_65469 | JGI IMG/M metagenome (GOLD analysis project Ga0070708, IMG submission 65469) | Corn, switchgrass and miscanthus rhizosphere microbial communities from Kellogg Biological Station, Michigan, USA - KBS K5-50-3 metaG | ecosystem: Host-associated > Plants > Roots >...
AGTCGACCCATGACTGGGACCAGGTCTACGCCGACCGCAACGGTCCGCCCTATCCAACATCGGGCGCCGACAACCTGCTGTGGAAGGCCGATACCTTCGGTCAGGGCGATGACATCCTGACCGGTGGCTCGACCAAGGACGTCATCGACATCTCGAGCTGGCTCTGGAAGCAGAACGCGACGACGTCCGTGCAGGACAAGGACGACATCGAGAACGCCTTCGCCGCTGCGTACACGGCCGCCAACGGCCACAGCATCGGCGTCTTCGGCCTCGACCGATTCAGCATCGCCGGTGACGCAACGGCCGGCTTCTGGTTCTTCAAGAACGGGATCGCCAAGGTGGGCGACGGAAGCGGGAATGGCACCGGCTTCAGCGGCGTCCACGCCGAGGGCGACGTCCTGGTCGTCATCGACTTCACCAACGGCGGCGCCCAGGGGACGGCAACCGTCTACAAGTGGCACACCGGTGCCTTGACGCTCGACACGTCTGGCACGGAATGCGATGGCTCATCCCAGTCGGTGTGCGCCATCACCAACCTGGCCGCCACAAACTCCCCCTGGCCATACACCCCCAAGTCGGGTACGGCCAACGTCTTCCCGGCTGACTCCAAGGGTGGCGCCGGAGCCTTGTACGAGGGTGGCATCGACCTGACCGCCCTTGGCTTGGACACGGGCTGCTTCTCAACCTTCCTGGCTGAGACCCGATCCTCGCAGGAACCGAGCTCCACGCTTTCGGACTTCCTCCTGGGCCAATTCTCCTTCTGCGAGCAGCCGGCTCTTGCGACACAGGTGTCCAAGGCCTCCGGCGACGTCGGCGACAGCTTCACTGACACCGCGACGCTCTCCGGCAACAAGGGCCCGGTCACCGGAACGGTCGACTTCTACGTCTGCGGCCCAACCCCGACGGCGCAGGACTGCACCACCGGCGGCACGGCGTCTGGCCTGGCCAAGCCGATCTCCAGCGGACATTCGATGTCCGATGCGTTCACGGCGACGGCCGCAGGCTTCTACTGCGTTCGGACCGTCTTCCATCCCGCTGCGGGATCCCATTACTTGACGACAACCCAGACCGACAAGACGAACGAATGCTTCCAGGCCAAGCCTGCGGTCATTCACGTCACGAAGGCCGCTGATGCGGCCAGCGTCTCGGCCGGTGCGCCGATTGGGTTCACGGTCACCGTGAGCAATTCCGGCACCGGCACCGCCAAGGGCGTGACCTTCTCCGACACGCTTCCCGGCGGCAACGTGGCGCATCCGGTCCACTGGACGATCGACGGCTCAACCGGCAACCCGGCGTCGTTCGCCATCAGCGGAGCGGATGGAAGCCAGCAGCTGACCCTCGCGGGCCAGTCGATCACCCTGGCGGCTGATGCCAGCTTGACCGTGCACGTCACAGCCCCCACCACCAGCCAGAACTGTGCGACCTACAACAACACGGCCGACGTCAGCACCACCAATGACAGCCAAGACAGCGCCAGCGCATCCACGCTGGTGCTCTGCCCGAGCCTGTTGATCACCAAGACGCCAGATGGCGGAACGGTCGTTGCCGGCTCTCCCATCAGCTTCACCATCACCGTCCACAACGGTGGTCCGGGCGCGGCGACCAACGTCGACATCGACGACACGCTGCCGGCCGGATTCGTATGGGCGGAGAACCCGGACAAGACGGAGTGTGCGATCAGCACTGGAAGCCTCCACTGCGACATCGCGAGCCTGGCCAACGGCGCCAGCTTCTCGGTCACCGTCTCGGCGCCAACCACGTTCGAGGACTGTGGCCTGGTCAAGAACACGGCCACCGCGGACGCCGACAACAACGCCGAGATCTCGGATGGCGGTGCCGTCACCGTCCTCTGCCCGGACGTCGCGATCCAGAAGGGGACCTCGACCCCGCACGTCAGCGCCGGTGACTCGGTCACCTACACCCTCACGGTCACGGCCGGTGGCACCGGCAGCTCGACTAACGTGACCGCCAGCGACGCGCTGCCTGCGGGCGTCGCCTGGAACGCTCCAGGCGGGACCGATGGTGGCTCCTGCACGATCACGAGCGGCGTGCTCCACTGCAGCTTCGGCGCCATGGCGCCGGGTGCGGAGAAGCACGTGACCCTGACCGGCACCGCCGGCACCGGAGCCTGCCCGTCGATCAACAACACCGCGACGGTCTCGTCCGACGTGGACGTCGACTCGAGCAACAACTCTGCCGGACCGGTCCAGATCATCGTCGACTGCCCGGACGTCTCGGTCGTCAAGACGGCCAAGCACGATCCCGTCAGCGCCGGTGACACGGCTGAGTTCGACGTCACCGTCAGCAACCTCGGTCCTGGCACTGCCAAGGACGTCAACCTCAGCGACCCGCTGCCTCCGGGCATCACCTGGAGCGAGGACTCGGACTTCTGCTCGATCACCAGCGGCACATTGAATTGCCACTGGGACTCGATCGCCGAGAGCACCGGCTTCCAGATCCACGTAACGGGACAGACCGATGCCGCCGACTGCGGCCAGCTCAGCAACACGGCGAGCGTCTCCGCCTCGAACGAGGCTGAGGGCCTCCTCGCCAACAACCAGAGCACGGCGACCATCGACGTGCTCTGCCCGAACCTCTCCGCGACCAAGGTTCACGACAAGGATCCGGTGAACGCCGGCGAGCAGATCGGCTTCACCATCACCATCAGCAACAGTGGCGCCGAAGGCACAGGAACTGCGCACGACGTCGCCCTCAACGACCCGCTCCCCGCCGGGGCCGACCTCAACTGGTCGATCGCGAGCCAGCCGGCGGGTGAACCCTGCACCATCACTGGAAACGCAGGTTTGCAGACGCTGGAGTGCTCCTTCGGCGACCTGGGTCCCGGCGACTCGGTGGGCGTGCACATCGTGAGTGGTACGGCCAAGGCCGACTGCGCCACCTACCAGAACGTGGCCAGCGTGACGGCCAGCAATCACGACGAGCTCAAGCCCCAGGCCAGCGTCACGGTTCAGTGCCCCGGCCTGAACATCGCCAAGACCGCCGCAGACACCTCGGTCAACGGCGGGGATAGCGTGAGCTTCACCATCGTGGTCTGGAACACGGGCCCTGGCACCGCCTTGAACGTCACCCTGGACGACCCGCTGCCCGGCGGGCTCGCCTGGACGACGGGCAACAGCGACTGCGCGATCACCAGCGGCACGCTGCACTGCGCCTTCGGTGACCTCGGTGTCACCACCAAGGAGCAGTCATCGGCCAGGGTGACCGTCACGGCCCCGACCACCCGCGAGGACTGCGGCACGCTCAACAACACGGCTACCGCTCACGCCGACAACAACGACGACGTGCAAGCGTCGGCGTCGATCGACGTGACCTGCCCGGTCATCTCGATCAGCAAGACCAACGACGCGTCCGAACCGGTGCTACCCGGCACGGTCGTGACCTACACGTTGACCGTGCACGTTGAGAACGGGCCGGCCATCGACGTGACGGTTTCCGACATCCTCCCCGCCGGCCTGGACGCGCCGACCAACATCAGCGACGGCGGAACCTTCAGCGCTGCCATCGGAGTCATCACCTGGCACTTCGCCAGCCTTCCGGATGGCGACAAGGTGCTGACCTACAAGGCTGCCGTCGGCCAGGACGACAAGAACGGTGATGTGGTGACCAACGTGGCGGTCGTCACCAGCACGAACACCCAGTGCCCGAACAGCGAGCAGCTGGCGGCCGAGTGCAAGGACACGTCGCACGTGACGGTCCGCGTACCGACCCTGGTGATCGAGAAGGCCGCCGACCGGCACGTCATCGACGTCACCGCAGGCAAGGACACGACCGTTACCTGGACGCTCACCTACACCCTGACCAACGGGCCGGTCACCAACGCGGTGATCACCGATCCGATCCCGGCCGGTCTCTCGTACGTCGCCGGAAGCGCCTCGAATGGTGGGGTCTACGATCCGAACAGCCGGACCCTGACCTGGACATTCGTTACGCTGTCGGCGAGCGGCTCGGTAACGTTCAAGACGACGGTGGACAGCAATATCGGTGGCGGCGTGAGCTTCACCAACATTGCGACCATCCAGTCGAATGAGACGCCGGCCGACACCGGCCAGGACACCATCCGCACGACCGAGGCTCCGCCCCCCCAGGCGGCGACCCCGACGCCCAGGCCCTCCGTCCCGAACACCGCCATGGTGCCCGGTCAGAACGGCCAGCCCATCCAGATCCCGATCGAGTTCCTGGTGATCTTCTTCCTCGGCTCGCTCGGCGCTATGACCCTCGCCAACGTGAAGGCTGTGCGGCGCCGCCGCTAGCCAAAGGACCGATATGGGGGCCGGCCTCCGGGCCGGCTCTCGATGGCACCAGCCCCCCTGGCAGGGACGGGGTAGAGGTTCGCCTCTACCCCGTCTTCTGTTGTGCGGGGCAGTGCCCTCGCTCTTGCCGATGGTGGCTGATCACCGAACCAAACGGATCGCGAGGGTGCCTATGTCAAGGCTGACGTACGCACATGCGCTCTCCCACCCAGGGCGGAGTCGACTCTCGCGCCACGGGGGAGCGAGCTTCTAATGGGCGCGCGGGACGTTGCCGTTCGGTTCGCTGCTCGGCTGGGGCGCCACCGATGGCGTGGGATGAGGTATCGGCGTCTTGGCCGGGTTCGCGGGCCTGCTGGTCGGAGCGGGAGTCTGGCTCGGCTTCGACGACGTGTCGGCACCCACGCCACCGGATGGCTTGCCACTGCCCGTCTGTCTCCCGCTGTTGGGCGAATTGTCGTTGGCGCCCGTTCCGCTGCCACCGAGCTGGTTCTCCTGGCCCAGGTGGTTGCCGGGATTCGCGCCAGTCGCAGCCCCAGCTGAGGCAACCAGCGCTCGCTCGAGTCCCGCTCGTGCCGAGTCGGGAGCCGTGGCTAGCAGCTCGGCGAGCACCTGGGTGTGATGTGCGAGCTGCGCGACCTCACCTGGCGGGAGTGAGCCGCCCAGGCTGCGCAGGGTGGCGACGGCCCCCTCCACCTCCCCTTCGGCAAGCGCGACTCGCGCCCAATTGCCGGTCGCTGCGAGGAGCTCTACCTCCGAAAGGCGCTCCTCGAGCGCCATGGCCGCCAACATCGGCCGCACCGACGGCGGGGCGATCTCCATCCGCAGGTCTTCGACCTGGCGTTTCACCGCGTACAGCGGGTCACCCGGCAGGGCGCTCGAGGACGCCGCCCCCACCGCCGAGACGGAGACGGCGAGACCGAGCGATGCGAACAGGACGGCGCGGCCAAGACCCCCCATGCGGACCTGTCCTGGGGCGTCGCGCACCAGCCCCTCACGCACGGCGACGAACTGGTTCACGACCCGCCCTCGCAAGCGCCATCGGTACTCGCGCTCCGGCCGCAATCGTCCAGCCGCGCGCGCGATCATGCGGGCGGTCGGATCATCCGGCATGACGGTGGGTTGATGGCGACCGAGAAGACGGCCCATGAGCCTCTGGCTCGAGTCCATGAGACTCACGGCTCGTCACCATTCAGGTTTCGTCGGAGCGCCCCGATCGCCCGGAAGGTGAGCCCCCGCACGGTGCCCGCACGGCGCCCCATCACTCGCGCAGCCTCCTCGGCGGAGAGGCCTGCCACGAAGCGAAGGACGATCGCCTCCTGCTGGTCAGGCGTGAGGCTCGCGATCGCGCGGCGCAGCTCGCGGATCTGCTCACCACGCAGGCTGATCGCCTCGACTTCTTCACCGTGGGCCAGATCCTGGGCCGGGTCGAGCGGCTCCGTGGGGCGCTCGCGACGAACATGGTCGATGACCGCGTTGCGCGCGATGCGGAAGACCCAGGCCGCGAACGGGCTTCGGCCGGGACGGTAGCGCGGCAACCCCGCAACGATGCGCTCGAAGACGAGCTGGGTCAGATCCTCGGCATCCTCGCGCCGACGAACCCGTACGGCGATGTACCGATAGATCGGGGTCAGAAGCTGATCGTAGAGGTGACCCAGGGCGGCAAGGTCGCCATTCGCCGCAGCCCGCCCGAGAACATCGAGCGCGGCATCACGCCCCGCGGCGGCCTCGGTCGCGTGGGGAGGCTCAGCGCGACGCTCGACATCGGCGACCGGTCCATTGAGGACGATCTCCATGGGTCGCTCACGCATGTGCGGCACGGCACCTCGGGCAGGCGAAAGGGCGCTTACGGTGCGCGAAACCCTACCATTCGCCGCGCGTTGCGACCACCCTGGCGTTGCTCCATGGCACCGCCATGATCTAGATGATGGCGAGCTCCCGACCGACCGCCTCGAAGGCCGCCAGGCAGGTCTCCAGCTCCTCCCTCGAATGCTCGGCAGTGACGATGGTGCGCACCCGGCTGCGATCGTCCGGCACGGTCGGGAAGCCGATCCCCTGCGCGAAGACGCCTTCCTCGAACAGCCGGTCGGAGAGCTTCATGGCCAGCGCCCCCTTGCCGACGATCACCGGCGTGATGGGCGTCTCCGAGTGGCCCGTGTCGAAGCCGAGGCGTTCCAGTCCAGCCTTGAAGAATCGAGCGTTGTCCCAGAGACGCTCGATCAGCACCGGTTCGGTCTCGAGCACGTCGATGGCCGCCAGGCACGCGGCCGCTACCGCTGGTGGCGCGGAGGTCGAGAACAGGAAGGGCCGCGCCTTGTGCTCGAGGATCGTGCGCAGGTTCGCGCTCCCCGCCACGTATCCGCCCAGGACGCCTATCGCCTTGGAGAGGGTTCCGACCTGGACGTGGACCCGGCCGTGCAGGTCGAAGTGATCGATCGAGCCTCGTCCGTTCCGGCCGAGCACCCCGGATGCGTGCGCGTCGTCGACGTACACGATTGCATCGGCCTCCTCGGCGGCCGCCACGATATCCGGAAGCCGGGCGATGTCCCCGTCCATGCTGAAAACGCCATCGGTCAGGACGACTACCGTTCGGTCCACTCCTCCGGCGGTCCCCCGAACCTCGCGCAGCGCCGTGCGCAATGCATCGATGTCGGCGTGCGGAAAGACATTGCGCTCGGCTTTGGTGAGACGAATGCCGTCGATGATGCTGGCGTGATTCAGGGAGTCGCTGACGATCGCGGCGCCCTCGGGCGCGAGGATCGGAATCACGCCGGTGTTGCAGGTGAATCCGGACTGGAAGGTCAGGACCGCCTCGACGTGCTTGAAGGTCGCAAGACGCGCCTCGAGCTCCTCGTGCAGGCTCATGGTTCCGGCGATGGTGCGTACTGCTCCCGACCCGGCCCCAAAGCGCTCGACCGCCTCGATCGCCGCCTGCCGCAGCCGCGGATGCGTGTTCAGGCCCAGGTAATTATTCGATGAGAGCGTGATCACCTCGCGCCCGTCGATCACGCACCTGCTCCGCTGCTCGCTCTGGACGACGCGCAGTCGGCGGTAGAGGCCCTTGGCCTTGAGCTCTTCGATCTCGCCCCCCAGGAACGCGAGCGGATCGCGAGAGCGCGCGGTCGTCGTGGCTGCGGATGTGGTGGCGGTGTCGGTCATGGGATGAGAACCACCTTTCCGGCATGCCGGGAGGCGATGAGCTCGAAGCCACGCTCCCAGTCAGCGAGATCGAATCGATGGGTGAGGATGGGCGTCGGATCGAAGCGTCCCGAGCGCAGGAGCGCCTGGGTCCGCTCCCAGGAGTCGTAGATCCGCCGGCCGTAGATTCCATAGAGGCGGATGCCGCGCTGGATCACCATATCGGACAGATCCACGACGACCGGCTCGGGAAAGATGCCGAGCAGGCTGATCCGGCCGCCTCGGGTCACGAATCCCAGTGCCTGGTTGAGCGCCGGTCCGGCACCGCTCATCTCGAGCACGACCTCGACACCATCTCCGCCCGTCGCGTCCAGGATGCGTTGGACCGTATCGGGGTCGCGCGCGTCGAGGGCCAGATCGGCGCCCATCTCGCGAGCGAGCTTCAGGCGGTAGGGCTCGGGGTCGGTCGCTACGACCAGCGAAGCGCCGGCTGCCCGGGCGATGCCGACCGAGCACAGACCAATGGGCCCGCACCCGGTCACGGCGACCGTCCTGCCCTCGATCGGCTCCACGAAGGCTGCGTGCACCGCGTTGCCCATTGGCTCCTGCAGCGCCACGACCGCGGGGTCCAGCCCGTTGCTCTCGATCGCGTTGGTCTCGGGAATCACCACGTACTCGGCGAAGCCGCCGTCCACGTGGGCCCCGATCACCCGCAGGTTGCGGCAGAGATGCATGTTGCCGACACGGCACTGGGCGCAGGTCCAGTCCACGATGTGGCTCTCCACGCCGACCAGGTCCCCCTCCTTCACGCGCGTGACGCCAGGGCCGGTCGCAGCGACCACGCCGGCAAGCTCGTGGCCAAGCACCACCGGCGGCTTCACGATCTCGCTCGCCCAAGTGTCCCACGAGTACAGGTGGTAATCGGTCCCGCAGATAGAGGCCGCGACCATCCTGAGCAGCACATCGCCGGGGCCTGGCGTCGGCACCTGGCGCTCGATCAGCTCCGCCCCGGGTTCAGGCCGCGTCTTGGCGAGGGCGCGCATGGTGCGAGCGCCCACCGTGGTCGTCATGAGGCGGCCCGATTATAGGAGCCGATGCCTCGCGTCCCCTCAGTCTTCGCTGAAGTAGGCGCGGGCCGATTGCCTGAGGAGCAGCCCGACCAGCACGGCGCTTATCACCAGCCCAATCGGAACGAACAGGACGTACCAGCCGGTGGCGGCCGCGCCCTTGAACCCCAGCAGCGCCGGCGGCAGGCCGGCCAGAATGGGCACCGGCAGAAACGAGATGAGCACCGCCAAGCGCCACGCGACGCGCTTGCGCTGCAGGGCGACCGTGATACCGAAGATCACCAGCGCCAGCTCGGCCATCATGAAGATGCCAAGCAGCGAGAACGGAGCGCGGGCAGAGAAATCGACGAAGTCGATGATCCTGGGCAGCAGCAGTCCGGTGATCGCCAGCAGGATGAAGGCCCAGCCGAACCAGAGCAGAACGCCGAGCGGCGTGCGGTCCGGATCACTGGATGGCGATTGCCGACCGGTCACGAGGGCATCCTAGCGACCCTGCCCGAAGGGGCACGAGGCGCGTTGAGGTCCAGTTTCGGCGGCGCGTTCTAGGATGGCGACCTTGGCCGCCGACATCGATCCTCCTGCCTGGGTCGCGAACGCCGTCGTGTACCAGATCTTCCCGGACCGATTCGCCCGCAGCCTTCGGGTTCACAAGCCAGGCCACCTGGAGGATTGGGACGCCCCGCCAACCCGGCTGGGCTTCAAGGGTGGCGACTTGCTCGGAATCGCCGAGCACCTCGACTACCTGGCCGGCCTGGGAGTCAACACCATCAGCCTCAACCCGGTCTTCGCTTCGGCGGCGAATCATCGGTACCACACCTACGACTACCGGCAGGTCGACCCGCTGCTTGGCGGCGATGGCGCCCTGCGCGAGCTGCTGGATGCGGCGCACCACCGGGGACTGCGCGTGATCCTCGACGGGGTCTTCAATCACGCCGGCCGTGGGTTCTGGCCGTTCCACCACGTGCTGGAGAACGGCGCTGCGTCCCCCTACGTCGACTGGTTCATCCTGAACCCGGACTGGCTCGCCGCCGGACGCCGGCTGCGAGCGTATGCCGACTCGCCCGCACCCGATGCGCCTGATGCGCCCGCGGCCGACTGGGCGGTGGCGCACGGGGCCGGCCACGAGTCGCTCTCGACGCTCGGCTATCGCGCCTGGTGGGACCTGCCGGCCCTCCCGAAGCTGAATACGGATAACGCCGAGGTCCAGGAGTTCCTGTTTGGGGTCGCCGAGCAATGGACACGTTTTGGAGCCGATGGCTGGCGGCTCGACGTCGCAACCGAGATCGATACATCCGGCTTCTGGCAGGAGTTCCGTCGCCGGGTGCGAGCCCTGAACGGCGAGGTGTACATCCTCGCCGAGGTCTGGGACGAGCGTCCCGAGCTGCTGGACGGGAGCTCCTTCGACGGCCTCATGAATTACCCGTTGTTGGCGGCGATCGTGGGCTTCGCCGCCGGCGTGCATCTCGACCGCGGCGTCGCCGGACAGCAGAGCTGGCTGGCACGAAACCTGGTTCCACTCGCGGGAGAGGGCTTCGGAGCTCGGTTGGAGCGCCTCATGAGCGAGTACCGGCCGCCGTCACGGAGCGCGATGCTCAACCTGCTCGGCGGCCACGACACGCCCCGGCTGGTGACGATGGGGAGCGGGGATCGCGCAACGGTCCGCCTGGCGATGCTGGCGCAGATGACGCTCCCCGGCGTGCCCTGCATCTACTACGGCGACGAGGTCGGCCTGGAGGGCGGCATGGAGCCGGACTCGCGCGGGGCCTTCCCGTGGGACTCCGGGGCGTGGGATGCGGAGACCCTGGCCTTCACCAGGTCCCTCATCATGGCGCGTCGCGAGTGGCCGGTGCTGCGCGGAGGCGACGTACGCATGCTCGCCAGTGCGGGGCCCGCCGTTGCGTACATGCGCTCATGGCCGAACGACGTGATGGTGAACCCGGGCGGCCCGAGTGCCGTGCTGGTTGCTCTGAACAACGGCCAGTCCCCCGCATCGCTGCCGGTCAGCACTGGGGACCCTGGAGGCGCGACATGGAGGAGCGAGCCGCTGCCCGGCCTGCCCGTTCTGCCGGATATCACCGCCAGCCTGGACGGGAGCCTCTCGCTCGACCTTCCGGCCCGATCGGGAGTGCTCCTGCGCACGGTCTAGCGCTGGCGGGCGGGTGCCGCCAGTGCGGCCGACTCGGAGCGATCCCCCCACGCTCCCACGGTCCGAGTTCGCCTCCCGTACCATGCCGGAGCGGCTCGCCGAGGGCGCGTCGCACGCGAAGATCGAGGGCGACGATGCCGCACCGCAGATTGACCGGGCTACCTGCACGAGCCGCCACCCGCGTGGCGCTGGCGTGTGCCGGCGTACTCGTCGTCGCCGGATGCGTCGGTCCCTTGGCGACGCAGAGCCCACCACCCGCGACCGCGACACCGCCGCCGTCGCCCAGCGCGCCGGCGAGCATCGGTCCCCCCGCGACCCCGACGGCAACTCCTGAGCCGCCGCTCTCGCTGGACCTGCCAGCCGCGCGCGATGCGCGCCGCGTCAGGGTCAGCATCCAGCCCACCGTCCCCGCCATTGGAGTCGGGCACCTGACGATCAAGGTCACAAGCCTCGCGACGACCCGCGTCAGCGAGCTCGTACTTCGCTGGCCCACTCAGCTCAACGGGATCGTCTTCCTGTCCCCGTTCCACCCTTCGTCCTCGCGGCTGACAGACGCGCTCATTCAGCCGTGGACCAAATGGGTAATCGGACCAGGCGAGCAGGGCGAGCCGGCGGGCACGACCTCCCTGGGCTGGGGTCCGCTCGACCCGGGAGCGACGCTGACGATTCCGCTCATCGCGACCCGGCGCGCTAGCGGGCCGGTCGCGTTCGACCTGCAGCTCCTGGCCGGCGAGGCACTGCTCACCACCGAAGCGGGGGCTCCGGCCGAGACTCGCGTCTCGATCCCGTAGCCGCCAGGTTCGCCATGCGCGCCATCCTCCCGCCCTGGACGGATCCGGACCCGGCCTTGCTCGCGCGCCTCGGGGACGTGATCGACCCTGACCGCAAGGTCCTCGCGGCGCTGGAGCGGATCATTCCGCTATCCGGCAAGCGCATCGCCGACGTGGGAACCGGCATCGGTCACTACCCCATGCTCCTGGCCCGGCACACCGGGCGGACCTACGGCATCGAATCGCAACCGGAGCTGCTCGAGGCAGCGCGCCTTCGGGCCGGACAGGCCCACCAGCCGAACATCCGGATCGTCGAAGGCGAGCCGGAGGCTCTGCCGCTCCGCGACGGGGCGGTGGACGTCGTACTCCACGGCTCGATCGAGGCGGACGACGCCTGCCTGCCTGCCATCGCCGAGGCGATGCGCGTCCTGCGACCCGGAGGAAAGCTCATCGTGATGGGCTACTACGGCCGGGACGACGTCGGAGCCCTGCTGGACCCCGGAGTGGTGCGCATGGCGCATGAGGCGACCCAGCGTCGCACGGGCTGGTGGCTGCGGCACGATTTCAAGATCAAAGTCGTGCACGCCCGCTTCGACCTCCACGACGAATCCGGCGCGCAGGAGCTGCTAATCCGGCTGTACG
>Ga0070708_100003684_pt1 | contig 12011 bp, 13 predicted proteins | sample KBSK5503metaG_FD_65469 | JGI IMG/M metagenome (GOLD analysis project Ga0070708, IMG submission 65469) | Corn, switchgrass and miscanthus rhizosphere microbial communities from Kellogg Biological Station, Michigan, USA - KBS K5-50-3 metaG | ecosystem: Host-associated > Plants > Roots >...
GCGACGCCGTAGTACGCGGCGAGCTCGGCGTCGCTCACCGGGCCAGTGAAGACGACGGATCCGTCGAGCCCGAGCGACGCCGCGAGCGCGCGCACGCGGCCGTGGTACTGCGGCTGGTCGCGATAGGACCCGACGAGGAGCAGGCGGGCGGCCGGGTCGACGCAGCGGCGGACGTAGGCCAGCAGGCGCACGAGTTCGTCCTGGCGCTTGTTCGGCTTGATCGCACCGACGAAGAGGAGGTTGGTGGCGCCGTCGCCGTAGCGGTCCGCGACGTCGCGGTCCGGTGTGACGTCGTACTTGCGCCAGTCGACGAGGATCGGGACCGTGGCCGTGCGCGCGAAGCCCGCGGCCTCGAGCTCTCGGCGGTTGTATTCGGAGACGCCGATCGCGAGCGGCACGTCGCGGGCGAGGGTGCGCAGCTGGAGCCGGCCGCGGCGCGTGTGCAGCGCGGCGTGGGGGTTGACGCCCTCGAAGAACTCCGGCGGGGTCACGTTGTGGTAGACGAGCACCTTGCGTCCCGGCGCGCGGACGAGGCCGCTGAACGCGTCGTTGCCGATGGAGAAATGCAGGACCAGCAGGTCCTCGGGCCCGAGCTCGCGGAAGAGCCGCCGGTACGGCAGGACGTCGGTGATGCCGGGCTTCGCCTCCACGGCGAAGGCCTCGCTGCGGTGGCCCCACGCGCGGAAGCGATCGCGAAGGGCGAAAACGTGATTGCTCACGGCGTCGCCGGGCGCGAGTGTCGGGTGGAATTGATGGACCGCGCGCGTGGGCATGCCGCGAGGATACGGAAGCGTGGTCAGAAGTCGGCGGGCAGCAGATCCCGGACGGAGGTCTCGAGCTGACGCGCCAGATGCCGCAGCATCCGCAGCGATGGGAGCGAGCGGCCCAGCTCGACGGCGCTGATCGCCTGGCGGCCGTAATACGGCGCGCCGATCTGGGACTGGCTCAGCCCGCGGGCGGCCCGGACCTCGCGCAAGCGCGCGCCGACCAGCGCCGCGGCGCTTCCCGCGGGCGCGCGCGGACGGCTCGAAGGGCGACGCTGGACCATCGGCCGCGCACGCTATCCGATTTTGGGATGGCTCCGCCAGTGTCCGCACGATGGCGCGGCCGTGGCGCGCAACTCCAGCGAGTACGCGACGTTCCTGCGCCGGCTGCGGCGCGCCCGCGAGGACGCGGGGCTGTCGCAGACCGAGGTCGCGCGGCGGCTCGGCAAGCCGCAGTCGTACGTTTCGAAATGCGAATCCGGTGAGCGTCGCGTCGACGTAATCGAGCTGCTCGCCTTCGGGCGGATCTACGGCGTCCCGGTCGGCGCGTTTATCGAGGAGCGCGCGTATCCACGCGAGGGCGGTCCGCTGCGACGCGTCGCGGAGCCTCGGAAGCGCAGGTAGCGCAGCGCCCGGCGAGGTCGAGGGAGGGTGACCTCGCTCGGCAGGCCGTGGTGCGAGCTCACGGCTTTCTCCCGATGACCGCGTAGTCGCGATCGCCGAAGAGGGTGTCATTGAGCAGGCGCGCGTTCTCGAGCGCGGCGCCAGTGAGGCCGTCGTCGCTGAGCCGCTGCTCCGACGGGTTGTAGAAGTCGAGCGTGACCGGCTCGAAGCCCGAGATCTGCAGGTAGAACTGGAACGCGTCCGGCGGCAGCGGCTTGCGGTGCGTAGGGTCGAGCCAGAAGAGATGCGCGCCCACCGTGAGCGTGCGCGGGTTCGGCGTGGCCATCACCAGGGAGCGACCCGAGCGCAGCACGCGCTTGCACTCGTGGAGGAGCTCGAGCAGGTGGCCGGGCTCGACGTGCTCGGCGATGTGCACGGCGAAGATGCCGTCGAGCGAGTCCGCGGGCAGCGAGCGCAGGTGCTGCTCCGCGTCGATCGTGTACGCCTCGAGGCCTTCGGCGACGGAGCGGTCGACGAGCGAGCGCGCGAGGTCGACCCCGTACGCGCCGATGCCACGCTCGCGCGCGAGCCGCAGGAATGTGCCACGGCCCGAGCCGAGGTCGAGCACGCGCGAGCAGCCCTCGAAGTAGCGCACATGCCGTTCCGCCTGGGCTCGCACCTGCGACTCCAGGCCGCCGAAGCGTTCGGCGAAGAGGCCGTAGTCCATGTGCGATGCGGTCTCGTGGACCGTGCGGGCGCGCTCGGCGCGTTCGAGCGCGGCGAGCCGGTCACCGATCCCCTGCGGGAGCTGCGTGTCGAGGTCCGCGAGCTTGCGCACGATGAGCGCGTTCATGTGTTCCTGGCGGCTCACGAAGGCCTGCACGTACCAGCGAATGAGCCAGATCGCGACCTTGCGCGCGAAGGTGATCGGGCCACCGAGCGGCCCGCGGCGGCTGCGGACGTCGTACGCGGCCTCCGTCTCCAGCGCCTCGCTCAGCGCGGTCAGCGGATCGTCGAGCTCATCCGACAGCAGCGGGCCGCCCGGAAGCGGCGCGTGGAGCGCGGCTTCGACCTCGGGCCCGTAGATGCCCCGCGCGCGCTTCTGCCGCACGCGCTCGCGGACCTCCGCCATGATCGCGTCGACGTCGATCGGGGCCGGCGTGGTCGTCACGTGGCGCAGAGTATTGCGTGCGTGGGCTCCATCGATCGAGTGCTCGTCATCGGCGGCGCCGGCCTGGTCGGACGGCACGTGTTCGAGGCGCTCGCGGGCCGCGACGTGGTCGCGACCTTCCACCAGCGGCCGGTCGAGGGCGGCATGCAACTCGACATCGCCGACGCGGCCGCGGTGCGCGCGCTGGTCGCGACGACGCGGCCCGACGCGGTGATCCTCGCGGCGGCCGATCCGTCCGTCGAGCGCTGCGAGCGCGAGCCGGAGGCGACGCGGCGGATCAACGTGGACGCCGCGGCCACGGTACGCGACGCCGCGCGCGAGCACGGCGCGCTCTTCGTCGTCTTCTCGAGCGAGTACGTGTTCGATGGGACGGCCGGCACGTATCGCGAGGACGACGCGCGGCGGCCGCTGAACGAGTATGGCCGGCAGAAGGTCGCGCTGGAGGACCTCGCGCGAGACCTGCCACGCCATCTCGTGCTGCGGATCTCCGGCGTGTTCGGTCGCCAATCGGCCAGGATCAACTTCGTGCTGCAGCTCGTCGACCGCCTGCGCGCCGGCCGTGAGTTCGACGTGCCGTCGGATCAGCTCATCACGCCGACCGACGCGGCCTCGCTTGGGCGGGCGGCCGTCGAGCTCATGGACGGCGGGCGCGCCGGCGTGTTCCATGCCGCCGGACCCGAGATCATCGCCCGGCCCGACTTCGCGCGGATGGTGACCGACGCGTTCGGGCTGCCGGCGAGTCTGCTGCGGCCCCGACCGACGGCGGATCTCGGCCTCAGCGCAGCGCGGCCGCGTCGCGCCGGCCTGAGCGTCGAGAAGCTCCGCGCGACGCTCGGGCACGGCCTGGTGAGGCCGGCGGACGCCCTAGAGCGATTGGCGAAGTCCGGTGACGTCTAGGGCTCGCTCGGGCGCGGCGCGCGCCGAGAGAGTCGTCCGCGAACCCGCAAGCACCAGCGCCGCTGCCACGGCGAGCCACGCGACGCTGAGCGCGACCGACGCGCCGTCGATCCGCACGAGCGAGGGGAAGAAGACGCCCGGGTCGGGCCGGACGACGCGGCCGATGTAGTCGAAGAGCCGGCCGGACGACCCGCTCTCGCGGATGTCGACGGCGAGGTCGTAGCCCACGGTGGGGATCACGGTGTAGGCGAACGTCACGAGCGTGCCCCATGCGGCGGCCGCCCATGCCAGCCCCGCCGCGAAGGCGCGCGGGCGACTCATTGACGCGATCGTCTCGATCCCCGCGGCGACGCCGGCGACGAGGAATGGCATCGTCGCGATGAGGTAGCGGGGCTGCGGCGACCCGTCGGCCCACCAGTACGCGATGTCGGCGATGTACAGGAACGACAGCCCCCAGCCGAGCGCGAGCGGAACGAGCTCGGCGCCGTGCCCGTCGCGCGCGCGCCGGACCAGATTGGCAGCGCCGAGGAAGGCAAGCAGGTAGAGCGGCCCGCGGCCCACGAGCCCGAAAACGCGATCGAAGAGCAGTCCGAGCGCCCCGACCTGCGGCGCCAGGCCGAACACGGCTTGCTGGTCGCGGATCAGGAAGTAGCCGGCGGCGGGCATGAAGAGCCCGAACTGGAGCCAGTTGAGCGCCGAGAGCGCCAGCGCGAGAGCGGCGAAGGGCAGAGCGGCCGCGCCGACGCGGGCGAGGCGTGCCGGCGTCTCGGGCGAGCCGTGGCGGATCTCCGCGGCATCACTCGCGGCTCGCGGGTTGCGCAGCGCGAACCAGGCGAGGACGACGCCCGCGCCCACGACCGTGGGCCACGCGCGCGTCGTGAGCCAGGGCAGCGTGCCGAGCGCCGCGCTCGCGAGCGCGAGGTCGCGTGCGGTCGCGCCCGATCCGTGGCGCATCAGCCGGGCCGCGGTGACGAACGCGAGCGCGGCCAGGATCTCCGGATAGACCTGCGTCATGTAGGTGAGGAGGGGGTGCAGCAGCGCCGTGCCCGCGGTCGCCAGCAGCGCGAGCCGCGGCGCGAACGCGAGATCGCGCAGCAGGAGGTACAGCTGCACCGCGAGAGCGGCGCCGGCGAGCGAGATGAGCGCCAGGACGCCGGTGCGACCGCCGAGCGCGAAGGGCACCGCGCCCACCAGCGGCAGTCCGAGGTCGCGGATCGAGTAGATGTGCGGGCCGACGTGGATGCCGTGGATGTCCTCGAGCGTGGAGGGGTAGAAGCGCAGGTAGTGATCGCCGGCGTAGTCGTTCGCGAGGTCGAGGTCGCGGTCGTCGGCGAGGCTCTGCATCACGATGAGGTAGTGCGGCTCGTCCGATGCGGTGGGCTGCACCGCGCGGTGGTACGGGACGATCGCCAGATAGGCCGCGAGCGCGACCGCGCCGAGCAGAAGCGCCGCGCGACGGTCCGTGACGCGCTCGAGCGAGAGCCAGATGCCGTGGATCGCGTTCGCCGCGAACGCGGCGACGAGCAGGGCGAGGAACGCGCCGGCCTGCGCGGGCAGCACCGCCGGCTCCCCGAAGTAGAGCAGCAGCAGCGTCAGCGGCGATGCGAGGTACAGCGCGAAGTGGCGAGCGACGAAGCCCTCGCGACTCTCGGCAGGGAGCGTCGACGCTACGGAGAGATCGACGATAGCGAAGATGACCAGGGCGAACGGCAGCCAGGCCCGCACCAGGCTCGCCGGCACCGGCGAGCTCGACGCGCCTTCCACCCACGGCTGGTTCGCCGCGTAGGCCACGAGGGCGAGCGCAGCGAGGTTCCCCGCGGAGTACAGGAGCACGGATCGACGCGTCACCGCGAGACGAGATCCGGCGCGGCTGCCTTGAGCCGCTCGAACACGAACATGGTCGAGTGCGACTTGTTCAGCGTGTAGAAGTGGATCCCCGGCGCGCCGCCGCGTAGCAGCGCCAGGCTCTGCTCCGTCGCCCACTCGATGCCGACGGCCACCACGGCAGCATCGTCCTCGCCCGCGTCGGCGAGCCGCGCGCGCAGCGCGGCGGGGATCGTCGCGCCGCAGAGCTTGGTGAAGCGCTCGATCTGCGCGACGTTCGTCACCGGCATGATCCCGGGCACGATCGGGATGCGCACGCCCGCCAGGCGGGCCTTGCGAACGAACTCGAAGAAGACTCCTGGCTCGAAGAAGAGCTGCGAGATCAGGAACTCGGACCCTGCCTCCTGCTTGGCGACCGCGAAACGCACGTCCTGCTCGCGGTCGGCGCTCTCGACGTGTCCCTCGGGGTAGCAGGCGCCGCCGACGCAGAAATCCCAGCCGCTCCGCACGAACGCGGCCAGCTCCGACCCGTGGCCGAAGCCACCCTTGGGCTGATGGAACTCGGTCTGCCCGCGCGGCGGGTCGCCGCGCAGCGCGAGAACGTTCTCGATCCCCGCATCGCGCAGGCGGTCGAGGATCGTCGCGATCTCGGACGCGTCGTGTCCGACACAGGTCAGGTGGGCCATGGCCTCGACGCCGAGCTCGTGCTTGATCTCCGTCACGAGCTCGATGGTGAGCTCGCGCGTGCTGCCGCCCGCGCCGTACGTGACCGAAACGAACGAGGGACCGAGCGCGCGGAGCTCCGTGACCGTCTCGCGCAGGCGAGCGACGGCCTCGGGCGTCTTGGGCGGGAAGAACTCGAACGAGAACGCCGGTCTCCCGGAGCGATACGCGTCCACGACTCTCATTTGTCGAACTCCCAGACATGATGGAGGCGCGAGAGACCGATCTCGCGTGTGCCGGCGATCACGCGGAAGCTGAGCCCCTTCTCGCGGTAGTCGTAGTAGCGATCCTGAGGGTCGATGATGCCGATGTCCACGTCGTAGCCTCCGGGGAGGAGCTCGAGCGCCTCCACCCGGAACCGCACGACGCCCTCCGCGCGTACCGGAACGGCGCAGCCGTCGATGAGCGTGTTCGTGCCGTACACGCCGATACCGTCGTCGCGGTAGATCAGCACGCCGAACACCGCGTCGCCCACGAGCGCCCCGTTGCGGTACGCGATCTCGATCGCGGCCGGCTCGCCCGTCGAGAGCACGGCGAGCGCGACGCCTCCGGGGCCGAGGACCCGCGCGCCGGTGATCTCGATCTCCTTGCTCCCCCAGCGCTTGCCGATCTCGCCGCGTGCGGCGCGCTCGCGCTGCTCGCGCTCGCTCACCTTGAGGTGGTACGCGTTCACGACGTCCCGGACGGTGCCGCTGGAGGCGACCGCGCCGGCGTCGAGCCAGACCGCGCGCTCGCACAGTCGCGCGACCGCGCCGAGGTCATGCGAGACGAGCACGATGGTCTTCCGCGCCTTGCGGAACTCGGCGATCTTCGCGAAGCACTTGTGCTGGAAGTACTCGTCGCCGACCGCGAGGACCTCGTCCACGAGCAGCACCTCCGGATCGACGTGGACCGCGACCGCGAAGCCGAGGCGCATGTACATGCCGCTCGAGTAGGTCTTCACCGCGGCGTCGAAGAAGCGGCCGATGTCGGCGAACCGCTCGATCTCCGGCATCGCGCGGTCCATCTCCCGGCGGGAGAGACCGAGCAGCGCGCCGTTCAGATACGCGTTCTCTCTTCCGGAGAAGTCGGGGTGGAAGCCGGCGCCGATCTCCAGCAGCGCCGAGACGCGTCCGGCGACGGTCAGCGAGCCGCTCGTCGGCTTCGCGGTGCCCGCGACGAGCTTCAGCAGCGTCGACTTGCCGGAGCCGTTCTGGCCGATCACGCCGAACGCCTCACCCTCGTCCACCTGAAAGCTCACATCGCGCAGCGCCTCGACGTCTTCGGTCGCCGCGTACTGGCGCAGCGCGACCTCCTTGAGCGTGCGGCGCCGCTCGCGCCGCAGGCGATAGGTCTTGGTCACATGCTCCGCGACGATGGCGTGCGTCACTTCGTCGCCGTCGCCATCAGGAAGAAGCCGAGCGCGTCCGCGATCGGTGTGCCGTCCAGCGCGCGCAGCAGCCGCCCGTACCGCCAGGTCAGCTCCTCGTGGCCGCGCATCGTGTAGGGCGGGTACACGCCCGCGGAGATCACGCGGACGTCGCGCAGGCCCGACGCGCGCAGCAGCTCCGCCCAGGCGCGCTTGCCGAGGTCGCTCTCGAAGATGCCCTCCGATAGGTGCTCGTCGCGGGCCATCCGGGACCGCTCGGCCCAGCGATAGAGCGACACCCTGCGCGGCACGATATCCGCGTAGAAGAGGCCGCCCGGGCGGAGGACGCGCGCCATCTCCGCGAGGACCGGCGCGGGATCGCGGAAGTGCTCGAGCAGGCCTCCCGAGAGCACGACCGCGAACGACGAGTCCTGGAGAGGGAGCGTTCGCGCATCGCCGAAGAGGACGTGCCCCGCACGGCGCGCGCGCCGCAGGTTCTCCCGGACCGCGCGCACCGCGTACGGCGCGTAGTCGAGCGCGACGAGCCGGTACGGGCGCTCGAGGCCGAGGCGGATGAGCAGCCGTCCCGATCCCGCGCCGACCTCGATCGCGTCGCCGCGCGGCGGGAGGAGCGGCCGCAGGTAGCGCACCTTCGTCTCGTCGGTGAAGTTGAAGACGTCGCGCCGCGCGGGGTCGAACAGCTCCGCGTCGCCGATGGGTCGCTCCCATGCCGCGCGGTCGCCCTCGGCATACGGCGTCTCGTGGGCGTGCGTGTCGCTCACGTGGCCGCGACGCTCGCTCAGCGCGCGCGGCCGCGCGCGAAGGCCAGCCAGGCGAGCGCGAGCCAGCCCGAGGCGATCCCGAGCGCCAGACCGCCGATCGCGTCCGAGAGCCAATGGTCGCCGATGTAGATGCGCGCCCAGAACGTGTACGCGACGAGCAGCCCGAGCGCGACCCGCACGAGCGCGGCCGGAAAGAGGCCGGCCGCGAGGATGGCGAGGAACGTCACCCGCGCGACGTGGCCGCTGGGGAAGCCGCCCGCGGTCGCGACGTTGACGCCGAGCGGATTGCCCCACGCGCGGACGAATTCGTGCGGCGGCGACGGGTGGAAGATCGCGAGCTTCAGCGCGAGCGCGCCGAACGCGGGCACGGCGAGGAGCCCCGCGGCGAGCCAGGCCCACGGCGCGTCGCGCCGCCAGGCGACGAGCGCGAGCGCCGCTCCCAGCGCGGCCGTGACGACGGCCTGGCCGACGACCGTGTTCGCGTTCGCGAGCAGATCGAGCGGGTCGGAGGCGACGGACTGGAGCGCGATGGTCGTCGCGAGATCGCCCGACACGGTCACGCGGGCGACGACCGCGATCGCGACCCCGGCGAGGACGGCAAGCGATGCGGCCGTCACGAGCGCCAGCGGGCGAAGTCCGGGCATCAGAGCGCCGCCTCGAACTCGTCTTTCGCGCGATGGAAGTACGCGAAGCCGGCGACGAACGCGGCGGCGGCGAAGGCGGTTGTGTACGCGAGCGTCTCCCACTCAGGCGGCAGGCCGTCGAGCAGTGCGCGCTGATAGCCGACGATGAGCGAGGTCATCGGGTTCAGATATAGGAGCGCCTGCTCACGCGGTCGATCGGCGACGATCGCGATCGGGAAGAGGATCGGCGTGAGGAAGTACCAGGCGAGCAGCGCGATGCCGAGGATGTGTTCGACGTCGCGGAAGAACACGTTGAGCGCCGCGAGCAGGTACGCGAAGCCGAGCGCGAGCAGGACCTCGACCGCGATGAGCACGGGCAGGTAGAGCAACCCTTCGGGATGTCGCGGCCCAACGAGCGCGAGCACGGCGAAGAGGATGAGCAGGCTCAGCAGGTAATTCCCCAGCGCGGAGAGGACGCTCGCCGCGGGCAAGAGCTGCACGGGCAGGCGCACCTTCTTCACGATCGAGCCGTTCGCGACGATCGAGGCCGCGCCGCCGCTCAGCGAGGTCGCGAAGAACGTCCACGGGAGCAAGCCGACGAAGAGGAAGATTGGGAAGGGCTTCTCGCCCGTCGCGGTGAGGGGCCGGCTTTGGAGCAGCACGCCGAAGAGGATCCAGAACACGACGAGCTGCAGCAGCGGGTTCAGGAAGTTCCACGCGAACCCAAGCGCCGATCCCTTGTAGCGCGCGCGAAGGTCGCGCGACGCGAAGGTGAGCAGGAGCTCGCGCCGATCCACGAGCGCCCGCAGGTCGCCGAGCATCGCGATCAACCCTTCGGGGCGAGGCGGATGTCGGGAAGCAGCAAGGTGCCCACGCGAGGAAGGATCGGCTGGGTCGAGATGATGTAGCCGTTCGCGATGAACTGGACGTTCCAGCTCGACGTCGGCGTGAGCACGATCGTCCAGCGGCCGTCCGGATCGGTGCGCGGCGCCTTGGTGCAGCCCACGTCGCCGTTCGCGATGCAGACCAAGACGTTCGCCAGCGGGCGGCCAGTCCCCACGTCGACGACGCGACCGCTTACGTGGCTGAAGCCGTCGGGCCCGGCCGGCGCCGGGGGCGGACTCGGTGCGATCGTGGGCGTGGGCGTCGGTATCGGCGTCGGGGTCGGCGTCGGGCGGGGCGCGGCCGTGCGGACCGGCGGGGAGGTGGGCAGCCGGACCACCGCGGGGCCGGTCGTTCCGGTCCCACCGGGCGCGCTGCCCTCGGTCGCGACCGCGGCGCCCGGCCCCGGCACCACATCGGGCGACGGCTCCACGGTCACCGGCACGGCGGCCAGCACGACGGGTGCGGCGCTCGGCTGTGTCCGCCCGCGTATGGGCGGGACCGGCGTGGCCGCCGCGACGGTCGGCGCGGCGCCACCGTCGTCGGTCGCCGCGGGCGCGCCGGGCCGCGCGAGGATGCCGAGGACGATGGCGGCCAGGCCGACCGCGATCCAAGCCCGGCGATCCCGGCGTCGCGGTTCGCGCCCGATTTCGGTCGCGGCGATCGTCGCCGGTCGCGCGGCCGGCTCCGCGAGGCGGTATCGCGCGGAGCGCAGGGCACGACCAAAGCGGACGAGCGCGGCCCTCGCGGCGCGCGCCTCGGCAGGGCCGAGCTCGACGCCCGTCAGTCGTAGGCGCGAGGCGGCCCACGCCGCCTGGCGCGTCCGCCCGTCCGTCAGGGCGGCGCGCAGCGCTTCGCGACGCAGCCGCAGGCGCGTCTCGGCCGAGAGGAGGCTAGTAGTAGAGATAGACATCGAGGTGAAGCTCCGTCCCCGCAACGCCGGCTGCGAGCTCGTGATATGGCTTCACCGTCGCGCCCTCGAATCGGCCGCCCGCGAAGCCCTCGGTAGCGAGACGTGCGAGCCGATCGCCCTCGGTCGCGGCCTCGTGCACGCCGAACGCGAGCACGATGGCGACCCGCCGGCCGCTCGCAAGCTCGTCGAGCTTGCGCGCGACCGCGAGGCTGATCCGTGTTTGCTCCGCGGCGATCGCGTCGGGCGTTCCGGATAGGAGCGCACGCCCGTCGACCGGCACCGAGATCGCGAGCGGCTGCGGATCGACGGCGACGCGCGGAAGCTCGCTCGGCGCCGCGCCGGCGCTGTTCGCCGCGAGGAAGATCGCGAAGAGCCCGAGGAGGATGTCGGCCCAGAGCCAGCCGACGATCGCCATCGTGGTCCCGCGACCGAGACCGAGCGTCAGCGGACTCCGCGGATCTCGGACGCCGCGGCGGCAAGGTCCGCCGCGGCACGGCGCAGATCGCCGACGGCCGTTTCGAGGTCGAACAGGCGCTGCTCGCGCTCCATCGCGCGCTCGTAGACGCGCCGCTCCTCCGCGACCATCTGATCGACCAGCTCCTCCGAGACGGCGCCGTCGAGGTCGCCGGCAGAAAGGCTCTCGGCGTGCCCGATGAGCCCGCGGATCTCAGACTCCTTCAGCAGGATGCGGGTGCGGAGCGCGACGTCGCGGATCTCGGCGCGGAAGTGGATGAGCAGCGAGAGCACGATGAGCAGGCCGATGAGGCTCGCGTCGATGATCGCGAGCGTGCTGAAGCGCAGCACGCCCGGCGTGCTCGCGAAAGCCTCCTGCCACAGCAGCAGGAACGGGCGCGACACGGCGTCAGGGTGCGCGGCGATGAAGCGCTCGTACGCGTCGGACGCGGTCGATAGGGCGTACCACGTGACCGCGATCGGGCTGAACACGAGCACGTTGCGCGCAACCTCGAGGAGGCCCCAGAACAGCGAGAAGCGCGCGACCAGGAGCTCGGCGACGCTGCGCGGATCGATGGCACCGGCGTAGCCCCGGACCTGATCGTGCTGTCGCTCCCGGACCGAGACCGCGAGCCGGTCGAGCACCACAGCGAGGGCCGCGTCGCGCCGCCGGACCTCGTCGGATAGCGCGAGGAGCTCATCGGCCGTGCGCGTGCGCTCCGCGGCGCGATCGGCGCGCGCGATATCCACGCTCGCGAGCCCTTCCACAGGTCCAGAGTACCGCCCGGAATCGCGGGTCAAGCGCACCGCAGGCGCGACAGCGCCGACTTCTACAGGTCGCGCGAGCGGAACGCGAGGACCGATGCACCGAGCACGACGGCGATCCACAGGAGCGCGTAGGCAAGCAACAGCTCGGGCGCCGCATCGTCGGCGCCGAAGAACGGATTCGCCGCCATCGTCACGCTTCGCGCGCCCGAGAACACGCCGCCGGGGCGCTCGAGCATCAACAGCGCTCCGCGCCAGACCGC
>Ga0070708_100003685_pt1 | contig 12010 bp, 10 predicted proteins | sample KBSK5503metaG_FD_65469 | JGI IMG/M metagenome (GOLD analysis project Ga0070708, IMG submission 65469) | Corn, switchgrass and miscanthus rhizosphere microbial communities from Kellogg Biological Station, Michigan, USA - KBS K5-50-3 metaG | ecosystem: Host-associated > Plants > Roots >...
GCCGTAGACCTGCACCTGCGCCACGCCGTCCACCATCGACATGCGCTGGGCGAGAAAGGTCTCGGCGTACTCGTCCACCTGGGGCAACGGCAGGGTGCTCGAGGTGAGGGCGAAGTACAGGATCGGGCTGTCGGCCGGGTTCACCTTCCGATAGCTCGGCGGCAGCATGTTTTGCGGCAGCGACGGCAACGTCTGGGCGATCGCCGACTGAATGTCCTGTGCCGCGGCGTCGATGTTCCGGCTCAAGGTGAACTGGAGCGTGATGGACGTCTGGCCCTGGCTCGACACCGAGGTCATGGCGTCGATGCCAGCCACGGTCGAGAACTGCTGCTCGAGCGGGGTGGCGACGGCGGAGGCCATCGTCTCCGGGCTCGCGCCGGGCAGGGTGGCGCTCACCGTGATGGTGGGATAGTCCACGTTCGGGAGCTGGCTCACCGGGAGCTTCCGGTAGCCCAGCACGCCGAAGATCAGGATGCCGGCCATGACCAGCGTGGTCATGACCGGCCTGCGGATGAAGGGTTCCGCGATGTTCACGTGCCCCTCGTCGTGGCGCCGACCGCTGGCGTCGCCGGCGGCTTGATCATCACCTTGGCCCCGGCGGTGAGCCGGAGCTGGCCCTCGGTCACTACCTGCTCACCGGGCTCGATTCCGCCCTCGAGGACGGTGACGTCACCGGCCGGCCGCGCGACACGCACGTCGCGGATTTCCGTAGTCCGGTCCGGCTTGACCACGAAGACGTAGGACCCCTGCTGGCCTGCGACCACCGCCGTGGACGGCACCACCAGCGCGTCCGGCTCGACGTAGAGCTCGAGCGCCACTTTGACGTACTGGCCGGGCCAGAGCACGTCGTCGGGGTTGTCGAAGCTCGCCTTGAGGAGCAGCGTGCCCGTGGTCGAGTCCACCGCGTTGTCGAGGAACGACAGGGTACCGGTGGCCTCGCTCAAACCGCCGGTCGGCCGGGCGCGAACCACCAGCGTCTTCCCCCGGTAGCGACGGATCTGGTCCAGCTCCGTGGCCGGCACCGCGAAGCGCGCCAGGATCGGGTGGATGCGGTTGACGGTCACGAGGGGCGTGCCGGTGTTGACTCGCACGAGGTTCCCCGGCCGCAGCATGAGGCTGCCCGCCTTCCCCGCGATGGGCGAGCGGATGGTGGCGTTCTGGAGGTTGATTCGCGCGCTTTCGGCCGAGGCGCGGTCGGCCTGGACCGTAGCCGCAAGCGCGGCCGCGGTGGCGCGCGCCTGATCGGCCTGCTGGGTCGTCACGTACTCCTTCTGGACCAGGGCGTCGAACCGCTGGACGTCCTGCTTGGCCGCGACCAGCTGCGCCTCGTCGCGAGCGAGCATCCCCTGCGCCTGCTCCAGCGCCGCACGGTACGGCGCGGGGTCGATCTCGAAGAGGATCTGGCCTTGGCGGACCTCGTCGCCCTCCTTGAACCCCACGCGCAGGAGCACGCCGCCCACCTGCGACTCGATCGCGACGGTTTCGAGCGGCTCCACCGTGCCGTTGGCTTCGATGGTGAAGGGCACCGCCCGCCGCTCGGCCGCGGCGGCGAGCACCGGGACGGGCGGAGACTCCTTGCGGGCGGGCTTGCCGCAGGCGGCGAGCCCAGTGAGCGCGGCGACGACGGTCGAGGCGGCGCGACGGCCATTCATCGGGGCGGATTCTCGTTCAGGGTGTCCGGGGCGAGCCGGATGTCGGCCCGGCCCTTGGCATCCAGTGCGCCCGCGTCGTGCGCGAGCTGCGCCAGCGAGGTCTGCCAGTTGAGCCGGCTCTGGATCACCTGCGCCCGCGCACTGGCGAGAGCGCTCTGCGCCGAGAGAAGATCGAGCACAGTGCCGACGCCGGCCTTGTAGCGCGCCAGCGCGACCTCGTCGGACTGCGTCGCGCTCGCCAGGAGATCGTTGGCGGTCTGCACCGAGCGGGTCGCGGTCTGGAGCGCATAGTACGAGCTGAACACCTGGTAGGTGACCTGCTGCTCCAGGCTCCGCTGCTGGGCCTGGGCGGCATCCGCCAGAAACTCGGCCTGTTTCTGGGAGTACTCCCGGCCGAAGCCGTTGAACAGTGGAATCGCGAGCCCGAGTCCGATGGTGTAATTGCTACCGCCGCCGGACTTGTTGACGATATAGGTGAATCCGCCGTCGCCCGTAGCCGTGATCGAGGGAAGCCGCGCGCCCCGGAGCTGGCGGATGCGCGCCGCCGCCGCCGCCGCCGTAGCGCGGGCGGCAGCGAGGTCGGGCCGGTCGCGGACCGCGCGGGCGATCAGGGCGTCGACACTGTCGCCCAGCGCGCCCACCGGGACCGGCGCGGTCACGCTGTCCACGTCGTACGGCAGATTGGCCGGCACCCCGAGGGCGAGGGCCAGGGCGCCGCGGGCGGTCTGCCGGGTGCCTTCGGTCGTCTCGAGCGAGAGCTGGGCCTGGGAGAGGGCGGTGCGCGCCTGGAGGACGTCGGCGATGGTCGCCGTCCCGACCTGGCGGCGAGCCTCGGCCGCGTCCAGGTTCGCCCGCGCGTCCTCGAGCGAGACCCGCTGCGCGGCGACCAGCGCACCAGTCGCCACGTAGTTGTAGAACGCCACCTGGCTCTGCAGGACGACGTCGTTGATGGCTGCGTTGTGGGTCCAGTCGGCGGAGATGAGCGCCTGGCGGGCCGCCTCGATCGCGCCGCCCCGGCCCCCGAAGTCGAGCAGCAGCCAGGTAAGCGTGGCGCTCGGCCCGTAGTTCGTCTGGGTGACGGCCACCCGGCCGGCGGTGGCCGCGGTCTTCACCCGGGTCACCGAGGCGCTCGCGTCCACCTCAGGGAAATAGGCCGAGCGCGACGCGCCGTACGCCGCAGCCGCAGCCCGGGCGTTGGCCCACGCCTCGAGCGTCGTCGGGTTGTTTCTGAGCGCCAGATCCACGACGTCGGCCGCGGTGAGCTGCTTCAGCCGCTGCGCGAGCTCGGGGGGGACCTGCCCGGCGGCCGGCGGTGGCGCTGGCGGCGCCGCGGTCGGGGCGGGCGGCGTCCAGGGAACGTGCGGTGCGGAGGAGGCGGCTGGGGCGCCGCCGCCCGGGCCGGGCAGGCCGGGAGCGCAGCCGGCCAGGCCAAGGAGCAGGGCGGCACCGGTGCGAAGGCGCGGGCCGCGCGGGAGGGCCATGGGGGAACGGGTCTCCTGATGGTGTCGGGCCGAGGGGCTCCTACGGGGGCCGAGCCCAGGAAGATTCAGTATTGCTTGAACATACTGAATCACGTTAACGTAACGCCGTGCAGCGCCGCGAAGCCACCCTGCAAGCTAGCACCGCTCATCTGGTCGAGCGGATCGCCCTCTTCTTCGAGACCGAGGGCTTCAGCCGGATCAGCGGGCGGATCTTCGGCCGGCTCCTGCTGAGCGACGCGCCGATCTCGCTCGACGGGCTCGCCGTTGATCTGGGAGCGAGCAAGGCCAGCATCAGCACGGAGACCCGCGCGCTGGAACGGCGGGGCATCCTGGAGCGGGTCGGCAAGCCGGGAGACCGGCGGGTGTACTACCAGGTGGCGGCCGGCCTCCCCATGCCGACCATGGAGCTGCGGTTGGACCGAATGCGCCGGTTCAGCCGCCTCCTGGAGGAGGCCCCCGAGGAGGTCGCGCGGGGCAACCCCGTGGTCAGGCAGCGTTTGGATGAGATGCTCGACGCGTACCGTTACCTGCTGGCCGAGTTCGGGGGCGCGCTCAGGCGCTGGGGCCGCCGGCACGGCCGGCCGGGCACCCAGCCGCGAGCAGTCTAGACCTTGAGGATTACGCCCCGGCGGTAGAGCGCGTTGAGCACGGCATACCAGAAGAGGAGGACCGCGAGCGCGAAGGCAAGCGACGCCGCCTCGGGCGGGAGCCACGAGACAAACAACGCGCGGTAGAGAGCCGTCTGGACGGGGAGCGTATCGCCCCGGAAGGGCACCTCGATTACCGAGTAGATCAGCCGGGCCAGCGCCTCGGACCCCGCGAAAGCCACGATCGGATTCACGCCGAAGACCACGAAGGGGCGGGTCCACCAGGTGCTCCGGCGCTCCTCGATCAGCCACATGCAGGTGGCGAGCGTCACGCACGCCATCCCCGCCGTGAAGACGACGTACGAACTGGTCCAGAGATTCTTGTTGATCGGAAACACCCAGTTCCAGGCGGAGCCGACGAGCAGCCCGACTGCTCCCGCGGCATACAGCCCGTTGAGCCGCTCGGGGAGGGGGCCGGGCCGGGTGACCCAGCGGCCCGCGAACACGCCTAGCAGGCAGGTGGCGATCGCGGGGAGCGTGGAGAGCGGTCCCTCGGGGTCCCAGGTCCTGGTTTCGGGCCAGAGGTGGCCGCCGAGCAGCAGCCGGTCCACCCACGCCGCGAGGGTGGCGTCCGGCGGCGCAAGGGTGGCGGCGCCGACGCCCGGGACAGGCACGAGCGCCAGCGCGAGCCAGTAGCCGAGCAGCAGGAACGCCACGATGGCGGCTTGGGCCCGTTGCGACGTGCGGAGCGCTACCAGGCCGGTCACGAGATAGACCAGCCCGATGCGTTGGAGCACGCCGGGAACGCGGAGATGCACCAGCCGGTCGACGGGCACGAAGGGGAACGCCGCGAGGAGGAGGCCGAGGAGAATGATGATCGTGGCGCGGCGGACCACCTGGCGCGCCAGCTCGCCGTCCGTGGCGCCCCGCGCCCGGCGGCCGGAGAGCGACAGCTGGGTGGTGACCCCGACGATGAAGAGGAAAAAGGGGAAGACCAGGTCGGTGGGCGTCCACCCGTGCCACTCCGCATGGCGGAGCGGAGGATAAATGTGGCTCCAGCTCCCGGGATCGTTGACGAGGATCATGCCCGCCACGGTGATCCCGCGGAAGACGTCGAGCGACTGGAGCCGCCCGCTACCGCCCGGGTCGCGTGCCGTCGGAGACGTAGCGGTCCTTGTCCAGGCGATCGAGCTCTCGGGCGAGGTTGTCGCCCACGACCTGAATCCGGGGCAGGCGCAGCGCGTCGAAGCCGGGGTCGCGCGGGCTCCTGGCCGGCGGCCCGGACACCTCGAGGATCGCGTCGAAGCGATAGGCAACGGTCTTTCCGCTCTTCGGATCGCGCCAGGTTCCCTGGTGAGCCAGCTCGCGGTTCTTGGGCCAGATCCCGAGCGGGAGCGCGAAGGTCCGCACCCGATAGCCGGGCACCGCGGAGTCGATGGCTACGAGGCTGCGCGCGATCTGCTCCTGCACCCCCGCGTCCGAGAGGGTGGACAAGTTGGCGTGCCAGAGCGTGTGGGCGCACAGCTCGAATCCCTGCTCGGCCAGGAACTTGAGCTTGGGAAACCGCCAGGCGGTCTGTTGACCGTCGATGCCGCGATCGCCGAAGAACGCATGTCCCGCGTTGGCCGCGGGCAGCAGGCAGAATGTGGCCCGCGGCGGCCAGTCGGGATGCCGCTTCGAGAAGTCGAGCCAGATGCCGACGCCGCTCGTGGGATCGATCTCGAGCTTGCCGCCTCGCTCGACATAACGGAACTGGCCGGGGGAGGCATCGTCGAAGGTGAACACGACCGGCGACATGCCGGCCGGCACGTCGATATGTCCATCGCTCAGCTGGGCCACGGTGATCGGGCGGTAGCCGCGCTCGTAGAGCAGCTCGAGGTCGCGCCGGAGGCCGTCGCGGGACCGGCCCCACCGGCTGTCCTGATCCGCGATGAGGTGGTACTCGAGCACCGGGATGCGTCCGAGGGGGCGCGGAGACCGCGCTGGAGCGGGAGTCTGGGCGTGCGCGACGGACGCGAGCCCGAGGGCGACGGCGAGAACGGCTACGCGGGGCATTCGGCGAGGGAAGTTAGGTCCGAGGCGCGGGGCGAGCCAGGGCCGATGGCGGGGCCTCGCCTCGGGCGCGTCCCCGGTCCGCTTGACCCGCGGGGGGGACTCCAGACAGGATAGTACGAGCCGTTTCCCCCGCAACGAGGTCATGGGCTGAATCGACGTGGACCGCGACCAGTCGGCTTTTCTCGTTCAGCTCTCGATCGCCATCCACAAGAGCGCCACGTACCCGCCTCGCCATCCGCTCGCGGCCGCGGCGGTGGACGCGGCCTTGACGAGCCTCACCCACCTCCTCGAGCGGGGCGCCGCGCTCTCGCTCGGCGTCGCCCGCACCCAAATCATCATCGACGGCGAGGGTACGGATCCGGCCCATCCGGTGCTCCGCGAGCTGGCCCAGCGGCTGTACCGGTGCGAGCTCGGGGGCATCACCTTCCTGCCCGGGGTGAACGCGGACGAGCTGGCCGGGGTTCTCCGGGCGGTCACCAGCGACGCCGGCTCCCTCACGGCGACCGACGCGGCCGCCTACCCGCACGTGCGGCTGCACCCCCTCGCGTTCGATCAGCTCCGCCTCGCCGACGGAGCCGACGGAGCGGAGGCGCGCGACGGAGGGAGGCTGGCCCGACTCTGGGCCGACCTCGCCGGCTCCGCCCTTGGCCTCAGGACGGAGACGGCCGAAGGCCCGAGCGATCCGGGGGCGCTCGCCGCCGCTATCGACACCCACGCGGCGGAGCCCGGGTATGCGCGGGCCGTGACGCGTCAGCTCTTGGCGCTCGGCCGACAGGCCAGGCAGTCCGACGGTGTCGAAGAGCGGGCGGTGAGCCGGCAGCTCGCTGACCTGCTGGCTACGCTCAAGCCGGAAACCCTCCACCGGCTGCTCCAGCTCGGTCCCGATCCGGGCCAGCGCGACCAGCTCCTGGGGGAGATCTCGCGGGCCATGCCGATCACGGCGGTCATCGAGCTGGTGCGGGCGTCGTCCGAGGCCTCGGAGCAGACGATCTCGCACGGCCTGCTGCGCATCCTCGCCAAGCTGGCCGCGCACGCGGAGGCCGGTGCGAAGGCGCAGGCCGAAGCGGACGACTCGCTGCGCGAGATGGTGCGCGAGCTGGTGAACGACTGGGCCCTCAAGGATCCGAATCCGGCCCAGTACAGCGAGATGCTCGAGGGCTTCGCCCGCCCCGGCGCCGGGTCCGTGACGGCGCGGCCGGTGCCCAAGGCAAGCGAGGCGGCCGAGCCGCTCCGGCTGATCCAAACGGCGCTCGAGCTCGGCGTCTCGGGCCCGTCGGTCGTGGCGGCGGTGGACGCACTGGTCGAGCGGCGCGAGATCCCCCTCGTGCTCGACCTTCTCCTGCACGTGCCCCCCGGGGATCCCGCCGCGGAGGCGGTGTGGGCACGGCTTCCAACGCGGGACGAGCTGCGACGGGCGCTCACGGGGACTGAGCCCGATGCGGCGCTGGTGGAGCGACTACTTCCGCGGCTCGGACTGGACGCCGCGGAGCCGTTGCTCGACACGCTCGCCGCCTCCGGCTCCCGGGCCACCCGGCGCCGGCTGCTCACCTGGCTCGCGCAGCTCGGTCCGGGTATCGGGCCCGTGGTCATGGCCCGGCTCGATTCTCCCCACTGGTACGTCCTTCGCAACATGCTCGTGCTCCTCGCGGGCGTGGAGCCGTGGCCGCCCGGCTTCTCCCCGGCTGCCCATCTCACCCATGCGGACGCGCGCGTCCGCCGGGAGGCGCTCAAGCTCGCGCTCAAATCGGCCGACCTGCGGGACCAAGCGATCTGCGCCGGGCTCACCGACGGCGACGATTTCATCCTGCGCACCGCGCTCGCCGCGGCACTCGACGGCTGCCCCGCCGAAGCCGCGCCCCTCCTGGTCGATCAGCTCGAGTCGCGGGTTCAGCCGGCGGACCTGCGGCTCCAGATCGTCCGCGTGCTCGCGGAGATCCGCGCGCCGGCGGCGCGGGACTGCCTAGTTCGGCGGGCGCTCGCCCGGCGGCGATGGCTCCCCTGGAAGCGCCTGGCGCCCAAGTCGTCGGAGACGGTGGCGGCGATCGCGGGGCTGGCCGGCCACTGGAGTGACGACCCGATCGCGGCCGAGGTGCTCCGCCTCGCCGGCAAGAGCCGTGACGCCGAGGTCCGGGCCGCGGCGGGGGTGCCGGCATGACCGACCCCGTGCGGTACCTGACGTCCCTCGGCCAGGCGCTGGCGGTGATGGCGCTCTATCCCGCCGGCCATCCAGCGCGCGAGCGTGCGGTCGACGCATCGTTCGAACTCCTCGGCGACCTGGGCGGGGCGGATGGGTACGCCCGGTTCTCCTTCCTCGACGGCGAGGTGATCTATGGACCCCAGATTCTGCGAGAGCTCACCGGCTGGGAATGGGGAGCCCGACTCGGCGCGGCCGGGATCCAGCGAATCGAGTTCCTGGCGGGCATCACGCGTGACGAGTACGCCGGCTGGCTCGACGAGATCCAGCAGCTGCTTGCGGGGGAGATCCCCGACACGACGGAGGCGCGCCAGCTGGGCGCTCGCCGCATCCGGTACGGGACGGTAGAGGTTCGTGGGAGTCCGGTGGGCGCGCAGGTCTCCCCGGCCGGCCACCTTGCCGTCTCCGATCTCGATGCGGAAGTCGAGGCGATCGAGTGGCTGCACGGGGAGGTCGGGCAGCTCGGCCGGCTCCCCCTGCTCGAGGCGCAAGCGGTCGTGCGGTCGCTCTCAGTCGCCATGCACAGCCAGAGTCAGATCCGGCTGCCACTCCTCCAGCTCAAGAGCTTCGATCAGTACACGACGACCCACTCGAGTAACGTAGCCGTGCTCGCGATGGCGCTCACCGAGTACTTGGGCCTCGGCGCCCGGGAGATCCGCTCGTTCGGCATCGCAGGCCTGCTGCACGACCTGGGGAAGGTGCGGATCCCCAAGGAGATCCTGGTGAAGCCCGGCAAGTTGACCGACGAAGAGCGGGCGGTGATGCAGCGCCATCCCGTCGACGGGGCACGGATCATCATCGAGCAGGAGACCCGGCTCGATATGGCGGCCTTCGTCGCCTACGAGCACCACATCATGCTGAACGGCGGAGGCTACCCGACGCTCCGCTACCCGCGCGACTGCCACTACGCCAGCAAGGTCGTCCATGTCTGCGACGTGTACGACGCGCTCTGCACCGACCGCCCCTACCGGCCGGCTTGGACCTCGGAACGGGCTCTCGGCTACCTGGCGGAGCGATCCGTGACGGAGTTCGATCCGGACCTGGTGGACGCGTTCACCCGGATGATCCGTGACTGGGAGCAGCGCCGGATGCCGATGAGCGACGGGCCGGCGCCCGAGCCGACCCTGGAGCCAGGCGCGTAGTCCCTCTCGCCACGCCGCCTCACAGCATCAGCAGCCCCTGCCGCACCCCCGCCGCGACGGCCTCCGCCCGGGTGGAGACAGTCAACTTCGCGAACAGCGACGTCACGTGGGACTTCACCGTGTGCTCCGAGATCGCAAGCCTGCCCGCGATGACCTTGTTGCCGAGACCCGCGGCCAGGAGGCCGAGGACTTCCACCTCCCGCGCGGTGAGCGGCTGAGGCGCGACTGCCGTTTCGCTCCGGAGCTGGGCGCGGGCCGCCACGCCGACGAGCTCGGGGGGCAGTGCGACCAGGCCGGCCGCGGCCGCCTCGATCGCCGCGGCCAGCTCCGCCACGCCTGCCGTCTCCGGCAGCACGGCGCGCGCGCCCAGCCGGAGGACCCTGGGTCCCCAGTCCGCGACCGGCTCCGCTCCCAGGACCACGACGGCCGGGCCGGTCGAGGCTTCCGGAGCGAGATCGCGGGCGAGTTCCTCCTCGCCCCCGCCGCGGAGCGCCAGGACGATCACGTCCGGTTCCGTGAGCGCATCGCCGCGGAGGCGGGGCAGGGCGGCAGCCCCGAGCACTGCGTACTCGCCCGTGCGGGCCAGCAGGCTCTCCAGGCCGGCCCGTACCACCGGCGAGCTCGCGACTACGAGCACCCGTCTGGCACTCACGCCGCCCGGGTCCTCCCGGCCGCGTCACGCAGCACAACCTCCCGCTCGAGTCGTTCGAAGCCGCGCACGAACTGAAGCCGGAGTCGGTCGCCAGGCCGGGCCTCGCCGAGCGCGCCCGGCAGCGCGTCGGGACCGTTGAACGGAATTCCGCCGATAGCGGTGAGCACGTCGCCGACCGCAAGAGCGGCTTCGGCCGCCGCGCCGCCGGGGAGGACACGCAGCACCACATAGCCGAGGCCGCCAGCCCGAAGCGTTGCCGGCCGCAGCAGAGCGCCCAGCGTCGCGCGGGTTGCGTCGCCCTCGAGGAATCGAGCCACGGCGTCGCTGGGTACCGCGTAAGCGAGGCCGCCCACGATCATCGTATTGATGCCGAGCACGTGTCCACGGGCGTCGGCGAGCGGACCGCCGGAGTTGCCGGGCGCGAGCCGCACGTCGGCGCGCACCCATCGGGGCCGAGTGCCTCGCCCATGCGCAGGAGCGTTGTGCAGCACGCCGAGCGCGAGCGCGCCGCGCACGCCGAGCGGGTGGCCCATGGCGAGCACCAGGGCACCGGCCGTCAGATTCCGCGACTCGGCAGGAACTGCGTGCGTCAGGCCGCGGGCGCTGATGCGGAGTGCGGCGAGATCGCGGGACGGGTCTCGGTTCACGATCAGGGCGGGCAGTGCGCGCCCGTCCCAGAGGCGTACCAGCGGCTCGCCTCCGCGCACGACATGGGCGTTGGTTACGACGAGCCCGTCCTCGCTCCAGATCACGCCGGAGCCGTGCGAGCGGGACCCGCTCTGGATTTCCACGGTCACCCGCCGCAGAGTCTCGCCCACCGCCGAGAGCTCGTCCTGAATCCGCGCGTGGCCCGCGAAGGCGCCGTCTGGCATGGTCACCTCCGGCGCGTCGCCGGCCGCGAGCCCACGGTGATCGTGAGGTCGGTCGGCTGGCCGGCTCGGAGCAAGCTTGCGGAGATGGGACGGCCCACCCGGTCCGGTCCCAGCGCCGCGAGCACATCGGTCGGCTCACTCACGGGCAAGCCGTCGAGCGCCACCAGAATGTCGCCGAGCAGCACGCCCGCCCGGTCTGCCGGACCGTCGGGCTCGACGTTCACGATCACGAGGCCGAAGTCGCCGCCGAGATGGAGCGCCTGCCGGAGACCGTCCGGGAGCCGGACCGGCTGCGAGGCGAGTCCGAGATAGCCACGAGTCAGGCGCCCGCCGCTCAGGATCTGATCGGCGACGTGGTCAACCGTGCTGCCGGGTATGGTGAGGGCCATTCCGCGGGCGAGACCGGAGGTGTTGAGCCCGAGCACCCGCCCACCCGCCTCCACCAGAGGACCCCCCGAGAACCCGTCGTAGATCGCGAGGTCGAGCCGAACGAATCGGTCGATGCGCCCGCCATGCCAGGTGCGCCATTCCGGCCCCACGGCGCTGAGGACGCCCAGGCTCGCGGTGATACTCTGACCGGGCCGTCCGACGGCGAGAACGAGGTTGCCGACACGCAGCGCGCCGGCGTCCGCCCGCTCGACCGGCGTCAGGCCCGCGTCGGTCTTGAGCAGGGCGATGTCCGTCGTCTCGTCCCGGCCTATGAACTTCGCCGGGGCGTCGCGGCCGTCGGGCAGTGTGAGCGAGATGTCTTCCTCCCGCGCGATCGTGTGGCTCGCGGCCAGGATTACGCCCGGGCGCCAGACGATGCCACTGGAAGGAATGCGGCGGCGCGCATGGATGGCGACAGTCGAGCGGCCGGCGCGCTCGACTGCGCCCGCCAGATCGTCGGAGAGAGCGGCGAGGACACCGGCCGCCCCTGTGGTGCTGGTCATGGTCTCTCCCGAGGGTTGGTGACACACCCAACGATGAAACCGTCGGGGGTTCCCGGTTATCGGCCGTTCGGGGGAGGGAGAGTCGTCCGTTTGGGGGGTCAGCGCACCTCGAACGTCAGAGTAGCCCAGTGCGACTCGTAGCCGTCCCGGCTGCCCGGGACCTGGGCCATGTCGACGAACTTCACGTACCAGCGGCCGCGGGTCGTGAGCCTGACCGAGACGAGGCCGTCGGCGTTGGTGCGAAGCTCCTGGGCCCGGATGCGGGCTCCGGCGGGCGTGCGCCCGCCGGCCAGCACCGCCAGCCTCGCAGCCGGCCGACCATCCACCAGGCAGCGGACCCGGAGCGCGCGCCCCCGTCCGAGCGCGTAGGGGTTGTCGACCGGGACGATTTCTGCGGGATAGCCGAGCGGAGTCGCGAAGCCGTCGGTGCGCGCGGCCCCCAC
>Ga0070708_100003686_pt1 | contig 12010 bp, 13 predicted proteins | sample KBSK5503metaG_FD_65469 | JGI IMG/M metagenome (GOLD analysis project Ga0070708, IMG submission 65469) | Corn, switchgrass and miscanthus rhizosphere microbial communities from Kellogg Biological Station, Michigan, USA - KBS K5-50-3 metaG | ecosystem: Host-associated > Plants > Roots >...
GCCCGTTGTAGCGCGGAGGCTCCTTGCGCGCCTCCTGCTCCCGGCGCGCCGCATCCAGCTCTTCGGGGGTGCAGTAGCAGCGAAACGCTTGACCCGATGCCAGCAGGCGATCAGCCTCGGCGGCGTACAGGCCCAGGCGCTGGCTCTGCCGGTAGGGTCCATACGGACCGATATCCTCGCCTCCCGCAACCTGCGGGCCCTCGTCCCAGGCGATGCCCAGCCAGTGCAGGTTGTCGATGATGTCGCGCTCGAACTCGTCCGAGCCGCGGGCCGCATCGGTGTCCTCGATGCGGAGCACATACGTCCCACCGACATGCCGCGCGAAGAGATAGTTGTACAGGCTCGTGCGCGCGGTACCGATGTGCAGCGGCCCGGTCGGGCTGGGCGCCATTCGCACGCGGACGCCGCGATCACCGTCTGCGGGTGGGTTTGTCATGGGTGACCGATGGTAGCAGGGGCTCACCCGCGGCGGCCTAGGGCGGTCAGCGGTCCTTTTCGCGCTTCCAGCCGAGGTGCTTGCGGAAAAACCCGACCCACCCGAGCTCGAACTGCCGTTCCTCGGTGTGCTCGGGGAGGGCGTGGACTTGGCCCTCGGTGTAGGCAATGTCGATGTGGGATGGCGTCATCAGGGTCACATCGTCCGCGGGGATGAACACGTCGTGGCCGAGGCGCCCGAGCCGGACAACGATGCCGTGAAAGATGTCCTCTTCATCCGAGCCGAGCAGGTCGACGATGTGCCCGACGTGTTCGCCTTCAGAGCTTCGGACCGGGGTGTCCTGCAGAACCCCACGCCAGGCGATGGGTTGCTCCGGGTCCTGCGCTCGTTCGGCCTCAATCTCGGTATCGGGCACGTCTCTCCTCGCTGATGCGGGTCTGTGGCCTGGCGTCGCACGGCGCATCCCGGCCGGACGTGGGACCAGCATAGTCCCGCGCGTGCTATCAGGCGATCTTGAAGGTTGCCTTGACCTCGCCCACGCGTAGGCCGCGCGGGTCGCGGATAGGGGGAGAGGCGAAGTCGCGGAGACCCTCGACGCTCTCCGGCCGAAGCACGCCAAGCTGCCTCAGGGCGTGGCAAACTGCCACGGAAACCCCGCGATGCGCTGCATCTCCATCCTCGATCCTTACCGCCAACCCAAGCGCGTCGCTCCGGCCCGGCACTCCTCCCGGCAGGACGCCGATTGACGAAAGCCCCTCTGCACCGCCCTTCGCCACGAGTGTCCCGGGGGCGGCGCGCATTAACGCCGTGTCGAGGCGCCGACGCTCGCCGGCTACCAGCTCAGGGTGCGCCATCATGGCATCGCGAATCCGCTCCAGGGCCACGCCCAGCGGGGCATCGCGCACACCTCGAGGGTCCGCCAGCCGTGCGAAGAGGAGTGCTGCTTTGCGCAGGGGCAATCCGAAAGTCACCACCCCGCAGCCGTCCGTGGCGGTCTTGATCTGCTCCGATGGCACCTCCGCGAGGGTCGACAGGGTCTCGAGCGCGAGGCGCTGCACCGGGTGATCGGGATGCCAATAGGTCTCGACGTCCCAACCAGCCGCCTTGGCGTGCAGAGCCATCCCCGCGTGCTTTCCCGAGCAGTTGTGGCGGAGCGGCGTGAGCGGCTCGCCGTCACGCAACAGCCGTTCAGCCGTCTCGACGTCATAGGGGCGGTGCGTCCCGCACTGCAGCACGTCACGGCTCAGGCCGCCCTCACGAAGGAGGGTCTGGACCGTCCGAACGTGCCGGTCCTCGCCCGAGTGGCTCGCAGCCATGATGGCGAGCCCTTCGGTGGGAGACCCAAAGCCGTAGGAATCGAAGCGTCCCGAGGCCACGAAGGGCGCCAGCTGGAACGGCTTGGCTGATGAGCGCAGGAAGATCGTCTGGTCGGGATCGCCGATCGAGACGGTCAGCGCGCCGTCCGGGGTGACGCCTGCGATCCAGCCGCGATGCCGGGCGTCGAGCCCCTCGCCGCGAGTGACATCGACCAGGACCGGGGGCGCGCCCATCCCCGGTCTTCTGGCCGCACGACTACCCCGCGGGCCGGGGATCGGCTACTGGCCGGCGCCCGGCCCGGTGGCCTGTCGCTCGGTCGCGACCGGCTCCTCGCGGTCCTGCTTGCTGAAGATCGACGGGCCGTTGGTGCTCGACGAGGAGCTGCCCGGAGCAGCGGGCGAGCTCGTCTTCTGGGTCGGCTGCGGGCCGGCCGCTGGCCGCGCGGCTTCGCGGGTCATTGTCACGCTGCCCTCCCAGTGAGCGCCCTCTTTGACGACGAGCACCTGGGTCTTGACGGCGCCCTTGACGCGACCCGTGGCTCCCACCTCGAAGCGGCCGCCGCAGTCGACGTCACCCTCGTAATCCCCGTTGATGATTACGTTGTGGGCCTTGATCGCGGAGCGGACCCGTGCCTGGGGACTGATGATCAGCGTCCCCTGGCATTCGATCTCGCCCTGGGCCTCGCCCTCGATGCGGAGGTCGCGATCGCTGACGTACTTCCCGTTGAAACGGGCGTGGGGGTCGATCACGCTCTCGTTGCCGGAATCGCCCCGGCGGAACTCAGTCGGTGATGGAGTCACGTCGACCTCGCTGCTGAGAGTGTCGGGATAGAGGTTGCCGACGACATCCTCGCGCGTCAGGGCGTCGGGTTTGGTGTCACGCTTGCCGAAGACCATGGCTGGGTAGTCCTCCTCTTCGGGGCGCCGGCTGGGCACGGCTCGTGCGCGTGGGTCGGGCAGGGACCGCATAGCCTACCAGCCCATGCTAGGCCCAGCCTAGAATGCGCCCGATGGCCCTCCAGGAACGCTACCCGAACCTGCACGTCAGCCGTCACCCGCTCGTCGCCCACAAGCTCTCCCTGCTGCGCGACAAGCGCACCGATCCGAAGCAGTTCCGCGAGCTGGTTCGAGAGCTCTCCTGGCTGATTGGCTACGAGGCGATGGCGGACCTCAGCACCCAGGCCCGCCCCATCGAGACCCCGCTGGAGGCGATGGATGGCCGGCGAGTGGAGCCGAAGGTCGGCCTGATCCCGGTCCTGCGCGCGGGCCTGGGCATGGTGGAGGCGGTGCTCGAGCTGATGCCTTCGGCCGAGGTCTGGCACATCGGCCTCTACCGCGACGAGCGGACCCTAAGGCCGGTCGAGTACTACAACAAGCTGCCGGACGCAGCGACGGTGCAGGTCTGCCTGATCCTGGACCCCATGCTCGCCACCGGCGGCTCATCGGCCGCAACGGTAGACATTCTCAAGGCTTGGGGAGCGGCCCGCATCAAGCAGGTCAGCTTGATCGCGGCGCCCGAGGGGATCGCCACTCTGTCGGGCGCCCATCCAGACGTCGACATCCATGTCGCCGCCGTGGACCGGGAGCTCAACGAGCGCGGCTACATCGTGCCCGGCCTGGGAGACGCCGGCGATCGCCAGTTCGGGACATTCGCAGGTCCCGCATCGGAACCCGGGCACGCCCACGACGAGACGGCCGAGGTCGTGCGTCGCCTGCAGCGCAACTTGCAGAACCCTTAAGGGTCGCGGGCGTCCGGACACAGAAACGTCCCGAAGGAACCGCCTCCGGACCTTTGATGCAATCTCTGGTGCCGGCGGCCGCCCCTTCGGGACGACCACAGGATACGGGTGGCAGCGGGGTGCCGCCAAGCCCCTTTATCCCCGACTTTCGACACCATCTGTCGACTTGTACACAGCCAATCCCCGAGACGCCCGGTGAATCTGGCTGCGCCTGCGTAATCTGGTGACGTGACCCGACGCGTCCTCTTCATATGCACCCACAACAGCGCCCGCTCCCAGATGGCGGAGGGGATGCTGCGCGACTGGGGTGGCCCACAGTGGGAGGCCAACTCTGCGGGCGTGGAGGCGACCTTCGTCCGGCTGGAGGCGATCGAGGCCATGGAGGAGATCGGGATCGACATCAACGACCAACAGAGCAAGGGCCTCGAACGCTACATCGGCCAGCACTGGGATTTCGTCATCTCCGTCTGCGAGGAGGGAGCCGCAGCTTGCCCCATGATCCCCGGCGACCACGTGGTCGAGCACTGGCAGTTCGATGATCCTGCGAATGCTTCAGGGACCGATGAGCAGCGCCTCGCCGTATTCCGTCGCGTTCGCGATGAGATTGCGGAGAAGGTCAAGGACTTCCTCGCGGGTCACCCATCCGCGGTCGAGTCGGCGAACGCTCGCAGCAGCTGAACCACCGATCCGGGCTGTTCCAGCCACGGGAAGTGCCCGATCTCCTCGAGCACATGGAGGTCGGCGCCCGGCACAAGGCGTGCGCTCCGCTCGATCTCGACGGCCGGAATTGGGTCGAGCGCACCGTGGATGAAGATCGCAGGCGCCTCGAGCCCGGGAAGGCCCTCCTCGAGCGTCCTGGCCTCGAAATGCGCCCGCACCGAGGCCCAGGTCTCGAGGTGACCGGGGTGATCGCCCTGCATCGGCGGCATGGGTGAGGCGGAGCTCGGGTCGGCGAAGTAGTACGGCCAGAGAAGGCGCAGGCCCTCGACCAGGTCCCCTGGCTGCCACTCGCCGCGTTCTTCAGCCGCGTTGAGCTCCTCGACTCGTGCGCGCCGGTCAGCCGGCAGCTGGCGCATAAGGTTCTCAGCGAAGACCTCGGTTCCGCCATCACCCACCGCCCCGAGGGGGTCGATGACCACCAGCGCGCCGGTCCGCTCCGGATGGGCGACGGCGAAGTGCATCGCCAGATGTCCGCCCCAAGAATGGCCGGCTATCCAGGGCTTTCGCCAGCCAAGGCCATCCAGCACGCGCACGAGATCGGCCACATGACCCTCGACACTGCGGTCGCCGTTAGTGACCGATGGCTCGAGCCCGCGCTGCTGATAGCGAAAGACGGTGAACGCCGGAGCGAGCTCCGCCGCGAGCCCCGCGAGGTACTCCGAGAGCCCAGGGCCGCCGTGCAGCAAAACGAGCGGGGGGCCATCGCCGCTCAGCCAGCCAACGATTCGACCGCCATCCACATCGAGGCTGATCTCCCGTTCGTCGGGATCGGCGGTCACCGGCCTCGCCTCCTGTCGGGTCATGCGCGCAGTATCCACCAGGCGACGTAGGATCTGAGGAGCATGCCCGACACCCACGTGAAGGTCGCCATCAGCGGGGCCGCCGGCCAGATCGGTTACGCGCTGCTGTTCCGTGTCGCATCCGGCCAGATGTTCGGTTCGGAGACCACCATCGACCTGCAGCTGTTGGAGCTCGACGCGGCGCTGCCAGCCCTCGAAGGCGTCGCGATGGAGCTGGAGGACTGTGCGTTTCCGCTGCTACGGCGGATCCAGCGCACGTCGTCCGCAGACGAAGCCTTCGCTGGCGTCAACTGGGCGCTCCTAGTCGGGGCCGTGCCCCGCCGCGAGGGGATGGAGCGGAAGGACCTGCTGCGCGTAAACGGCGGCATCTTCACCACCCAGGGAAAGGCGATCGCCGCTGGCGCGGCAGACGACGTGCGCGTGCTGGTCGTCGGCAATCCCTGCAACACGAACTGTCTCATCGCCGCGGCCAACGCTCCCAAGATCCCGAGCGAGCGATGGTTCGCGATGACCATGCTCGACGAGAACCGCGGCCGCTCGCAGCTCGCGGCGAGGGCCCGAGTGGCGGTCGAGGAGGTCCGCGATCTCGCCGTGTGGGGCAACCACTCCTCGACCCAGTTCCCCGACGCCTACCACGCGACCATCTCGGGGCGTCCCGCGCCCGAGGTGATCGGCGACGAAGACTGGCTCCAGGAGGACTTCGTACGGATCGTGCAGCAGCGCGGCGCCGAGATCATCAAGGCTCGCGGCCAGTCCTCCGCGGCGAGCGCGGCCAACGCGGTGATCGACACGGTGCGCCAGATCGCGCAGCCGAGCGGTGAGCTCTTCTCTGCGGCGGTTCCCGCGCCCCTGCGGAATGGCTACGACATCCCCGAAGGGCTCATCTTCGGCTATCCGCTGCGGGCCACCGCGCCCGGGGAGGTCCAGATCGTGCAGGGCATTGAGCACGCTCCGTGGGCGCAGGCCAAGATCGACCGCACGCGCGACGAGCTGCTGGAGGAGCGCGAAGCCGTGATGGATCTGATGCCATGAGCGACCGCACGACGCTTCAGGGGGACGCCCGGGCGGAAAGCCAGCGTGTGACGTCTGGTGGCGACGCGAGCAACGGCCGCGGGGCTGGCCTCAACTACGAAGGCCGCACGACCGAGCTGCCAGTCGTCCGCGGCTCCGAGGGCGAGCAGGCGATCGACATCGGCCACCTTCGGGCCGAGACGGGTCTGATCACGATGGATCACGGGTACATGAACACCGGCTCGTGCCTGTCGGCGATCACCTTCCTGGACGGCGAGCGAGGCATCCTCCGCTATCGAGGCTATCCCATCGAGCAGCTCGCCGAGCAGAGCAGCTTCCTGGAGGTGGCGTACCTCCTGATCTACGGCGAGCTCCCGACTCGCACGGAGCTGGACGCCTGGATCAGCAACGTCACGCATCACACGCTGGTACACGAGGAGATGCGCCGGTTCTTCGACAGCTTCCCATACGACGCGCATCCGATGGCGGTGCTGGCATCGGCCACGGTCGGCCTCTCGACCTTTTACCAGGACAGCCACGACCCGTTCGATCCCGACGCGGTCGAGCTCACCATCCAGCGTCTGATCGCCAAGCTGCCGACCCTCGCGGCATGGTCGTTCAAGAAGGCCATCGGTCAGCCCTACGTCTACCCCCGCAACGACCTGGATTACGCCTCGAACCTGCTGCACATGATGTTCGCGGTGCCGGCGGAGCCCTACGATGTGCACCCCGACGTCGCCAAGGCGCTCGACCTGCTGCTGATCCTGCACGCGGACCACGAGCAGAACGCGTCCACCTCGACAGTGCGCCTGGTGGGCAGCACCCACGTCAACCTGTATGCCTCGATCAGCGCCGGCATCTCAGCCCTGTGGGGACCGCTGCACGGCGGCGCCAACGAAGCGGTGATTCGCACCCTGGAGCGCATCGCCGGCGACGGTGGCAATGTACAGAAGTACATCGACAAGGCCAAGGATCCCAACCACGAATTCAAGCTCCCCGGCTTCGGCCATCGCGTCTACAAGAACTTCGACCCGAGGGCCACGATCATCAAGGCGGCAGCGGACCGCGTGTTGGCCGCCACCGGCGCGGACGACCAGCTGTTCGAGATCGCGCAGCAGCTGGAAGAGGTGGCGCTCAACGACGAGTACTTCGTGAAGCGCAAGCTATATCCGAACGTGGACTTCTACTCGGGCCTGATCTACCGGGCCATCGGCTTCCCCAAGAACATGTTCACCAACTGCTTCGCGATCGGGCGCCTGCCCGGCTGGATCGCCCAATGGAAGGAGATGATCGGCTCGCCCGACAGCAAGATCGGCCGGCCGAGGCAGATCTACACCGGCGCGACGGCGCGGGATTACGTCTCACTCGACGCCCGCTGAGCCAGACGCTGGACCGATGGAGCCGGCTCGCCCGCCGGACGTGCGCCTCACCACCGGCGCGGTCCTGAGCGCTGAGCAGGTCAACGCCGCCTACGCCTGGGCGGATTGGCCGCCGCGTGAGGCGTGGCGGATCGACGAGTCGAGCCGCCGATCGACCTGGATCACGGCCGAGGCGTCCGACGGAACGTTGGTGGGCGTCGCCCGGCTGCTCGACGACGGCGGCCTGTACGCGAGCGTCTGGGACCTCATCGTCCATCCGGCGTGGCGCGGCCATGGGATTGGTACGTTGCTGGTCGAGCGCGCGCTAGAGGAGTGCCGGGACCGCAGACTGGTCGCGATTGTCTCCACGCCTGCGGCGCGAAGCCTCTTCGCGCGGCTCGGCTTTGCGACCGAATCGCACGGCCACGCCGCGATGTACCTGCGCCCGCATCGGTCTGCTTAACGCGCGTCGCGGAATTGACATGCGCATCCGCCGGGAATCCGGCATAACTACGCGGACATGCGACTGACCGTGCTCGGGCGAAGCCCGGCTCGCCCAAACCCGGGTGAGGCCTGCGCGGGGTACATCGTCGAGGGCGGGCGGTCGCGGGTGATGCTCGATGCCGGCCCCGGGACGGTGGCCCAGCTGCTGCGCCGGAATACGCCCGACGAGCTGGACGCGGTCGTGATCAGCCACATGCACACTGATCACTGCCTCGACCTGGTCACGCTGCGCTACAGCTACCCCTGGATCGACGTCGCCAAGAAGCGCCTGCTGGTGATCGTCCCGCCAGGGTCGATGGCACAGCTCTCGGAGATGGCGCTGGGCGCCGGGTACGTGAATTTCTTCGACAAGAGCTTCATCTTCGACGAGCACGACGGCAAGCGCCCCATCGAGATCGGGGATCTGCGCTTCGAGCCCGACGAGACCCAGCACTACGTGCGGACCTGGGGATTCCGCGTCCAGGCCCGCGGTGCCGGCGAGGACCCGGACAAGATCTTCGCCTTCTCCGCCGATGCGGGGCCATGCCCCGCCCTGCCCCGCCTGGCCGATGGTGCGGACCTGTTCCTGTGCGAGGCGGCGCTGCGCTCGCTGAAGGAAGACGACCCCGCGCCGCAGAGTCGCGGACACCTGCTTCCCGTGGAAGCGGGTGAGGTGGCGCAAGGAGCCGGGGCGCGCAATTTGGTGCTTACACACATCCCGCTGCCCGACGACGGGGAGTGGGCGCTGCAAGAGGCTCGAACCGCCTACGACGGGCATGTCGAGATCGCCGAAACGCTCAAGACCTACGAGATCTAAGGACCCTCAGCCCTCACCTGATCGGGCCCTGGCGATGTAGCGATCCGCCGACCAGGTCGCGACGCCCCAGATGAGCGCGGCCGCCAGCGTCAGGACCAGTGCCGTTGCCGCGGCTACGGGTGCGCCAGGACCGGGCACGAACCCGAAGACCAGCATCGACACCGCGACGAAGGCGAGCAGGATCGCCAGCATGACCAGGCCAATCTTGACCGCGGTAACGACGAACCATCCCAGGCCGTGGCCTTGCGCCCGACCGGCGAGCCAGAGCACGCACGGTCCCGAGGCGCCCGCCAATGCCGTGTAGAAGCCCGGGCCGCCAAAGAGCGCGTCGATTCCGAGGCGCGTGCCGCTCAGCAGGTAGACGAGCAGCCAGACCGCGAGCAATGCCGTCGCGGCCCCGATGCCGATCAGCCATACCAGCAGCAGGGTGGCGGTGCCTCCGGAGAGGCGCTCTACGAGCTCACCCTTGTCGTTGGTCTCCAGCTTCGTGGGCCCGTCGGGGGCCATCGGGCCGTCCGGGGTGGGCGGACCTCCCGGCACGGTCATGCGATGGCCACCATGTCACACACGCGCCAGGGAAGCCGAGAGCTCCGACAAGGGCTCCGCGACCTCGCGTGCGATGAGCCGCAGGTGCTCGGGGCCGAGGCTGGGAGTAATGCCCAGGATGATGTGCTGCGCCCCCAACCCGACGAAGGCCCGGGCTGCTTCCAGCGCATCTCGACGGTCCGCCGGCGTCTCTCCGCACCGGACCTGTGCAGCGAACGTGAACCCCTCGGGGTCCCGACCTTCCGCCTCGAGCGCACGCAGCATCGCATCGCGCTTCTCGACGAGGTACGCAAGGTCGCCGGCACGGTTACCCGGCATCAGCCAACCGTTCCCCGACCTCGCAGCCAGCGCGATTCCGCGACGCTTCTGGCCGCCCAGCCAGATCGGCGGCCCAGTCGAGGAGCACGGCGGAGGATCGTTGACCGCACTACGCAATGGGTAGAAAGGGTCCTCGAGCGTCACACCCGGCTCCCGCCGAGCCTCTTCCGAAAAGAGGGCTCGCAGCACGGCCACCGCAGATTCGAGCCGGTCGATCCGCTCCCGGATCGGCGGCAGCGAGATGCCGAACCCCTCGTGCTCGCCCTCGTGCCAGCCAGCCCCGAGTCCCACGATGAAGCGACCGCCGGTGACGTGGTCCATCACGGTCGCCTGTTTGGCGACGAGCGATGGGTGGCGAAATGTGTTTGCGAGCACTGCGTGGCCAAGCCACTTTCCCGGGACGTGGTGAGCCAACGCCGCCATCAGCGTGAAGGCCTCCCACGACTGGCCGCCGCGGTCGCGGGTCGCATCGGTCAAGTGGTCGGCCATCCAGCCGCCGCTGAAGACGTCGAGCTCGCCCGCTGCCGCCCAGATGCTGTCGAGCACCTCCCACGTGACGTCGATGGGCGTCGTCTTGAAACCGATGGTCAGCCTGCCGCTGAGCGGATCGGCTCGGACAGCGGTGCTCACGAGGCCGACGCCGCGAACGCCGCCTCCAGGTCGGCCACCAAGTCATCCACGTTCTCGATGCCAACCGAGAGCCGGATCAGGGCCGCAGGCACGGCGAGCGGGGTCTCCGCTACGGATTTGTGGGTCATTCCGGCCGGCAGCTCGATCAGCGACTCCACGGCACCCAGGGATTCCGCCAGCGTGAAGAGGCGCGTGCAGCCCGCGATGGCGCGAGCACGGGCGGCGCCGCCCGCCGCATCGGCCACCTCGAAGCTGACGATCGCGCCGGGGAGATGCATCTGTCGCCGCACGAGGTCGCGCTGCGGATGGTCGAGAAGGCCTGGGTATCGGACTCGCTCGAGCTCGGGTCGGCCGCCGAGCCAGGAGGCGATCAAGGCGGCGCTGGCGCAGGCGCGCTCCATGCGCAGAGCCAGCGTCCGAAGGCCACGCAGCACCAGCCAGCAGTCGAAGGGACTCGGGACCGCGCCCGCCGCGTTCTGGTGGAAGCGGAGGCGCTCCGCGAGGTCGTCCCGCCTGGTCGCGAGCACGCCTCCGACCACGTCCGAGTGGCCGCCGAGGTACTTCGTGGCTGAATGAAGAACGACGTCCGCCCCCAGCTCGAGGGGGCGCTGTAGGAAGGGCGTCGCGAAGGTGTTGTCGACTACCGTGAGTGGACCCCTGCCAGCGGCAAGCCGCACGATGGCGCTGATGTCGACGATCTTGAGCAGCGGATTGGTCGGCGTCTCGACCCAGACCATGTGCACGTTGTCGTGCTCCTCGAGCGCCCCGGAGACGGCGTCCAGGTCTGTCAGGTCCACCGGGACGGGCTCGATACCGTAGCGACGCCAGACACGGTCGGCGAGGCGCCAGGTTCCGCCGTAAAGGTCATCGCTGAGGAGGATCGCGTCCCCAGGATCCAGGAGGTAGAGCAGGTTCTGGGTGGCGGCCATGCCCGATGCGTACCCGATCCCGTGACTGCCGCTCTCGAGGTCGGCGATCGCCTCCTCCAGCGCGCGTCGGGTCGGGTTGTCCGTTCGGGCGTAATCGTATCCCTGCCGCAGCTCCCCCACTCCGTCCTGCTTGAAGGTCGTGCTCATCTCGATCGCCGGGATGACGGCACCGGTAGTGGGATCAGGCTCAGCGCCGGCGTGCACGGTGCGCGTTTCGAACCGATCAGCCCGAGCTTGGTGATCGCGCTCATCGGTTTGGCTCATGCGATCGCCATTATGATCGGCCTCGGCGCCCATCCCGGGTGATGCCCAATGATCGATTGCCTCGCGACGGCTCCCCACTCGACTCGCCCTCCCCGCGCCGGTCGAACGTGACCACGCCGACGCCAACCTTGGGGAGCAGCGCGTGGAGATGCCGGTAGAGCAGGTGATGGCGAACACCCGACGCGGCACCGTGCAACGCCACAATCGCCGCCGTCCCCGCCGGGGAATACGTGACGGTGAGCGAGGCCCCGTCGCTGGTGATCCTGATGCCTGGCCGCCTAGGTCAGCGAGTGCGTGGGAAGCCGAGATCAACCTTGCTGGTGCCTGGGTCCGGCCAGCGCGAGGTGACGACCTTGCCGCGCGTGTAGAACTGGATCCCCTCCGGCCCGTACATATGCAGGTCCCCGAAGAGCGACGACTTCCAGCCGCCGAAGCTGTAGTAGGCGACCGGAACCGGGATCGGCACGTTAATGCCCACCATGCCTACGTTGATATCGAACTGGAATTGGCGCGCCGCCCCACCGTCGCGGGTGAAGATGGCCACCCCGTTGCCGTACGGGTTGCCGTTGACGAGCTGGACCGCCTCCGGGTAGTCGGCGACCCGGACGACCTCGAGGACCGGCCCGAAGACCTCGTTGCGGTA
>Ga0070708_100003687_pt1 | contig 12009 bp, 5 predicted proteins | sample KBSK5503metaG_FD_65469 | JGI IMG/M metagenome (GOLD analysis project Ga0070708, IMG submission 65469) | Corn, switchgrass and miscanthus rhizosphere microbial communities from Kellogg Biological Station, Michigan, USA - KBS K5-50-3 metaG | ecosystem: Host-associated > Plants > Roots >...
GAGAGATAACTACGGATCAGAAGGTCGGGGGTTCGGATCCCTCCGGGCGCACCCTGTGGACGATCTGAGTCGACGTGCAGGAACGTGCACCCACCGATGCGAGTCCCGTTCGCGCACACGCCTCGCGTCTCGCGGAGTTCGTTGCAGATGCGGCGCCTCGCAACGGACGACGCCCCCGGGAGTCGCGGCCGGGGACGTCGATGACGTTTCGCGATGCGATCGGGGCTATGCAGCAAACTGCGCGAACACCCCGGACATCTTCCCACTCTTAATGGGGTCGGTCGGTAACGTTCCCGTCAGCAGCAACCGATGGCCTGTGAGCAATCCCGATGAGATGGTCCCGTGAAAGACACCCACACCGGCCACAGTGACCAGCGAGGCCGTCCCGTCGGACCGGGCACCATTGGACCATACGATGTGAATTGGCTCGGTCGGGACCTCCCAGATGTCGGGAGCGACCGAGACCGGGAACACATCCCACGTGAGGGTTCCAGAGTCGGGGAGTCCAGCCATGTGCGGCGTGAACGTCATCACGGCCCGGAATATCGCCTGCGAAGGATCCTCGGGCGAAGGGTCGTACCGACCCGAGTACCGACCCTGACACATTTCTTTGCCGAATGCCGAAGCATTGACTTGCACGGCAAGCGTGGCCAGCAGCGCAGCGATCATCACAAGTATGGGCAGCATCTTCGTCGCGCTCCTGCGCGCGCGGAGCAGGCCGCCGTCGTTATTGCGGTCGCGCATGTTCTCCTCCCCACTCGACTGAACCCACTCCCGCATGGGCGGTGATCCTTCTATCCTCTGGCTCGATCGACTCACCCCTCTCTATGGTCGTCAGGAGCTCCTTGGGCAGACGCACCACACCCCGCTGTAGCCGCCCTCTCCGGCCAAGCCGCTGATCTACACGCCGTCGAAGGAAACCTCGCCCCTCGAACCGTCGAAAGCCTCCACCCGATCCGATGATGTGTGCGTCTACGTGCTGCGCGTTCGTAGCGCCGTCGACGGAGAACGTCGCCGCGAAGTGGAGCGTTCCACGGCTGCGATCGGGAAGCGCCACGCCGGTGAACACCTCGTCGACCGTTCCGTGCACGTCACCGCTGACGAGATCGAAGGTGCCGGTGGCCGTGTATCGGTTCACGCCGTTCAATACGCCGTCCCAATACTCGACCGAGGCGCACGTGAAGCTCCCGGTCACGGGATGAATCTTCGTGAAGAGGCACGGGATCGGTGCGAGGAAGGCTCCTCGCACCTCGCGCCAAGACGACGAGCCGGATGACGTTGCTCCCGCCGTGCCGCTCGTGAGCACCACAGCGAGCAACACGACGACCCCGGTCCGCGAGGACCTCATCCTTGTCCGCCACCTTGATTCCACATTCGCCCCCGGGGTATCGGGTTCTTGACGAAGGGTAGGGTCCGGGCCGACCGCGAACATCTGCCGGATGGCAGATGTTGCCCTTCATGGCCGGCACGTCGCCGCCGCATAGACGTAGCACTTGAGTGGGGGCTCGCCCATGGTCTGCGGGAAACTGCGGGTGACGCCGAAAGCGGCTCCGTACGCGAACAGTTCGTATGTTGCGAGCTCGCCGGGCTCAACGTAATGCATCGTCGTTTGCGAACACACCTTCGAGGTATCGATGCGGGCCGGATCCGCCGGGCCCGGGTGGGTCAGGGCGTCGATCACCAAGGCGTAGATGACCGGGCCGTATGGAAGCGCGACGTGGTCGGCGACGTTCGCCGGGCAGACATCCTGTGTGGCGATGTTTCGGATCTCGCCGCCGCCGCCGTGCAACGACGAGGTTCCGTTGTTGTTCAGGTTCGCGGGCGGGGCGGCGACGATCCGTTCGGTCAAGGAAGCGACGGCGTCACTGTCGAGCGGCCTCAACAGGACGTGAACGTCATCCGTCGCCGAGATCAGTCGTTCGAGTTCCGGGCGGCGGGGGAGCGGACGCACCGTGGCCAATACCACCACGGGAACATAGGCGAGGCGGCGGCTCAGCGACCGGATCGTCCGCAGCGTTGAGGGATCGGCCCAATGAACATCTTCGAGCGTGAGGACTACTGGACGATCGGAAGAGATCCCCTCGAGGAGGTTCAGCAGAAGCTCGATCACCCGGTGGCCGACGTCGGCGACGGCGTCCGAGTAGGCGACCCCCGCGTCACGCGCGGGATGGCCTGCGACCAAGTGCGCGATATCGCGACCGCGCTGGTCCGGCGAGTCGGGGCCGATCGAGAAGGCATCCAGCAAGGGTCCGAATGGGCGGCTGCGTTCCAACTCTTCTGCCGAACCGGCGGAGTGCCAGAATCCGCGGGCGCCGGCCTCTGCCACCGCTTCGGCGAGCAACCGGCTCTTTCCGATCCCTGCCTCGCCTTCGATCCACGCGAGCACGCCACGCCCGGCCTCGCCGCCGGCCAGTAGTTCGCGCAACCGGTCGAGCTCGGCTTCCCGGCCGACGAGCGGAACATCGCCTCCGTTCACGTCGGCTACCAGGGTAGGGACTTTGTCGCCGAAAGGACGTCTGGGCTCTCGGAGCGACTCCGGCAGCCCGACATCTGCCAGATGGCAGATGTTGCCGCGACGCCGCCGGGGCAGACTCGCTCCAGGCAGACGGGAGGGAGCAGACATGCGAAGGCTCAGAGGGGTTCTGGTTGGGATCGCGGTGGCGGGGGCCGTGCTCGCCGGCCCGATGCCGGGAAGTGCGTCGAGCGAAACCGTCGTCCGGGGCGGATACCTATCCGTGCTTCCCACCACGTTCACTCACGTCAAGCCCAATCCACGGCATCCCGGACGGGTGGCGTTCACGCTCGTCGGCGGGAGCGTCTGGGACGGATCGTTTACCGGGCACACCTACTACACGGCGTCGGGAACGTACGACCTGGTGTCGGGCGACGTGTCGGGCACCGTCGACGAACGACTCATCGGGGTGGTCACCGCGACTCGCCGGCGGGGGATCCTTCATGTGGCGGGAACCTTCCGACTCGATGGTTCGACCAACGCGCTCATCGTGTCGGAGACGATCCTCGGCGGAGCGGGCGCGTTCGCCGGCTCGCGCGGCTGGCTCGAATTCGACGCGTTCATCCTCCCGACGAGCACCGGATACGGCGGCTACCACGGGGAATGGATCCAAGGATGAGGAGGAGTGTCGTCGAGGCGCTGGACGGTCGTAGTCTTGTTGGCGCGACGGCCGGGGGGATCCGGCTGATGGCGGGGGTGCCAGCGGTGGGAAGCGACGCCGAAGCGAAGCCAGCCTTTGCGCTGCCGGTCGGTACGGTCACTTTCCTGTTGACCGACATCGAAGGGTCGAGCCTGCTGTGGGAGTCCGATCGCGACGGGACGGCCGCTGCGGTGGCGGCTCACTACGCCATTCTCGACGAGGTTATCGGACAGCACGGTGGGGTGCGGCCGGTCGAGCAAGGCGAAGGAGACAGCGTGGTCGCCGCTTTCGCGCGCGCCTCCGATGCGGTGAGCGCCGCCCTCGACGGGCAGCGACGGCTCCAGACCGAAACGCCACTCAAGGTTCGGATGGCGATACATACCGGAGAGGCGCAGCTCCGGGACGAGGGCAACTACTTCGGCAACGCCGTCAACCGTTGCGCACGCTTGAGGGCGCTCGGCCATGGCGGGCAGGTGCTCTTGTCGCGCGCCGCACACGACCTCGTCCTCGACAGGCTGCCGGCCGGCGTGACGCTCGCGGATCTCGGTTCCCATCGACTGCGCGATCTCGGCCGGCCGGAACACGTCTTCCAGCTCGTCCACTCTGACTTGCCCGCGGAGTTCTTGCCGCTCCGTGGCCTCGACGCATCCCCGCACAACCTCCCGACGCAACTCACCACCTTCATCGGGCGCGAGCCCGAACTCGAGCAAGTGCGGGGCCTCCTTCAGAGCAGCCGCCTGGTCACATTGACCGGGTCGGGTGGGTGCGGCAAGACGAGGCTCGCGCTTCACGCCGCGGCCGAGAGTGTGGGCGATCATGCCGACGGCGTCTGGTGGGTCGAGCTGGGTTCCCTCACCGACGCGAGCCTCGTACCGGCGGCGCTCGCCGGCGTCCTGGGAGTGCGGGACGAGCCGGGCCGGCCACTGGCCGAAGCGCTCTCCGATCATCTTCGAGCCAAAGACGCTCTGGTCGTCCTCGACAACTGCGAGCACGTGCTCGCGTCGGCAAGCGACATGGCCGTGGCGTTGCTTTCGGCGTGTCCGCTTCTGGCCGTACTTGCAACCAGCCGCGAGCCGCTCGGCATCCAGGGCGAGGTCGCCTGGCGCGTGCCGTCCCTTCGCCTCCCCGACGAGAAGGAGCCGCCTCCCGTCGACTCCCTGCAGGAGTACGACGCCGTGCGCATGTTCGTCGAGCGCGCGACGAGCGTTCGCCCGAACTTCGCGCTGAGCCCCGGCAACGTCGAAGCCGTCACGCAGATTTGCCGCCGGCTGGACGGCATCCCGCTCGCGATCGAGCTCGCGGCCGCGCGCATCCGCGTCCTCGGTCCCGACCAGATCGCATTGGCTTTGGACGACCGGTTCCGGTTGCTGACCGGAGGCAGCCGGACCGTTATGCCGAGACAGCAGACGTTGCGAGCCTCCGTGCAGTGGAGCCACGGGCTGCTCACGGACGCGGAACGGATCGTTTTCCGGCGGTTATCTGCCTTCGCCGGTGGATTCACGCTCGACGCTGCGGAGTCGGTCGCATCCGGCGACGGCATCGACGCGTACGAGGTCCTCGATTTGTTGACCTCGCTCGTCGACCGTTCCCTCGTCGTCGCCGACGAGTTCGCCGGGCGCGCTCGGTACCGGATGCTCGAGACGATGCGTCAGTTCGCCGGGGAGCGTCTTCTCGAAGCCGGAGAGGCTCCGGCCGTCCGTGATCGCCACCTCGCCAGGTACCTGGCCTTCGCCGAGCAGGCGAAACCCCATCTCGTCACACGCGATCAGATCGCGTGGTTGGAGCAGATCGAGCAGGAACGCGACAACCTCCGAGCCGCGCTCGAATGGGCCGAGGGCGAGACTCTCGCGCGGCTCGCGAACGCGCTGCTGTTCTTCTGGTCTATGCGCGGTCACTTCCGGGAAGGGATCCGGTGGCTCGATCAAGCATTCGATGGAGTGACGCAGCCCGGCCCGATCGAGGTCGAAGCGATGTGGGGCGCCGCGCACCTGCGAGCGTACGGCGGCCTCGGGCGGGCGGGATTCGTGCTTTCCTTCGAAGCCGAGAGCCACGCTCGCCGGCTCGAAGACCCGCGGCTGATCGCGCGGACGCTCAACACGCGCGGCTTCATGAGCATGTGGGCCGATCCCAAGGCAGGACGAGCGATCTTCGAAGAAAGTGTCGCTCGCGCGCGCGATGCGAACGACCTGTGGTGCCTATGTGACTCGCTCCACCTCATGGCCTGGACGTGGATGTTGAGCGGCACGCCGCGGGTTGGACGTCCGTTCATCGACGAGGCGGCGACGATCACCGAGGAGACCGGAAACCAGGGCGCGCTCGCGTGGGAGTTGGTCGCGATCGGGATGGAGTACGTCTACCACGGCGAATACGAGGCCGGCCGGGCGGCGCTGGAGCGGAGCGTCGAGATCGCCGGCGTGCTCGGTGACCCTTGGACGTACGGGTGGGCGGTCCCGCATCTCGCATACATCAACCTCATGCAAGGGCGATACGACGACGCCTTCGAGCGGCTGCAACGAGCGCGAGACTTCGCTCGAGAGAGCGGGTCCCGCGGCACGATGGCCTTCATCGACAACGTCACCGCTCACGCGCACGTCATGACGGCCAATCCCACTGCGGCGCGGGACATCGATGAGATCCTTCTCGGATCGCGACGGGGGAGGGCCGATGCCTGGGGATACGGCTGGTTGGTTTCGGTTCTCGCTCTCGCGTATTGCCAGCTCGGCGAGTTCGAAAAGGCACGCGAGCGAGCGAACGAAGCCGTCGAGTGCGCACGCCGATTGGACAGCCCGTTAGGAACCGCGTGGACGCGGTGGACGTTGGGGACCATCGCGCACGCCGCGGGAGATGTCGATGAGGCAGAGAACGAGTTCCACCTGAGCCTCGCCGCAGCCGCGTCTCATTTCTATCCGACGTGGATGATCGACTCGCTCGAAGGAGTCGCGCTGGTCGCAGGGCGCCGGGACGAATACGCGTTGGCGGCGCGGCTCGGGGCAGCCGTCGACCGCGCCCGAGACCGATTTGGCTACGTTCGACCGCCGATGGCCAAGCCGGGCTTCGCCGATGTCATCGAGAGAGCGCGCGCGGCACTCGACGACGAGACGTTCTCGACTGCTTGGAGCGAAGGCGAAGCGCTTCCCCTCGAGGAGGCCATCTCCTACGCGTCTCGTGCCCGCGGCCAGCGCAAGCGCCCAACAGTCGGATGGGAAAGCCTCACCCCGACGGAGCTCGAGGTGGTCCGCCACCTCGTGACCGGGCTGACCAATCCTCAGATCGGCGAGCGGATGTTTATCTCGCGCGGCACCGTCAAGACACACTTGGCGCACATCTTCGCGAAGGTGGGCGTCGCCACGCGTGCTCAACTGGCCGCGGGCGCTGTCGAGCGGGGCGTCTGATCGTGACCCTCGGGTGCCCGGATCGCTCGCCCGTGATGCATGAGCCATCCGGTTCCTTGAACGCGACCTGAAGCCACCACCCGGTAGTCGGTTCAGAGTGCGCGGATCCCGTATTACCGGCGGCTCGGCAGATCACGTTCGGATCACGGTGGATGATTCGTGAGCACCGCGTTCTCGGTCACAACGCCCCACCTAGGGCTTCCGGTGGTAGCACTGCGTTGACCGGGAGATAACTACGGAACAGAAGGTCGGGGTTTCGACTCCCTCCGGGCGCACCGCAGGGAACGTTCCCACACTTCTCCTGGAAGCTCGGGCGATCCGTCGATCGATCACCGGGCGACGGGCCGCCCACTCGGGCCAGAGGCTTGAATCGCCCGACCGGTGCAATCATGCTTTGCTCCGATGGGCGCCGTTGCGAGGACGTTGAAGGTTCGCCCCGGAGAGGGCAGAACCGCTGCGCTGCTGACCGCCCTGATGTTCCTCACGTCGGCCGGCGGCAGCTTGGGCGGGAACGGCATCGACACGCTCTTCTTCGCGCGGTTCGGCGTGCGGTACCTGCCGCACATGTACATGGTGCTCGGCGGCGTGATGCTGCTCGTCGCGCTCGGCGTGACGGTCCTGCTGAACCGCGTCGCTCGGGAGCGGCTGTTCGTGCTCATGCCGCTCGCGCTCGCGGCCGTTCTCGTCGCGGAGCGTGCCATGGTCGCGGTCGGACCGCGCTGGATCTATCCGGTCATGTGGATCGCGATGAACGTCATCGGGTTCATGCAGGCCCTGCTCTCTTGGGGCCTCGCCGGCATGTCGTGCGACACGCGCCAGGCGAAGCGGCTGTTCCCGTTGTTCGGCGCCGGCGGGATCCTCGGTGCCGTGCTCGGCGGGCTCGGCACCGCGCCCCTCGTCAACCTCGTCGGCACCGAGAACCTGCTCTTCGCGTGGGCCGTCGCGCTCGGCGCGGCGTTCGCGGTCGGGATCGCGCTCGTCGGCCGGTCCCGTCCCTCCCCGCGGAAGCGGCGACGCCGGCGCGCCAGTGTCGTGAAGGAGATGCAGCAGGGGTACCGCACCGTGCGGGCCTCGCCGTTCTTGCGGTGGACCGCGCTGGGCGCGGCGGTGTTCGCGGTCCTCATCTACTCGATCGCGTTCCCCTTCTCGAAGGCTGTTACGGCGGAGTTCCCCAGGGAGGAGTCGCTCGCCGGGTTCCTCGGCCTGTTCCAGGGTGTGAGCATGGGGGTTGCGTTCCTCGTGTCGCTCTTCGTCGCCAACCGGCTGTTCGCGCGGTTCGGTGTCATGCGAATGGTCGTGGCGTTCCCGGTTATCTACTTCGTGGGTTTCGCGGTGCTGACCGTGACGAACGCCTTCCCGCTCGTCGCCGGGTTCCGCATGTTGCAGATGGCGTGGCTCATGGGGGTCTTCGCCAGCGCGAGCCAGGCCGCGTTCAACGTCGTGTCGCCGGCTCGGAAGGACCAGGTCCGCGTCTTCATGGACGGCGTGCCGGCGCAGGCCGGAACGGTCGCGGCCGGCGCTCTGCTGCTCGTCGGGCAGGAGGCGCTGTCGGCGCGGGCCTTGTCCGGGATCGGGCTCGCCGCTGCGGCGGTGGCGCTGCCGGTGACCGTGAAGGCGATGCGCGCGTACCGGCTGGCCCTGGTGGACGCACTCCGCGAGGGACGGCCGCAGGTCTTCTTCTCCGAGGAGCAGCCGTTCGGAGGGTTCCAGCGCGACGCGGCGGCCGTGCACGCAGCGATCGAGGGCGTGTCGAACCCCGATCGCGCGATCCGGCGTGTCTCCGTGGAGATCCTCGGCCGCATCGCGGGGCCGGAAGCGTCCGACGCGCTGGTGCGCGCGCTGAAGGACCGCGATCCGCCGGTCCGCGTTGCCGCATTGCACGGGCTCGTGCAGGCGAACACGACGCAGGCGCTGCTCGAAGTCGCCGGACGCTTGCGCGATCCGGAGCCGTCCGTGCGGCTCGAGGCGGTCGGTGCACTCCGCGCGCTGGACCCGTACGCCGCCGGCATCACGCGCGAGATCCGCCCGATGCTCGCCGACGAGGATCCTGCGGTTCGCGCGCGTGTCGCCGCGACGCTGCTCGACCTCGGCCCGGACGAGGACGCCGTGCGAGTCCTGCAGTCGATGGCCGGCGACGACGACGAGCGTGTCCGCTGCGAAGCCGTCGCGTGCGCCGCGATGGCGCGGAACGTGGACCGCCTCGCGCTCGCCACCGCAGGTATGAAAGACCGAGCCGTACCCGTGCGTGAGATGGCAGCGCGCGCGCTCGGCTCGGTTGGGGCGGTTGAGCCGCTGATCGCGGCGCTCGCCGATCCCGCGCCCTCGGTCCGTCGCGAGGTCGCGACGGCACTCGCTGTGATCGGCGAGCCTGCCGTCGACCCGGCGATCCGCGCACTCGACGACCCGGCTCTCGAGCCGGGCGCGCTCGACGCGCTGCAACTCGTCGATGAGCTTCCGACCGAGGCGATCGAACGGTACGCGCGCCGCGCGGAGAGCACGGCCCGGTACTACGGGGCCCTGTGGGAGGCGGCCACTAGAGCGACGAACGGCGACGAACGCACCGCTTTGCTCGCGGACGCGCTCAAGACCCGCGCCCTCGAACACGGCATCCGAACCCTCCGCGCGGCGGGGCTCCTCGTCGACCGGCGTGCGACCGCGGTGGCGCTCGACAACCTGAGAAGCTCCGACCCGGCACAGCGCGCGAACGCCCTCGAGACCCTCGAGGCCGCGACGCCGCGGCACCTCGCCGCAGGTGTGCTCGCGCTGTGGGAGCCCACCGACGAGACCGTGCCCGCTCCCGAGGACTGGCTCGGCAGCGCGCTTCGCGACGACGACCCGTGGATCCGGGACCTGGCGGCGGCGGCCGCCGATAGGATTCCGTCCGCGGTGGACACCCTCGCGACGCTTTCGGTGATCGAGCGGGTGATGCTGCTCCGCCGCGTGCCGCTATTCTCTGACCTCTCCTCCGACGATCTCCGGCACATCGCCGACATCGCGACCGAGGCGTCGTTCTCCGCGGAAGAAACGATCGCCGACGAGGGCGAGCCCGGCGAAGAGATGTACGTCGTCGCCTCCGGCGAGGTAGCCGCGGTGCTCGACCTCGCCTGCCGGAACGAGCGGACGATCGCGCGACACGGGCCCGGCGGCCACGTCGGCGAGATGGCGCTCATCGGCCGGACCCCGCGGTCGGCCTCGCTCGTGGCTCGTACCGACACACGAACGCTTGTGCTCGACCGGGCGCATTTCGAATCGCTGCTGCGGGAGCGGCCCGACGTAGGTCTCGCTCTGATGCGCACCCTCGTCGAGCGAGTGCAGGAGGCGAACCTGCTCCTCCCGTCAGACCTTGCGGCTCGAACCGAGGCGAGTCCGGCGCGAGGCGACCGGCGTTTCGTCACGATGCTCTTCTGCGACGTCGTCGGGTCGACCTCGATGGCGGAACAGCTGGACCCCGAGGAGTGGGCCGACATCGTGCAAGAGGCGTGCTCGGTGCTCGCCGCGCCGGTCGAGCGGTACGGTGGCACGCTGACGCAGTTCATGGGCGACGCGATCCTCGCGGTGTTCGGGGCTCCGGTCGCGCACGAGAACGACGCGGAGCGCGCCGTGCGCGCGGGGCTCGACATTCTCACCACGATCGCGCCGATGAAGGAACGACTCGCCGATCGCGAATTGCCCTTCGATGTGCGCGTCGGCATCAACACAGGCCTTGTGCGCGCCGGGGAGGTCGGCGGGCAACGCCTCACGTACTCGGCGCTCGGGGACGCAGTGAACGTCGCAGCGCGGATGGAGCAGAGCGCGGCGCCCGGAACGGTTCAGATCAGCGAGACGACGGCGAAGCTCGTGGCTCCGCTGTTCGATCTCGAAGGCCTCGGGAAGATCGAGGTCAAGGGCAAGCGAGAGCCCGTCGGCGCCTCGCGTGTGCTCGGGCTGAAGCGGAGGCCGGGAAAGGTCCGCGGCGTCGAAGGCTTGACGTCTCCGGTCGTGGGGCGCGACGAGGAGTTGGCGACCCTGCGGGAGATCATCACCAGCGTGCATGGGGGCGTCGGGCACGTCGTGACGTTGATCGGCGAGGCGGGGCTCGGCAAGACGCGGATCATCGAGGAGGTGCACGCCGCGTGGCGACGGCTCGACGTGCCGGAGGACCGCTGGATCGAGGCACGGTCGGTGTCCTACGAGACGAACCGGCCGTACGCGCTCGCAGCTCAGTTCCTGCTGCGGGCGTCGGGGTCGGAAGAGTCGGAAGACCTCGCGACATTGAAGGAGCGCGCGATGGCGTTCGTGGACGTGATCGAGTCGCCGGACCCGGCGCGGACGCGCGCCGTCTTCGCGTTGCTCCTCGGACTCGAGGTCGACGGACCGTACGAGCTGCCGCAAGGCGAGGAGCTCAAAAGGGTCGTGCTTAAGACGATGGTGGAGGCTTGCCGAAGGTGGGGTGCGCGGCCCGGGGTGGTCATCGCCGACGACCTGCATTGGGCGGACCCGGCTTCGGTCGAGTTGATGGAGCGGTTGCTCACCCTGGCGACAGAGACCCCGGTTCTGTTCGTGTGCGCCGCGCGACCCGAGCCGGCGACGCTGCGCGAACGGCTCTTCGCGGCGGCGCCGGCCGAACGACACACGCCGATCAAGCTCGAACCGCTGGAAGCATCGGAAACATCCACGCTCGTGACGCAGCTGTTGAAGATCGATTCGATGCCGGACGAGCTGCGGTCGAACGTGGTCGGCAAGGCGGCCGGGAACCCGCTGTTCGTCGAGGAGACGCTGCGCGCGCTGATCGACGGAGGCGCCGTGGTACCGCGTCCCGATGGCGGTTGGGAAGTCGTGGGGGAAGCGTCGGTGGCCGTGCCGGACCAGCTGCAGGGGTTGCTCGCCGCGCGCGTGGACCGCCTCGAGGCCGGACCACGGCGGACCCTGCAACTTGCCGCGGTGATCGGGAAGTCGTTCGGGTATCGCGTGCTGCGGTCGATCGCGTTGGATCCGGAGGATCTCGGCGACCACCTCGACAAGCTCGAGCGGGCGGGGCTCATCGTGGAGACGGCGGAGGAACCCGATCTGGAATTCGGGTTCAAGCACCCGCTGCTTCAAGAGGCGGCGTACGGGTCGATGCTGGTGAAGGAGCGACGCGGGTACCACGCCCGCGTGGGCGAGGCGCTCGAGCGTGAGCTCGGCGGGCGCGAGGACCACGCCGCGACGCTCGCGCACCACTTCGACGAAGCCGGCGACCAAGAACGAGCGCTCCAGTACCGGAGGGCGGCGGCGCAGCGAGCGGCCAGGCTGTTCGCGCACGCCGAGGCGATCGCCCAGTACCGCCGGGCCCTCGAGCTGGCCTTGTCGTCGGGGGCTGACGTGGCGTCGCTCTACCGCGGCCTAGGTCAGGCGCTGCAACTGGCCGGTGATCACGCCGGAGCGCTGTCCGTCTACGAAACGATGACGACGGAAGCCGTGTCACGCGGCGACAAGGCGATGGAGCT
>Ga0070708_100003688_pt1 | contig 12008 bp, 12 predicted proteins | sample KBSK5503metaG_FD_65469 | JGI IMG/M metagenome (GOLD analysis project Ga0070708, IMG submission 65469) | Corn, switchgrass and miscanthus rhizosphere microbial communities from Kellogg Biological Station, Michigan, USA - KBS K5-50-3 metaG | ecosystem: Host-associated > Plants > Roots >...
TCAAACATGTGCATGGCGATGGCTCCTGCCTGCCGCTTACGCTGTTCGGCGAACCTGCTGAATAGCAGCGACGATATTGGGATACGCGCCGCACCGACAGATGTTGCCACTCATCAGTTCTTTTACGGCTGTGTCGTCGGGGCCGCAGGGCTCCTTGAGCAGCGCGACCGCGGACATGATCTGGCCTGAGGTGCAATACCCACATTGATATCCGTCATGTTCTACGAATGCCGCCTGCATCGGATGCAATGCGTCGGGAGTGCCGAGCCCCTCGATGGTTGTGATCTCCTCTCCGTCATGCATCAAGGCCAGGCTTAGGCATGAGTTCACGCGCCGGCCATTCACGTGCACCGTACATGCGCCGCATTGGCCGTGATCACAACCCTTCTTCGTTCCGGTGAGAGCCATGGTCTCACGCAGACAATCGAGCAGCGTCGTTCGCGGATCGATGCGCAGCCTGTGCTCCTCTCCATTGACGCGCAACGTGACTGGCTCGGTGCCGACGCGATCATCTACTTGAGGCGAATCGGAGGACGGGCTCTGTGCCATGAGGTTGCGCCCATCGAGAGCGGCGATAACTCCGGCCGTCCCTGCGGTTGTCAGAAAGGACCGGCGGCTGAGCCCCTGCCCATCGGCGTGGTGTTTTCGCGGTTTCTCGGGTTTGTGTTCCGACATTGTTGCCTCGTCGCTTGTCGATTGGTTGCTTAGGCAAGGCCGACGCCACGTGAGTCGCGTCGGCCTGACGATGGCTATCTCCAAAGTGGCGACCGACTTATCGCCACGGCGCCGCCCATCGCCGCGCAGCAGATCACTGGTGTGTGTGGGTGTCAGCAGACGGTGTGTGTGTTCGAGCGCACGTCGACAAGACCTCGACGAACGCGAAATCGCGGGTACCGTGACATTCAATCGAGCCCAGGTCGAGAACGTAGTCGGTTGCCAGCCGGCTACTGGCCTCGAAAGGTGGGCTCGATTTGGCGGTTAAGGAGACGTTACCCTGGCGCACGGAACGTTGAATGCTTGGCCGTTCGTGGAATTTGCTCGGTTGTTCACGATGTGGCCGGCCGAGGGCCTTTGACTTGACAGGGGACCGTAGCTGATAGACGGTGGATCTTCCCGGCGGCGCCCGAGACGGTATCTCTGGCGGGGACAAGACCTCTCGTCGCTGCTGTCGTTCCTCATCGCGGGCCTTACTTGAGGTGAAGATCAGCGTCGAAACACACCGGGACGCGTCGGGCGCGAGCGCCCCTGCGCAGTCCCCGACGGCCGGCCGGGCGTAGACTAGCGATCCCTCGGCTTCTAGAGGCGCTACGAAAAGGGGTCCGGTGCAGAACGAATTCACACTTCGCCAGATCGTCGGCGGCATTTCCGCCCCCCTCGCGGTCATGACTCCTGATGGAGCCTTCGAGATCGCCAACCGCGAGATCATGGACTACTTCGGCCAGACCGCCGAAGAACTGAAGGATTGGACGAGCACAGACGCGGTTGAACTCAACCGATCGACGGGATGCGCCTCGGCGGGTCTGACGCCAGCCGCGCTGGAGATGTTGGTGGCCTGAGAGTGGCCTGGCAACGCCCGCGAGCTTCACAATGCGCTCGAGCGCGCGGCGATCTTTATGTCAAGGTGGGCTCATCACGAGGGAACATCTCTCCCTTCGGTCCACGAGCGTCGCGGTTCCGCAACGGCCGCCGAACCTGTCTGAAGTCGAACACCGAACGATCGAGCAGGTCCTGTACGAGAGCGCCTGGAACAAGTCGAAGGCCGCGCGGAGGTTAGGGATTACACGGACGCAATTGTACTGTCGGCTGCGCAAGTACGGACTCGAACGGGCCTGAACCCCGCGAAAGTCGCGACCCGCGTGAAGCGGCTATGACAAGTTGAGACCGGGAGGTAACGGCTTTGATAACCGAGATGCGGAAGACCGGAGTCGACGTCGTCGGCGACATGCCTTGGGGTACGCACTTTTGTCTCTTCTACGAGACGCTCGCGGACCTCCTCGAAACTTTGGTCTCTTACTGCAAAGCTGGATTGGAAAGCCGGGAGTTCTGCCTCTGGGCGGTGGCCGCACCCCTCACGACGGAAGACGCGATGCATGCGTTGAAACGAGCTGTTCCTGACTTCGATCGATACCTGGACGATAAGAGCATGGAGATTGTCCTGGCTAGCGATTGGTATTCGGAAAATGGCAGGTTTGATCTCAAGAGAGTGACAGACGGTTGGAATGAAAAACTCGCGAGCGCATCAGCCAGAGGTTACGCCGGCGTAAGGGTCACTGGAGATAGCGCCTGGCTCGAAAAGCAGGACTGGAAGAACTTCTGCGAATACGAGGATTCAATCAACCAATCTATCGCCAACCAGCGTATGACGGTGCTATGCACGTACCCGCTCGTCGCCTTCGGAGCCGATGAAATCCTCGATGTGGTGCGTACGCACCAGTTTGCTGTCACGAACCGACGCGGGACCTGGGACGTCATTGAAACCGCCGGGCACAAGCAAGCCAAGGCCGAAATCAGGCGCCTGAATGAGGAGCTCGAACAGCGTGTCGTAGAGCGGACCAGCCAACTGACGGTGGTCAACAAGGAGTTGACCAAGGAAGTTCTCGAACGACAGCGCGCTGAGAATGACTTAGAGAAGGCTTTCGAAGAAATCAAGCGGCTCAAAGACCGCCTTCATGACGAGAACGTGGCGTTGCGCGAAGAGATCGATAAGGTATCGATGTTCGAGGAAATCGTCGGAACGTCGCTGCCCCTGCGAACGGTGCTGTCCCGCCTATCCAAGGTCGCTCCGTCTGACTCCAGCGTGCTGATCACCGGCGAGACCGGCACGGGCAAGGAACTGGTGGCTCGCGCCATTCATAGGCGTTCCGGGCGCTCCTTGCGCGCATTTGTGAGTGTGAACTGCGCGGCGATCCCGCGCGACTTGATCGCATCAGAATTGTTCGGCCATGAGAAGGGCGCGTTTACGGGAGCCGTTCAGCGGCGTTTAGGCCGCTTTGAGCTGGCCGAAGGCGGTACGATCTTCCTCGACGAAATCGGAGAGCTCCCGGCCGAGACCCAGATCGCGCTCTTGCGTGTTTTGCAGGAACACGAATTTGACCGTGTCGGCGGGGTTGAATCCATCCGAACGAATGTGCGAGTGATTGCTGCGACGAACCGCGATTTGGAGGTGGCCATCGCTGCAGGCACGTTCCGGAGCGACCTGTTTTATCGACTGAACGTGTTTCCAATCGAGATGCCTTCTCTTCGGGAACGAAGAGAAGACATTTCCCTGCTGGTCGAGTACTTCATTGATCGCTACGCAAGGAAAGCAGGAAAGAGCTTTCAGGCGGTGAACAAAAAGAGCCTCGATCTGCTTCAGTCGTACCCCTGGCCGGGTAACATTCGCGAGTTGCAGAACGTGATTGAGCGATCGGTGATCGTCTGTGAAACTGAGAATTTCTCGGTTGACGAGAGCTGGCTTTCTCGACGACCTGTTGCCATCGAGCAGAACAGCCGGCTTGACGTTCTTAAACCGCGTCCCTCTCAGGAGAAAGCCATCATTGAGGGTGCTTTGCGGGAAAGCGGAGGGCGCGTGTACGGACCTTCTGGCGCCGCCGCCAAGTTGGGCGTACCGCGATCCACACTGGAGTCGAAGATCAGATCGCTGAAGATCAATAAGAATCGCTTCAAACCAGAAGATGCCTAAAGACGTCTGACACTCTTCTGCACCCCTTTCTCGAGCAATCCCCACGCAAGGTTTGTACATGATTCACCAATTGGCGAGAATCGCCAATTCATGCATTCGTCAATTCCCGTATCTTTAGTGAGTTAGCAGCGGATCCGGAATTGCCATCCCAAGGATCAGGAATCGGCACTCAAATGAGTGCCGTCGTGCTAACCGCAAGATTTCGTCTTCTGCGCAGGATGGGCTCATCACGCGGGAACATCCCTCCCTTCGGTTCACGAACGTCATCGGACCGCGCCCACCGTCTCGCCTGCCTGACGTCGAACGGCGAACGATCGAGCAGGCGCTTCACGAGAGCGACGGGAATAAGGCGAAGGCCGCCCGCACGTTGGGGATTACACGAACACCGCTGTTCTGTCGGCTCCGCGAGTACGCACTCGCAACCGCATGAGCCCGCAACGACGACCACATTGAAACGAGGACACAGTCATGACCAAGAACCCGAATGAATTGACCATCGAGAACTCGGCGCTGTGACCGGAACCTGTGCCTCCCTAGTAGGACATTTCGAATTCCTAGAGTAGACCCGTGAGAATCATCCGCGTCACTCGAAGTTCATCGCCGTGAGGGACGATAAGAACCCGAAGGACGTCTGGCGAGAATAATACGTGATGCAATCGCTCGATCGCGAGGTCTGCGCCCACGTCCAGTTCGTCATATCTCCCGATCAATCACGTCAGCCTCCGAGTTGACTCGGCGGACTGTGTCGTAGAGTGCGTTGAATACCATCCATCTCTGCGTGAACTCGTACTACTCGGGATCTTCATCGCTGAGCCAGCGCGCTTGCCAGCTTCGCGTGTTCCCGCGGCGTTCCAGATGGCGGCCATCATGCGTGCTGATCGTCGCCCAACCCTCTCGCTCTGAATCGGCGCCAATTCGTCCGGCGACCGGTTCCGGTGTTTTCTCGCCGCGGGAGCCGTCGCTCTTCCGTCGCCCAAGGTTACGGCGCTCTCGGAATAGCGACTGGATCCGCGAGGTCAGGCTAGTGCAATCGTACACGCCGGCTGCCTTCGCCGGGCGAAGTCTCATTGGCTAATCGATTCGCGTTTGATGTCGTGCAGCATGACTGGCTGATTCGCATAGTCTTCGAGCACGATCGTCTTGTGTTCGTTGTCCGCCGTGATCTTCGTCGCCACCGACATCTTGCCTTCCCCCTGGCCATCGCGGTCGATGTGAAGTTCGATGACTGTAAAGGGATAGTCGAACGAGCGTGGACGATTCGTCGCCTCCCAGAAACTGATACGGCGGTCTGTGGCCAGCACGATCCGATCGCCGCCGTCCTCGCCAGGAGTCCTTCGAGCAAAACGTAGATCGTACCCAATACTGCTCGGGGTCCGAATGTAGCCGACCCGCTTGGTATCCTGGAGTGCACTGAGCAGCTTCTCTGGCCCTTTCTCGAGCAAGGCACTCAACAGTCGATCGCACTCAGCCTCGGTTGACCAGCGGTTGATGACGATCTCGACCCTCCCTTCGCCAGTGCGACCGACAGTACTTACGTTGACCGCGATAGCCGAAAAACGTTGAGCTGTGCTGTTAGCTTGCGTCCAGGCGAACGGAATGGCTGTCGCCATCGCCGCCAGCCAGACGAAAACGATAAGCAGCCGTTGGTGGATTCGAATCGAGGTGCTCATGATGTCTCCATTAGTGCGCCTGAGGACTTGGATGGACTGCGCCAGAGGCCTGGCCGCGCTCAGGCCGCACCGGTGGCGCTGCTCTCAGCCGCCTTGAGCTGAAACGGTTTGAAGGAAGAGACGGATTCCACGGCGCCGCCTGGGAGCAGGCGGAAGTGATGGCGCCGTGCTTCACGCGGCGACGGATCGGGGAAATCTGCGCGGAAGTGGCCGCCACGGCTTTCCTTGCGTTCGAGCGCCGCGGTCGTGATGAGTCGTGCGACGAGGACGACGTTCCGGGTGTCACCGCCGGATGCCTCGATGGACGCTGCGTCGAGGGTCGTCAACGCACGACGCAATCCCATCTCGGTGCGCACGAGGCCTACGTCCCGCCACATCAGAGATCTCACGTCCTCGACCAGTCGAGCGGGGAGGGGCGCTTCGACATCTTCGCCGATAAGGCCGTCCGCTGACCTTGAACGGAACGCTCTGGTCAAGTCCGCACCGGTTGGCAGCGTCAGTGACCTGAGCGCCAAGCACATGTCGTCGGCAACCCGATTTCCGAATACAAGCGCCTCGAGCAACGAGTTGCTCGCCAAACGATTTGCGCCGTGGACACCTGTCGATGCCACCTCGCCGCAGACCCAAAGCGCAGGTAGCGATGAGCGTCCGCGGTCGTCGCTCGATACGCCGCCCATGTGGTAGTGCGCCGCCGGAGTAATCGGAATCAGTTCTCGTCGCGGATCGACACCATGGCGGTGACAGAGCTCGAATACTGTCGGGAAGCGCGATGGGAAACGGTCGCCCACCGAGGCACGCGCATCGAGAAAGATCTTGTGACCGGCTTCCGCGTGGGCGAAGGTGATGCGGGCGACGACGTCTCGCGGCGCGAGTTCGGATGCCGGATGCGCGTCCACGAGGAAACGCAAGCCGCGCTCATCGACGAGCAGCGCCCCTTGCCCGCGAAGCGCTTCCGTGACCAGCGGCATCGGATCGGCGCCGACATCGAGCGCAGTCGGATGAAACTGCACGAACTCGAGATCAGTAAGGACTGCGCCCGCCCGGGCGGCCATCGCCAGGCCGTCGCCCGTCGCCCCGACAGGGTTGGTGGTGTAACGAAACAGACGCGCAGTCCCACCAGTCGCAACCACGGTGCCGCGGGCGAGATGGAGCACTCTGGAACCATCGCGGTGTCGCACGAAGACGCCGCCGACGCGACCCTTATGGACATAGAGGTCCTCCGCGAACGCGTCCTCCTCGACTCGCACGTGTTCCGCTCGACCGACTGCGGCGCCGAGGGCGCGGACGATTTCGGCCCCTGTGCCATCGCCGTTCGCGTGCAGGATGCGGCTGCGGCTGTGCGCGGCCTCGCGGCCCAGCGCGAAACGGCCGTCGGATTCGCGATCGAAGCGAGTGCCCAACGTCGCCAGTCGCTGGACGTGACGTGCCGCCCCGCCAGTCAGAATCGTCACCAAGGCGCCATCGCACAGGCCTCCGCCAGCGTCGAGCGTATCCCGAGTATGCAGGTCGGGCCCGTCGTCGGGCCCAAGGGCTGCCGCGATCCCGCCTTGCGCGAGCGGACTGGATCCACTGCTCCCCAGTCGTCCTTTCGTCAAGAGCGTCACCTGGTAAGGTGCCAAACCGAGAGCGGCGCTGAGGCCGGCCGCGCCGGATCCGATCACGACGACATCGGTCGTCGTCACATCAATGGGGTCTACAACCGTTGTGCTCATCGCCCTTCTCCGCGTCCGACCCGCAGCATGCGCTCGACTGCGAGCCGGGCTCGGCCCGCCACATCGGCGTCGACGTGCACCTGCGTCGCCATCCGGCGAAGGCTCAGTAGAATTCCCGGGAGCGTGATCCGCCTCATGTGAGGGCATAGGATGCAGGGCCGGACGAACTCAGTGTCTGGAAACCGACCTGCCACGTTGTCGCTCATCGAGCATTCGGTGATCATGACGACCCGAGCGGGGCGGTTTGCTGCAATGTCCGAGACCATGCCGGCCGTGGACCCGACGTAGTCGGCTTCTTCAAGGACATCGGGGGAACATTCCGGGTGCGCGAGTATGCGCACGTCAGGATCGGCCGACCGATATGCGCGAAGGTCGGAAGCCCTGAACCGCTCGTGGACTTCGCAGTGGCCGTTCCAGAGAATCAAATCGACGGAGGTCTGCGTGGCAACGTGCCTTCCAAGATATTCGTCGGGCAGAAAGATCACGCGTTCGGCGTTGAGCGACTCGACTACTTCGACAGCATTGGCTGATGTGCAGCAGATGTCGGACTCCGCCTTGACGGCGGCCGACGTGTTCACGTACGTCACGACGGGCACCCCGGGGTACCGCTCGCGTAGCAGGCGCACGTCGGCCGCGGCGATCGACTCGGCGAGTGAGCACCCGGCGCGCGCGTCAGGAATCAGCACGACCTTCTGTGGGTTCAACAGCTTTGCCGTCTCGGCCATGAAATGCACGCCGCACAGAACAATGATGGCGGCGTCGACTTTGCTGGCCGCCTGAGCGAGCGCCAGAGAGTCGCCCGTGAAATCCGCGACCCCATGGAAGATTTCTGGCGCCTGATAGTTGTGGGCGAGGATCGCAACGCCACGCGCGCGTTTCATGACATTGATCGTGGCTATATAAGAGTCGGAGTCGGATGTCGCCGTGGTCATGTTCATAACAAGTGCGTTCGCTGGGTCAGCGAGACGAGCATCAGCGACAACTGCCACCTACGGCACCGATTTCTCCTGTGGCTCGCGTGCTGACCGATTAGCCACCCCACGCCCAGGTGGGCTCGGCGCACGCGAATCGTTGACCGTGCCAGCCTGAACACAATCAAAGGCTGCGCCACGCGATTTCACGAAATCGAACTGAAATCAATCGACCAGACAATGGACGCGTGCCTACGTGCACGCGCTGTGAGTGATAACGCGCACGTTCGCCTCGTTTAGCGCATTCAGCCGTCGCTAGCGAAGCGGCGCCAACTGCTTGGCAGTGCACGGCAAACAGCGACGCGATCTACGCAAATAACGTTGGCGTCGACCTTGCCTCGGCGAACTACGGTCATGGCAACCTCACGCCTTCCCGCCGGGGCGATCACAAGTTGGGTTCACCTGGCTTGTTCCGTGTCCATCAATTCGGGGCGCGGCTCCGGCTGACGGCGCAGGCGGCTATACCGCGTGATTGCGCGAGTCAGCGTCCACGCGGCGGTGTCGATGACTTGGTAGACAAAGATCGCGGCGTCAGGAGCCGCAGAAGAGACGGAGCGAACTTGATGAGTACACAAGGCTGGGTATGCGCGTTGATAATGACGACGACCACCGTTGCTGGTACCAAGGAGTCCCTCTCGATGCAGGTGTCTCCAGCTATGTCGTTCGCCCCGGCAAATCTGATGATCCGAGCGAAGGTCGAACCAGACGCCGCCAATCGAGAAATGGAAGTAATCGCTCAGTCCGACGACTTCTATCGTTCCAGCGCGATTCAGCTCGAGGGCGATCGTGCGCCGCGCACCGTCACGTTCGAGTTCCGCAGTCTTCCATCTGGCGAGTACCAGGTGACGGCCGTAGTCGTCGGAATCGACGGTCAACAGCGGGCACTCGCGCGCTCCAGTGTTCACGTGATTGAGTCTGGAGCGTCACGCTGATCGAGAGTCAGAACATGCGGGTGAGCTGAATGTTCAGCCGGCCTTCTCCGCCGGCCTATTCCCGGGACCGTTGGCGGAAGCGAGCCGGGAGTCGAAGAAGTGGCGATCGGCCTCAAGGGCAGAAGGACGCCTGGGCCAGTCGAAGGTGGTCGCGTCTATAAAAGAGGATTGTGATGTCCCTAATCGCCGACACCGCACGCGCCAGCGACCAAGTAAGTTGGCAAACGGATATTTCAGAAGACGAAGCACAGGAGGAGAACCTCCGCTACTTTGACGGAGCCTTACGGGCAGGGGTGTTCGAGGGAATGGTTGGCATCTCGCCGGGGATGCGTGAGGTGCGCTCGTCTATCTGCAAGGTCGCATCGACGGATTGCACCGTCCTTGTCACGGGAGAGACTGGCTGCGGTAAGGAGCTCGTCGCCCGCGCGATCCACCAGCGATCAAGTCGTGCGTCACGTGCTTTCGTGAGCCTGAACTGCGGTGCTGTGACCCCTTCACTGATTGCATCCGAACTGTTCGGTCATGAAAAGGGGGCATTCACCGGCGCGACAGATAGACGAGCCGGCCGATTTGAGACGGCCGAGGGTGGGACGCTCTTTCTCGACGAAGTCAGCGAACTCCCGATCGAAACACAGGCTGCCCTCTTGCGTGTGCTTCAGGAGCGTGAATTCGAGCGTGTCGGAGGATCGCGGCCTATCCGGACGAATATTCGCGTCATTGCGGCCACGAATCGCGACCTGCAGGAGGCCGTCGCCGAGCGATCGTTCCGGGCGGATCTGTTCTACAGGCTCAACGTGTTTCCACTGGACGTACCTCCTTTGCGCGACCGCCGCCAAGACATTCCCCTGCTTGCGAACCACTTCGCGGATCGACTGAGCAGACGTGCCGGCAGGCGCCATTACGGCATCGACAACCACACCCTGGCGCTCTTCCAGGTGTATGAATGGCCGGGCAACGTCCGCGAGTTGCAGAACGTGATCGAACGCGCGGTCATTATGTCGGAAGGAGGACCACTGTCAGTCGATGTGCGCTGGCTCGCGGCCTCACGACGCTCAGCTACGCCGGAACTCGAGCCATCGCGGACGCTCCTGTCGCAGGAGAGAGTGTGGATCGAGCTAACCCTCGCTGAAACGAAGGGACGGGTCTCGGGGCCGCTCGGCGCGGCAGCAAAGCTCGGCATTCCCTCGTCGACGCTCGAATCGAAGATCAAGGCGCTAGCGATTGACAAACGTCAGTTCAAAGTTCCGGCCATCGCCAGCGACGTAGGAGCTAACCGGGATCGTGCGCGATAGTGAAGCCGGCAAGTTGGTCTTGCAGGACCCACGGCGAGCGGTGGAGTTCGCTCGCCGTGGGTCACACATACGAGGCGCACGTCACTGGCGTGGCGCAGCGCCGTCAAAAGCCGCCGGCGGGACTTCCTCCGAACGTCCGGCCGGTGGTACCGGTTCGGTTATTTCCCCGGGAGCCAGCTTCTCCATCGTCTCCTTGAGCTTGTAGGTCGAGTTTGGCTGCACGTAAATGTTGCGCGTGACTGTCCGGTAGCCCTCTAGGTGCAGCGTGACAGCGTGGCCTCCAACGGTCGCGGACAGTCGGTGGAAGATTCCGTCGAAATCGTCGGCCACACCGGCATAGAAACCGTCGACGTAGACTTCGGTCTGCTTCGGCGTGACTTCAGTTTTCACGTCCCCGATAACAGTTGACGAATAGTCGTACGGCCAATCCGGATATCTATACCAGCCGTACGGATATCTGTACCCGTACGGGTAGAACGGTCCCCAGAATGGATCGTAAAAACCTCCGACAATGATATGGCCGCGCGGTCCGTTGAGATGACCGTGCGATCCATCGGAATGTGGTCGCCCGTCGGTGTCCTCACGCGGCTGGGAGCCGCCAGAATGATCACCGGCAGAACGGCCCCCAGCTTGACCGCCGCCAGGACGGCCGCCGCCTCTTTGCGGCGCAGCGACAACCGACACCGCGAGTATCGATACAAACACTGCCGTCAGCATGGTGCTTCTCGTGACGGCCTTGACCCAAGGCTTCATAGTGGCCCCTTTCTGATGTTGGATGATTGCCACATCTAACTATTAGGACGCTGCAATCAGGCGGGCGGTACTTACCGTCCGCGCCACTCAACAGGGGGTACGACGGAGCTCTGGTTGTGTGTGAGCCTCGCGCGGGCTGGTTGAGCGCTTGCACTCACGTGTGCGACTGCACGCACAAGGCGGGCATGTGGATCGCGACGTGGGCTGCGTTCAGGCGGACATCAGTGAGACCGATCGCCGACGCGACGGTCGATACAAGACCACACTCGGATGTCTGACTCGATGAACAGATCAATCTCGTTCGGAGTGAGCTCGAGCCCGTGGTCGTGCAGTTCGCCCAGCCTACCGATTGGATCGAGCGCAAAACGAAGCCGCAGCGTTTCGTCGGTGAGCAACCGTTCCATCACCATTCCAACTGTGAGCTGTGAGATGCCCGGTGGCTCCATTGTGTTCAGTCGCGCCCTCAGACGTTCAGGCCGTGGCCGACGCAACGGTCGGTCTTGGCAAGAATGGTTCGACGAGACCTTCAGTCGAGCTCAAATGCGATGAACGTCAGCTTTCCATCGCGTTCAACCTGCAGCACGACCGGCCGCCGCACCTCGAGTTCTCTCAATGTCGACACGAGTTCGTCGACGGTGCTAAGTGTCTTGCCGTTGATTGCATGGATGACGTCGCCTGCTGCGATCGAGAGTGTAGGGCCACGCCAATGCTCCACGCGTGCCGCAACGATCACGCCGGAGGGAATTCGAATCCAAGGCAGCAGCACACCAACGACGTCGTCGATCTCCACCGCGAGAATTCCCAATGTGTCGACCGGCTTCAGCTCCACATGGAGCATGTCGCCGAGGCGGGTCAAATCGGTGCTTACGTGAACCACGTCGACGTCGACGAACAACTGTTCTGCGCCGCGAAGCAGTCCGAGGACCACGCGATCGGGATCGCGGTGTGTACTGAGCTGCATCGAGAGCAGAGGAACGCTCGTCGTCAGTTTGCGAT
>Ga0070708_100003690_pt1 | contig 12007 bp, 8 predicted proteins | sample KBSK5503metaG_FD_65469 | JGI IMG/M metagenome (GOLD analysis project Ga0070708, IMG submission 65469) | Corn, switchgrass and miscanthus rhizosphere microbial communities from Kellogg Biological Station, Michigan, USA - KBS K5-50-3 metaG | ecosystem: Host-associated > Plants > Roots >...
ACCCAACATACCTGTGTATCATGGTTGGAAGAGCGCTATTTAGCAGAGCGAAATCTGTCTCTTCGAAGATCGAAAGAGTTCGGCTTGTAATCAGATAGCTTGCCACAAACACTGTTAGGAGGATCGGAAGTCCAAGAAGTGGCCTAAGGAATAGCTGGTGTGTCAGTACCTGATCCGTTACTAGTAATGGGATGCCGATTCCCACCGCAAGTAGAATCGCCTTGAAGAGGCCACGAGAGACAGGAACATCTATTGCCCGACGTAGAGAACGGTATGCTAAGAGAAATGTGCTGAGCCCTAGGATCACTCGCCCGATTGCTCCTGCTGTAGTGCCCAAGGTCGTTGCGAGAAGAGCTACGGCCGCGAGGTCGAGAATGGTAGCCACCAAGTAGACTTTGAGGAGGGGCTTGGTTCTTCCCACTGCTTGGAGCGCAGCGACCAGAATTGCGCCTTGGGCGGGGAGAATTACTGTCATTGTTAATAGGGCGAACGGAACTGTTTGATCTGCCAAGGAGGGCCCGTATACGATTTCCAACGCTGTCGGAGCCACTGATGCTAAAGCCACACCGAGCGGGAGGACTGTGACATTGATGAGTCGAGACGCCTCCGATAGTCTATTCGAAACAGCGTTTGGACCTTGACTTGAGAAGGACGACGAGAGAGCTGGATAGAGAGCGCTGCTCACTGGACCCCATAATATGGAAAGGAAAGCGGCGCTTGAGACCGTCAAGTAATAAGCGCCGGTAACCTGAAGCTGACCGATTAGCGTCTGTAACAGCGCGATGTCTCCCCAATTCTGAAAGAGAACAACTATTGCGGAAGCGAAGACCGGCAAGCTGAACGATAACAGCTGTCGCTTCGGAAAGATACCGCCAGAAGGCAGCCTCCCCTTGAAAAGACGCAGTGAGAAAAGAAGTGTGACAGCCGCCCCGAGCAGCCACCCCGTTACAACCCCCATCACTCCGAGCCCATAATAGGCGAGGAATAGGGCAAGCGTACGGCTTAGAGGGACGTAGAACAGGTTCTGATAGACGACTTGTGCGTACATACCTAGCCCAAGAAAGTATGAACCGTACAGTGTCGTGAGGTCGAGAAGGAAGCCCGCGGCGAACGCAGTAATCCAGATGCCATTGGTGCTGGACGTGTTGAAGAGAAGTGCTCCGATCCAAGGAGAGAAAACACTCGCCAGCAGGAAAGTTGGAGTTGCCACTACCAGTACGAGGCGAAGAACGGTACTCGCGACGGCTCCCGCGCTTGCCATGTCCCGATTCCCAAGACTGCTCGCGATGAACCGGGTTGCGGCTGCGGGAAGAGCTAATTGGGTGAGAGTTCCAAAGATTGCCACCGAGATGGCCAAGAGCGATACTTGACCTATCTGTGACAGGCTTAGGATTCTGAAGAGGAAGAAGTAGTAGACGAATGAGACCGCAGTGGTTATGACCTGTTGGCTGGTGAGATAAGCTGTTCCACGAGGAACATTGTAAACAACGCTCGTCTCCATCAAACAGGACCCTCTTTTCTCCCGCACCTAACTGCTGATGCCAGTGGCTTCACTTTTTGCCGCATCAATTCTAGTTGGGCAAAAAGTGATACCGTATCAGGAATGCGAACCCAACCCCTTTGCTCAGACACCAAGTGATCAAGAGGATTCCATGGCTAGGTTCTGAAGGCGATACGGTTAGCACCTTCAAGCTATACCGTTCGGAATCCAAATTTCAGCAGGTAAGACGAGAATTCTTGCTCGATCTGAGGGTTCAAAACCTCGAATATTATTCTCATCTCGCGAGCGTCTCGGAGAGTCCTCTCCATTCCATGCAGGACCCTGAGTTCACTGCCTTCCACATCGATTTTGACAATGTCTGGAATTACACCTGCAAGTATGTTATCCAATCGCATACCGCGTACCAATACCGAATCAAGGCTGGGGTCGGCAGTCTTTCCGTGGACGGTCCCATGCTTCTGTGCAAAATGAGACGGCTCCATCACAATCCCAAGCCGCGACTGAAAATATGTGAACGTTCGAGCATCGGTTTAGGTCGATGTTTGCCCTCAGGTACGGCAGACCGGGCTCAATGGCATACACTGTGTTCCCGTTTTTCGCCGCTAAGATGGTATGCCAGCCAAAATTTGCTCCCACATCAACGAAACCTCTCCTCGCAAATCAGACACAGTCTTCCGGATTGATTCTTCTATTGTGTAAAGCACTACATGGAGCATTTGTCAGATAACGTATACGTACCAACTTCGTCTCGCATCTTATAGGGACGACCGGCAACAACCTACAGGGCGTCGAGAGGTCCGTGAAGCTTCGGCATGGCACGAACGAAAAGCTTCATTTCACTCAGGATTGTCAACGTCACTATACCTTGGGCTCGTCCAGGTCAAAGCCTTGCCTCTCTATCTAAGAGGCCGAGAGTTGTTCTTAATCCGTCATTTAGTTTGACCTTGGGTCTATAACCCAAGGATTCTCGTGCAAGAGTTACGTCGGCACAGCTGTGTCGAATGTCACCTTTTCTTGCGGGTCTCCTAACGATTGAAAATGGTTTATCACCTAATAGATGTATGATGGATCTTGCGAGTCCGTTTATCGATGTGAAGTTGCCAGTTCCAACGTTAATGGTTTTTCCAATCGCTCGTTCACTCTCCAGTGAGAGTAGAAGCGCCTGCACGACATCCGAAACGAAGACGAAATCTCTGGTTTGTTCTCCATCTCCAAATACGACTGGCGGCTTTCTCTTCACGATTCGTGACACAAAAGAGGTTATCACGCTAGAATAGGGGCTTAGTCGTTGTCTTGGACCATATACGTTGAAGAACCTCAGTGAAACGGTGTTGAGGCCGTGGTTTTCGTGGAAAAACCTACAGTAAGTTTCAGCTGTAAGTTTTGAGATTGCGTAAGGTGTGGCAGGGCTCGGCGACATTGTCTCTTTCTGAACTCTGTTCCTGTTGAAACCATACACCGCAGCTGAGGAGGCGTAAACAAGCCGATCAACCTTGTTCTGTTCGGAGGTCATCAAAAGGTTGAGCGTTCCATCGACGTTGACATCGTTGACTTTCTTTGGATCAACTAGTGAACCTTGCACTCCAACCAAAGCAGCAAGATGATAGACCGCAGCAGTTCCCCTGAGAACTCGAGTGATACGGGGATCGCGGACGTCCATTCGAGCGATTTCCAGTCGTGGGTTGCCACGGCAACCATCGAGGTTGCTCATCCTTCCTTCGCTGAAATTGTCGACAACGACTACTCGAAAGCCTCTGTCCAGCAACGCCTCTACGAGATAACTACCAATGAAGCCAGCGCCCCCGGTTACAACGATTTTTGAACGCATAGCCTATCACTAGTGAACGTGCGTCCCTTTCACCTCTCATAAAAGACTCTAAGGAACAAGATACAAGTGCGGTTCTTGCTGTCATAGGCGTCAAGAAGCTCAAGAAGAGATCGGGTCCTCGTCGCATTCGTCGTTCTTTTTTGGGCATCAATGCGGTGCGTGTTTCATGTTGTCGCCGTTCCCGGATAGCCTAAAATATCCGTTTACTTCGGAAATAGTATTAGGATTGATTATTATTGTCAGAAAAGAAACTCCCTTAACTCGGACCCATTCATACTTCCTATCGCGACTAGATTTGACGCTGATTTGCCGTTGAGAGGCTCGTTCACTTGCATACTCGACGGCCAAGCCATTACCCGGCAGACCCTTCTCGCCTTCAAATGTAGAGCCCTAAGACGACGGATCTGGACTGTCGTCTTGGACAGACTAGAGCGTGGCATGCTAGACGTGACTATACAGTCAGTTAACCGAGTCAAGAGCAAAAGACTAGCGCTTGTACTGACGCGAATCCTGGCGAAACTCATCGATGCATTCGACTACAGGCTACTGGACGCGCTCAAGAAAGGACGAGACATGGCTGCTACGGCAAGTAGAATCGCAAAAAGTTGGGGTCATCTTGAAGCATCAAAATGGTGCATGGACTCAACCTTTCATATCGCATTGGGATATGGAGTGCTCTTCGGGAATTGACCGATGCACGGGAGAGAAACCTTAGAATTGCAGAATCTCAAATCTCAGTTAGCTATGATGGTGACATCTCAGCCTTCAATCCCGTCCGGCATTTGACTGCAGTCGTCTATTCGATAATCAGATACTCCGTGGAAAAAAGACCTTTCCTCATTGGGTTACCAGGCTTAATCGCGCTTGGCGTAGGGTAGAAAGAACAATCATTTCTCAGAATTGGAAAAGAAGACCATAGAAACTTGACAATAGAACTTGAACGAGTAAGAATAACTTCCACGCAGCTATGATGGATACCGTAGTAGCCCAAACTGCTAATGCGATTTATCCCGACGATATTGGCGGGCTTGGCGTACACTGTTACGAGCTCGCTTTAGAGCAAGCCAAGAATGGTAATCATGTAAACGTGATTACACCTTTGAGAAACGTATCAGCGCCAACTCATGAGAAGGTCTTAGATTCATTCGATTTGTTTAGGTTGAGCTCACCTTGGCTACCGTGGTTTCCCTTGGGCATGCATAATCCTTACCTTCCGTCTCTACCGCACTTGATTCGCAAACTGAACCCAAACTTTGTTCACGCTCATTCGCATTTGTTTCTCATGAACCTGCAAGCCGTCCTTACTGCAAGACGACTGAAAATTCCTTCGCTAGTGACGGTGCATGGCGTTTTTGCTCAGAGGAATCTTCTTACCAATCTCGCACAGTTCGGATACATAGCAACAATTTCCTCCTGGATGCTAGCGCATTGTTCTAGGGTCATTTGCCTCACGAACGCCGATGTAATTCTACTCCGGAGATTCGGAATAGGAAGTGACAAGATTCGAATTATCCCCCCAGGAATTAACACTGACCTATTCAAGCCCGGTAAAGAGAAGGAAGGAAACGTATTATGGGTAGGACGCTTCGTTCCCGAAAAAGGACTTGGACTGCTTATGCAGGCAGCAAGAATTGTCTGTCGTCGGTTAGGCAACTCAGTGAGATTCGTTCTTGTTGGAGAAGGACCTCTTAAGAATCATATTGCTGCACTAATAAAACAGTATGGACTCGAAGAGTATGTAGAACTTGTCCCCACTAGGAATCAAGTGCAGATTGCAAAGATTATGGGAGATTGTTCGGTTCTTGTGTTGCCTTCCGTCAGAGAGGGATTGGGAAAGGTTGTATTGGAGGCAATGTCATGCGGGAAACCCGTTATCGCGTTTGACCTTCCAGGTCTGCGGAATGTCATAGGCGATTCTGCCGGAATACTCGTTCCTAGGTTTGACATGCCTGGCTTCGCCCAAGCTGTGATTACTCTTCTTCAAAACCAGGAACTCCGAAGAAAGTTGGGGAGAACTGGACGAGAATATGCTATTACAAAATATTCTTGGCCTGTGGTCGGGGCTTCAATCTCCAAACTATATGCTGAAACCCTAGAGACGGGATCCTCGTAACACTGGCAACGAGATTTCAACCATTAATGGCTTTGCTGAATAGCGTGCTTCCAACTCGTAGTAGATCCTTGAAAGTCAGGCCGGTCAGAAAGAGCGTGACGAAAATGAAAATTCTTTTCCTATCATACTACTATCTTCCTCTCGCGGGCGCGGCGACGTGGTGCACATTCCATCTATCTAGAGAGTTAGCTCTCAAGGGCAACGACATCTGTCTCATCGTGCCGAATGTTAGATACAGGTCCTCGTTCGATAAAAGATCGTCTCTTTCAATCGAAAGACAAAATCCTTCCGGGGTCCAACGAACACCACTTTTTTCTCTGCCCCAAAGGCTTGCACCGATACTTTCTCCGATCTTTCTCCTTGCCAAGGGTCTTCGAGTGAGGGACGCAGACATCATTCTTTGTCAGTTTCATCCGCATCACTTGGCGATGCTTGTTGGTGTAATCCTCGGGAGAGTGCATCGATTGCCTGTCGTTGCGAGAGCAGATGACGTCTTACGGGACATGGGCAACGGAACAGGTCTTCTCGTCAAAATGTTGAATGTTCTCAACGAGCACTTCATAGGCATGACGGATGCATTCCTTGTAGTCTGTAATGAACAGAAGAAAATCCTCGAGTCGCGAATCGGCCCGAGCAATAAGATTGGAGTAAGCCATAACGCCACCATCAAAAGAACCGGAACCGTCGATACAGAACGTGCGAAGAAAGCTTTGGGTTTCGACCCTTCTCAAAGAATCATTTTGTTCACAGGGCGATCTTCAGGGGCCGAATATCGTATTGGTGTCGTATTCAGAGCCTTTGCGATACTGCAAAGAGTCTTTCCTGGAGCTCTCCTAGTGTTGGTTGGAGATATCAACCCCAAATTTCCTAGGGAAGAACAGTCAGAGGTTTTGAGTAACGTTAGGGTATTTGGGCCTACATTGCCCGAGAGGTTTGAAACCTTTCTCGCCGCTGCAGATGTCTGTATAGGTCCGATGGGGCCCATGCAGACGATCAACATTAAGGTACTTGAGTACATGGCGTGTGGAAAGCCAGTTGTGACAGGCATACGGAGCGAAAGTCAAGAATTGGCTGTCGATGGGTTCAATTGCATTTGCGTGGTGCCAGAGCCCAAGTTAGTTGCGAGTGCAATTGCTAGAATATTGGAAAACGAAGAATACGGTATTCGGCTTGGAAGGAATGCAGCGAGAACGGCAAGCAAGTTCACTTGGGATAATGTAGCAACAGAACTGCAAAATGTTCTCGTGGACGTTCTTCGTCGAAAGGCCAGCAGTCAGGGAACAAATCATACTATGACCGCAGTCGAAGAAGCTCCCGAGACCCCGATAAACTAGGAAACCTATGTCCAAGGTTTCGAGAACCCTCATCAGGTGGTCCGGTGACTGGGGGTGGTCGGAGTTAGGCGTAATAGGCCTAGTATGCGCGATGGTTTTGTGCTTAGGGATTTCTTCCACTATTACTGCCATTGCTCCTTGGGACGCGGTATCCCCACTTCTTCTAATTCGGGCCCTGATTTGGCTCGTCGGGTTAACCGTTTTGCCAGGGATGTTCGTCCTGAGACTGACTGGGGTTTGGAATCATGTTTCCCGATTAACAGCAATTGCCTTAGCACTCAATTTATCGTTGGTTGTAACTACGCTAGTTGGTCTCGCGATTTACTATACCCGTTTCCCAATTGGCCTTGTACCTTGGGTGTTGGTGATTCTCTTAGCTGTCTTGGGCATTGTGAGTCAGTTCGGCAAAAGAGTGCCCCGACAAAACTGTGAAACAAAGACCTCGCGATGGTTCATCCTTCTCGCAGCGGCCATCTTTGCAAGCATTCTGATAGCGTTACTTGTTCAGGTCGCACAGCAATTTCTTATCCCGGGAGACGTTTGGGTGAGCCTCAATCCTGCGGTAGAGGTTGCTTCTCAACGTAACGTGTTCGCAAACTACCAAGTTATCCAATATCCTGTGATGTTTGGTTTTACCCTTTCAGTTCTTTCAGCTTGTTCGGGTCTGCCGATTGTGAACACTTACGTTGCATTATTCCCACTAACCGGATTAAACATTCTCAGTTTCTTTGCCTTAGTCAAAGTAGTGTTCAAAATGACAGATAAGACTAGTGCTATCGCTGCCATCATCTATGGTTTCGGAGGAGGCTTAGGATGGGTCATCCAAACAGTCGACTACCACGGAGGATTGAATTTCTGGAGCTTGAGTTTGGTCACTCAAGACATGTACTTCAATCCACTATTCTGGAACAGTATTATGTTTGACTACAAATCTTTGGCCTTGACACTCGCCTTTTCATCCGTCATTGCCTACACAGTAAGCGTAGAAGTTAGAGATATCTTTGGGAAGTTCAGCGCCTTATCACTCTGTTCCATTCTGATGCTCTCCTCATTCTTCATACATGTGTTAGAGCCAATCATATTCGCGCCGGCAATTGTCGCGGTCGCGTTCTTGTCCCTAGAAGGACGAGACAGATATGTTAGCTTGATCACCCTCGCCGCAATCACGACGATGATCGGAATCGCTGTCAATTATTTCACCGGAGGGTTCTACTACCTACTGATAATCGCCAAAATAGAGTCCGTCCTCTCAGTTCAAAAGGCCCTTGTATTTTCTGTTGGATCGCTTGCACTCATCCTTAGCCTCATCGTAGTAACTCGATCTCATTATTTTGGCAAGATTGTTTCACAAAAATGGTATCGGATCGACAAATTCTTCGTCGCCGAAGTTGTCGGGGGCTTGGCCACTCTCTATTTTCTGGGTTTGGTATTCTGGAATAACGCTCCATCTCCATCTTTGGATACTGCCTGGCCATTCCCCGCTTACCTCTACGTAACTCGCTATGGATTCGTTGGTGGACTAGCGATTTTCTGCCTTGCCCTAGTTAGCTGGAAGGAAAAGTGGTTTGGCATAGCCTGTTTATGGTCGGCTCTTGCAATAGTGGCAGGTAGCCTTTGGTGGGGCAACAGAATGAACGCATACATTTTTCCGATGTTAGCACTCTTTGCCGCAGTTACTGTTAGCAAGCTCTGGGACATGAGTGGCCGTCCCGGGAATGTCTTAAGCCGACGGATAAGAAACGGAAGCCTCCGTTTTCTCGTAAAGCCCTTCCTGGCATGCTTTCTCGTCATGATTCTAATTATATCTTTTTCATCAGTGTTCTACGGAGCGGCATACTATGCTTCATCCGCACCCTCGCTCACTGATAGTGAGGCAAGAGCGTTCCAATGGGTTCAACAAAATGTGCCGCAAAATGCAACCGTCTTAGCGCCATCCATTTATTCAGTGTGGAGAGGAATTCAAACCATAGGCGACCGTCAAGTCTATCAGATCAGTCGCCTCCCATCCACATTTGATGCGACAGGTTTTGACAATCTTACTAGAACACTCAGCGAATATAATGCGCAATATGCGATATCCCTTGACGGGATGACCCAAACCTCCTATCTTTCAGAATTACTCTTGGCCTACTCAAGCACAGTGTTTCGATCAGGCGATGTCACGGTGCTCAAGCTCCCGACATTTCGTACATCCTCTGAGCCGTCCTCGGTAGCGATCTTGAATCAGGAATTGCTTGGAATGAATGGACACAGAGACGCCTTCGGATGGTTAGATGATAATTTCAGCACCGGATGGTCCTCGCAAAATACTACCCCGTCATCAGTCGACAATGGAGAAACATTAACGCTAAAATGGAGTTATCAAGCCGGCATTAACGTTCTTGGAGAGCCGTTAATCAAAAAACAGATCCCGCTAACTGATACAAGTAAGTATCCCTTCTTAATTGTCCGATATCGCGATACTAACGATACAACAATCTCAGCGACGAACTATGTCGGTCAAATAGTCACGCTCATAAATGAGACCGGCTACCCAAGTGGTTTCGTGACCAATTTCTTCCTACCCGTTTCATTAGGAGGACAATACCAGACCTTCGTGGCCAGACTACCACAAAACCAGAGAATAAGCGAGATTTGGGTATGGATGCGGAATTATGGGCAGGTCGATGGAACGATCGGCCTCCAAATGGACTACATCGGGCTGTCTTCGGCTGAATTCACCAATGGTCCCGATGAAATCACGTTTCTGTCGATGGCTTTGCCGGCTTTGTGGCCCACGAGTTACTCTGTATACTCTGATGCCAATCAGATTGGGACGGCGAGGGTCGTGGTGGCTGCTCTTTCGAGTCAAATCCTCGATTTCGCTAGCCGAACTCCAATCGGAGCGTTTCTATTTCTTAATGCTACGGCAAGTATTCCCACTTGGGGAGGCGGTTGGACGCGCCCCGCACCAGGGATAATTTCCGGATTTCTAGGGGAAAAAAGAGTGACAATTTTTGGCACCGATACTGGGCCTTTGTTCGATCAGAGGAGTCTCACAGCTCTATCTACCCTTATCTATGACTTAGCAGTATATTGACCAGGTGACGACGGCTCTGAAATCAGGCACACGCATCCGGGACTATGGTCAACTAGTGACTGCTTATGTTACAATTGTTATGCTTGCGATTAAACGAGTTCGAGGGAAGTCCGAGGACATTTCAACAATGATAGGTTTGCTAGTCTTGCCCATATACTATGCCCTGAATTTCAAAGGCGAGATGGAAACATCTGTCGGGCATATTATTGTAAGTAACAGAGCCGTACTAAGGTCCTTTGTATATGGACTGTTCAAGACAAGATTTGCTTATGTCAGAAATCTGCAAGAAATCGACCGGTCCTCTCTCTCATTCGGACAGGTTGTTGATGTAGGGGCCAATACCGGAGACTTTACCCTAGCGACAAGCAAGTTTGCGAAACACGTAGTTGCAATTGAACCAGGAGGAGAGAACTTCCTTGCTCTCAATGCCAACCTACAAAGGAACTCAATCTCGAATGTGACCCCCATACAAGTTGCTGCACATAGTCGCGATGAAGAGGTAAGCCTTCATGGGAAAAACTCGAATTTGTACGTAGGCGCTGGACCGAATGGGCAAACTGTGAAAGGGTCGGCGCTGGACTCACTGTTTCATGATGTTCGACTGAAGTCCATTGATATAATGAAGATTGATGTCCAAGGTCATGAACTGTCGGTAATCGGCGGAATGTCAGAGCTCTTATCAGATAAGCGCGTAAATCTCCTTATAATTGAGGTTCATCTTGCTAGAGGGGTATCGGAATCCGAAGTGACTTCACTTATTGCGAACAAAGGCTACCGAATGATTCGGCGAGATGGATATCTAAGCAAACAGCCACACTTGTACTTCGTCCCGGCGTTTTCATAGATTAGTGCAAGTCATCTGACCATGAAGGGGCGTTGGTTGCGAACGTCTTCATGTCCGGAAAAGCATCGACCATGCCGGGACGGTCTTGCATTATCGTATCGAGTCCTGAGAAGTCATAGAGCCACCCAGAGAACAGTACGAGCTTGTCGTCATCGCCGATCCCCAGTTCTCTTCTAAACCTCTCCCCAGAATTGTTTGTCGATCAGCCTAGACAATAGCAGAGTCATTACCCTGTTCGTAGGCACAGAGTAAAGGATGACAACATCGCGCCATTGGGCAATCTATTCAAAGATCACAAGATGATCTCAAAGATCACTTTTGGACTGGCTGGGAATTGAGCTAAGACGCCCCAGTCCAGGAACCTTAACCATCCCTGGCCTAATCAGACAAACTGATGAAGTTGGGTCAGTCCTCTGAACATTCGGGAACACGTGGGAGGTAACCGGATTGGACTGCCCCTCGCGACTCCACCTTGCCTAGAAGTCTATTACTCTGACCTCGTAACCATGTCTCGTCAGGCGCTCCATAATATGATGTGATTGAAGAAGCAAGCTCTTGATCCCATTGGTCTCCTGAACCACCAGGATCTTCAAAACAGTCTAACGACCGCTCTCAAGAATCGCGCGTTTCGTCTTCTAAGTCAGCAAATTTCGCACTAGCGCTCTCAAAAGATACTTTAGGCCGTGATCTAATCAACTGGCCTAAGACCGGACCTCGCGACCAATCACTCGTTAATCGTCTTACCTGATCCGAGAGCGCGAATAACACGACCGAGACTAGGGCCGCGAAAGCTCCCAATAGGGTCGCTCCCATCGCGAGAAGGGCGTAAGCGAGGATAAAAACGTGGGATTGCTGGTATATTTTTAGCAGTAGTAATCCATAGGTTAACCCGATTCCAATCACGGCCAGCCCTGGAAGGCCGATTAGCAATAATGGCCTACGTTCTATCGCATATCTGACCACTCCATATATCACGGTGCTAAAGTGTCGAAGCGGATTGTATGTTGAGGTGTCTCCTTCGTAACTGACAGATATGCCAGACTCTGTGATTCGCAGATTGTTCTTCAGCGCACTCTTGAGTATCTGTGAATCGGCGCTTATCCCATCGTCGCGGACTTCAATCCTCTCAATGGCTTCTCGTGAGTAAGCCCGAAAGCCGCTCTGAGTATCAGTCAATTTCGAAGTGGAGCGGAGATTTGTTACGGCATCTAACAACCTATTCCCTATTCTGCGGTATTTCGGGATGTGATTCTTCCCACTGAAGCGGGCTCCAATGCAAAGATCGGCTTTTCCATCGAGTACTGGCCG
>Ga0070708_100003691_pt1 | contig 12007 bp, 11 predicted proteins | sample KBSK5503metaG_FD_65469 | JGI IMG/M metagenome (GOLD analysis project Ga0070708, IMG submission 65469) | Corn, switchgrass and miscanthus rhizosphere microbial communities from Kellogg Biological Station, Michigan, USA - KBS K5-50-3 metaG | ecosystem: Host-associated > Plants > Roots >...
TCGCCCTGCGGTCCTTGCGGTCCCGTCGGGCCTGCAGGTCCCTGCGTCCCGGTCGGCCCGGTCGGCCCGGCCGGACCAGTCGGCCCGGTGGCACCGGTAGAGCCTGAAGGGCCTGTGGCGCCGGTCGCGCCGGTGGCGCCTGCGGGACCTTGTGGGCCGGTCGCACCGGTTGGCCCTACCGCTCCCGGTTCACCCTTTGCGGCGAGCTTGGACCACAATTGCAGCGCATGCTGGCCCGGCGATTAGTGGCTGATTGACATCGTAGCTGACATCTTGGGTCAGCCCGAAACTACGGCGGTGATGTCAGCGTCGGGGAGAGCCGCGCGCGGAACGTGCAGCGCGCCCGGACCCGCCGTGGTCACGCACGTACGCCTGGACGGTCGGACGCCAGCGGCGCTGCGCACGCAGGATGAGCTCGACGCATTCGCGCACGGCGCCCGCCCCGCCCCGCGCCGCGGTCACGACGTGCGCGATGGCCTTGACGTCGGGCACCGCGTCGGCCACCGCGATGGCGAGGCCAGCTCGCTCGAGGGCCGGCACGTCGAGAAGATCGTCGCCGATGTACGCGAGCGCCTCGTGCGGCAGCCCAGCGGCGGCGAGGATCGTTTCGACGGCTTCGCCCTTCCGTCGGGCGCCGAGCACCACTGTCCCGACGCCGAGCTTTTCGCCGCGCGCCTTCGCGATGGGGTTCGTCTCGCCAGTGATCATGGCCGTTGTGAGACCGGCCCGATGCGCAAGAGCGAGGCCGATGCCGTCGTGGGTATGAAACATCTTCAGCTCATCACCCCTGTCGGACAGAACCATCCGGCCGTCCGTAAGCACGCCGTCGACGTCCATCACGAGCAAGCGGATTTTGCGCGCGCGCGCGGTAACGTCGTGCCTCACGTGACGGAGCGTCGGACTGTGCGGCGCGGCGACACCGACCTACTGGGACCGCACGATGTGATTCGGTAAGCCCGACCGCTCGAGCTCGGCGCTTCTGCCCTCGGCCTCCGCATGAGACGCGAAGTTCCCGTGCCTGATCACGAACGTCTGGGCCTCACCGGCCTGCGAGGCCACCCGGACCTGGTAGTTCTTGGCCCGGAGGCTCGTTCCGAGCTGCACCGCGGCGCGCAGCAGCATCGGTTCGCCGATTCGGATGCTCAGCGTGTCGCCGTCGCTCAGAATGACCGGATCCGGAAACGCCTGGTCCCGCAGCGCGGCGACGACCTCCTGGGCGGCGCGCGCGCTGGCAACATGTTCGATGAGCACGGCGTAAAGGGCAGCGCCGGTCTGCTGGCGGAATCGAACCGTCGGATGGCCGGCCTGATTGATCTGCCGCTCCGTCCTCGCCGCGTCCACGTCAGAGGCGAATGGCCCGAACTCGACGGCGAATCGAGGACCCTGGGCCACGGCGAGACGACCTCCGTTGATCGCGCGGGAATCGCGGATGGCTGCCGCCGGCTCCCTGTCATCGATCGCGGCGGGCGCGTCGGACGTCAGAGTGGGGACCGCCGGGGAAGCGTCGGCGCTCGGCGGTGGCCCGAGAGACGTGCGACGCTCGAGGCTCCACGATCGCTCGACCAGATCGAACCAACCGGCGTTCAGGGCGGTCACGCTGAAGACCACCGCCATGAGAACCAACACGACGACCAGACCGGCAAGAACGTGTCGGTATTCGCGGCGGCGTGGTGCTCGCGGCGCCGGTCGGGTGATCGATCCCGCGCCGTCCGGAGTTGGGGGAGTGTTCACCGCGAGCCGATTCTCGCTTGACACTTGAACGACCGTCAAGGAAAAACCGCGAAATTGCAATGGTTTGCTTGACACTCGACGCGGCGGGCACTAGGCTCTACCCGAGCGACTTTCCGATACCCATGACGCCGATGACGGCCGGCCGGATTCTGATTGCGAGCGCGCTTTTCGCCTCCATCGGCGCAGGCTTCTGGGCTCACGCGTTCTGGACGAGCACGCGAATCGCGCCCGCCCCGAGCGCCCCGTCGCCGATCAATACGGCGGACGCGCTCCAAGCGGCCTTCGTCAGCGTGGCGGAGCGGGTGCGACCGGCGGTGGTGCACATCGGCACGGTGCAGGTCGCCAAGGGCCAGCGCCCGCCGGTGGCCCCCGGCCCCCTCGCGCAGGATCCGTTCTTCAAGGACTTCTTCGATCAGTTCTTCGGCAAGACGCCCGGGGGTCCGCGTGGCGAATTCCGCCAACCCGGGCTCGGGTCGGGAGTCATCATCGACAAGCGCGGCTACGTGCTGACGAACTTCCACGTCATCCGGGGTGCGGACGCCGTGACCGTCCGGCTCTCGTCGAAGCAGGAGTACCGGGGGCGCACGGTGGGCGTCGATCCGAAGACCGATCTCGCGGTCGTGAGGTTCGAGCCCGACCACGAGCCGACGGTGGCGACGCTCGGCAATTCCGACACGCTGCGCGTCGGCGAGTGGGCCATCGCCATCGGTAACCCCTTCGGTCTGGATCAGACGGTCACGGTCGGTGTGGTGAGCGCGACGGGACGGGCCGACGTCGGCATCTCGAGCTACGAGAACTTCGTCCAGACCGATGCGTCCATCAATCCCGGCAACTCCGGCGGCCCGCTCATCAACCTGCGCGGCGAAGTGATCGGCATCAACACCGCAATCGTGGCCACCGGACAGGGCATTGGGTTCGCAATCCCGGCGAACATGGCCCGCCGGATCACGACGCAGCTGATCGAGCGCGGCAAGGTGACGCGCGGGTGGCTCGGCGTGTCGATGCAGCCCCTCACGCCGGAGCTCGCGGAGGCGCTCGGCCTGCCGAACACGAAGGGTGCTGTCGTCGCGCGGGTGTCACCGGGAAGTCCGGCGGCGGCCGCCGACCTCAAGCAGAACGACGTGATCGTGACCTTCGACGGCACGGCCGTGGAAGACTACCACCAGGTCCAGCGGCTGGCGGCCGACGCGGAAGTCGGCAAGACGGTGAAGCTCGAGATCATCCGCGACCGGGCCAAGCGCACGGTCGCGCTCAAGATCGCCGAGGCCACGGAGAACCCGGCGTCGGCCGCCGGCCGGTCGCCGACGACCCTGGACTGATCGCCGCGCTCAGGCCACGAAGGGCGGGATCGGCGGGATCTCGAGCTGGCGCGTCTTGACCTCGCGGACGCCGGGGACGTCGCGCGCGACGTCGAGCGCGCGCTCGAGCGCAGCGGTGCCTTCGAGCGTCACCACCCCGTCCTGCGCTTCCACGGTGATCCGATACCGTCGTGTGTCCGGATGCGTGGCGAGGGCGACCTGCACGCGCGAGGCGAGCGCCCGCGACGCCACGATGCGGCGCGCCGCGTCCGTCGTCGCCATCTCCGGCCGCCGGACGGCGCGCTCGATCATCTCCACCGCGGCCTCGTACCGGAGCTTCTCGGTATTGATGACGAGGTCGTACAGCGAGGGATCGGCGGGGTCGACCTCGTAGAGGTAGCGCATGCGGCCGGCCTTCTCCGAGTCGTCGCGTCGGAGCAGATCGGCGGCGGCCCGGTGATTCGGCGTCTCGCCGGCGACCTCGGCGGTGCGCTTGATCCACTGCCGGACGCGCTGCTCGAAGGGCGCGATGACGCGCACGCGCACGACGTGGGGGATGCCGCGCAGCAGCCACTGCCCGCCCCGCCCCATGAGCACGACGTTGTCGTTCTCGGCGAACTCCAGCAGCGTCGTCTGTAGGATCGTGATGTAGTGACGCGTCTCGGCGTCGAAGCGCTCGAACAGCGTAGGCTTCGATTCGTCGAGGTGGGAGAGCTTCTCCTCGACGAGGCCGTAGCGCCGCACCGCGTCCTGGATCAGCTCCTGGTCGACGTAGTGATAGCCGAGGCGCTGCGCCGCGCCCATGCCGATCTCGGTTCCGCCCGCGCCCATCTGGTGTGAGATCGCGATGATGGCCATGGTCACCCCCGCCGGTATTTGTTCTTGAGAGCAGCGGGCGCGATGGCGATGCGCTTGCCCGCGACGTCCTCCAGGATGTAGACCTCGTCCGTCAGCGATCCGCTGGCAAAGACCTCGAAGACTCCAAGCGCGTTCTCCAGCGTTCCCCCAGGGGAGGCGTCCATCATCCGTTCGACGTCGGCGCGCGGGAGTCTCGGCATACTGCCCCCTGGGTGGCGGTCAGCCTACTCCCAAGGGCCGGGCGAGGGCAAGGAGTGTTCAGCCGGCGCGCGCCAGCTGCCGCGCCGTGTCGGTCAACGCACCGCGCAACGCCGGGGCGAACGACAGCGGCGCGCTGGGGCCCGTCGGAACCACGGCGATCGTCCGCGCCCGGGCGGCCACGGGGGCGATGCGCGCGAGAAAATCCCCCACCCCATCACGGGGCACGAGAAAGGCGAGCGACGACGCGAGGCCCGAGCTGCCCTCGTCGCGATATCGCCACTCCGCGAGCCCGGCGCGCTCCACGAGACAGTCGGCCGTGAATCGCAACGGCGGGCTCGTGCCGCCCGCCCCGCCCAGGCTGACGAGGCGGACCGTCATCTCCACGTGCCGCCGCAGCCGGGCCAGGTGTGCGCGGACGTACGCGAGGTGCGCGGCGAGCCACGCGTCCGCGTGGACGGGCGCGGTCACGGTGCCGAACTCCAAGGGCAGGACGGCGTCCGCCTCGAGCGTGCTGGACACGACGTCGTCGTGAAGCGCGACGGTCCTCGGCGTCGGTCGGGGGACGGTGTCGATGGTGCTGGTGATCAGGGCGAGATCGCGAACCGAACGGGCGACCACGGGCGCATCGCCAATGCCGGCCGCGGGGGGTTTCCAGCGCCGCGGCAGCCCCTCCACGATAGCGTACAGATAGTCAGCATTGTCGGCGCGGCGGGGCGTGACGCGGGCGGGATCGGCCGACAGCTCGCAGGCCATACCAGCCTCCTGGATCGGCGGGGAGCGCCGATCGCGAAAGGTCGGATCCTGCCGCGGAGCGTACGGGGACTTCGCCCTCGGGTCAAGTCGCCGCGGGGCCGCGGCCTTGCGCCCACAGCGCGCGGGCCAGCCGGGCGTGCGCCTCGGCGTGGTCGGGCTTGCGTTCCAGCGCGACGCGCACCGCCGCTTCGAGGTCGGCGTAGCGATGCTGGGCCTCGAGCGCGGTCCACAGATCCAGATGCGCACGCCCGAGGTCGCCGTCCAGCCGCAGGGCCTCGCGGCACGCCGCCGCGGCCTCCTCCCACCGGTGCTGGGCGAGGAGGATGGCGCCGAGCGCGGCATGAGCGCGCGCCGCCTCTGGCTTCAGCGCGATGGCCCGGCGGTAAGCGGCGGCGGCCTGCGTGTAGTGCCGCTGCTCCGCGAACATCTCGCCGAGATCCATGTGCGCGCGCACGTAGTCCGGCTTGAGACGAATCGCCTCCATGAATGCCGCCTCGGCCTCCGCGTACCGTCCCTGCCAGTAGAGTGAGACGCCGATCCCGCGATGGAGCGCGTGGTGATCCGGTCTGAGCGTGAGCGCCTCGCGGTAGGCGGCCTCGGCCTCGACGTGTCGCCCCTGCCGGCCAAGCCCAAGCGCGAAGTTCGCGCGCGCTTTCACGTCGTCGGGACGGAGCGCGACCGCCGTGCGCAACGCGATCTCGGCCTCCGCATGCTTGCCCTGGCGACCGAGCGCGACGCCCAGCTCGTAGTAGACGTCGGCGGCGGCGGGATCGAGGGCCAGCGCGCGGCGAAACGCGGCGACGGCGCCCTCGTAGTCGCCGAGCGCGCCGAGCGCGTGTCCGCGCGCCGCCTCCAGCTCGGCGTCGTCGGGGCGGAGGCGGGCGGCCTCGGCATAGGCCGCGGCCTCTTCCGCCCAGCGTCCCTGTCGCCGCAGGGTCAGCGCCAGGACGAGATGGGCGCGCACCAGATCCGGGCGAAGCCGGATCGCCTCCCGCAACGACGCCACCGCGGCGTCGTAGAGTCCCTGTCGCTCGAGGACCTCGCCGAAGTGGTAGTGGCAATGCGCGTTTCGCGGGTCGAGGGCCAGCGCCTCGCGGAACGACGCCGCCGCCTCGGCGTAGCGCCGACGGCGGCGCAGCACGAGCCCCATGCGCCGATGCAGCTCGGCGTCATACGGTCGGATGGCGAGTGCTTCGCGATAGACGCCGATGGCCTCGTGGATCTGGCCGAGGCGCTCGAGCGTCAGGCCCAGGCCGCGCCGGGCCTTGGTGTCCTCGCTGCGCAAGCGGATCGCCTCGCGAAACGCCTCCGCCGCCTCGGCGTACCGACGCTGCTCGAACAGCGCGCGACCGAGCTCGACGTGGCTCTCCGCGCCGCCCTCGCGCGCGGCACCATCGCGAAAGACCGCTTCGGCGTCGGCGGCGCGTCGCTGCCGTCGGAGCACGGTGCCGAGGTTCGCGCGCGCGACCGGATCGCCGGGCCGCAGCCGGAGCGCTTCGAGAAACGCCTGCTCGGCCCGCACGAGATCGCCCAGCCGCTCCAGCGCAAGGCCGAGATTGACGTGGACGCGCGCGAAGTCGGGACGCAGGTGTGCGGCCTCGGCGAACGCCGTCGTGGCCTCCCCGTAGCGGGACTGCTCGAACAGGACCGCCCCGAGCTCGGCGTGCACGGTGGCGAGGTCGGGACGCAGCGCGACCGCGTCGCGCAAGACCACCTCCGCATCGACGCTCCGGCGCTGTCGACGAAGCACCAGCGCGAGGTCAAGCCGCGCCTTGACGTCGTCGGGGCGCATGTCGATCGCCTGGCGATACGCGGCCTCCGCGTCGGCATATCGCCCCTGCCTCACCCACACGCTCGCGCGCCGATACAACGCCTCGAAATCATCCACATGCGCATTGTACCGACGGTCGCGCGGCTTTCGCGCTGTTCGCTAGGGAAGAACGCGCCGTGAGGCGCGTGACGACCGTCGGAAGGGGGCGAGGCCCCCTCGCGAGTCAGTTCGGCAGGGCGAGGAGCTTGGAGTGGATGAGATCGTACCGGGCGGCCTCGGGGGTGACCCACCGATCGAGGATGTCGCCACACGTGCAGACCACCCAGACCCTGTACCCGCTCGACGTCGGGGGATGTGCCCGTCCGGTCACCTCGCCGCACGGGCGATGAGCCGCGATGAACTTCTGGATGTCGTCAAAGACTCCCATGACCGACCCTCCCGCCCGGGAACCGAGCAAGGGCGGTGCCGCCGTTCGAATCGGCGTCGAATCGGGGTTGGAACGCCGCAAACGAGGGATTCGAGGGCTGTGCAGGGTTCGCGACGACACGTCACAGAGAACGAGAATGCTGTGACCGGGGCCTCGGGTGCCGGATTGTAACTTCGGCCCGGCCTCGTTCAGCGACCGCGCGCGAGACGCCGCAACGGCGTTCCCGTGAGGCGGGTCAAGATCCACTCGCGGCGCAGTCGCGCGCCCAGCGCGCGGTAGAACGCAATCGACGGCGTGTTCCAGTCGAGCACCGCCCACTCCATGCGCCCGCAGCCGCGGCGCACGGCGACGCGGGCCAGCGCGGCGAGCAGCGCGCGGCCGGCGCCGCGGCCACGCTCGGCGGGCAGCACGAACAGGTCCTCGAGATAGAGCGTTGGCCGGGCCATGAACGTGGAATAGGTGAAGAAGTAGAGCGCGAAGCCGATCGCCTCGCCATCGCGCTCGCAGATGAGCGTCTCGAAGTAGCGCCGAGGCCCGAAGCCGTCGCGGCGGATCCGGCCCAGCGTCGCCTCGCATTCGTGGGCCAGCCGCTCGTACTCGGCGAGGCCACGGATGAGGCGCACGATGGTGGGCACGTCGCGCCGCGTGCCCGCCCGAACTCGCACGGCGGGGACTTGTCTCCCGCCGTGAACGCGTGGCCGGCGACGGACGCGCCCGCGCCCTATGCGTCGACGACGATGTTCCACAGGATCGTCGCGGGGAACTTCAGCACGCCGCGGACGTGCTTGCGGTATGCCGTCGGCTGCGTGTACTGCCCCCACGGCACGTACGGCACCTCGTCGTACGCCACCGTCTGGATCTGCTCGGCGATCTGCTTGCGACGTGCGGCGTCGCTCGCGCGCATCCACTCGGCGCGGAGCCGCTCGAGCTCCGGGATGCACGGCCAGCCGAACCACGCCTTGTCGCAGCCACCGGAGAGACCGGTGTTCACGGCCGGCGTCATCACGTCGGCCGAGATCCAATTGACGGGCATGAGGTTCCAGCCACCGCTCGCGGGCGGGTCCTTCTTGCCGCGACGGGCGATGACGGTCGCCCAGTCCTGCGATTGCAGATCGACGGTCGCCCCGATCTTCTGCAGGAGCTCCTGTGTGACCAGCGCGGCGCCGTGGAGGTTCGGGTTGTCGACCGGATCGAGCAGCACGATGGGGCGGCCGTCGTAGCCGCCCTCGCGCAGGTGCTGACGCGCGCGCTCGGCATCCGGCTTGCGCGGCGCCCCCGCCGCGGTCTCGTATGGCGCCCCGCCGCACATGAAGTAGGCCGGGCAGACCCGGTAGTACTTCGCCTGCCCGATGATGGCGTGCAGGTATGTCTCCTGGTCGACCATCGCCACCAGCGCCTGTCGCGCCTTCTTGTTGTTGAACGGCGGATGCAGGTGATTCGGACGCAGCCAACCCTGATTGCCGACGGGGTTCTTGACCAGGATCTCGATCCGGGGATTCTTCTCCAGCCGCACCACGAAGTCGGGCGGCGGGATGTCCCACCAGTCGATCTCTCCGGCCTCGAGCGCCGCGCTCGCCGTCGCCGAATCGGGGATGTATCTCGCCACCACGCGGTCGACGAAGACGCGCTTGCCGCCGGCCGCGCCGCTCGGCGGCTCGTTGCGCGGCACGTACTCCGCATTGCGCTCGTAGACGACTTGATTGCCGGGTTGCCATTCGCCGCGGACGAATTTGTATGGCCCCGAGCCGATCGGCTCCTTGACCGGCTCGTTGGGATCCGTGGCCGCCAGGCGCGCGGGCATGATGAACGGCACGTTGCTTGAGGGCTTGCCGAGCGCCTCGAGCACCTGGCCGAACGGCTCGCCGAGCTCCAGCGCGAACGTCAGGCGATCGACGCTCGTCAGCTTGGCGGTCGCCGCCATCAGGAGCTTCCCGAGCGAGTCCTTCTTGCCCCACCGGGCGATCGACAGCACGCAGTCCTCGGCGGTCACCGGCTGGCCGTCGTGGAACTTGAGCCCGTCGCGCAGGGCGAAGCGGTACTTCATGGCGTCGCGGCTCACCGTGTAGCTCGCGACCATTTGCGGCCGCACCTGGTAATTCGCGTCCGTGGCGAACAGCGTGTCGTAGATCATGTAGGCGTGATCCCGTGTCACGTACGCCGTGGTCCAGATGGGGTCCAGCACCTTGAGATCCGCGATGGGAATGAACCGCAGCGTCCCGCCGCGCCTCGGCGTCTGCGCGAACGCTGGGACCGCCAGCGCGGCCGCGGCGGTGGACGCGCCCCCGAGGAATCGGCGTCGGCTGATGGCGACCATCGTGTGGTCCCCTCCGCTCATGCCAGATCCGTTTCCAGCGGCGGCAGCGACGCCGGCGAATACTCGTCGGCCGTGCGGCGACGCCAGTCCCATTCGGGCACGGTGGCCCACAGCCGCTCGGCTTCACGCTGCGCGTCGGCGAGCAGCCGGTCCTCGTCGACGCCGACGACCCGGCCGCCCTCGACGACCACGCGGCCATCGACCCATACCTGCTCGACGTCGTCGCCGGTCCCGCACTGGACGAGCGCCCGAATGGGATCGCGGTAGGGTCCGATCCGCAGCTTGCCGAGGTCGACGACCACGACGTCGGCCTTGGCGCCCGGCGCCAGCCGGCCGAGGTCGTCGCGGCCGAGCGCGCGGGCGCCGCCGAGCGTGGCCGCGCCGAACACATCGGCGGACGTCGCCACCGTGAAGTCGTGCTCCACGATCTTGCACACCAGCGACGCCCAGCGCATCTCGCTGATGAGGTCGCGCGGGTACGTGTCGGTGCCCAGCCCGACGTTGACGCCGGCCGCCCGGTAGCGGTGGAAGGACTCGAGCGCGTTGCCACGCCGCGCGAAGACCAGAGGGCAGTGCGCCACGGACGTGCCCGAGGCGGCGAGCAGCTCGAGATCGCGGCCCTGGGGAAGCGCGGCGAGCCGATGCGCGGTGCTGATGATGCAGTGGCCCAGGATGGCGTCGCGACCGAGCAGGCCCGTGTCGGCCAGCAGCTCGACGGGCGTGAGCCCGTGGCGTCGCAGCATCTCGTGGAACTCGAGGAGATTCTGACCGGCGTGGATCTCGATCCCGACGGAGAGCTCGTCGGCCGTCTTCCGCGTGGCGCGGAGCAGGTCCAGGCTGCACGTGTCGACCTGCAGCGGAAAGAGCATCCCGCGGATCCGGCCGCCGTGGGCGCCGTGATGCCGCTCGATGAAGCCCCGGGCGCGCTCGAGGCCGCGCAGTCCGTTGGCCTCGTCCCACTCGTAGACCAGCTGGCCGCCGCCGCCGATGCAGTACGTCGCCGACTTGTAGCCGGGCGTGAGGTAGGCGCGGATCCCGATCTCGCCGGCGGTGGCGACCAGCGCGTCATCGGCCACGCCCATCTCCACCACCGTGGTGCACCCGTTGCGCAGCATCTCCACGAACGCGAAGCGCCCGCCGAGGACACGATCGGCGCGTTGATCGAGCCCGGGGACGCCGGCGGGAGCGGCGTTGTAGTTGAGAAAGCCGTTCTGAAAGAAGTCACGGCGACCGACGTCGGCGATGAGACGGCCGCCGGCCTCCGTCGTCGCATGGCAGTGGATGTTCACGAGGCCGGGGATCACCAGCTTGCCGACGGCGTCGACGCGCCGGTCGACTGGGCCGTCGTGGCGCCGGCCGACGAAGGCGACGCGGTCATCGTCGATCAGGAGGACGCCGCCCCGCAGCAGGCGATGGCCTCCGTCGTGATAGGCGACGATGTCGCCGCCCTGGATCAGCGTCCTCATCGATGCCTCCTCGAAAAACTCGCCGGCGGCATCTTCGCATACGTGGCCGGCTCTTGTGCAGGCGGCCGCGATCTCCGATGATGCGGCCGACATGAGCCTCACGGTCATCCGGAACGCGACGGTGGTCACGGGCGACGCCGGGCGCACGATTCATCACGATGGCGCCGTGGCCGTGGACGGCGCCCGGATCGCGGCCGTCGGCCCGAGCGCGGACGTCGAGCGGCGATGGCCGGGCGCGGAGACGATCGACGGTCGGGGCAAGGCCGTCTTCCCAGGCTTCGTCAACTGCCACACGCATCTCTGGTTCACCGTGGCCCGCGGCATTCAGGAAGACTTCGGTTTTCCCTCGACGCTACGCTTTCCCACCACCGTGCAGGCCATGCTGAGCGCCGAGGAGAATCGGGTCTTCGCGCTGCTGGGCGCGCTGGAGGCGATCCGCTCGGGCACCACCGCGCTGTTCGAGATCGGCTCTCGCGTGCCCGACTACGCGCAGGCCGTGGCCGCGACGGGCCTTCGCGTGACGTTCGGCCAGTCGACGAGCGATCTCGAGCCCGACGGGATCGCCGACGGCCGATTCGTCTTCTCGCCGGCTCGCGGCGAGAAGACGCTACAGTCCGTGGCCGACGTCATCTCACGCTGGCACGGCGCCGACGGCGGCCGCATCACCTGCGCGGTCGCCGCCCATGCCCCGGAGGCGTGCTCGCCCGAGAACCTGCGCCAGGCGGGCGCGCTCGCCGGCCGTCACGACGTCGGCACCACGATCCACCTGAACCAGAGCCGCTGGGAGGTCGAGTCGGTCGTCCGGGTGCGGGGCGTGCGTCCGACGGAATACGTCTTCGAGCACGGCTTTCTCTCACCGCGGCTCGTCGCGGCTCACTGCCGGTTCATGGCGCCGTCAGAGGTGGCGCTTCTCGGCGGCAGCGGCGCGGCCGTCTCGCACAACGCCGCCATGGCTGCGCGGCGCGCGGCCGCGCCGGCGATCCAGGAGCTGGCCGCGGCAGGAGCCACCATCGCGGTCGGGACCGACAACATGGCCGAGGACATGGTGGAGGCGACGCGCACCGCGCTGTTCATGGAACGCGTGCGCCTGGCCGATGCGATGCGCCCTCAGCCGGAGGACGTGCTGGAGTGGGCCACCCGGAACGGCGCCCGGGCCCTCGGTCTGCGCGACGTCGGCTCGCTCGAAGT
>Ga0070708_100003692_pt1 | contig 12002 bp, 15 predicted proteins | sample KBSK5503metaG_FD_65469 | JGI IMG/M metagenome (GOLD analysis project Ga0070708, IMG submission 65469) | Corn, switchgrass and miscanthus rhizosphere microbial communities from Kellogg Biological Station, Michigan, USA - KBS K5-50-3 metaG | ecosystem: Host-associated > Plants > Roots >...
GCCGCATACAGCGAGACGGCAACCAGGTTACCGAGCGCGTGCGCCACTCCGATGCTTCGATCTTCCGGCTTGACCACATCGGTGAGGTCGGAGAGCCCCGTGACTGCCGTCGGGAGGGCGGCCACCACGCCCAGGCCGACCAGGGTGTCGGCGGCGCCGTGAGCCGCCTCTCCCCCCGCCACGTCGAGGACGAACGCGCTGGTCCACGCGCCGATTGGGATATCGGTGAGCATCGGATGGGCCGGGTGGCCCAGCCAGGTCCCGCTGAGGAGGTCCTTAAGCACACCCTGCCGAACCATGCTGGAGAAGGCCACCGCGACGGCCCGGCCGAGGGCATCCAGCGCCCTGGAGCGCTGGATGCGACGCACCGTCGCCTCGAGGGGTTCACTCAATGACGCCAACACGCCGCCCCTCCTTTCCGTCTTCGATGGCTCATATACCCATTTCCAGCAGGCCGAGTGGCGACGCTCGTGATGGGGTACAGGTTGATACGCTCCGTTACCTGATGGGAGGTACCACATGGCAGAGCAGCTGGATACGAGCCAGGGCTGGTGCTGCGACGGACGGACCTGGAAGGAGCACGCCGACAAGGACGGCGATTGCTGCCAGCCTCAGGGCAAGCAGATCTCAGACCTTCCCCCGGAGGGGCAGAAGAAGGCCCGCGAGCGCCTGGCTCGGGCAGCCAAAGACTAGGGCGGCGAGTTTTCGCCGCCTCGTCATCCGTGAGGTCGTTCCCTCACCACGTCCCGGGGGGACTTGTCCCGCCTGAGACCCAGGAATCGCGGATGGCGGAGCTGCCCGTCCCGCGTCCACTCGGTGTAACCGACCTGGCAGACGAGACGGGGCCGTACCCAGTGGACTCCCTTGCGAGGAACGTTACCTCTCGCAAACGGCGGCCGGTCCTGCTCCATGGAGGCGAGCTGGCTGCTCAGGCTGATCAGGAGCTCCTCGTCGAACCCGGTTCCCACCTTCCCCGCGTACACCAGGTCGCTCCCTTCGTAGGAACCGATCAGCAGCGCCCCGAACCCCTTCCTGCTGCCCTTGGGTTCGGTGAAGCCGCCGATCACGAACTCCTGCTCGTTGACGCACTTGAACTTGAGCCAGTTCCTCGAGCGCCGGTGCTCGTACGGCGAGTCCGCCCGCTTCGCGATGACCCCCTCCCATCCCTTGCGGCACGCCTCCCGCCAGTACGATTCGCCTTCCGCGTTTCGGTGGGCCGTGAATCGGAGCGGCTTCCCGAAGGACAGGAGTCTGCGCAGGATGGCCTTGCGGTGACGAAGCGCCAGCGCGGTGGTGTCGTAACCGCCAACGTACAGGACGTCGAACACGTAGTAGAAGATGGGCACTCCGGTCCTGCGTGCCCGCTCGGAGTCTCGGAGGTGCATCCGGCGCTGGAGGCGGGTGAAGCTGGTTCGGTTCCCTTCGAACGCCACGACCTCGCCGTCGACGACGAAGTCGTCGACGGCCTGTCCGGACAGGGCTTCGACCACTTCCGGGTACTGGTTGTTGGCGCTCAGCCGATTCCGCGACAGCAGCCTCGTCGTCGAACCGTGCCGGAAGGCCAGGCAGCGCTCCCCGTCCAGCTTGCGTTCGAAGAGCCATGCGGGGTCAGAGAAGCGCCGATCGGTCAGCGTGGCCATCATGGGGCTCATCCACTCCGGGTGCGGCGCGGCCTTCAACCTGGCCCGCGCCTCGTCGGGAAGCCCGCCCAGGGGGTCGGACCGCTCAGCCCGAGGCAGCCCCGGTTTGTCCATCTCGACTCAGGGTACGAGCAAAACAGGAGGTGATCTCCGTGCCTGAGAAGAAGCACGTTCGCGGGGTCGGTCAGAAGGAGCAACGCGAGTACGAACACATCAAGGAATCGGCCGAGAAGTCGGGGCGGTACGGGAAGCGGGCCAAAGAGGTCGCTGCCCGAACCGTCATGAAGCAGCACAAGCAGAAGGGCCACAAGAAGGGGAGGTAGACCTCCGCCCAGCGTCCCACCGACAGCGGCAAGCGTTGCCGCTTGCTCAAGTTGGGTGCACGCGATAGCCTCGGCGGCCAGGTCCGAGCCACCGACGAAAGGAGTGGACCAATGGCCCATCCCAACGAGGAGGTCGCCCGAAGGGCAAACGAATTGTTGTCCAAGGGCGACATGGAAGGCTTCATGAGCCTCCACAACGACGATGCGGTCGTGCACTTCCCCGGTCGAGGACCGCTCGCCGGCGATTACCGAGGCAAGAATGGCCTGATGCAGCTGTTCCAGAAGCAGATGCAGATGCTGGACTCCCCCCCCGAGATCGACAACCACGACATCCTGGCCAACGACGACCACGCGGTCGTTTTGAACACAGTACGGGGAACCCGCAAGGGCAAGACCCTCGAGCAGCAGCAGGTGGTCGTGATCCACACCAAGGGTGGCAAGATCGCCGAGGTCTGGCTGCAGTTCTCCGATCAGCAGGGCATGGACGAGATGGCGTCTTCCTGAGCGGGCGAATTCACTGATCCGGCAGCGCCTCCGGGCGCTGCGAACACGGACGAGCTGTCCGTGCCCGGGCCGCGCGCGCACAGAATCCACACGAGTTGCCATGCCCTTTGAGCTGCCGGTTCGTGTCCCGTGGACCAATAGCGTTACCCAACCAGCCCCCATGAGCCGAAGCCCCTCGCAAATTGGCCCGCCACGTGACGGGTTTGAGCGCTTCGAGAATGAGTGCTTTAGGGAGGAAGCTACGAGGGCAGGGTCCAGGTGACCGGCCCCACGCGCACCGAATCCGGAGTCAGGCATCCGGAGGACGCGACCTCCGCCGGGACCCGCTCGTCGGGCAGCGTCACCTTGACCCGGTCGAACTGTTGGCAGGGTCCCGCCTGCGTCGGCACGTCGCTCCAGTAGCTCGCGAAATACAGAGACTTCCCGGGCGAGACGACGATCGACGTGGGGGACTGGTCGATGTCCGCGAACCCGCCTCGGTGAACCTGCACGTTCAACCACCCACTCGAGGTGTGGAAGTCCATGCCGGTATAGCCGAACGAGCGGCATGCCGTCGGAGCCGTGTTCGTGACCCGCCAGACCGTGCGGATCGTTCCCGCGGCTCCCTCCGTGGACGCCACCGCGACCTTGGCCATCTGGTCGGAGCAAAGGCCGGTCGTCGGTGAGGGAAATGGCGAGGGTGTGGGACGAGTGGTGTTGCTGTTGATGGGGACGGGGTGCGAGGCGCCGACCCCGAACGCCCGGGTGAGCGCGTACGTCCCCCCGCCGACACCGGCCAGGACCGCAACGATGAGCGTGGCCGTCTGGACCCGGTGCATCAACCGGTAATGCCTCTTTCGCCTGCTCACCCGCTCCAGGATCCGAGCAGGATCCGGGCGCTCGCCCAGGCGGTCCAGACCCTCCTTGATCCGGTGCTCAAGATCGGGCATCGTGCGTCACTCCTTCGGCCGGATCGTCGATCCCCAGAGCCGGGGCCAGGATCTGCCTCGCCCGGTACAGCGTGGACTTGACCGTTCCCTCGCTGACCCGGAGGGCCCTCGCGATGTCTCTCACGGTCATCCCCAGGTAATAGCGGAGGACGGTCGTCTCGCGCTGGGCCTTGGTGAGCAAGCCGAGCGCCCGAACCACATCCACGTGGTCATCGGTCATCCCGGTGCTCTCCCGTGAGGCCCCTTGCTGCCCGAGCAGGTCTCGGGCCCGGCGCTCCGCGCGCACCCTTCGAAACCAGCTCATCAGGTTGTTTCTAGCCACGACCGTCACCCACCCCGCCAACTCCTGGATCTGCTCCCCTCGCTCGGCCCGCTCCCACGCCTTGGCGAGCGCCTCCTGGACCGCGTCCTCGGCCGCGGCGCGGCTACCGCACATCACGGAAAGGCCGGTCACGATCCGGGGGTAGTCCTCGATCACGAACGCTCTGATCGCGCCCTCGTCGAGTCCGGCCGATGACGCCACCGCGGCCTCAACCCCACCCGTCGCCGATGCGATCGCCTGCACGCTCGCCCCGCTCTCCCCCGGTCCTCTCCCTCACTTCAGACCCTTCCTCGAGGCGCGGAGCGGGCCTGCCTCCGCACCCTTAGCCTAGGACGCCCGAGCCGAGGATTCGGTTGGTCCAAAGGCCCGAGATACCGCTCCGAGCGCCGGGGGGGCGACCCCAGACCGGCGCTCAGGTGACTCCGCCGTCTTGGTCTCCCACAGTTCGCCGACGCGGTCGTACGGCCACACCCCTGCGGGCCCGCTTTACCGCCTCCGTCCGTCACCGGGGCCCGCCATCCACCCCCAAGTACCGAGCGAAGACGACGACATTGTCCAGATAGTGGCCGGTGTGGGCATCGAACGGCCCGCCGCAGGTCACCAGCCGCAATTCCGGCGCCGGCGTCGCCCCATACACCAAGGACGTAGGGAATGCCGTCTTCGCATACTCCCGCACCGCATAGACCCGAAACACCACCTCTGCCTGGTCCGCCAGGGCGATGCGCACGATACTGCCGGGCGCCAGCTCCCCCAACCGGTAGAAAACCGCCGGACCCTGCTTGGAGTCCACATGGCCGACGATCACCGAGGCTCCTCGCTCGCCCGGGCTGGGCCCGAGCGCGTACCAACCCGCAACCGAGAAATCGGTCGGGACTTGGAGGGTACCGTCCGAGTTGAGCCCGAGTCGGACCAGCTGGGTGCTTACGTTGATCGCTGGAATCGACAGTCGCAACGGTACGGAGCGCGGCACCCCTGTCCGCGTGGCAGGCCGCGGCGCGAGGGTTGCCGGGATGGATCGAGGCGTCGTCGTCGTGGGCGCTGGCAGCGCTCCGCTCACCCGCACAGGCGGCTTCCCACTCGCCACGAAGAGGTGGGAAACGAGTCCGGCCAGCCCAGCCATCGCGAGCACGCCGGCCAGCACATCCAGCATAAGCAGGGGGCGGAGCCGGGACCGCCCCCTGCGGTGCCTGTAGGTAGCCACCGGGTTCGTCCCTTCGGCGACCCGGTCAGGAAACTCGGCGCGCCAGCCGTCTCCGGACCCCGACCACCACACCCGCCAGCAACAGGCAGCTGGCGCCGAGCATGGTCCACGGCAGCGACGAGCGGCGCGCGGTTCCGCCGGCGCCCGTCGCGGGCCCGCCGATTGGATCCACCTGCAGAGACGCGGTCACCCCGACGTTGCCTCCGCCGCACCGCAGGCCGATCTGATAACTGCCGGCAGGTGTGGACGTCGGCACGGTGTAGTCGAGGGCGAACGCTCCTTGGGAGTTGCGCGCCGTGGCCGGACCGAAGCTTCCCGGGAACAGCTCGTCCGTCGACACAGGAATCGCCGGAGTCGACGTGGGACATTCCTGAGGGTCGACGGATCCGGAGATGCGGACCGTGCCGCCAGCCGGGACGTCGGACGGGGAAACGTAAATCGAGCCGTTTGCGTTCTGCCCAGCGTAGGCGGGCCCTCCTGCAAGCATCAGAGTCACCGCGACTGCCCCGGCGGCGAGCAGTCCCCTCACGATCGACAGCCATCCTCCATCGGACCTCTTCCTCATCTCACACACCCTCCTCCAACCTGTGGAGCGGCTTGGGCCGCACCTCACCCCTACGACGCACCGGCAGAGAATTCGGTTGGTTCGGAGGAGTGATAACTGTGGAGGTACCTGCCATGATTGCCCAACCTCCGCCCGAACCCGCGCGTGAGCAGGCTCTGGTGAACGCGGATCAGATCCCAGGGGTACTGCTCACCAGCGGCGTGCCTGGTTGCAGGTTTGGGTTTCAACAACGCCTTGGCGCATGCAAACGCGCAGAGAGTGGTCCGTTTGAACTGCTACCGCGCGCCTGCGCCATCCGTGCCCGGGGTGGGATTCGAACCCACACGCCCCTTGCGGGACGGCCGGGTTTAAGCCGGTCCGCGTCTGCCGTTCCGCCACCCGGGCCGCTCGCTGAAAGTCTATCGCCGGCCTCCCCCACCCTCCGGGGCGGGCGTGCTAGAACCTGAACCCCCTGACGTGCGTCGATAGGGTGGGCGCAGTCGGATCGCTGGCGGGGGGTACACTGCGCCCGAAGGGAGCGCGGATGGTGCGGGCGCGTGGGAGAGCACTCACGGTTCCCCTCCTCGTGCTCTGCCTCATCGCCGGGTCGTGCGCCGGCCTCCGCGGCCATCAGAAGACCCCCGCCAAGCCCAATCCCGCGACCGCCATCGCACTGTCGATCCTTGATGGCGCCGTCTATCTGGTCGAGCCATCTTCCGGCCAGCGGATCGAGGTTGTGAGGAATCTTGTCGACTTCCAGTCGGGCTTCGCCGCGTGGTCGCCCGACCACACCGAGCTCGCATACGGCAACCATGGCATCTTCCTGTTCGACTTCCGAACGAACCAGCGTCGCGAGCTCATCGCGGGCGACCGGCTCTCCATGCCGACCTGGAGCCCCTCGGGCCAGGTGTTGGCGTACGGCGACGCCGCTTCCCTGTGGATAACGCCGCTCGATGTGCTCGGTCCCTACCGGATCCCGTTGCCGAAGACCCTGGCTCCCATCGGGATGCACTGGTCCGCCAAGGGCATCGCGTTCGAGGGCATCCGGCGAGATTGCCGCAGCTCGCCCATGTGTCCCTCGACCGATGACACGGACGTGTGGTCCGTCGACGCGAATGGCACGCACCTCCGGCAGATCACCCGTATCCGCCGAGCCATCTCCCCCCGGTGGTCACCCGACGGCTCGCAGATCCTGTTCATCCGGAGCTTCGGGGCGGATCGGCGCGAGCTGTGGGTGGTGCGGGCCACCGGCGGCAACCCTCAGAGGATCGGAACGGCCAGCGACGTCGTCGCGGCCGACTGGTCTCCCGATGGCAGTCGACTGGCGATGGTCAGGACGGGAGCCCAGCCGGGGAGCCTTCAGGTGTGGATCGCCGACGCGAACGGAGGCAACGCGCATCCCGTCGGGCTGCCGCTGTCGGGGACCGCGGCCTCGATCGACTGGTAGCCGCTGTCAGGAAACCTTGACCGTCACCTTCACGATGTAGACGGTCTGGACGGGCTTGCCATCCGAGGCACCGTTCTCGATTGCCAGAGCGCCGATCTTGTCGACCACGTCCTGCCCCGTTACGACCGACCCGATGATCGCATAGTCGGGCGTGAGACCCGAGCTCTTCCCGGTCATGATGAAGAACTGGCTGCCGGCGGTGCCGGCCGGTTCGCTGCCTGCCTTCGCCATCGCCACCGTCCCCGGCGGATATTTGGCGTCCTTGGGGGGCGGGTCCACCGTCTTGTACCCGGGACCACCGCTCCCGGTCCCCGTAGGATCGCCGCCCTGGATGACGAAGTCGCGGGCGATCCGGTGGAAGATCAGCCCGTCGTAGAAGTGCTTGCCGACGAGGAACACGAAGCTGTTCACGGTGTTGGGTGTCAGCTTGGGGTCGAGCTTGAACGCGATCGTCCCGCACGACGTGACCATCGTGACCGTGTAGGTCTTGCGCCGGTCGATGGTCATCTTGGGTGCCTTCTTGAAGGACGGCTTCTTCTCCGAGGCCGCGGCCGGCACCGAACCCCCACACGCCACGGCGGCCGTCGTCGGCGAGGCGGAGCTGCTCGGCGATCCGGACGCCTGGGGGTGCGTCTTGGATCCCCCCCTGGCCAGGAGGAACAGCCCGGTCCCCACGCCGCCCAGGGCCACCAGGATCCCGACCGTGGCGGCCACGATGCGCTGGCGGCGCTTGTGGAGCCGCTGCCGGCGCCTCCGTTCGTACAGCTTGGCCAGCTGTCGATCCCGGGTCCTCTTGCCCTGTGGCATGTCGAATCGATGAGCCTACCGGCTGACCAGGGGTTCGACCACGGCATTCATGGGGAGGCCATGGAGTACGCGATGCCGTCGAGGATGTCGGTCTCCGACACGAGGGCCTCGGTGAACCCCCATCGCTGCATCACGCTCACCAGGATGGCGGCCCCCGCCGGGATCACGTCCTCCCGGCCCGGCGCCATCACCGGGATCTGCCGGCGCTCCTCCGTGGTCATGTCGGCGAGGAGACGGAACACGCGCTCGGCGTCCGGGCGGGTCAGGACCGACCGGTGCAGGATCTCCGGGTCGTATTCCGGGAGCCCCATCGCGATGGCCTGCACGGTGGTTGCGGTGCCGGCCACAGCCACCAACGTGGCAGCATCGTGCACGGGTATGCGGTCCTCCACCTGGTGCAGCACGGACGTGACCGCCATCTCGAGCCGTTCCAGCTCGTCGTACGCGGGCGGGTCCGTGTGGATGTACCGCTCGGTCAGGCGAACACTGCCGATCTGAGCGGACACGGCGCCAGTAGGCGTCCGGTCACCGATGGCGAACTCCGTGCTGCCTCCCCCGATGTCGAGGACCAGGTGGGGGCCGGGGCGGTCCAGCCCGCGGGTGGCTCCGAGGAACGAGAGCTCGGCCTCCTGCCGGCCGGCGAGGACCTGCATCGGCTCGCCCGTCAGGCGCTGCACAGCCCGCGCCAAGTCCTCCCGATTGGACGCGTCTCGCACAGCGCTGGTCGCGGCCAGGTGGATCCGCTCGGCCCCGAGGGCTCGGGCCCGGCGACAATAGCGCTGCAACACGACCAAGGTCCGCCGGAGCGCTTCTGGGGCGATCTGCCCGGTCTTGTCGACGCCCTGCCCGATCCTGGTGATCACCATGTCCCGGGCCAGCTCCTGCAGCTGAGCCTCGCCCTCCGGGAGACGCGCCACCAACAGGCGGATCGAGTTCGTCCCGAGGTCGACGGCGGCCAGCCTTCGTCCTGGCTTCTCGTAGTGGAGCGGCCCCTGCTCGGCCAGCTTTCCTGCCACCCACGTCCCGACGGGATCGGCCCCTCCAGCGAGGTGATAGGCGTAATGCGCGTGCAGGCACTTGATCCCCCGAGCCGCGCCTCCCACACCTCCCCACGCCCTCGCCCCGGGGTGGATGCGGTCCCGCTCGTTCGCGTACTCCTCGTGGGCCCGGCGAAGTGCGATCCGGAAGTCTGGGTCGGCCTCGGCCTGGTGGGCGAGGCGCTTGATCCAGCCATCGGACTCGAGGCGCGAGACAGCGGCCACGGCCTCCGGGCACGTCAGCCAATAGAGCGTGGGGAAGGGATTTCCTTCGGGATCGACGGGCCGATTCCGAATGACCAGGGGATGGCCGGGCACACAGCGAGCGAACACCGTGAACGGGATGGACGGCTCTCGCCCGAGCTGGGCGGCAACGGCCGTGCGATCGGCTCGGCTGGCTATTTCCGCTTGATCTCCTCGGTAGCGCGTCTACCAGCACTTTCGGGGCACATGCTAACCGGGGTGCTAATCGGTATCCCCGGAACTTCATGCGACCTTTCCCTAGCCCGCTCCGTGTTGAGGCTTGGGCCGCGAGCGGATGGCCGACACAAGCTCCTGGCGGACATACCGACGGCGCAGAAACGGATCATTGATCCAATCTCCACAATCGGGCTCCTGGATCGCTCGCGGGTTGCCATATCGTCCTGAAGAGTATTGCGGGGAAGGGCCCATGGCTCCGGAGCCAGGCTTGAATCGGTCGAACCCATACGACGATCCCGGTATGTACGGCCCTGAAGCCGCGGAAATGGTCAGGGCCCTGTGCGAGGCGGGATTCTCCGAGGAGCGGCTGCACGAGCTCCTGCTCCTGCCGATCGAGGAGTTCCGCGTGTGGTTCTGGGAGTGGCAGGCGGCAAACAAAGAAGAACTCTAGTATCCGTGAGTCCAGTAGGTAGTGTCCCAGTCTTGATCTAGCCCCGAGGCCAGCCCTGTTCGCTAGAGGATCTCGGTCGTAACGATCAGGATTTCGCCACCGCCCGTATTGCGCAAAGCATGGGTCTCGGGCAGGTGCTCGTCGCCGAACCAGAACACGCTTCCCGGAGTCAGGGCGAAGTGTTCGAGAACGTTCCCGTCTGGGTCGAGAGTGTCCCCGCTCGAACCTTGGACGACCACCGAGAAGTAGGGCCGCCGGTGGAGATGCATTGGGCCTGTGTCTCCCGGCGAGACTCGATGTTCCCAGATTCTGACGCGGTCGTTCTCCACCATGATCCGGTCCCGAGGTTCTCGGTCGATTCCATCGATTCACCCCCAAACAGCCGCTAGAAGGAAGCCTGAAGGCACGTTCGGGTGACTGACCAAGGGTGGGCCCGGAGGGTCGAACTGAAACACGTCCCGTCGCCGCGCTTTGCTACCCGTTTGGCTAAGCAGCTGGTCGCTCACCCAGGGTCAGCAAGGTTCGCCTACGTTCACGCACAAGCCCATGACCCGCGGCAACGGACCAGGGCGACCCCCCGACAGACCAGCGTGAACCTACGGTCTCACTTCCGCTTGTTCTCCACGGAGCGCTTGAAGTCCACCTGGCGCTCCTCGGACTGTCGCATGAAGCGCTTCAGCTTCTGCTCGAACTCGGGATCCCTGCCCGACCGGCGGTCGATGCGCGGCGCGGGGTCCTGCAGAGCCTTGATCGAGAGGTCGATCTTGCCGTCTTCCTTGATGGCCACGACCTTTGCCTGCACCCGGTCGTTCAGGTGGAGGTGGTCCTCCACGTTCCGAACGTAGTTGCGATCGATCTCCGAGATGTGGACGAGGCCGATCTTGCCGTCTTCCAGCTGGAGGAACGCCCCGTAGGGGGTGATGCGCTGCACGGTCCCCTCCACGACCGCTCCGACCTCTAGCTCTGCGATTGGGACTCCTTTCGGGGTGAGGAAGGACTGGGAAGGCACTATCCCACCGCAGGATAGGGGCGTCAATAGAGCTCCGTCGGTGAACGCGGTGTGAACGCCGGGTAAAGACTCGGTGGCACCAAGCGTCAGGGAATGGCACCCGGCTCCCTTCCGGTTAGGGTTGGTGACTTCGAGCGCGAATCGAGGAGGGCACGTGAGCACGGCTCTGGAGGCCAATACGCAACAAGAGATCAAGGTGGCGGCGCGGGCGGTCGACGCGGTCAAGGTCCACGGGGAAGGCGACGCCGCGGTGCGGGCCCTCGACGGGATCACGGTGGCGTTCCCGACCGGCCGTTTCAGTGCCATCATGGGCCCCTCCGGCTCGGGGAAGTCGACCCTGCTCCACTGTATGGCGGGCCTGGACCGGCTCAGCCAGGGCAAGGTCTTCATCGGGGACATCGATCTCGGCTCGTTGGACGAGAAGCACCTGACGCTTCTCAGGCGGGAGAGAGTCGGCTTCATCTTTCAGGCCTACAACCTGGTGCCCACGCTCACGGCGTCCGAGAACGTCACCCTTCCCCTGGACATCGCCGGTCGCAAGCCCGACGAGGCGTGGGTGGACACGGTCATCGATACGGTGGGCCTCCGGGACCGCCTGACCCACCGCCCGAGCGAGCTCTCGGGAGGGCAGCAGCAGCGGGTCGCGGCGGCGCGTGCCCTGGCCAGCCGGCCCGAGATCGTGTTCGCCGATGAACCCACTGGGAACCTGGACTCTCGCGCTGGGGCCGAGCTCCTCGGCTTCATGCAGGGGGCCGTGCGCCAATACGGCCAGACGATCGTCATGGTCACCCACGATGCGGGCGCAGCCGGTTATGCCGACCGGGTCGTCTTCCTGAATGACGGCCGGATGGTCGACGAGATGGCCGAGCCGACCGCCGACCGGGTCCTCGATCGCATGAAGTCGCTCGGCGGCTAGCCGTGTGGCGGGCCACGATCAAGGGGCTGTTCGCCCACAAGCTGCGGCTGGGTCTGACCGCCCTCGCAATCGTGCTGGGGGTGGCGTTCGTGGCGGGCACCTTCATCCTCACCGATACGATGGGCCGCGCCTTCGACAACCTGTTCGCCACCGTCAACCAGGGCGTTGCCGTCGAGGTCACGGGCATCCCGAAGTTCGAGGCGAACGGCCCCAGCGGGCAAGCGGGGAGCCCCGAGCGCGTTCCGGCGGGCCTCCTCGACACCATCCGGGGCGTAAGCGGGGTTCGGGACGCGGTGGGCCGACTCTCCGGATACGCCCAGCTCGTCGACAAGAACGGCAAGGCCATCTCGACGCACGGTGCCCCCACCCTGGGAGTGACCTGGATCGACGACCCCGCGTTGAATTCCCTGCGCCTGCGTGAGGGACGGTCGCCCACCTCCTCTGGCGAGATC
>Ga0070708_100003693_pt1 | contig 12000 bp, 12 predicted proteins | sample KBSK5503metaG_FD_65469 | JGI IMG/M metagenome (GOLD analysis project Ga0070708, IMG submission 65469) | Corn, switchgrass and miscanthus rhizosphere microbial communities from Kellogg Biological Station, Michigan, USA - KBS K5-50-3 metaG | ecosystem: Host-associated > Plants > Roots >...
AGCAAGACGCCGGGAGGTAACCGCACCAGATCATTTCACGGCTGGTAGACCCGCGTGTCTGGCCGGTAGACCACCCAGGCGAACCAGAAGGAATTGGTCGCCACCACCGGAGTCAGAGATTTGCCTGCGAGTGGTCCACTGATCGCCCGCCCCAGGATATCCCATGCACTGCCGGTCTCCCTGTCCACGATGTGTGTGCCATCAAAGCCAAATGTCAATGTCCGGTCACCCAGCGCACGCATGTACACAATCGCTGAACCCACATCTCGCCCACCGGCGATGGTCCCGGAATCCAGGGGTGATGCCGTCCCCGGGACCCACAGCGCCACTACGTCGGTTTGGCCAATCGTGTCATTGACCACGTGTACCTTCTGCAGGGTATCAAATGGGTAGGCGACGGCCTCACCCCCGAGGACAACGATGAGCACGCGCGCCATCGGGCGCAGCTTCCCGGGTATTGGGGGGCCGCTGTACAGGAATGGCGACTGGTTCACATTATCATACCCCTGGTAGGGGTTTTGCCCATAGGGTCGATCATAGCCCGTGTCGCGCGACAACACTCGTCCGTCTGGATGCGCCGTTTTGAAAGTCGTCCAGGAAAGAATGGCGGCTGGCCTGGAGACCAGCATGGTTCCGGTCAGTTGCCCGATAATCGCCTGACCGATCGCTTGCTGCCACCACGATTCGGTCTGTCGATCGTACATCAGCAGGTTGCTGAAGCGCAATCGCCCGGTGGTGCCAAAGTCCAGCACTCGCCCACTGACAGTGCGCTCGAAGACAATAGCGGTATTGCAGAGCGGGCAGAACGTCACGGCAACGGGTACTCCTCCAACGGTATCATTCACAATCTCGTGCCAGATGAGCATTTGAATGGGATACGCGCGCGCGTCGCTGCCGATCTGAAAGGAAATGACCGGTTCGTTCGGTTTGAGCCAGGCATCTGCTTCATTGATTGTGACAAACCTGGGAGCATCGAGTGCGGGAATCCCATCTTTCGGTGGCCCTCCCGAAAGAATCTCAGCATAATGAACACAGTGTTTGCGAAAGTCGGTTTTGAATTCTACCGTGGCGAAATCCGGGGGCGTTTCCGGCGGCAAGAGTGTACAGGCAGCGGGCGTGAAACCTGCAAGCGAGGCAGTCGTTCTCTGTGTAGTGCTTCGGATTGACGCAGGCTGATGTGTTACTTGAAGAATGCCGAATACAGCAACCAGAACCGCTAAGACGAGTAGCAGCCCCCATTTCCATTTGCTCCAGATGAGCCGTGCAGGTTCCATGATATATTCTCCTGGTTGCTCGAGGGTAGGGCATTCCTCTCCTTACCGTTACCGGACCAGTACATAGTGATGTAACGATACCTGAATTATAAGGTCGAATCAGGGAAAGTTCTGTAGTCCAGGCTACATTTGCCTGGTAACCCGTTACACGAGGGAATACCCTCTACCTTCTTCTACGATTCTGACTGAGGAAATTTTCTCTGAGGCCATTATGAGACGTTGATACCAACAAGTGTGGCGGCACTCGCCGCCATACCAAGAATAGGACCGAGAATGAGACCAACGCAAGGCGTCCATCCGATGGCAAAAATAAGACCAATCAACAGTGATGCTGGGTAACTGGAACGGCTGGGGCGAAATTCAAAGCGCTTCTGCCAATTGATAAACACTATGTCCCACTAATTGCGCCAGATAAAGAGGAACAAGTGGGAACACACACGGCGAGAGAAAGGAGGTCAACCCGGCAAGAAAGGCGACACCGTAGCCGATTTGTGAGAAATTCATACGCTTTTTTCACTTCTTCAAAACCAGGAAGATCAATGCTACTTCAACTATACTACTTGATGCATTGAAGTTCTGTAATGTAGACTACAGACGAAGGCGAAAAGGCTCGAATTTGATTCGGCCATCTCCTACAATACATTCTTGATCAAGAGAAATAGCCAGGCTACTGGAGGAGTATATAACCTGGGCTACAGACACAGCGCCAGGATGCCAGTATACTTGGAAGATGGACTGTCTCTGGAACTCAGGCTACTTGATGTTTGAGCGTATGTACCCCGGAACTACGAGAGCGAATCTTTGAGCAAGGAGGCCACCCTACCAGTATGAACAATCGTCACGCCGCACATGTGCAACGTATGGTCGACGCGGTCCTCAACTGCCCTGGTGATACCGATCCCGCGCTACGGCGCACCATCGAGGCGTGGTCGGCGAAGCTCGGAGGGCGCTCCGGTGCAGAAGTGGTTGAGATCCCTGCCGAATTGACAGGCTATGTCACCAAGGTCGCGTTACACGCTTACAAGACCCTTGACGAGGACATCGAGGCACTGCGAAATGCGGGGTATTCGGAGGACGCCATCTTTGAAATGACGTTGAGTGTAGCCATTGGTGCTGGTCAAGCCCGGCTGGAACGCGGCCTTGCGGCGCTGAAAGGAGCGCCAGATGCGGCTCAAGAAGCTTGACGAGGTGCTCAAAGACGAGCCGGTCACCGATGTTGTTCGGACGGTCTCCTATCGGTCGGACCTATTCGGCAGGCCTTTCATTGATGGGTTACAAGAGAGCTTGCGCGGTCCTTCGGATTGGACCGTCGGCGAGCGTGAGTTGTTCGCTGCCTTCGTTTCGAGCAAGAATCACTGCCGGTATTGAACCGGGATTCATGGCGCAGTTGCGTCGAAGGAATTTCAAGAGGACGTTGTCCAGGCCGTGCTGGACAACTGGCGCACAGCGCCAATTCACGAGAAGCTGCGGGCGACGCTCGGTTTTCTCGAGCAAGTGACGCTCGCTCCTGGAACAGTTAGTCCTGACGATGTTGCGCCGCTGCGTGCCGCAGGGGTGAGCGAGCAAGCCGTTGAGGACGCGCTGTATGTCTGCGCCTACTTCAATATTATTGACCGGGTGGCCGACGCGCTCGACTTCGATGTCCCCTCGGCAGAAGCTTTCTCCAAGCGCGCGGACATGCTGCTCGAACGTGGCTACCTGCCCTCGATCAAACCGTCATGATCTCCACATTGAAAGGGTTAGCAGCAACCGAGACGCTTGAAGGGCATCCGTATCTTTCCGTCTGAATTTGCCGCGATTCTGCCGGTGATCCAGCGGGCCAACGTGGACGTGGTGTTGATGGCATTCGCTTCATTGGAAGTAGCAGATCTCACGGCGCTCCATGACTTCCCACGGGACAAAATCCTGGGGGTCGGCGCGGTCGATGTGCAGAGCCACCGGATAGAAACGCCTGAGGAGGTCGCGCAAACAATCCAGCGCGTAGCTACATTTGTCGATCCTGAGCGCCTGTGGGTGAATCCTGATTGTGGCCTCAATCACCTCCCACGCGATGCAGCATTCGCCAAGCTCAGCGCGATGGTCGCTGACGCTCATAGGTAGTCCTCCATTGTATGAGTTCAAGAGACGAACGCCTCCACGGTTGGGGCATGATCTGCTGTTTCTAGCAGACGCAGAGCGGCCTTGATGACCGCTCGCTGCTGCTCATGACGATGCGGCAATCCGAGTGGGCGTCCCATGAGATGCGGTGTGATGAGTGTGCGTGCCGGCTTGAGGAGTTCCGCATCTGGGCGGAAGGCTTCGATGTAGACGCACACGGTGGGGATGCCTCTCGACTCGATGGCGCGCGCGACGTGACCCACGGTCACATGACAAATGGGTCAGCCAGCGGTCAAGAAGACCGCGTCTACTCCGTCATCTTTGAGCATCTGCGCCCACTGCGGCGCGCTCTCCTGCACCAGGCGCGGAATATTGGTCAGCCCGTGATAGGAGTAGCTGCGCTCTGCCAGGGCACCGATCACTCCCTCCTGGGCAAGTTCGCGCAAGCGTGTCAAGGGAAAGATCACATTGATGTCCTTCTGCGCTGCGCGGATATCATAGGCCACATGCCCGACGCGCAGGCGCTCTTCCGGTGTCTGCGCCGGAATGATGCGCAGAGACGGGAAGCGCTCGGTAGCCTTGCGCACGTCGCGCACCGCCTGCTCATAGGTGAGTTCGGCGGGATAGTACGGGCCCTGGTCGTCCAGGTAGATTGCTCCTGAACTGAAGAGAGCCACAGTGGCCTCGCGCAGCGGCCTGCGCATTGGGGCGAACGGGGCATCGGGGAAATCCGGGCGGAACGGCGTAGCGGTCTGTGTGGGAACATAGGCAGCGACCTGCCCTTGCTCCACAAAGCGGGCGAGCGCCTCAGTACTGCTATCATCAATGGCATCGCCCACCTGTCGTAACAATCCCTGGACAAAGCTCGCGAGGTCCTCCTCGGAGAAGTTTTTGAGAAACTTGAAGTAGTTGTCGGCGCGCGCGGCATGATAGAGGCTGGCGGCAAAGGCTTTGAGCGAAAGTGGTTCTGGTGCTGACGAGTCCGGCGCATTGGACTGGCGATCAACCATGGATGCGATCTCCTTGTGTGCAAAAAGTCAAAAACACGATGCTACAGAGCAGAACCATTGTGCGTCACGTGTTATTCCACACCCATCGCTTTAGGGTGAGACCGACTCGTTGTTGTGAGGTTGTCGCTGGTTTGCATGCGCCGGGTAAGACCTTGTTCGCTACCTCCTCCAGGATTCGATACTCAAAGGAGTGAGGCGACCAGGTAATCTCCTTGCCTTAGCGGAAAACCTCACCGCCTCGGCGGGCAGGTCGAATTCGTAGAAAGGACGCTTCTGTTACAGACCACAACAGCAAACGGGGCGAGCTCATGCCTCTGTAGCCTCGGCTCCACAATCCGCTCAGCTCGTTCATCTACGACCACCGGTAAAGGGTGTGCTGAGCAAGCAGCAGTAGAGCGGTCCTGGTGTTTTTCTGTAGCCGGGGCTACAGAAAATGAGGAGACCGGCAGGTATGCTGAGAACAAGCTGTCATCCGTATTCTATCCGTGCTCTCTGAAAGGGGATTTCATGTCAGGATCACAAGCATTCACCGGGCAACATAAGATCAAGATGTATGCCACCACCTGGTGTGGCGATTGCCGTATGGCGAAGCGCTGGTTCGATGCGCACGGCATCCCTTATGACTATATCAATATCGAGAGAGATGAGCGTGCAGCTGCCGAGGTGCTGCGCATCAACAGGGGCATGCGCAGCGTCCCCACCATCGTCTTCCCGGATGGCTCGATTCTGGTCGAACCGAGCGCGCGCGAACTGGCCGCCAAATGCTTGCAGGAACTACCACCCTCGCTCGGTGAACGCCTGAACAGTCTGTACAAAGATGTCGTGAAAAGAGAGAGCTAAGGGCGGTTTACTCATCGCGGCGAAAGGCCCTGCTTTAGCGATGGGGAAGTTCGGGCGATTCACCCGACTCTAGCGGCCATGATTCTGCCTGCGAGATGGCCCAGGCCGTATTCACGAGGCCGATGTGACTGAACACCTGCGGGAAGTTGCCCAGCAATTCGCCTGCGCCGGGTCTACCTCCTGGGCGAACAATCCGATATCATTCACATAGGCAACCGCCCGCTGTACCTATGTCAAAAAATACTCCCGGTGAGGTGTTTCTTGCCACTAGGAGAGAACTTCCCGCTGCACAACCTTCTTCTCAAAGGTGCCGATGTGCTTGCACTTGTTCGTCGGAACCTTTCATAATGGAAGAAACGCTGCGAGAAAGGGGTGTCTCATGGGCAGCAACGAATTTGCACTCACAGGACAGGTTGCTCTGGTGACAGGCGCCAGTAGTGGGCTGGGGCGAGCCACCGCTCTTGCCCTCGCACACGCCGGTGCCGATGTCGTCCTGCTTGCACGCAGTGCCGATGATCTCCAACGGGTCGTCACCGAACTCACAGCTTGTGGCCGCCGCGTTCTCGCCTTGCCAGCAGATGTCGCACACGAAGACGACGTTGTCAACGCGGTGAGACGCGCCATCGAGACGTTCGGGCACATCGACATCCTGGTGAATGCGGCAGGGATCGATGTCCCAGGACCGATTGTCCAGCTGGCAACGAGTGATTGGGACTACGTGCTGGATGTGAACCTGCGTGCCTCTTTCCTGTTAGCCAAGGCCGTCTTCCCATCTATGAGCCAGGCGCGGCGAGGCACGATCATCAATATCTCCTCCGTGGCGGGCAAACGCGGCTGGGCGAATGCCTCAGCGTACTGTGCTTCCAAATTTGGCTTGACTGGCTTCACCCAGGCCCTCGCTGCTGAGGGAAAGGCCTATGGAATTCGGGCTTGCGTCATCTATCCTGGTGGGATGGCAACCCATTGGGGGATGTGGTCATCGACCGAGCGTGCGGCATCGGGTCCGAAACCCCCACCTGTCACGAAAGCGTTACCCCCAGCAGAGGTGGCGTCCCTGATCGTCTGGATGGCAACAGCACCCCCCGAACTGGTCCTCAACGAGGCTATCATCAGCCCGCTCGAAGAGGAAGGCTGGCCATAGATTGAGAGGTGCTGCCAGTTGTCCGTGTGCTTGCGGCAAAAGCAGGTGGGTGATCCCCGAACGCACTCGCTTGCTCAACGCTTGCCTTCCGGCCCCTGGCTCTCTACAATAGGACAGGAGGCAATAACAACAGAGAAGTATCTATGGTACAAGCACAAGCAAGCGAAATTCATCGAGAAAAGACGATGGTGGCCTTCTCATCGGTGGTGGCTGCCATCGGGTTGACGAGCATGAAACTCGTGGTGGGTCTGTTGACGGGGAGCCTGGGCATTTTGGCCGAAGCCGCGCACTCGGGCCTGGACCTGGTTGCGGCCCTCATGACGTTGTTTGCGGTGCGAGTCGCATCCCGCCCCGCGGATATGACCCATCACTACGGCCACGGCAAAGTGGAAAATCTGTCGGCCTTCTTGGAAGCGGGCTTACTGATTCTGACGGCGGTCTGGGTCATCTACGAAGCCGTTCGGCGGCTGTTGTTTCATGACAGTCATGTCGAAATCACCATCTGGGCGTTTGTGGTCATGGGCGTGTCCATTGTCGTCGATTCCACCCGCTCACGAATCCTGTTACGGGTGGCACATCAGACCGGCAGCCAGGCCCTGGAAGCAGACGCATTGCACTTCAGCACGGATATCTGGAGTTCTGCGGTCGTGATTGCAGGGTTGCTGGTCGTCTGGCTCACGGAGCGGTTCTCGCTTCCAAGTCTGCTCGCTCAGGCCGATGCCGTCGCTGCCCTGGGCGTCTCCGGCATTGTCATCTGGGTGAGTGTGCAACTCGCCAAAGACACGATGGATGCGCTGCTGGATCGTGCTCCGGATGCTGTCACCCAGCAGGTTCAGAGCCAGGTGCATGCCCTTCCTGACGTGCTTGAGGTGCGGCGTGTGCGCATGCGTCGAGCAGGCAACAAGATCTTCGCCGATGTAGTGGTTGCCGCACCCCGCACCTTCACCTTTGACCGGACGCACGCACTCACCGAGCAGGTGGAACAGGCTGCGCGTGAGGCCGTGCGTCTGGTCATCCCACAGGGAGACATTGACATCGTGGTGCATGTGGAGCCAACCGCTTCTCCCAGGGAAACGGTCGCCGAGCAGATTCATTACCTGGCAGAAACGCAAGGGGTCCACGCGCACGATATCCATGTGCGCAATGTGAGTGGGCACCTAGAGGCCGATTTTGACCTGGAGGTTCCGGCGGATATGGCGCTGGCTGATGCCCATACCGTTGCATCGCGCTTGGAAGAAGCCGTGCTTCAGACCAATCCGCACGTGCGACAGGTCAACACGCACCTGGAGACACCACCCAGCTCGATTGTTCCTAGTCAGGAGGTGACCAGGCAGTATCCCGACCTCGTCACCCAGTTGCGCAGCCTGGCCGATGAGATTGCAGGAGCAGGCAGTGCGCACGAGATCCATCTGTATCGTCCACAAGAGACGAGCGCGTGCCACCATCCGCAGAACACGCCAGAGGAGCGGACGCCTGAACTTGATGTGGTCGCGCATACCACCTTTGCGGCCTCAACACCGCTCAGCCAGGTCCATATGCAGGCGGAGGAGATCAAACGGGCATTTCGTCAGGCCTATCCAACGCTAGGCGCGATCACCATCCATATGGAGCCACCGGAGGAGCAGGTGGAAAGACCACCCCGATCTGACCGGTGAAGCATCTGTCCACCCTCACCGGCACTTCTTGAAAGATCAAAAGGAGCACATCTATGACCGACAAACCCCAAAACCGCATCAATATGGAAAAGGGCTGCCAGATCTATGAACAGACCCGCGCTCGCTTTGCCAGTAACCCGGCCCTCGGCAAGACTACTATCCGCGCTGTAGCAAAGCTGCTGGAGGACATGCACATTGAAGGCCGCGTTGGCCGATTCCATCTCGAATCCGACGAACCCGCCGTGCGCGGCGGAACCGATCTGGGACCTACCCCCTTGCAATACTTCGTCGCCGGCACCGCGTTTTGCCTCATCACCCAGATCGCGCGCTTCGCGCCCCTCTACGATGTCCCACTCGAAGAGGTGCAGGCCGATGTCCGAGCTGAATTCAACGCAGCCGACAAGTTCGTCACAGACGATTCCAACGGCGCCTTCGAGCAGGTCACTTACGCCCTCACCGTGCGCAGTTCTGCCCCTGCCTCGCAAGTACTGATCTGGTTAAGGACCTGGCCTTCTGCGGCAAATCGCTTTTCCCGCTCATAGGCTTGTGCATGTTGCAGGGCAACAACTGCCAGGTCGGCCAACGCGATCAGCAGGCGCTCATCAATCGCTTTAAAGTTGCCGGGAGCGAGACTTTCAACATCAAGTACGCCGCGCAGTTCGTTCCCTGCAAGCATAGGTACAGCGAGTTCAGAGCGTGTTCCAGGAATATAATCCAGGTAGATCTCAATCCAGGGTGGCTGCGAGGGGTCCACGTTGAGCAACTGCTTCGTTCGTGCTACATATCCCGCAATCCCCTGATCCAGGCTCAGGCGTTCCCCCTGCTTGTCCTTCATGACGCCGTGCTGGGCAGCCATCCACAAGTCATTGCGATGAGGGTCGTAGAGCATCAAAATGCCGGTCGAGGAGTTTGTCAATTCCAGTGCTTTCTCTAGTATGAAATTAAAAATATGGGTGGTGTCGAGTTGACTGATAATCTCCTTGCTAATTGCATTAAGGACCTTCTCTCGCTCATAGGCTTGTGCGTTTTGCAGAGCAATGGCAGCGAGATCTGCCAATCCTTGTAGCAGACGCTCGTCACTCTCACCGAAGTTGTTGGGAGTTGGGCTCTCAACGTTTAGTACCCCACGTAAATCATCCCCTACGAGTACCGGTACGGCAAGCTCCGAGTGCGCTCCAAGAAAAAATTCCAAGTACATCTCTTTCCAGGGTGATTGCGTGAGGTCTACATTACGTAACTGCTTGGTTCGTGCCACATAGCCGACAACTCCCTGATCCAACCGTTGCCGCTGGCCTTTCTTGTCCCTCGTTACACCACGTGCAGCCGCCAACCACAAGTCATTCTCTTTAGGGTCGTAGAGGATCAAATTGCCCAAATTGGAGTGCGTCAGTTCCAGCGCTTTCTCCACAATGAGATCAAAGATATGAGCAGAATCAAGCTGGCCGATGATTTCCTTACTGATCTCGTTTAGAACATGAGCTTCTTCAACAAGGCGCTTCTCTCGCTCATAGGCTTGTGCATTCTTGATCGCCAGTACAGCCTGTCCGGCCAGGGTGAGCAGAAAATCCTCATCCTCCTGATGGAAGGCCTCCTCCCGCGTGCTCTCAAAATTGAGGACTCCAACCACCTCTTTGCCATCGAGTAGTGGCACATCCAATTCCGAGATAGTATCAGCAATAGTTGGAATGTAGAGTTCGCGCCACAGCGGGTCACTATATACATTGTTCACTCGTGCTGGCTGCTTCTGCTCTAGCACCCAGCTTATGATTCCCTTGGTCTCCTGTAAGGGGATAGTCTCTGCGTAGCGAGTTTCAGCGTGAATACCAATCCCTGCTTTTGGCTCTAAAGCCTGGGTTAGGGTATTATGCAGCCAGATTAAGGCCCCCTCTGCATGTACCTGCTCATTCGCCAGTTTAAGAAGGGTATCTAAGACGGATTCCAGATCGAGATTACGGTTGAGTTCACGATCAATGCTCTGTAGTATTTCCAACTCACGCACACGACGCTGGATCAATGAGCCGTATTCCTGGGCATTCTTGATCGCGATGGCCGCAAAGTGGGCTAGGCCCTCGATGAACAACTTCTGAGAAGCATCGAAGCGTTGGGCCTTGCGGAAGTTGACGAAGAGCACGCCGACTGATACATCCCCGACCCGCAAGGGCATAGCAGCTGTCGAGTGGATCTGTTCGCGTTCCTGGAAATTTCCTTGCCGCATGCCCTGATCACTTTGCAGTGTCCTGTACATGGTGAAGCTTTCCTTGGCAAAAATCGGTTCTACATGGTGCAATGCCAGCCTAGCAATGTCATCAGGCCGACTTGGGAATAACGATTGCAGGGAGGACTCATACAACGTACCTGCGATGCGAGGAGGTAATACGAAGCGCTGAGCAGCCGATTCATAAGGGTATAGGACAACGATGTCCGCTCTGGTTGCCTCTCGGATCTTCTCTGCAGTTGCCTGCAAAACTTGCTCCGAATCAAGCTGCTGTGTCAGTAACTGGCCAATCTCGTTAAGGCGGCCCAGGTTGTCATATAAGCGCATATTATGCAGTCCCAACGTAATGTGATTCGCGAGCAGTTGCAGGATGGACAGATCTTCCTGATCGTAGATATTCGGCTGAGCATGTTGGATAGAGAGCACTCCCAAAGATACTTCGCGAAAAATAAGTGGCACAAAAATAAGCGATTCCTTCTCTCCAGTTCTTGTATCGATCGTGACGCGCTGGTACGGCAGGTCCTCAGCTTCCTTACTCATCTGCCGTATGAACACCGTTTCTCGCGTCTCGATAGCATACCGGGAAGCGCCTTTTAATGGTTCATTTTTCTTGATAAGAGTTTGTCCTTCATCCTCCAGGTACAAATCCAATGTGTTCGTTTGTGGCTGATATACTGCCAACAAAAAACCATAACTCGTATCGAGAATAGTAGCCACACGCTTTTGCAGCTTTTCAAAGAGGATATCTGCCGTCGAGAGTTCGTGATTAATCTCTTGCCCGATACGTGCGACTTCCTGGTAGCGCCGCAGCAGCCACGCTTCCTGGAGAATGAATGATGCCTGATCAGCAAAGAGTTGAAAAAGTTCGTAATCGTCGGGATTGAAGTACAGTGGTCGCCTGGAGTTTATGTAGAGCACTCCTAATGGCTTTTGACGGAATTTCATACGCAGGGGCAGGGCAACAAACGAAGAGATGCCTTCTAAACGTGTAAATATGCTCTGGTACTCCGGCATTGTATCCAGGTCCCTAACCACTAGTACTCCTTTTTCTAGGACCTGTTGTGCAAGCCCTGCCGGCCTTGGCTGCTCAAAAGATATCTTGTCCCTGGCTACTAAATTCCCAGCAGTGGTGAGCAAGTCGATGAAATTGCCAGTTATTGGATTAATTGCAAAGATGGCGCTGTTATCTGCGCTAAAAAACTTCTGTGCTGTTTGGGCAATATGTTGGAGCGTGTTTGGTAAGTCTCCGGGCTCTCCTGTAGGATGTTCCAATACATCTAACAACTCGCTCACTTTGTGTAAGGATAGAAATTCCACCATACACCTCCCGAGTCATAGTGCACCTCGCTGGGTGTTACAAATTACGAACTATATCTCAATCTTTGACGTTTAGACTCATTTGACATCGAGGAGAGCTTGTCCCCGGTGAGTCACTATTAAAACGATAAGCAGAGGAACTTTTAGGACACGGATTTCTGAAAGCAAGTTCCTGAATTAGTGGCATGTTGGGACAGAACAAGGGGTAATACGAACGATGCCATCGCGAAAGTTGTGTAATGGACGGCTAGTACAAGAGACTCTCCAGAGCTGATACTACAGGCATAGACCGTTTCAGTTGAATAGACCATTCCTTTGAAACATCCCATTTGCATTCAACAAGGAGGGAACTATGCCTGTCTCCAGTCAGAAAGAGCGTATCACACCAACCAACCATGCTACAACACCGGAACACTCGACCCCACTGCTGCCAAGTCAGCAGGAATTTCAC
>Ga0070708_100003695_pt1 | contig 11998 bp, 9 predicted proteins | sample KBSK5503metaG_FD_65469 | JGI IMG/M metagenome (GOLD analysis project Ga0070708, IMG submission 65469) | Corn, switchgrass and miscanthus rhizosphere microbial communities from Kellogg Biological Station, Michigan, USA - KBS K5-50-3 metaG | ecosystem: Host-associated > Plants > Roots >...
GCCCGCGTTCATCCATTCTATTACCTGTGGCATTTCTTACTGAACTCCTACAATTATCTGCTTTCGCCCATTATACGCATTCTCTAGGGCGTCGACCGCTTTTGTCGCGTCACTGACCTTCGCCTTGACTTCTGGAAGCCTGTTGTTGTCCACTGAATCCTTGAGTGCCTGTAGGGCGGTGCTGACGTTGTCTGCCATCTGTATTAGTTGCATGTCATAGTTCATCATCCGGTCCAGATCCGGTTCTTTGACTTTGGTTACGTCGAAGAAGCCCGCGTAGCCGTATTCTGAATGGTTGATGCGCTCCATTACTCTGTCGAGGCGGGCGAGGAGATGGTCGGTGTCATCCCAGGAGTCGTTGGCTCCCTGATTGACCAAGGAGCGGTAGGTGTCCTTGGCCTGTGATTCCGCGTCCGATAATTTCTCGTAGATCTGGTTCCTGATTAACTTGTCAGATTCTCGTCTAAGCTCCTTCTCCTTGTATCCGTGGAATCCCGGTATCGCGAGCTCGATCTTTTCTTGGAGGCTCGTCTGGGATTTGGCACGGTCATAATATGGATTGGTTGTCGAACTCAAACTTCGACCCTTCTTATCGCTGAAAACGGAAACTGCCCTGACTCCCTATTAAGGGTGTCAAAACCCGACAATCGGAAAAATCGTAACGAGATCATCTCTCTCCGCGACAACGCCCCGGCTCGACTAGAAAGACGCGGAGTCCTGTTTTCCTACGCGTCCACAGTCGACTTGAGCGGTATTTTTCTCCTGAATAACAGCATCCGGAAATTGCCAGTCGCATTCTTCTAGGTCCTAGTTTTCTGAAGAACGGTTACAGAACGACTATGTTCACTGATACCGTCGAGCACACCAACCAAAGATGAAGACGATCAAGCAGGATGAATCTATCCAGAGGAGCCGGTTCGTTGGCTGCCCTGTCTGTAAGAATCACACGTTGAAGCTGAAGCGGACGGTGCAGGTCGGCCGGTGCAAGACATGCAGCGAATCATACAAGATTATTGTAGTCTACGTACGGACGGGAAGAAGGTCGAAGTCTCCTACCGTATCGATTCCTGAAAAGGAGACAAAGCCTCAGCCCACGGCTGAACCGACGCTGCCATCTTGGCAACTGCGCTCGGACACTTCTCTCTTCAGCACGTCTACCGACGGCTCGTCGGGATTGTCAGACATAGGTTTCGAGTACAGAGAGTCTGAGCACACAGGCGAGTCTGAGTCGACGAGCGGACAATAGATCAACTAGTACAGTGATCAGCGGACAGCCGCTGACTCCGTGCAGGGAGTTAGGGGCGCCGTCCTATTTCGTGTCTTTCTTCTTGAAGTTGAGAGATAGCGAGTTTACGCAGTAGCGCATTCCGGACGGCTGGGGGCCGTCGTCGAATACGTGTCCTAGGTGACTGCCGCAGTTCTTGCACAGGATCTCAACCCGTTCCACTCCGAGCGTTCGGTCAGGGACCTCGACAATATTGTCCTTGGCGAGTGCGGTCCAGAAGCTGGGCCAGCCGGATCCAGAATCGTACTTGGTGTCTGATGAGAAGAGTTCTGCTCCGCACGCCGCGCAGACGTAGATTCCCTTCTCTTTGTTGTGAAGATATTTTCCGGTGAAGGCTGGCTCTGTTGCTTTCTTCCTCAATACCCGGTACTGTTGAGGATCAAGCTCTCTCTTCCACTCCTCCTCCGTCTTACTGACGACCATAACAGTATGATCGCTCAAGCGGTATTTGAACGCCTCACGCCAACCGGATACTTAGAACTGATATTCTCTTCAGGGGAATATTCCCGCGTCGCGAGAAAAAAATTGTTGCCCCCCTTTTTTTCTTGAACTTCTCGCCAGCTGGAACGTTTCTCGGCGAGGATTCCGCCTTAGGGCGCAGAATGGGCTTGAATAGTGATCTTCGAAACGGGAATCTTCCCCTAGGGAGGAGCGTGGAATAAGGGTGTCACGGGATCGCCTGCCCCGATTTCGGATCAGGGCTATTTCCGAACGATTCCTATTTTCAAGAAATATTTCTCTTCGAGCTATTTTGCTTTCCATGTAAACGCCTTCAAAGGCTGGAATTCAGCCAAGGCGTCGGTGACCCAGCCATACTTCTTCTTCTGAGCCTCCAAGACTCGCGTGGTGGTTCCACTATTCATGTCTAGAAACCTGGCGTTTCCTTCCAGTATTGCCTGCCGCTTTCGGTCATCCGCCAGCATTACGGTTACGGCAGGATTCTGTTTGAGGTTCCGATAGCGGGCTGTCGCCTTGTCCACTCCTATATAGAAGACTCCGTCAACAGCGACGAAATCAGTCGGTGAGAGGTGGGGTCGGCCATCCGGCCTCACTGTAGCAGCAAGAGTTAGAACTCGACTGTTGGCTAGCTCGATCACCTCGCCAGCCGTCAGAGGGTTCTGACTGTAGACCTCTCTAGTGTGCGAGCTGGCTTTGCTCAGGGAGTTCTTGATAATCAAATCCAGGCTAGACAATGATGCTTCGGTGCTGACAGATACCTCGGGACAGATAAGCTGATTACCCTACCTGCAATCTTGCAGCCTTTCCTACGAATGGATTTGCGAGTTTCTCGTCGCCAATACTGGTCTCGGGTCCGTGCCCCGGATAGACGATGGTCTCGTCCTCGAGCATGAACAGTCTCTCCTTGATAGAGCGGACTAGAGTGTCGAAGTCTCCTCCAGGAAGGTCTGTCCTTCCGATCGACTGGTTGAATAGAGCGTCGCCAGTCATTACGTAGCCGTTGCCATAGAGGGTGATACTTCCCGGCGAGTGGCCTGGAGTATGAAGCACCTTAACGGTCTCACTTCCTAGTCTGAGACCCTTCCCATCCTCCAGGAACCCATCAACCTTGGGCGGCTTTGGAACTTCGATGCCTACGAAGTGTCTAGCTCGGTTCTGCATCGACTCAAGTATCGGAAGATCCTCTCTGTGAAGGAGAAAGGGTATTCGCAGAACTCGCCTCAGATGGTCCACACCGAGGACGTGGTCGAAGTGGGCGTGCGTTGCGACGATGGCCGAGGGCTTGGTTTTGATGTCTTTGATGAATCGGAGGATCCTTTCAGGGTCGTCGCCAGGATCAACGATGATTGCTACACCTTCGTTCTCTAGAACATAGCAGTTGGTAGCTAAACGACCCACAACTAGTGCATGTACGTTCGCCAACTCTTCTCAACTTACCTATGGTTTCCCCCACCCCCGGATAAGAATTTGGAAGAGCTCTCGAGTTCCCCCGGTATACGAGCGCGAACGGAGGGAGCGGACAGTCCAGGATTGGGAAGATGGAGAAAAAAGGAGGAAGAGAGAGTTGAGGTCTAGATGGGACTCGAACGCTGATGTCCGATTGCGGGAGGCGGATCGACCCTTACCCAGTAGGGAAGGTTCAACGGAACTGTGCCGCCTGTGAGGTGTATGTCTCCATAGTAGTCGCCGTTGGCCAAGCTTCCCGAGAGAGTGAGCGATATCGTGACTGTTCCTGTTCCACCGGCAACAACTGTTAGCGATGTAGTGGACGAGCTAATTGTTGGACCTGCAACGGCAGGTACGACCGAGATTGTGTATGTCACCGTCGAGGTGGAGACTGATGTGAGGGTTAGATCGAAGCTTCGAGATATTCCTGATGATGGCAGTTCGCCGAAGCTGAAGCTTGCTTGACCATCGCCGTTACCTGCTTCAAGCGTTGCGGTGACTTGGGAAGCAGCCGCTAGGTCGATTCTGCCAGCGCCTCTGACCATCGGGTTGTTAAGTGCGGCACCTGTGGTGAAGCTCTTCACTGGTCGGTGAGCCGAGTTGACTAGTGCTGATTTGATCTGTTCTGGAGACCAGTTGGGATGAAGCTGTATCAAGAGAGCGGCTGACCCGGCAACGTGTGGAGTGGCCATGCTGGTGCCCTGGAAGAATGCGAAGCAGGGAGGACTCGCGCAGCCAAAGCTTGGAATTGAAGAGTAGACGTTAACCCCCGGGGCGACGACATCCGGCTTGATCTTGTCTTGAGGCTGTCCAAGGCCCACACCTGGCGATAGCAGTGAAGGCGGTCCAATTGACGAGAAGGACGCGAGAATGTCAGCGCTTGGTCCATCACTGAAGAATTCTTGAGGAGAGGTTCCATCGACCGTCACCATCGCAGGGGCTGCAGCCGCCATGAGTAGACCATTCGGACGCGAGACCATTACGGCCGGAATCGTGGGAACAGGTGTCGTTCCGTCCTGAGCCATTGCGACGGGGTCACCTTGCTGGCTGTTGTAGACGATCACACCTATGGCTCCTGCGTTCTGAGCGTTTCGCACTTTGGTGGTGAAGGTGCAGATCCCTCTAGCAATCAGAGCGATCTCACCTGCTAGGTTCTGGCTTATCGGTGCGCACCCGTTGGCAGGCATTGTCGTGACGAAAGTGGCTGTCACCGCGGGTACGAAATTGGCGAATTGTCCGATTGCAGCTCCAATGGTACCAACGCTAGCTGTTGTCACTGGGATTCCGATGAAGTGAGGGTTAGTTGAGGCGCCTACAGTTATGACCTTGTCCGCGATGCCTGGGGATTGGACGCTTCCAGCTCCAGGGCCACTGTTTCCGGCGGCAATTGCAACCACGACCCCTGCATCGACTGCAGCGTTGACTGCGTTGACCAAGACATCACTTGGCTTTGCTGTTCCGCCGAGGCTGAGATTCAGGACGTCCATTCCGTCGGCGACAGCCGCATCTACAGCTTTGGCAATGTCATGGCTTGACGCGCTGAGCACGTTACCAGGGAACACATTGTAGTTGCCAAGATAGGCCTTGGGCGCGATGCCGCTGAGGTTGCAAGCTGGTACGAAAGGAGCGCATGTGTTAGCCACACCTGCGGCTATTCCTGATACGTGCGTACCGTGCTCCTGGGCTGCGTGCCCGTCGAAGTTTGTGCGGGTCTCGAAGACCTTCGCTACGATGACCTTGTTGCTCACAAAGTTGCACTGTGTATCAGCCATGCCTACGGCAGAGTCGATCGCGTCGCACTTTGGAAATCCGGCGAGAGCTGGCAGTGTGTTGTCAGTTAGGAAGGGATGTGTCTGGTCGATTCCAGTGTCGATGATGCCTATTTTGACGCCTGCTCCTGCGTTGCTCTGGCCTCCCACTGCATTCCAAAGGGTTGGCGCGCCGATGAGTGTTGGGGATCTGTTCATATCTACCTGGTAGAGATAGTCTGGGACGAGCCAGCTGGCTCCGGGAGTGTTCAGGAGGTCGTTCATGTTATGACCGTTAAGGTGTACGGCTAGCCCGTTCAGGGCGACAGAGTACTCGTCTACGACTTGTACATCTGCGGCGTGGTTGTTCAACCAGCCCTTTGCAAGTGCTCGACCGTTTGCAAGGTAGGCAGCATAGGACACGGCAGCTGCCGAGCTCAAGTCGAGCTTGTGGCCGGATGTTGGCATTGTTCTAGCGTAGCCTGGTACGTGGCCGTCGTAGCTGGCCAAAGGCTGGTCTTTGAGCAGGATTATCGCGTAGTCTGCGAGGACGCCATTGTCGGTCGGTGCTGCGTCCGTGCCACTGTAGATAGCTCCGGTGAAGATTGGGGCGAGAGAAAGCACTGTAATGAGAACTACTGAAAGAAGTATTGCTGTCTTCAAGGATATTTCCGAAACCGTCTATCAGCGTAGCGGTTTTAACCCTTGTGGTGATGTCTACGCTTAGACATTTGGAGCAACACCGCGATACCACGAGATTTACCTAGATATTTGAAAACTGGGTGAAGTTGGACGAGAAGTGTCCGACTCCACAGTCTCTTGTCGAGTTGCTCGGGCAACCGGCAGAGCTTCGACGACTTCTAACAATGCATATAATTGGGGTCCCCCTGTGAACTGAAGACGACGCTTCTACTAATCGGAAGGATCAGCTCTTGTCGGAAGTGGAGACTTGCCCAGTTTGCGGGAGACCCGTCAGCAGGAAGAACCTGTCAAGTCACATCAGAAAGGTACACCCGAAACGGGCTTCAACTCTTCTTCAGCCCAAGGCTGAGACCAAGCTATCAATCGGGAGACGATCTCGATCGTCCAAGCGCGTCATAATGTATGCTCTGATCGGCGTATCAATCGTTCTCGTTTCCATCGCGGCTGCCGAATTCGTAAGCACGAACACTCTACGCATGCACATCCATCCCCAACTCTCGATATCGATACTCGGAGCGTCTCAGATCGTTCCTGCTAACATAGGGATAGACCAGAACCTTTGGAGGAACCACTCCCTGGATCATTATGGCGTTAACGGTGGTTCTCCCATCCTAACTAAAGACTCTTCCGGGATCATTCACGTAGAGTCAAATACCGTCAGAAATTTCACCCTTCACGAGTTTCTCGCAATCTGGGGACAGTCCGTCGATCAAAATCAAGTGGTCGGTAACCCTGTTCAACCCGGCGAATCGGCATGCATTCTCGTGAACGGTGTGGCGATCCAGCCAACCATCGATGTGGGATTCGCTGATAAGGAAAATATTACTCTGGCAATTACCAACGCTCCTCAGTGCTCGGCCACCAGCTAACAGTATTTTGTTGATCGTTCTGAGACTTGAGTCAATTGAGGAAGCAGAATCATTGATACGCTTGAAATGAGGATGAAGCTACTGCTATTTGTCCGCGCGCGTCCCGCGTTTTTTAGGCTGGTTAGCTCTAAGACCCTCTCCGGGAATCCTTAAACTCGAAACCAGAGTCCACCTTGACAACATCTTGCAAATGGGCACCATGCATCGCATCGTATTTGGAAACTGTCGGAGTATGAAGGAGATTCCTGATGAATCAATCCAGCTCACCGTCACCAGTCCACCTTACTACAACGCGCCTTTCGATTATCCCAATATGTTCAAAGACTATGACGAGTTTCTCGGACTAATCCGCGACTTTTCCCAAGAACTCTATCGAGTCATGGCTCCCGGCCGCATTGGATGCATTGTGGCCGACGACATGCTCGTGAAAGGCGAGAGGTACCCTGTGATAGCTGACACGACTAGAATGATGCTGGACTCTGGATTTCGGTATAGAGATCGCATCGTGTGGGTCAAGCCCAAGGGATACGTTCGAATAAGCCGCCGAAGCGGCGTCGTAATGCAACACCCTTATCCCATGTACTTTTACCCCGACAACATCCAGGAGAGTATTCTCATATTTCAAAAGGGCCGATTCGATTATTCATACCTTCAAAAATTGACCTCGAAAGTTCTGGAAAAATCCAAGATTCCTCTCCTAGACTACAATAGTGAGGGATGGTACATGACCGTCTGGAATATTACGAACGTCCTTCCACTTGGAAAGAGGTTAGAAAGAGGGATAGCCGCATTCCCGGAGGAGATTCCGAGGCGACTGATCAGGCTCTTCAGCTATGCGGGAGAGACCGTACTGGACCCTTTCCTGGGATCTGGAACGACCTCCAAGGTCGCCATGGACTTGGGACGTAACAGTTGGGGCTACGAAATTGACCGCGGCCTCAGACAAAAGATAGAGGCGAAGCTTGGGGTCGACAACAACGCTTCAGCGCGGAATGTCGAGTTCCAAACTCGAGAAGATACTCGGATGCAAGAAGCTTCCCGCCTCAAAACCTCCTCGCGAACATTGAATGGTCTTAGCTGAAGACGGGCGCGCCAAAGTCGAACGCGGCGATTGACAGATCCACAATGTCGACGATTCCATTATTGTTGAGGTCGGCGTTGGGATTCCACTTCTGTGTTCCGGGTGTGGAGTCGAATGCGAAGGCCATCATCGAAACGTCGATGATGTCGACGGTTCCGTTATGGCTAAGGTCGGAACTCTTCGAGAGGACGCAGCCTTTCGCGCCTGTGAGGTCTGCAGAACACCCTATGCCCAGTGTATAGGAGCCTGTGGGGATCGCCAGTACGAAGACGACCGAACCCCTCGAGCCGAGTGCAACGGTGATGTTGAAACCCTTGTCGACGATGAGAACACCGGTCGTCGCGTTTACTACTTTCACTATGAGAGATGCTGTCAGCGTCTGGCTGGTCATGTTGAGAGAGAACGAGCCTGTGACGGTCACGTTCACATCGTCAAAAGTTCCTTCCAGAACGATATTACCAACTGTGAGAATCTTGGATATTGAAGGTCTACCGTCGGGTGTCACTAGTGACAGTCCCACCCTGTACGGTCCGGGCGCAGTGTAGCTGTGTGATACCATGACTCCCGAGCCAGAGGAGCCATCTCCAAAGTCCCATAGATAGCCGAGTATAGGGTTGAGATTACTGAAGGACTTGCTACCGGAGCCGTCGAATTTTACCTGGACACCGACGGCTGGAAAGGTTGGCGTGAAACTGAACGCTGGGACAGTCTGAAACATGACGAGCTGTCTTATTGTTCCCGCCTGTCCAGTTGTGTCTTGGACTGTAAGTGTGACATTCATGCCCTTAGAGGGTACGCCCAGAGGATAATCATGGTTGATCATCGGGTTTGCGGTCTTGACTATCATGCCATCTCCGAAATCCCATGTATAGGAGACTATTGCGCCGGACGGGCTGAGGCTGCCGTTGGCGTTGAAAAAGAAGAGGTCTCCGAGAACAGCGCACGACTCGCAGGGTATCCAGTCGAAAGTGGCAAGAGGAGCCGACGAGGCATGTACGCTTTCTGGGCGGCTTCCGAATAGAGTAGAAGCTGAGGTGAGTGTTATCAGAACTGCGACCATGATAACCAGCGGTCGCCTCATGCCGGTCGGCCTGGGGTGGTCGGCAGCAAGATAATATCCTTATCTAGAATCCGTTCTGCCAATCCGGGGGAAGCTCGTATAGCACAATTTTTAGGGCTGAGTTCGTTGAGTTCCGCCTTAGTTGTTCCAGTACGGCCTAGTTGTTATGAATTGGAGCTTGGCCTCTAAGAGGTCTTTGTAGAACTCCTCGTCATTCTCGTGCATCCTTGAGAGAACTCTGCTGGCCGTTTGGGGTCCGATACCGTAGACTGACTGAGCTATCACCGCCTTCTTCCCATATGCGATAACGAGGTCCGCAGAGCGGCGTGCTTTCATCAACGCCTTCTGATCGTTCTCATCCAACTTTTGCTTCTCGCGCCTTTTCCGGAGAATACTCGTCGTATAGGCGCTCGACCAGAAAACGGGTGCCAGAAGCCTTGACCCGCAACTCTCACATGCCGGGTGATCAGGAAGACCGCCGATACTTACCTCTGTAGCGAGAACCCCACATTCGAAGCAAAGCAAATCAATGGAGCGTCCCTCTATCGAAATGCGCAACCGTGCCATGTTGTCTGCAGCGACATTTTCCGGCGCAATGAGTTCGGGAATGTCCACATGCCGATAGAGAATATGGTAGGCCAATGGCGTAGGCTTATCTCTTGATCGAAAGAACTTGATCTCCAGATTCCTCTCCTTGATCTGCTTGAAGATCCTCTTGACCCCTTCAAAATCGGCACGTTCCACCTGAGCCTCACGTATCGTCTCATCGTAGATTGGAGTTAGTCGGAATCTTACCTGCAGCTCTTTCATCGCACCGCCGTACATGAGCCGGCCGCGGCTTAATGCTCCAAATCTCTCGGCGATCTGTTTCATCTGCAGTTCCCAAGGAAAGTGTCGGTGCAAGACGCCATGACACGCCCCTCCCAAGACTGGCTCGTCAACTCCGAAGACTTGTTTGAGGAAGAGATCTTCGAGGTCGAGGTCGGCCGTGTTCGCTGTCATCTCGTAGAGTATCCGGTACGAGTCCCACCACCACATTCGCACAAGACCCTGGCGCCGAAAGAGCTCCTCGATCACTTCACCCAAAGTGAAGTTGAGGACGTCTCCGAGGTGGCTGTGAATTATGATGTACCGGTCAAACCCTTCGATGAGAACCCGGTCATTGGTCGGGACTGGTGCACCAGTGGCCCTGTGGGTCTCTATTTCCTCGACGACCCTTCGCACTCCGTACGGGTCCGCGGGCCACATTCGCGAGAACTTCTCGACAACAGGGGCGCGGGTCTTCTGCTCGTCCAACAATCTATCCATTTGTTTCCGGTATTCTCCGACTCGGACGGCCAGCGCACCTGGAACGGGAAGTATCTGTCCGTCCCATCCCGGAATGGCCGCTGTAGGATCATTAATCGGGAGGACGTACACCTTCCCGTCGTCGGTGATCTGCTTCATCTGCCAGACTCGTCCCTTAACGATAAAGTTCAGGCCGACATGGGCCATTGTGAGCATGAACTCTTCGCCGAGTATGCCAACCGATTGCTGGTTGGTGAGATCAATTACAGAATAGCGTCGCTCGTCCGGAATCATGCTCAGGTTCTCGTAGTAGTAGATCCTTGTCCGGGAAGTCCGGTAGAGCGTCTCATCGTCTCGCTTGAGATATCCCATCTTCCCCATGAACTCGACAACCTTCTCTAGCTCTGCATCCTCAAGGTTAGAGTAGGGAAACGCTCGCTTCAGAACTTGCTTGATTTGGGCGAGTGGAAAGCTGCCTTCCGAGTCCATCAACAGGCCAGCGATCTGATGTGCCAAGACATCCAGCGCTCTGTGGTGAATGACTGTTGGTTCGAGCCGGCCTTCTCTCGCTAGATCGATCACTCCTATCGACTCCAAGAGGTCTTCGGTTGAAACAGCTACGAGTACTCCTTGCGAGGTCCGGGTGAGACTGTGTCCTGATCGTCCTACGCGCTGAACAAGACTATTGACCTGTCGTGGAGACATGTACTGGACAACAAGATCCACAGAACCGATGTCAATTCCCAGCTCGAGTGTACTTGTGCAGACTAGTCCTTTGATTTGGCGGGCCTTGAATGCTTCCTCGGCTCGGACCCGCTCTTCTTTGGGAAGTGAGCCGTGATGGACCATTATATTCTGAGCCATCATGTTGAACTTTGAACCCAGCATCTCCGCGTTGACGCGACTGTTGACGAAGATCAGAGTAGAATCATGAGCTTCAACGAGATCCGAGACGAGAGCCAGCCGGGCTGCCGCCTCAGGCGCTGTATACAGGCGTCGCGCCAGTTCTTGATCTTCTTCGCCCGGGGGCGGATACTCGATCTTGTATCGAGTATCCCTGTTAAGTGGAATCTGGACGATCCTAACTCGGTTGCTGCCTCCCAGAAACTTCGCGATCTCCTCCGGGTTCCCGACCGTGGCGGACAACCCTACCCTCTGAAAACTCGCGGGACAAATCTCTTCCAGCCGTTCCAGGCCGACAGTGAGTTGAACGCCCCGTCGATCACCTGCCAGTTCATGGATCTCATCAATCACGACTGACTTGACGTGACGGAGATGTGTTCTCATCCTCTTCCCGGGCAGGATAGCCTGTAATGTTTCAGGAGTCGTGATGAGAAGGTCTGGTGGCCTGCCTGCCATGCGTCTGCGATCAGCCGCGGGAGTGTCACCGTGCCTAATTTCAACCGAGAACCCTAGCTTAGCGGACCAGACCTGGAGTCGTTTGAGCAAGTCCCGGTTCAGGGCTCTGAGGGGTGTGATGTAGAGCAGCGAGATTCCTTGCCGAGCCTCATCCTGCACCATCCTATCGATGAGGGGCAGGAGAGCGGCCTCAGTCTTTCCTGATCCTGTCGGCGCGATTATCAGGACGTTCTCGCCCTGAGCCACCAACGGAATTGCCTCGGCCTGAGGCGGCGTAGGCTTGGAAATTCCAGTCTCCTGGAGGAGACTCTTCAACGAGGGAGATAGCAGAGCAAAGGCTTCTGGCAATAGCTAAAACTCCTAGGCGGAGAAAATAGTAGTATATTCTCTGGAAGATAAACTCCCTAGGTGACGAAAAGTACGATGGGATGCCCCTCCGAAGAGCCTGCCTCCGGTCACGTCTGAGTATCGTAATCCTAGGCTTTCAGGTTCTGTTAACTTATCGTTGGATAGGTTAACTTGCTCTCATCGACTCTAGGGATTACCGTCGTCGTCGGGTTCCCCTTTCATCGCTTCAACTGGGAGCCCTTCCGCCTCAGAAGCAAGTAGCTTCGTCTTGGCCTGGAACGGTCGAACCTCAACCGCCCCAGAATAGGCACTGTCGCCTATCATCTGTTTTGTAAGCCTCTCTCTCACCCGTAA
>Ga0070708_100003697_pt1 | contig 11995 bp, 9 predicted proteins | sample KBSK5503metaG_FD_65469 | JGI IMG/M metagenome (GOLD analysis project Ga0070708, IMG submission 65469) | Corn, switchgrass and miscanthus rhizosphere microbial communities from Kellogg Biological Station, Michigan, USA - KBS K5-50-3 metaG | ecosystem: Host-associated > Plants > Roots >...
TCCCACGAAAGGATGAGGATCCGCAAACCGACCGAGCCCCCCTCGAACTCGCGGAATCCTTTCACGGCGCGCGGGGGCGGGGCAACATGAGCGAACCGGTCCCGATCAGTCGGGCGGCGCGCTTACGAGCCCGGCGGATCCCGGTTTCCTTCTAGGTCGCTGGGTGTCTGCCAGTTCCATGCGCCGGGCCCGCCGGTTAATCGATACCCGAGGTAGGTCTTCTGGTGGTGGTGCCAGCCGCATAAGCGCGCGAGGTTATCCAGCCGCGCCGGGCCGCCGTCGGCGTAACGGATCCGATAGTGATCAATTGCGAGGCCTCTGCGCACGTCGCAATCGGGGACGACACACACCGGATCGCGTATTTCGAGTGCAGTTCGGACGTGCGCGGGGATCGTCCTGCCTCGATGTACGACCGAGTGGATGTCAGATCCCTTGGTGACGATTGTTTTGACGATCGCGTCCCCGGCCAGGGCGCGAGCCGTCGCCGCGGGGATGCGTCCGACGCCGGGGATCTCACACCGCTGATCTCCCTGGGCGCGACCCGAGGCGAGGGCCTCATGATCGACGAGCACGTGCACCATCGCCCGCGGCCCCCAGGATCTACCCTCGCCGCTATCGCGCGCGAGCTCGACGATGGCATCCGCTGCGTAGGCTTCCGAAGCTTCGCGTCGACCCGCGCGCCGAGCCTGGGTGAAGATCCGGTCCCGGATCGCATCGACCGCGGCGACCACCGCAGCACCCGCATCCGGGGTCAACCTGGCATCCAAACGAACCGCGCCGTCGACGTCGCTCCAATGCCGCAGATAGCGGCCGCGGTGGATCTTCTCGTACCGCGCCAGCTCATCGGGCACCGCCGCCGCACGCACCCGACGACACTCCTCCCGTAACGCGCCAACCGTCTGGGAGCCGGCGGCCTGGAGCAGCGCTCGCTCCGCGCGTGGATCGGCGAACGCGGCGCCGCTGACCTCCCGCGCCTGCACCTCCGACAGCCGCCCCGAACAGAACGCCTCCCGAACCGCAGGCAATTCTTCGAGTTGCCGCGCCGTATCGAGCACACCGATCGCCTGCCCGAGTGATGTTCCCGTCTTCGCCGCCACCCACTGCGCGGCACTGCGATGACCCTCCTTCTGCCACACTTTCGTTTCAGCGACCCGGCGAGCCGCCAAGGTACGACCAGCAGCGGCGATGCGCTCGACCTCGGTGAAGCGCTCCACGAGGCGCGCCGCCTCGACGCCGGTCACCGCGCTCTGCTCGAGCCCGGCGAGGGCTTCGCGAAGCGTCGCGATCACTCTGTCGAACATATGTTCGGACGATAAACCAACCTCTACCCGAAGTCCAGTTTGAGAAAAGGGAGAAAATAAGGGCGCAAGCGCACACCCTAGGAGGCCGTTACACCAGCGCGGTGTGATCGAGCTTCGCGAAGACGTTGTCGATGTCGAACAGCCCGGCCGCCAACCGCGCGAGGACATCGTCGGGCGTCCGCCGCAGCAAGGCTTCCGCGAGGCGTGACCAGCGCTCCCGGTGGCCCCAGAACCGCTCGCGCGCGTACCCCTCGTTCTTCCCGCGCAGCACCATGAACGGCCAGTCGCTCGACTGGAGCAGGAGGAGTTCGCGCGCGAGCTGCGCGAGCGCCGCTTGCCTGCCCGGCTCGACCGGAGCAGGAAACTTCCGCGCGATCCGCACCGTCTCGGATTCGGTCTCGGCGAGCGCACGCCAGAGGTCCTCGGTTTCGGGGGCGATCCAGGATCGGAGGTCCTTCCGGAAACCCCACGAGCCTTCGACGAGCTCGACGGATCGAACGGGCGGCAGCTCTTCGAGGGCGCGACCGAGCGACATCGCCCGAACTCGAGGATGATCCGCCAGCAGTTCAAACACGCGCTCGAGCCACGCCGGGCCCTCGAACCACCAGTGCCCGAACAGCTCGGTGTCGTAACACGCGACGACGATGCCCTCCTCGCCGGTGCGCTCCTCGTACGAGGCGAGCCAGCCGTCGAGCAGGCCGACGAAGTCCTCGGCGTCCAACCGCGCGCGCTCCGTCGCCCGCGCAGGATCGTACGGCTTCTTGCCGGCGATCGGCGTGCGGATCGAGGTCACGCGCCAGTTCTTGAACCCGGCGACCATGTCGTACGCGAAGTACTCGCGGTACCACTTGTTGGTCGGGTACCCCCCGGTCGGCGACCAGACCCGGTAGGTCACGTCGAGGTTCCGCCCGAACGCCGCGACGCCCGAGTCCGATATCAGCCGCGGACGAAAGGTTGCGTCGTTGCCGTCGGACCGGATCATCGTCGGACCGTCGACGACGACGTGGGAGACGCCGGCCTCTGCGAGAACCTGCTCGATCCCGGCGCCGGGCCGGTACGCGCACTCAGGCAGCCACATCCCGCGCGGCGCGCGGCCGAACATGCGGCGGTGCTCGTCGACGCCGTGTGCGACCTGCGCGCGCAGGACGCTCTCCTCGCCGATCTCCGGCAGGACCGGGTGCGACGCCGGGCCGCCCATGATCTCGATCGCGCCGGCGTCTTCGATCGCGCCGTAGCCGCGAGCGATACCATCCCGCAGCGATCCCAGCCGCGCGAGCTGACGGCGCGCGTGGCGAGCGTAGAAGCCCGCGATCTCCTTGAACTCTTGCGCGTACACTCCGTCGTAATTCGCGACCTGCCACCACGCCCGCACGTCCCAGCTGCCTAAATACAGCTCCAGCTCTTTGCGCATGTACGGGTCTTGCATCTGGTGTCCGATGAGCGGCGTGATCCCGACCGTCAGGAACGGACCCCGCGCGTTGCCGGCGAGCCGCTCCAGCACCTCGAGCACCGGCAGGTAACTCTCGGTTGCGGCCTGATGGAAGAAGTCTTCGCCGGAGGGCCACACCCCGTTCCGGCGCACGTAGGGCAGGTGGGTGTGAAGAACCAGCGAGAAGATCCCCACGGCTTACCGTCGCGCGAGGGCGATCAGGTCGAGCGACCGATCGATGTGGCCTTCGAGTATCCGGAAGTCATCCGGCTTGACGCTTCTCACCACGCGTCGCAGCCAGCCGGGCCACTCAGGAACGGGCTGCGCGATGAGTCTCTCCGGGAACTTACCCCGCATGAAACGTTCGATGAGCGAGATGCGCCGGCCGTGGAACGTCCCGGCCATCCGCAGGACGTGAAGCTTTGTCTCGACCAGCGCGCGAAGCTCCGAGGCAGAGAATTCCACGGTGTGGAACGGGTTGCGGATCCCCTCCGGCGAGAAGGTGATCCGGTTCGGCGTCGACAACACGAGAAGCCCGCCGGGGCGCAGGACGCGCGCGCACTCGGACACGAACTCCCGCGCCCGCTGCAGGTGCTCGATCACCTGCAGCGACACGACCGCGTCGAAGCTCTCGTCCGGGAACGGCAACGCGAGCAGGTCGGCGGTCTGGAACCGCACGCGCGGATACCTGACGGTGGCGTGTTCGACGACGTCGGGCTCGAGGTCCACACCCACCACGGTCCCCCCGGCGTCGGCCAGCATCGCGGAGCCGTATCCCTCGCCGCATCCAGCGTCGAGCACCTCGAAGCCGGAGACCAGTGAAGCCGCAAGGCGATACGCGGCGACGTGACGCTGGAACCAGTAATTCTCCTCGGGGATGCCGGGCATCGTCCGCTCACCTGTGAGAAGCGGCTGATCGGCGGCGCCGTCGCGAAAAGCGTCCAAGGCGGCGCATCGTAACGGCCGTAGCTTCGATGGGGCCACCGCGAGCACGTGCTCGCCCGGCCGCCGAGCGCCCCGGCGGGCCGTCCGTACAATAGGCGCCGTGGCTCGCCCCTGGGACCAGCGTTCCGCCAGCGAAAACCGCCGCGTACAGGATCAAGCGCTGCGTCAGACGCTGTTGCAGATGCAGCTCGGGCACGTGCCGACCGCCCGCGCCCGGCTGAACGGCGCCGGTATCGATGCCCGCCGCTTCAAAGGCTTGGAAGAGCTCGGTCGGATCCCGCCCGCGACCCGGGTCGAGGTGCTCGATCCGGTTCGCAACCCGGACGGCGCCCGGGGGCTGATGCTGCAAGGGACGTCCGAAGGCGTGCGGCGTTTCAGCGACCGGAGCGTGCTGTACCGGGTCGCGGCGGCGCGGCTGTTCGGAGGGGAGGAGGTTCAGGAGCTCGCGATCGAGGCGGCTTCGCGCCCGATCCACATCCACCTCGCGCCGGGCCCGGGCGGACCGATCCCGGTCGCGTATACGCGCGACGACCTGAACCTTTTCGCGCGGGCCGGAGCGCGCGCGGCGAAGCTCGTCGGACTCGACCGCAGCGACCGCGTACTCAACTTGATCCCGTTCGGGCCGACGCTGGATTTCTGGGGCGTGTTCTACATGACGCACGGCGTCGGAACGAGCGCGATCCATTCACGCGCCGAAGGCGCCGAGCTGTCGCGCGCGCTGTGGGCGTTCGAGTCGACACGACCGACCGCCGTCGCCCTCCCCGCAGACGAGGCCTCCGAGTTCCCGCGCCTCGCACGTGAGGGCGGCCTGGACCTTTCCGAGTTGAACGTTCTCGTCGCAGTCGGCCGATCGCTGACGAAAACCGAGCGCGAGCGCGTCGGCGAGGAGCTCGCCTCCTCCGGCGCGGGCGAGGCTCGGATCGCGGCCGCCTACGGAGTCGCCGAAGGCAAGATCTTGTGGGCGGAGTGCGCGGTCCCCGCCGGGAAGACGGAGACGTTCGGTTTTCACACCTCGCCGGATCTCGAGATCGTCGAGATCCTCTCACCAGAAACCGGCGAACCTCTCGGCGAGCAGACCCCGGGCGAGATCACGGTGACCGGGCTCGGGTTCCGCGGAGGCGGCGTCCCCCGGTGGCGGTCCGGCGATCTGGCGCTCGGCGGTGTGACCACACAGCCGTGCCCGAACTGCGGACGCGCGGTGCCGCGCGTGGGGCCGAGCGTGCGCCTCGGTGCGTGGCAGCGCCGCGTGCGGCTCGAAGGCCGCACGGTTCGCTTCGATTTCCGGTATGCCGCGGTTTCGACCGCCCCGCGAGCGGCCGACTGGCAGGTCGAGCTGGTCGATGGAGCGGAGTCCGGTCGGCTCTTCGTCTACCTTCGCCCGCGGACGGATGACCCGACACCGCTGATCGACCTGTACGAAGAGCTGGAACGGTGGGGAACCCCGCCGACGCAGATCGTCGTCGCCTCCGACTCCGAGCTCGAGCAGCGGCTGTCGGGGTCCGACGGACCCTTCCGGCGCTTCGCCGAACGCTGACCGCGCGCTGCGCCCTCTCCAGCCCCGGCTTGCTGCGTCCTCCGCCGCGCCGGGGTTTCGAATCCGGGCGAAGCACCTCGGACCCTGCCCGATCGCCCGCGCCCGCCGGGCCCAAACGCGCAGGTCGCGCAACCCGGAGCCGCCTCGCCCGTTTGAGGTGGTGGAACCGTCGACGTGGAGCGGTCGTGAAGAAGATCTTGAACGGAATCCTGATAACGGCGGTCGCGCTGGCGGCCCTTGCGGCAGCGGCGTTGCCGGCGGCCGCAAGCGCGTGCGCTTCGAGCCCGTGCGCCGACGACCTGACCATGCCGGGACTTGCGATCCGGCCGGGCCCGGACGTCGCTGTTTTCGGGATAGACCTGACCGGTTCCAACCTCACAACCGTGGGCACCGTTCACGTCGATTTCGCCCAGGTCGGCGCCGATACCACCTTCGACATGAGCGACCTTGAAGCGAGTCCCGACGGGGTCGCGCTCTGGCGTGACGACTCGAACTCGACGCCCACGACCCAGGATGTTCTGGATCCGGCCGACACCAAGCTCAGCACGTCGTTCACCACGAGCGGCATGCGCGCGAACCTCAAGATCTCGCCCGCCTGGCACCTGCCGGCAGCCTCGGCCGCGGAAGGCACCTACACGCTGTTCCTGACCATCCGCCTGTCTTCCACCGTCTCCGACGGGGACGACTTCACCGTCACGCTCCCGAGCGACGCATTCCAGAGCAACATCCCGATACTCGGTTTCAACGCGGTCACCAGCAACGCGATCACCGCGGACCCGACCGCTCCGGTCGTGCAATGGTTCGCCCCCGCGGTTCTGCAGACCGACAACATCTACTGGCAACTGAGCGAGCGAGTTTTCGGCGTGGGGCCCTCGACGGTCGCGTTCCGTTTGCACGGTACGACCACCGACGTCCCGGCGACGGTCTCTTTCGACGACGTCTCGGATCGCGTGATCGTCCACCCGACGACACCCCTGATGGCGGGGCAGTCCTACGACGCCAACCTTCTGCCCGGCGGCGCTGGTGGGATCGTCGATCGAGCCGGCAATCCGCTCGCTCCGGATTCACGTTCGTTCCGGGCAGCCACCGACGTCGGCGAGACCGCGTATGGCACCTCGTACGCCTGGGCCTCCCACACCACGTCCTCCGCGTACGGTGGCAACTACACGGCGAACAACATCGGCGGCTCGACCGCTACGTACAAGTTCACGGGGACTTCCATCACGTGGTACACGTTGACCGACCCGTATCAGGGCAAAGCGACTGTGTACATCGACAATCGCTGGAAGGGTCAGGTCAACAACTACGCCGCCACCGCGAAATACCTCGTACCGCGCACGTACTCGGGCCTCACGTCCGGGGCGCACACGATTCTCATCCGCGCGGACGGCGTCAAAGGATCGACCTCTGGGAGGGACACGTGGGCCGTCGTCGACGCGTTCAAGGTCGGGTCGACGCTCACGACCAATCCGGTACTCACGTACACGTGGCTCGCCGTAAGCAACTCCAATGCGGTCGGCGGTACGTATCGTGCGTCGCGCCTGCCCGGCACCTCGGTGACGTTCGCGTTCCGGGGGACCAGCATCGACTGGCGGACGATTCTGGGGCCGGGGATGGGCAGAGCGGCCGTCTACATCGACGGCGCCTACAAGGGAATTGTGGACGATTATTACGGGGCTACGATCTATCGATACACCCGTTCGTTCGCCGGGCTCTCCGACGGCGTCCACACGATCAAGATCCTCGCTGCCGGCCGGAACACCAGAGCGACCGACTCGCTGATCGTCGTCGACGGCTTCGACGTCGACGGCATCTAGCCAGCTTTACCTTCACCGAAACACGATCGCGGGACGATCCGGACGCATCATCTCGAGCGCACTCGAAACGGCTCGCTTGCCTCAAGAGATCCCTCGACTACCCCGACTAGTATTCCGAGTCCTTTCGCGGAGGTGGGGAGTCATGGCTCGGTCGCGTCTACTCATCGTGTCCATCATCGCCGGCGCCGCCCTCTTCGGCGTTCCGCTCCCGACGCACGCCGGACCACGGTTCCCGGCGACGCTGGAAAAGGCCCTTGAGGCAGCGAGAAACGTCACGCTCCGTCCCTCCGCCACGGGATCAGCTGCGCTCATTCGCGATGTGTTCGCGCTGCCGATGCGCGCGAATCTCGTCGCCGTCTCTTTCGCCGGCGCGAAGGGGGACCAGAGCGCGATCGCGAGAAGGGTTCAGGTTCTCGCTCACTTCCGTTCCGCCGGTACCTGGTCCTCGTGGCAAAGACTCTCGATCGAAGAAGACGGCCCCGACACATCGTTGGCAACGCCCCCCTCGTCGCGCACGTTCACGATTCCCCTGTGGGTGGGCACAGCGGACGCGATGGGGGTTCGCGTGATCTCGCTCGCCAAGGGCCCGGTCGTGCGCGATATCCGGATCCACTTGATCAACACCCTGGGGGACGCGGTGGAGCCCAACCTGCTCCAACGTGTCTCGGCCGCCGTCGCGAGATTCCTGCGGGGCTCGCAAGCCGAAGCGATCGATTTCCAGCCGAAGATCATCACCCGGCAACAGTGGGGTGCCGACGAGAGTTGGCGCGAGTGCTGTCCTCGCTACGCCCCCTCTGTCCAACTTGCCTTCGTTCATCACACGGCTGGAACCAACGACTACACGGCGTCGCAGTCCGCTGCGATCGTTCGCGGGATCTACCGCTACCACACCAAAACCGAGGGCTGGAGCGACATCGGCTACAACTTCCTCGTCGACCGGTACGGCCAGATCTTCGAAGGCCGGTACGGCGGCATGACCAGCCCGGTCATCGGCGCACACACGCGGGGCTTCAACGCCGGAAGCACAGGGGTCTCGCTCATGGGCAACTTCTCATCCGTCAGCCCCCCTTCGGCGATGCTCCATTCACTGGAGTATCTCCTCGCCTGGAAGCTGGACGTGCACCACATCCCGCCGACCGGAACCGTCGTGATGACGTCGAGCGGGAACGAGAAGTACGCCGCCGGCACGCGCGTCACGCTCAATCGGATCGCCGGGCACCGAGACGGTCAATCGACGTCGTGTCCAGGCTCGGACGCCTACGCGCTCCTTCCCTCAATCCGATCGGCCGTCTCCAAGATCGGGCTCCCCAAGATGTACCAGCCGTCGATCAGCGCCCCGCTGCTCCGCCCGGACGGCGACGGCGTGAACGACACGATCACCGTTCGCGGGACGTTCACACAGGTCCTGTACTGGCGTATCACGTTCGGGAGGCACGACGGCACCGTCATCCGACGGCTGACGGGGAGAGGCAGCAGCTTCGCGGCGACGTGGGACGGGCGCGCGGATGACGGCACCTATTCCCATTCCGGCGTGACCGATTACACGATCGAAGGGTACGACGGCAGCGCTCGCGTGCTGCCGTTCAAGAGCACCTTCTACATGGCCACCGACCATCCCGACGGGACGCTCTTGAACGCGCCGGGAGGGTCGTACCTCCTCGAGGCCGGGAAAGCCAGGCCCGTCGCGAAGGGTCTCGTTCAGGCTTCGTGGTTCCGCGCTTCGGAGGGCGCAACTGTGACCGACACAGAGGTCGCGCGCTATCCGGCGGGGACTCCGCTCGGCGTGCGAGATGGCACCGTTCTCACCGCGCCCGATGGATCGCACTCGATCGTGTCGGGCGGCGTGCGTCGGCAGTTCGCCTCCGACGCGGTGTTCCAGGCGCTCGGGTACACCGCCGCGTCTGCGTTGACCGCCACGGCAACGGAGGTCGCTGCGATCCCGGCCGGTGCACAGATCACGGACGCCACGGCGCATCCCGCCGGCGCTGTGGTGCGCGCTTCCGACGGAAGCGTTTGGACGATCACCGGCGGCGTCCGGCAACGGAACTTGAACGCGAGCGTTACGCACTCGTGGTATCGGGATGCCGAGGTCGTGCCGGCGACCGCTGCGGACCTGGCGTTGGCGACCGGCGACCCTTGGAGTTTCCGGCAGGGGACGATGTTCAAAGCCGGAGCCGACTTCTGGTTGTACGCCGACGGCGTGAAGAGGGAGTTCCCTTACCACTCGCTCTACGCGGTGATGGGGTACGCGGACGCCGGTGGGTTGACGGTTCCTTCTACGGACGTTGCCTCGATCCCCGCGGGGGCTGCCATCATCTAGACGAGCGTGCGAAGACGCGGTGCTACGCTTTGAGCGTGCCGCACGCTCCGGGGATCTACCTCGATAATGCCGCCACGACGCCGCTTTCCGAGCCGGCGCGCGAGGCGATGGAGCCGTTCCTCGGTGATCGGTTCGGCAACGCCTCGAGCGTTCACGCGCCCGGCCGAGAGGCCCGCAAGGCCGTCGACGAAGCGCGCGAGCGGGTGGCCGCGGCGATCGGTGCGCGCCCCGACGAGGTCGTCTTCACCTCAGGCGGGACCGAGGCGGACAACCTCGCGATAAAAGGTGCCGCGTGGCACGGCCGCGAGCAAGGTCGTGATGGGGTTGTCGTTTCCGCGATCGAGCATCACGCGGTGCTCGACCCGGCTCGGTGGCTCGCCCGCCAAGGATTCCGCGTGCGCGAAGTGCAAGTCGACTCCTCGGGCGTCGTCTCGCTGGACGCCTTGAAGACCGCGATCGACGACCGAGCGGCGATCGTCAGCGTGATGTGGGCCAACAACGAGGTCGGGTCGGTGCAGCCCGTCGCCGGGTGCGCGGCTCTCGCGCGCGACGCGGGGGCCGTTTTCCACTCCGACGCCGTGCAAGGGGTGCCGTGGCTCGACGTCGACGCGTCGATCGCGGGTTTGATCAGCCTGTCGGCGCACAAGGTCGGCGGACCGAAAGGCGTTGGGGCGCTGATCGTCCGGCGAGGTGTGAAGATCCAGGCGCTGTTGCACGGCGGCGGGCAGGAGCGTGAGATCCGTTCGGGCACCTACAACGTCGCCGGCATCGTCGGATTCGGGGCCGCCGTCGAGCACTGGATTGCGAACCGCGCCGCATGGGCAGATCGGGCATCCGCGCTGCGGGACCGTTTGCAGCGGCGCATCACCGGCGCGCTCGAGAACGTACACGTGAGCACGTCCGAAGCCACGCGCCTCCCGAACAACCTGCATCTGATCTTCGGAGGCATCGACGGCGAGTCGCTCATCCTGCTGCTCGACGCCGCCGGGATCGCCGCATCGCAGGGCTCGGCCTGTTCCTCGGGTGCCGCCGAACCGTCGCACGTCCTGGCCGCGATGGGCGTGTCCCGAGATCTGGCGCGCGGAGCCCTTCGGCTCACCCTCGGCCCGCAGACGTCCACGGCCGACGTGGATCGAGCGAGCGATGCTGTGGTCGAGGCGGTGAAGAGGTTGCGAGGCCGGTGAAGGTTCTCGTCGCGATGTCCGGCGGCGTGGACTCTTCCGTCGCCGCGGCGCTCCTCGCCGGTGAGGGGCACGACGTCACCGGCGTCCACATGAAGCTCTCTTCGACGGCGTCGGTTCCCGACGCGGGCGGCCGGGTTCACGGTTGCTGCACCGTCGAGGCCGCGGACGACGCACGCCGGGTCGCGCAGGTGCTCGACATCCCGTTCTATGTGTGGGACCTGACGGAGGATTTCTCGAGCGGGGTGCTCGACGATTTCATCTCCGAATACGCTCGCGGCCGCACGCCGAACCCATGCGTTCGCTGCAACGAGACGGTGAAGTTCGGCGCTTTGCTCGACCGCGGGCGCCGCGCCGGGTTCGATGCCGTCGCGACCGGCCACTACGCGATCTCTCGTCTCGAGCGTGGCGCGTGGCGCATCTACCGGAGCGCGGATCGCGCGAAGGACCAGTCGTACGTGCTGTCGACGCTGGGGCAGAGCGAGCTGGAGTTCGCGCGCTTCCCCGTCGGCGCCCAGACCAAGGATCAGACGCGTGCGATGGCGAGATCGCTCGCGCTGCGGACCGCCGACAAGCCGGACTCGTACGACATCTGCTTCGTTCCCGACGGCAACGCGGGCGCGTTCGTCGACCGAGTGACCGGGGAAACGAACTCCGGTGAGATCGTCGATCGCGAGGGAAGGGTGCTCGGTGAGCATCGGGGCCTGCATCACTACACGGTGGGCCAGCGGCGCGGGCTCGGACTCGCCACGCACGCGACGAGCTACGTGCTCGAGATCGATGCGCCGGCGAACCGAGTGGTCGTAGGGCCCGGCGAGTTGCTGGCTCGCGGTGGACTCGAAGCGGAGCGTGTCTCGTGGGTGGCCGAACCGCCTACCGCGGGGACCGCCCTGGCGGTGCAGATCCGAGCCCACGGCGCGGATATTCCGGCGACGATCGACCGGGTCTCGGCTGGAGCGGCGACGGTGCGTTTTGCCGAGCCTCAGCGGAGCGTCGCGCCGGGCCAGCTCGTCGCGTTCTACTCGGGGGACGAGGTGCTCGGCGGTGGGACGATCGAACGTTCCCTGCGCTGACCCTCGGCTTCTGTCGCCCCTATAATCCGGTAATCCGCGATCCATCGGAGGTCACCGTGGGAGATGTACGTTTGCCCGATCTCGAGACGATCCGTCGCTTCTCGATCGCCGTCCGCAGCGAGCACGCGCCCGCCGAACAAGTGCTCGAGGCGCTCCAGATGGACGTGCAAAAGGTTGAGCAAGCACTCGGCCGCCGCACCACGCGCGGCACATCGACAACGCGCACGCGATCGACCCGCAGCACGCGCAGCCGGTAGTGCCGGAGAAGGCCGAGCTCGAGCGCGCCCGCAAGCGCGCCCGGAAGCTCCGCTCCGAGCTCGAGCGGCACAACGATCTCTACTACGTCCAGGACCGACCGGAGATCTCCGACGCCGAATACGACCGCCTGTACCGAG
>Ga0070708_100003698_pt1 | contig 11991 bp, 12 predicted proteins | sample KBSK5503metaG_FD_65469 | JGI IMG/M metagenome (GOLD analysis project Ga0070708, IMG submission 65469) | Corn, switchgrass and miscanthus rhizosphere microbial communities from Kellogg Biological Station, Michigan, USA - KBS K5-50-3 metaG | ecosystem: Host-associated > Plants > Roots >...
GCGATCGTGATGGCGTGCAGGGGCATCGCCTCGACGGCGTAGCTGACGGCCGCGTACAAGTTAGGGCGCTCGGATTCCAGCCATGCTGCCGCCTGCTGGGAGCTGGCCACCCGGGGGGCCACTGGCCGGCGGGAGTCCCGGCGGCGGGCGGCCGCCGGCAGTGGTCCAGCTGGCGATGTGCTTGCTGGCGCCGGTTATCGTCTGAGTGTTTCCGATCGCCTCCCGGCGTGCCACTGGCTCTGTCCGGCCGTCAGGTCCAGGTTGGCCAGCGGAGCGAGCGCCATCGACCCGGCGGCGGTCAGCCGGGCGGGGTGCTGGCAGGCAGGCGTTGCAGGTCGGCGGAGGTCAGCTCGCCGGTGGAGATCAGCAGCAGTGCCAGCTCTTCCAGGGCCCGTGGCCCGCGGAGCCCGGGAGCGCCCAGGCGCGCGTAGCGGTTCCTGATGTTCTCGCACCGCTTGGCCACCGTGTGCGCCTGCCAGCCGATCCGCTCCGCGGCCTCCCGGGCACTGGCCGGCGCCGGATCCCCGGCGTGCCGCCTGGCCAGGTACGCCTCGAACCGGGCCGCCAGCACCAGCCGGTCGCTGTCATTCAGCCGGGCGCGGTAGCGGGTGCTGGTCACCGCGCGCTCCCCGGTCACCGGAGGCTCCCCGCCGGGGTCGGGCAGATCGTCCAGACCGGGCAGCCGCAGCCGCAGCGTGTACCGGCCCAGGACCCCGGGCACGATCACCTTGGCCAGCCACTGCTGCAACGGCACCTGAAGCCCCGGCGGCAGGTCGGCCCGGAACCCCCGGTCCCCCAGGACGCACAGCACCGAGGACCTGCTGTCGTTACGCAGCCACCACCAGCCGTCGTGAAAGCAGAAGCTCCCGGCGTTGCGTGACACGCCCCGGTCGGCCGCCGGCAGCATGGCCGAGCACTCCTGCGCCCGGCCGAACGTGAACGACTCGCCCGGACGCACGCGCCACGTCCGCGACTCAAACATCACGATCAACAGCACAGGCCCGGCCCGTCTTCTTGACGCCACCGTAGGTTCGGCGGAACGGCCCGTCAATAAGCCGGTCGCACGCTGGCCTACCCGCGCGGGCACGACCAGATCCACTTGGTGAAGCGCCTCAGCTGACCCGGGCGACTCCTGGCGGGCGGCCGCACGGATCAGCTCACCCGGCGATGCGCAGGGGCATATTTGAGGTCATCGCTTCGGCGAAGGTGGATACGAGCAGCCGGAAATGATCATCAGCAATTAAGGCACGGTCACCGAGCAGCGGCTGTCGTCTGCCTCGTTCAGCGATCCGGAGGGCAACGGCTGGCTGCTCCAAGAGGTAAAGCAGCGGGCTTCCGGACGGTGACCGGACGCGCGTCCGATCCGGTCGGCGTTACGCTGCGAGCGGGCGGCGGATGGCGCCGGATGCTCCCGCTGGCGCGCGATGCGGTCCGCGAGCTAGTGGCGATCGTCGCGGTGGAGCTGGTGATTGTCGGCGCGATTGCCGCGGTGGCAGTTCTTGAGAGAGGAGATCCCATGCAACTGACATTTGATTCCGCGAGCGATCTGGCGCGAGCCCTTCGGCGCGCGGCGGATGCGCACGGCCAGCACGAAGAGCAGACCGGGCACCCGGACCCGGACTGGCCGTCCTGGTACGCGCACTACCTCGAGCGAGAGCAGGCCGGACGCGAGCATGTGCCCACCTTCCCCGCCCGCCTTGACGGCGCGACAGTGCCCGTGGCGGTCGTTACCAGCCGAACAGAGGCGGAACTGATCGTCGGCATGTTGCGCAATAACGACTTGACAGCAGCCGTGTCGGCGGACGATGCCGGAGGACAGTATCCGGCGCTGCAGACGGAGGGTGTTCGCGTGCTTGTTGCCCCCTCCGATGAAGCCGCGGCCCGTCGGCTCCTGGCCGCCGCCGATGACACCCCCTAGGTTCGGTCAGCCCAGCGCCTTTCAGCGGTGGATGAGCGGGCTCCTCGGTACCGGAAGGAGCTAATCGATGGCCGTAGCTGACGACCGGGGATACCCCCAGCCCATGGTCGGCAGCTACTCCGGCGACGCGTTGCTCTGGCATGGCGGTCTCAGCGACGATCGCCGTGATCTCGATCTCGCGAGTGAGCCACGTCACCCGCTGCGCCCGCCGGGAAAGCGCAAGATCCACTCGCCGCGGGTGTGCGGAGCGGGCGGAGAATCGACAGCGCGGCTTACGCGTTCTCGAAGCCCCTTCGCAGCTCCCAGTCCGTGACCTGCTGTCGAGTTGCCTTCAGCTCTTGCTCGCCCAGGCCGAGCAAATGCTTGTGGACAGGAGGCGAAAACGCTTGCCTCGCCAATTCGCTGCCGGCAAACGATGCAACCGCCTCGGTGAGATCGGCGGGGAGTCGGGGAGCCGCGTCGTCCGCGTACGCGTTTCCTGAGACTGGGGGTGGCGGATCGAGCTTCTCATCAACGCCGGCAAGCCCCGCGGCGATGATCGCCGCGAAGCTGAAGTAGGGGTTGGCATCCGCTCCGGGGATCTTGAACTCGAACCTGCATGCCCGGCCTCTGCCGATGACCCGCACCATGCAGGTGCGGTTGTCCCAACCCCAGGTCGTGTTCGCCGGGGCGAAACTGCCCGGCTGGAGGCGCCGGTAGGAGTTGGCGTACGGCGCGTGCAGCAGGCTGAGCTCGGGGCTGTAGGCCAGCAGGCCGGCCAGGAAGGATCTGCCCAGGCCCGACAGGTCCTGCACGCCGAGGGCTGGCTGGCCGCCGCCGTAGAGGCAGAGATGCACATGGCAGCTCGATCCTGCCTGGCTGGTGAACGGCTTGGCCATGAACGTGGCCGAGAGCCCCCGGGCGTGGGCCATGGCCTTGACCCCGTGCTTGTAGAGCACGTGGCGGTCGGCCATCTGAAGGGGTTCTGTGTAGTAAAGGTTGATCTCGTGCTGGCCCGGGCCTCCCTCCCCTTGCCACTGATCGATCTCGATGCCGATTGACGCCATGGCCTCTCGGACGCTGTGAACGAACTCTTGGTCGTATCCCGCGATCAGGATGTCGTTGTCCGCGTGCAGGTGATAGGAGGGGGTCAAGGCCCGGTATTCGCCGGCCCTGGCCTCTTCATACCGGGTTCTGAAGAGGTAGAACTCGAGCTCGGAGGCAAATGTCGCTTTCAGGCCGAGGTCCTTTAGCCGGGCAACCTGGCGTTTCAGGATCGACCGGGGTGCCTGCTCGACCGTTTTCCTCTCTGCATCCTCGACGTCGCAGAGCACGAAGGCCGAGGCAGGCTCCCAGTCCGGGCGGCACAGCGTCTCGGGGCAGGGCCGGAGAACGCCGTTGGGGAAGCCGCGGTGCAGCCCTGTCACGGTCAGGCCGTCCAGCGGCTGGTTTTCGATCCCGGTGATCAGGTGGAAGTTCGGCATCGGCAGCCCCTCGGCCAGGGCCGAGGGCCAGCGGCCGGCGGGGATTCTCTTGCCGATGAGACGGCCCGCGTTGTCAGGGACACATACGGCCACGGTGTCGGCTCCGGCAAGCAGGTCATCGTCCATGGCTCAGCCGGACACCTCTCCGCCGTCCACGACAATCGAGGTGCCCGTCACGTAGCTCGCCAGCGAGGACGCCAAGAACACGCACACCGAAGCGACTTCCTCCGGCCGGGCGAACCGCCGCAGCGGAATGTCGTCGAGGTATCGAGCCCGGACCTCCGCCGCCGGCGTTGCGGACAGCGCGGCCAGGCGGTGAATGGCCTCGTCGCTCATGGGCGTCTCGACGCTTCCCGGGCACACCGCGTTTACCCGAACGCCGCGGGGAGCGAGTTCCTGCGCCAGGCTCTCGACCAGCCTGTTGATGCCTGCCTTTGACGCCGAATAGGCGCTCCAGCTTGCCGCTCCCCGGAGCCCGGCCTGGGAAGACAGGAACGTGATCGAGCCGCCGCCGGTCACCGCCCTGGCCGCCGCTCGGGCGACGACGAAGCTGCCGACGAGGTTGACCTCGATGACCCGGCGAAGCTCCGCCACGGGGAGATCCTCGACCAGGCCTACCGACACGATCCCGGCCGCATGGACCACATCGGTCACCGGGCCAATGGACTGGGCGATCTCGAAGCCAGCGGCCACCGAAGCTTCGTCCGTCACATCGCAGGCGAGCAACTCATCGCCGGCTAGCAGATCGGCCGCCAGGCACCGGGCCCCGGCATCCTCGAAGGCGACCCGTATCGCGCGGCCGATAGCCCCGCCCGCCCCTGTTACCAGGGCGACCCGTCCCGCGAGCAACCGCCCATCAGCCGGCCGGCTGCTCGACAAGCTCCACCACCACGTCGTCCGGGGCGAACACGTAGACGCACCGGATCCCCCGCCAGTTTCCCCTGGGGATCTCGACCGGCTCAGAATGGGCGGAGCGGATTCCGGCCGCGTGCAACTTGTCAATCAGCCCGTCCAGGTCCTGCACGTCCAGGCACAGGTGGGTCTTTCCTGGGTCGTTCACCCTCCCGGCCAGTTGCTTCCCGGGCGGGCTGAGGTACCGGAACAGCTCGATCATGCCTCCCTCAGGAAGGGCAAGCTCCGCCCATTCGATACGAGCACCCCGCAGCCCGACTATCCGGTCCAGGTACTCGTATTCGGCCACCCCTTGTCCCATCAGCTCCAGCCCGAGCAGCCCCCGCCAGAACTGAAGGGCCCGGTCCATGTCCGCCACGGTGGCGCTGAAGTGATTGAACCCCACGATCTTGGGCATGGGCTACTCCTTCACCAAGGCGCGGGCGGCTTGCTCGATCGAGGGGACGGAGGGGACGATCTCGGCCTCGAGGACAGCGGCCGCGGGGATGGGGACGTCCACCGCGTGGCGGCCCATGATGGGCGCCTGGCGACCGAGCTCCTCCGCGATCGTGGCCATCACCTCCCCGCTCATCCCGTAGGCGTGGTAGTCGTCGTCCACGACCAGCAGGAAGGGTGCGTCCCGTGCCTCTCGAACAAGCCCGTCTCGGTCGAGCGGCACGAGGGTCCTCAAGTCGACCACGCCCGCCGAGATCCCGCCGGCCTCCAGCGAGGAGGCGGCTAGCAGTGCCGACTGGACGAGGTAGCCAGCGGCGACGATCGTAATGTCGGTGCCCTCCCGGAGGCGTCGGAGCCGCCCGAACGGGCGAGCCTCGATCTCGCCGTCCCCGGGCTGGGCGTCGTCGAACGCCAGCTCGGGCAGGCGGGTCTTGAGGAGCCATTTGTGCTCAAGGAACACCACGGGGTTGTCGTCCCGGATCGCTGCGACCAGCAGGCCCTGGAGATCTCCCGGGGATGCAGGATAGGCCACCTTCAGCCCGGGGATGTGGGCGAACGTGGCGGAGAGCACCTGCGAATGCTGAGCGGCCGACCCGATGCAGCCCACGGCGGTCCGCAGCACGACGGGCACCCGGACTCTCCCGCCGGACATGTAGGTGTTCTTCGCTAGCTGGTTGAGGATCTGATCGAAGCAGACCCCCAGGAAGTCCACGAACATGAGCTCGACGACGGGGCGCAGTCCCGCCTGCGCGGCCCCCACCGCCATCCCCATGAAGGCGGTCTCTGAGACCGGCGTGTCGAAGACCCGGCGGCCGCCGAACTGGCGGGCCAGCCCTCTGGTCGCCCCGAACACTCCTCCCAGCTTTGCCACGTCCTCACCGAAGACCACGACCGAGTGGTCACGGAGCATCTCTTGGCGAAGGGCCGCGGCCACGAGATGGGATCCGGTCCGCCGGTCCGGGGACGGCTCAGGCCTTGACATCGGCGAAGACATGTTCTCTGGCGGTCTTCTTGCCGGGCAAGGGCCGCTGGCGGGCCGCGGCGAACCATTCTGCCACCGTCTCCGCGGCCCTGTTCTCACCCTCCTGCAGCCGAGCCTCCGGAGTTCCGCTATCCAGGAGCCGTTCCCGGAGCTTGAGCACGGGGTCCCGGGTCCGGGCCGCCTCCTTCTTCTCCCCGGCCGGCCGGTACAGGTCCAGGTCGCCCTCGTAATGGCCGCGGAAGCGGTACACGGACGCAACCACCAGGCTCGGGCGGCTCTCGGTCCTGGTGATCTCGAACGCTTGCCCTAGCGCCTCATCGACCCTGTCGACGTCCGTTCCGTCGCAGGCAAACCCCGGGATCCCGAACGGTTCCCCGCGCCGGCGGAGCTCGCCGGCCGTGGATTCCTCCCGGCGCACGGAGATGCTGTAGTGGTTGTCCTCGCAGAGGAAGACCATGGGGAGCCCGCGGACCGCCGCAAGGTTCATGGTCTCAAAGACCGCGCCCTGGTTCATGGTGCCGTCTCCCACAACCGACACCGTCAGCGCCCCGTCGGCCTGCAGCGACTGCTTGAGCGCATAGCCGGAGGCGATCGGCACTCCCGCACCAACGATCCCGGTGCACATGAACCGAGCCTCCGGATCGAACAGGTGCATGTGCCCGCCCTTGCCGTGATTCAGGCCGTCGCGTTCCAGCAATTCCGCGGCAAGCTGCACGGGATCGACCCCGGCGGCAAGTGCGTGCAGATGAGCGCGGTGCGTTGACACCACAGCGTCGCCCGCCCGACGGTGGCGGCCCAGAACGGCCCCCACGGCCTCATGACCGATCCCGAGGTGCATCTCCCCGTGGATCTCCCCGGAGGCGACCGCCTGGCCTACCTCCTCCTCGAACCGGCGGAGGCGCCACATCACTTCGTAGACCTCCAGAAGGTCCTCGACGTTCACGAGGGTCCTCCGTATCCGGGCTGGAGCCGCACGGGCATCAAGCTCGCGTGCCCTCGGGTTCATAAGCCTCGATCGGACGGTCGAAGTAGTCGGTCTGGTGGCGTGCCCGGGCGACAATCATCAAGACCACCCCGATGCCGATCATCACATAGGCGACCTTCAGCACGGGACTCGCCCAGCCGCCCAGGCCCGGCACCGATTTCACCACCACCCACAGCAGGAAGGCAGCGGAGAGCCCGGGGACGAGCATCAGCTCGCTGAACCCCTTGAGGCTCTGCACGGCTAGCTTTCGGTAGTAGACGGCCATGCCGACGCCTGTCGCCGCGTAGAACAGAGCGAACATCAGCCCCACCGAGCTGATCACGTTGCCGAACGCTCCCTGCACGGACGATGATCCGAGCAGATACGCCCACAGGACGACGAGCGCCAGGCCTGCGAACAGCAAAGTCGCCACGGCGGGCGTCTTGTGGACCGGATGGGTCCTGCCAAGGGCCCGCGGAAGAGTGCCGTCGCCTCCCATGGCAAATGCGATCCGTGCCCCGGAGACCAGCGCGGTCTGGGTGGCCCCGATGATCGAGAACATGACCGCGGCGATCATGATCTTGTCCCACGGTGACCCGGCGAGCTGCTTCACGATGTAGAACAGGGCGTTATCCCCATGGGCCAGCAGGGCTCCCCGCTTCACCGCCCCCTGGTAGGCGAACGTGAAGAACGCGTACATGAAAGTTAGGGTTCCGACAGAGACCAGCACGGCGCGGCCGGGATTGACCCTGGAGTTGTCGGTCTCCTCGTTCACGTAGATGGACGTGTCCCACCCGCTGAACATGTACACGGCGATCAGGATGCCGCCCACCAGGCCGCTGGTCCCGCCGAAGCCCGACCAGGAAAACCAACTCCAGTGGAAGGACGCCGACTTCGCGTTACCGCCGAACACCGCGACCAGGCCGACGATGGCGAACACGAAGATCGTGATGTACTCGATGGTCGCCAGGACCCACTGGAACCGTGCGGTGACCTTGATGCCGATGTAGGCGATGACGGTCACGATCACCAGCCAGATCGCCCCGGAGAGGGCTGCGGCGAAATTGGAATTCTGGAAGCCAGGGGCGAACACGGCCAGGACGTAGGGTCCGATCGGCAGGACGTCCGAGATCGTGCCAAGGAAGTAGCCGAGCAGCATGATCCACCCGACGATGAATCCGAGGTAGGGGGTGATGGCCCGGCCGATCCACGTGTAGGACGCCCCGCAGTCGACGTGCCACCGGTTGAGCCTGCGGTAGGCGAGGGCGATTCCGAACATGGGCAAGGCGCAGACCAGAACGGCGATCGGCCCGCCGTAGTTCGAGGCGCTGACGATGGCCGCCAGAGTCAGTGCGATGGAGGCGGTGGGCCCGGAGGAAGCCATCCCCACGATGATGGCGTCCTTCAAGCCGATGGCGTTGGCTCGCAGTCGCCCGCGGTGCTCCGGTGCTTCAGGAGGTCGGGAAGCGCCAAGCGCTCCGGTCGGCGTGTCTTCCATCTCGTGGCCTCCGCGTCCTCTCCAGAGCCAAAAGGCCTATTCTGTAGTCCTTCATCTTAGGCCTCTTGTCAAGGCGGCGGACAGGAGGTCAGAGCGCTCTGAGCAAGGCCCTGATGCTGCGGGCGGTGTGGCCCACGTGGGTAAGTACCGCCTTCCGAGCGGCCCGCGAGTCCCCGGCCTCCAGGGCGACGTAGATCCGGGTGTGCTCCCGAAGACTCCGCTGCTGCCACAGGGCAGACTCCGGCAGGAGGAGGATGGCGTCCTGGAGACTCAGCCGGACGCGCTCGACCGCTTCGGCGAAAAAGCGGTTGTGGGCAGCTCGGGCCACCCCCATGTGGAACTGGATGTCGAGGCTGGTGAACAGGGCGTCGTCCGTGGTCTCCGCCGCCCGATCCAACACCTGCCGGAGGCTGGCCAGATCCTCTGGCGTCCGTGCGGTGGCCGCCTCGCTCGCGGCTGCAGGCTCCAGCTCAAGCCGGTAGGACACGGCTTCTTCGATCAGGTCCCGGTTCCTTCGAACCTGCAGGATGTGGCGCTGCCTCGACGCGGCATCATTCGATGGGCCGATGACGAAGGCGCCGCCCCCCCTGCCCCGCCGGGTCTGCACCAGTCCCTCGGACTGAAGCACCCGGACGGCCTCCTGAACGGTGGCCCTGGCCACACCGAACATCGTGGCGAGCTCCCGCTCCGGCGGCAGGGCGTCCCCGGCCAGGATGAGGCCGAGCGTGATCTCACGGCGAAGCTGCTCGGCGATGTAGACGTGCGTCCTGGTCTGCTCGACGCGGGGAAACCGCACCGACGACCGGCCGCGAGCATTGGCCTTTACTGAGCTCGGCATCGACTAGAATCCTGCCACACCGTCGGGGGCCGTAGGCGCCCGCCTAGCCCGACGGATCCACCAGCGCAAACACACGAGCCGGAGCGCCATCGCAGTCGGCGATGCGATAGCAAGCATGCTCCTGGCGTTGCCCGACCCGCCCACCGCCGCCCTGTTCGCGGTCAACGACTCGGTGGCTATCGGCGTCCTTGCCGCCAGCCGGGACCTGGGCCTGAGGGTGCCGGAGGATCTCGCAGTCGTCGGATTCAATGACAACGAGCTGTCGCAGATGCTCGCCGTCCCGCTGTCGAGCGTCGCCATTCCACTCGAGACGATGGGCAGATTGGCCGTAGACCTGCTTATCGAGCAGATTCAAGGCCGTCCAGCACGAAGCAAAGTGCTGCAGCCACGGCTGGTCGCGCGGGCCTCAAGCGGCCGGTCGCCAGGGTTGCGCTGAACGGGCCTGCACTCGCCTAGCTGACCCTGGCGGGGATGCTTCCATCCTTGGCCGCGGCGTGCCCAGGGACGATGAAGTGTTCCGCCATCCGCCAGTGGCCCCCGTACGCCTGCTTCGGGATGGATGCGACTATCCGTGCCCCGTGCGGCTCGACCAGTCCGCGGACCCGGCTTGCGGGAAGCGTGTGCATCCGCATCGGTGCCGGGTAGCCGTAGACCCTCCGCTGGACCAGGCCGATCAGGCGGCGCGGGGCGTAGGCATACACGATGCCGCGCGGAGTCCGCAGGTGAGTTTCCGGAACGAGGATCACTATGGCGCCGCCTGGTCGCACAACGCGGACGAATTCCGCCAGGTAGCCGCCAGCCAGGGCTGCTGGCATGTGCTGCAGTACCAGGCCTGAGTACACCAGGTCAAAGCTGCCGCTGGGGAAGGCCTGCAGGTCGAGGCTGTCGTTCTGCGCGAAACGGCATCGCGGATTGTCTGCGTGCAGCTTGCGCGCATGGCCCAGCATGGAGGGTGATATGTCGACACCGGTCACGGCGCCGAAGTGCACGGCCAGCGCGGCGGTCAGCCGCCCCACGCCGCAGCCGAAGTCGAGTGCGTCATCGCGGCGTGCGCAAATTCCGAGGCGGTCGAGGTCGGCCATCGCGTCGGCGATCTCGGCCCGCCCGCTCTCCAGGAATTCCTCGATATCCCAGCGGCCGCCTTGCTTGGCGCGGTCTACGCAGACCGCCCAGAGCGGATCAGCCTGGCCCAGCCTGGTCCAGTCGCGGCGCAGTCCGGCAAGGCTACGGCGGGCATTCATGACTCGGGCTGACGAACTTTCCCGCCGCTATCCTGCGGCTGCCGCAAGATCGTGAGCAACTCCGGATTCACGGCGTGCCGTAGTTGTACAACTGATGACTCGGCGGGTTCACCGAGGCGCCGGACACCAATGAGGCCACCCCGAACGCGGCCCCTACGGCGATCACGGCCCCCGCGATCATCGAAATCACGATGATTCCGAGACGTGTCACAACCATCCTCCTTGACCCAGATTCCTGGTCTGGACGACGTAGCTAACGGCGCCAGCAAGCGAGGGCACGTTCCCAGATTAGGACGTGATCTGACCATCGGGCCAGACCGATACTGAATAGTAACTTTCCGCTGACTTACGGACAAGGCATGGTTCGTGCCGGCGGCTGGCGACACCCGCGTCGGCGGCTCGCGCCACCCCGGCAGCTGGTAGAGGATCAGATCACCGGAAGCCAGCACCAACGATGCGCCAGGCACCCGCGCCTCGGCGGCGAGGCCCGGGCCGCGACGGCCCAGGAGCGCGCCAGCATCGAGGATCACGTACCGCACTCCTGCGGCGCGCAGAGCGGCGGTCAGCGGGCCGGCCGCCGATATGATCGGATTCAGGCGGCGCGCGGCGGCGTCCTCTGCGGCCACTGTCTGGTGGCCGACCTGCAGCGCGTCGTTCCAGATCACCGTCCGGTGCAGCAACCGTGGCCACGGATCAAGCACCGCTCGCCGCCCGTTCCACGGAAAGCGGCGGTATGCGGCCCATGGCAGCAGCACGACCGCGCCGGGACGCGGGCTGCCATCGATTATCTGCCGTGCCCGCAGCCAGTCGGCGGGGTACTGCACTGACTGGAGCCTGCCCGCGGCGCCCCAGGCCAATCCCGGCAGCAGCACGACGGGCGCGAGCGCGGCCATAACGCCGAGCGCTGATGCGGCGCGGACGGCCGCGGCCCGGGATATCTCGCCGCCCCGTCCCGAGGCCGGCTCGGTATCGATCCGGGCTTTCAGTTCCCCCGTGACCCATGCCACCACAGCCCCAAGGCCAATGGCCTCCGCGAGGGCAAGCGGGGCCAGGTACTGCTGGCCATCCCTGAGCACCGCAAAACCCGGCCAGATCGCGATCAGGTCGCGAAGCGCCGCGCGAGACGGCCCGGTCACCCCGATCGCGGCGACCGCGAGGCCCGCGATAGCAGCAATCCCGATGCCAGGGCATAGCCGCCGCGGCCGGGCCACCAGCACATATCCGGCGACGCCAACAAGCACCACGAGGAACCACGCCGCTGACCCGATACCGCCGTATCCCGCCGGAACTGTGTCGGCGTTCCAGACGCCGCCGAGCATAAGCAGGCTGCCCGCGCGGCCGAATGGCGTGTCCGCACGTGCCGCGAATGCGTTCGCGCCGCTCGGGTCGGTGTGGACTCCGGCGAGCAGCGCGGGAACCAGCCAGGGCAGGCTGAGCATCACCAGTGCCGCCGACGCGGTAGCCAGCCGGCGGGCGCGTGCCTGGCGTCCGCCAGCCGACGCCGCTGGCACGGCGGCCAGGGCCGACACTCCCATCGCGGCGAACCCGCCGACGGCTGCCGGGATGAGCGCAGCGCACATGCGCCCCAGCCGGATCTGGCTGCCGCCGGTGCAGGCCACCCGGAGCACCCACGGCAGCCCGGCGTAGCCGAGAAGCAGCGCCCACTGGCCAATGAGCAGCCGCTCCGCCACGAACGGGTTCCAGGCGTAGAACACGCCTGCTGCCATGGCGGCCGCGGCG
>Ga0070708_100003699_pt1 | contig 11990 bp, 11 predicted proteins | sample KBSK5503metaG_FD_65469 | JGI IMG/M metagenome (GOLD analysis project Ga0070708, IMG submission 65469) | Corn, switchgrass and miscanthus rhizosphere microbial communities from Kellogg Biological Station, Michigan, USA - KBS K5-50-3 metaG | ecosystem: Host-associated > Plants > Roots >...
AATTTCACCAGTTCCGATACGAAGGTGGCGACCGCTCCATACGCTGCTGACCAGCCAAAAGCCCGAATCTCCAAAGAAAGCCACGGAAGCGAGCGGTGCAAGAGAGATCGGCACACCGGCCGCAGTAAACAACTGACAAGGAACACCGTAGCGCAAAAGATGGTCTGGTGTCGGAACTCGCCTGGGTTACGGTAGGGAAGCACTGAAAGCAGCACGAGTAAATAAAAACCCAGACATCCCGTCACCTGTAGCTGCCAGAATGAGGGAAATCCGAGTTCATCCCGCTTCAACACGATTCGTATTCTAGCCCACAACCTCGGCGGTTGTGCCTCAGTTCGGCGCACAGAATCCTCGGTTCGGCGCATACATCACGCAATTTACAGAGTCCCAGATAGCAGTACCTTGTCTCGGGTTAGTATCTTCAAATTCGACTTTCGCTGGAGATCAAACAGCGTGACTACGCTTCCAGGTCTTAGAAGGTGATTCAATGGCAGAGAGCGTGCGCTTGACTGTTCCGACTTCCCTCTCAGTTGCGGAATTGCCTTCGATCCGAGTCAAGTCCGTGCCCTGGTATGTCTGGTCGTCCGTTCTAGCGGTGACGTCTACCACCGTTGGCCTTTATTGGGACATTTCCTGGCATATTGGGATCGGGCGAGACACGTTTTGGACACCCGCTCACTTGGCCATTCAGTTTGGGGCCCTGATCACCGGCCTTTCCTGCGCGTATCTGATACTGCACACAACATTCGTGGGTAACGGCGCCAGCAAAGAAAATTCGGTAAGGATTTGGGGCTTGCGCGGCCCGCTCGGCGCATTCATTGCGGCGTGGGGCGGTTTCTGCATGCTCACTTCTGCGCCCTTCGATAATTGGTGGCACAACTCCTTCGGCCTGGACATCATGATCCTTAGCCCGCCGCACGTAGTGCTGATTCTGGGGATTTTCGTTATGGGTTTCGGCGGACTCGTTCTGACGACCAGCCAGATGAACCTGTCGACTGGCGACGGCCGAGGCAAACTCAACCGGATGCTTTTGTACAGCGGATCCCTGCTGCTCTCGTTGCTGTTTATGCTGGGCCTGGAGTACATCGGCGACCAAACTCTCATGCACAGCGCGGTTTACTATCGTGTGCTCGGCATGATCGCACCGGTCGTGCTGGTCGGAATTGGTCGTGCTTCAGGACGTCGCTGGGCTGCTACTACTCTGGCGGCGACCTACACGGGGTTGTGGCTGGCGGGTAATTGGATCCTTCCTTGGTTTCCAGCCCAGGCAAAGCTGGGACCCGTGTTCACGCCGATCACGCACATGGTCCCGCTCGGGTTTCCTGTACTTGTGCTCCCGGGAGCCATCGTGATCGATCTCGTTCTCGACCGGCTCGCCGGTCGCGGTGACACGTGGAAGGCCGTAGTCGGTGGCGCCGGCTTCCTGGCCGTGAGTTTGGTGGTGAACTGTCCATTCGCCTATTTCATGATGTCTCCCTATGCGCGCAACTGGATTTTTGCCATGAATGAATTTGGCTACAACGCGCCGCCTTCTCAATATTACTTAGCGTGGACTCTGCGAGCTTACGAAACGACACGCGCTGAATTTTGGATCGGGATGCTCATCGCGCTGATGGCGACGGTTCTTTCCGCTCGCATCGGCATGCTTTGGGGAGATTGGATGTTACGGATTCGCCGTTAGCGTTCACACGTCACGTGCCTCTTTTTCTGTCTCCGATGAGGACTGTATGCGAACTTTTTGCCGAAGAACCTGGGGAACAACGCTTCTGATCGTAACCTCCACCGTTGCGTTCGCACACGTTGGGAGCCCGGACGTGTACTTTGAGGGCGACGCAGGCCCGTACCATTTGTTGCTGACGGTGAATCCGCCGGCAATGATTCCCGGCGTGGCTCTGGTGGAAGCCCGCGTCACTTCCGGAACAGTCGATGGTCTCAGCATTGCCCCAGTGTATGTGAACGGTAAGGATCAGGGTTTGCCTCCGTCGCCGGATGCGATGCAGCCGTCTGCAGGCAATCCGCAATGGTTTACTGGCAAGGTTTGGCTGATGGAGTCGGGCGCCTGGGAAATCCGCGTAGAAGTTGCGGGGCCAAAGGGAGTCGGAAAGCTGGCTATACCGGTTCCCGCGTATGCGAGACGAACGTTGCCTATGCAACGGAGCCTTGGCGCCTTGTTGTTCGCGCTCATGCTCCTTCTTTCCGTTGGCATTGTCTCCATTGCAGGTGCTGCCACTCGTGAGGGCGTACTAGCGTCCGCAGCATCTCCCTCACCTGGCAATCGACGCCTTGGACGAATCGCCATGGCCATAGCAGCTGCGTTGGTGGTAGCTATTTTGGCGCTGGGGAATTGGTGGTGGAACCTGCAGGCCGCTGACCTGAAGCACACCATGATCTACAGCGCTCCGCCGCTCAAGGTCTCTTTCGATGGAACGAGCCGCCTTACGCTGCGGATGGATGAGGATTTTTGGCACCAGACCCGCAAAGATCAATGGTCGATGAGCCTGATTCCAGATCATGGGCACTTGATGCACTTATTTCTGCTGCACGTTCCGACGATGGATCGCTTTTATCATTTGCATCCTGAGCAAGTGGGCCATGAATCGTTCACCGTGAAGCTGCCCGCATTACCGTCAGGCGAATACAAGATTTTTGCAGACATCGTTCGTGGTACGGGATTTCCGGAAACCATGGTTAGCGAAATCAGCCTGCCCGATGTAACAGGGGAACCACTATCGGGCGACGATTCGGGGGTGAGTGCTTCAACATTTGAATCCTCTGCACAGATGACGAACGTCTCGGTACTGCCGGACGGTGGTCGTATGGTTTGGGAACAAGACGGAGCGGCGTTGAAAGCAGGTCAGGTTTCCTGGTTTCGCTTCCGCATTGAAGATGCCCGGCGTAAGCCTGCTGAGGATCACGAGCCCTATATGGGTATGGCAGGTCATGCAGAGTTCGTGAGATCGGATTTGTCCGTGTTTGCGCACATTCATCCTGCTGGCTCCGTACCCATGGCGTCCCTGATGATGGCGCAGAAGGATTCAGGATTGCCCATGGACCACAGCTCCATGCATGCGCTTCCCGCCGAAGTTTCATTTCCCTACGGCTTCCCTCAACCCGGCGACTATCGGTTATTTGTGCAGATCAAGCGGCACGGCCAGGTTGAAACAGGCGTGTTCGACGCGCATGTAGGAAGCTGATCGCGATTCGATTGGGATCTGCGGATCAGAGCCACTTCCATCGCTGGTTCAAGCGGCTCAGACTGGCATGATTCCTGTTGATTATGCACAAGGTCACTAGCGTTCAAGACAGAACGACTGAGGGACGAGATCATGAGCGTGCCGCTCACTGGCCGAACTGTCGTGAGAGTCTGTGACTCTCCGTTTGAGCTTTGGATTGGTATTGGAATTGGAGAGGTCACGGAGCCGTACCGGAAGCCCGTGAATTTATTTGCCGGGGTGAAGCGTTTGAGCGGGCTCGGAGGCGATAAATCACCTTAAGGCCAAAGGGAGTAAGACGGGCATTCTAACGTCACTCGTCACCGAAAACGAAACCTTTAATTTGATCGCGAATACCGTTTACCACCTGCATGATACTTTGCTGCAAAGCATCTCTGCCAAGCAGTGGCAAACGATCAGGGTTCAGCTGGAGACGAACAGGCAGGACCTCACGGCGAGGAAGTTGCGGTTGAACGAATCAACCGTTTCGAGGAATTTACGGCGCGGTTTCTGGTGGCAAATCCAGGAAACTCGGCAAGCGATGGAGCGGGTGATTGAGGCCTATTTCCCTTGATGCACAGCGCAGTGCAAGGATCAGGGATTGCACAGCAATATGCAACCATTCATGAAATTGTTCCTTACGGTCTTGTTGGCACATCTTTCTTAAGCGATTTCCCACTTCAATCGTCGAGCATGTGCGAGGTAAGAGGCAAGGAATTCGTGCCTACGTTGGGCACGGGGCTATTCCTACGGGAAATCGATCGCGAGATTTCCGGCGAACAATTTGCAGAATATTTCCTTATCGCTACGCTCCTTAGTGTAGGGCTGGCTGTCGCCTGGGGGGCTGGTATTTGCCAAGTTGTAGTATGGAACAGTAACTTTGAAGTGATCACCGATCTAGCCTTTACCTTAAAGTTTCTCATTTTTCTGGAGGCTTTCTTGGCTGGTTTTGCCAAAATCTCCCCTTCACTCAAGAAACGTGCCGCGCAAATCAAACTGCTCCTCATGGACGTAGATGGCACCATGACGGACGGCAGCGTCACCCTACTCTCGCAAACCGACGGCACGGCCCTCGAGATCAAGACCTTTGACGCGCACGACGGCCAGGGGCTCACTTTGGCGCAGACGGCCGGCCTTCGCACGGGGTGTATTACGGGCCGCGAAAGCGCGGCACTGCTGCGACGGGCCCATGAAATGAACATGGAGTTCATTTATATGAAACAGCCGGTTAAGATGCCGGCCTACGAAGAAATCCTCAGAAACGCAGGGGTGTCCGATTCTGCAGTTGCCTTTATCGGCGACGATCTTCCGGACATTCCCTTAATGCGTCGCGCTGGACTGGCCATTGCTGTGGGCGATGCCGTCCCCGAGGTAAAAAAGTCCGCGCATTATATTACGAAAGCCCTCGCTGGCCACGGAGCGATCCGCGAAGCCGTTGAACTTGTTCTCAAATCCAAAGGCATCTGGAAAGCGATGATCGACAAAGCTCGCGCGTGACGCAGTTCCCGGTCGCTTCGTTTTCAGCTGTTCCCTAGCGGGAACGCGATGCTCTCTCCTAGTGGTTGAAGAGAGAACGCTCCTTCCGGATGGAGACCCCGATCGCCTCCGGAATAACTCACACACTCTCTCCTGATCGTTCTCCAATGGGCCGCGAATCAAGGGCTCAAGTAGAAGCTCCACGCTCCAGTCTGAAATCTGCGCCATTTCTAATCTGGCATTCAGAGTAGAATCGAGCTCTGAGACCAGCATCAAACGAGACGACAAATTGCCTCTGCCGCGAATACTTTTCCTTCCGAAACCTGACCAGCAGCCAGAGTATTTGCAATGAAGAAAGCCTCTTGCTGCGTACTCCTACTTGTCTCAGTGTCGCTGTCGCAGCTCTCTTGTGGAGCCGGCAGCAGCAGCAATGGTGGAGGAGTGGGATGTAACGCACAGCAAGGGACGACCTGCCAGTCCCTGACCATTAACGGCGTGACCCGTACATACCTGCTGCATGTTCTGTCCAATTTTCAGAAGGGCTCCAGCCCTCTGGTCATCGTTCTGCACGGGTCAGGGGGCAACGGATTGGGAATGGAAATTGGGACTGGCTTCAGTAAGTTAGCGGATCAGTCTGGTTTTGTAGTTGCGTATCCGGACGGCTTGCTTGAGTCGAGTGATGGCCAAACGGATTGGGCCTATTTCTTCAACGACTTCACCGATGATGTAGGCTTCTTTCGACAGCTCATCAATGCACTGCAGGCGAGCTTACGGCCCGATCCCAAGAGAATTTACGTCACTGGCCTTTCGTCTGGGGCCTTGATGTCCCACCGCCTCGGCGTGCAGCTCTCCGATCTCGTCGCGGCGATTGGCGTGGTCGAAGGGACACTCTTTTTGAAGGGGAATCCACCACTCGTCCCTCCTGCTGTCGCGCCGGTCTCTGTTCTGATCCTTGACGGCGACCAGGACAACACCGTCCTGTATTGCGGCACCCCTTTTGATGCGTCCCAAGAGCAGTCTTTCAATTATTGGACTGGAACCTCTGCGGACAAGTGTTCGAGCCTTGACACCACAGCTCCCTTATGCGATAGCCGGGGAAACATCAGCGCCCTGGTTGAGAAGGATGCCACGAATTGCAGTGGGAATGCCGAAGTAAAGTTTTACAAACTGATCGGAGGAATACACACCTGGTATACCGTTCCCATGGACGTTTCCGGTCAAGTCCCTTTCAACCCTGACTTCAATTCCACCACTGGGGTGAAGACCCGTGACATCTTGTGGAACTTCTTCGCCTCCCACTTCAAACCGTGAGTTTCTGCTTTTGTGGAAACCCAGTACCTCGTTCATCGACATCGCCGCTATTTCCATCGCATCGATGTCTTGGGACGGCTCAATAGCGGATCGCCCGAGTAGTCGCTATTCGGCAGTTAGTGCTCATTCTCAATTGTTGCCAAATCGCCAATGCGCTCACCGAACCTCTGAAGCAGGGTTCACGGCTCCATGCGAGTTTCTCGCTACAGATTCTGTCCCCGAATTATGCTTTCGGTCGAATGCTTATAGACCTCAGGAAATGCTTCTTGCACTGTTTCTCACTGGCCTCGGTCGAGTGGGCCCTCCATGCTCAGAACGATTCTCCTCCCGGATGTAAGAGCTGGCACCCAGCCCACAATCAGGCCACGAGGTCGTCCTGCCGGCTAGGGCGGTGAACTTGATCTGTGAGTTGCACCGAGGCTGGCGTATGCCAACCCGGTCGTCCTGGGCGAAGCGATCAAGCAGCTGCACCCCCGACTGCAGCATGCGGTCCCAGCTTATTCCGCTCGGACCTTGAGGCGCAGGCTAGGCTACACCCGGCCTAGCTTCAGGAGCTTGCCGCCGACAGGGGGCGCCTTGCGCGGGGCGTGACGAACGCGCAAGGCATCTCTGCTGGAAGGACAGAGAGATTGCTATAACGCCGAGTTGGGGGCGGGAAGGATGTTGCTTGACCTAATCGCGGGCGGCTCCGGGTATACACGAGTTAAGGTTCGGCGCAATCCGGTAAATCCAAACGCGAGCCGCATGCACCTCCGTCACTTTGGGAATGCATCTCAGTTGAATAGATTGAGAACATGGGTCTTAACTGTTTGCTACTGACCAGCGACGTGACGCTGCTGGAGGTTATCCGGGCTGGTTTCAGCGCAACGGGTGTCGAACTCGAAATGCGCGCAGATGCTGCAAGCGCTATCGAACTCTCGGCTCGGCGGCACCTCGATAGCTTCGTCATTGACTGCGACGGTGTGGAACGCGCCACGGATCTGCTCGCCCAGATACGCACCAGTCGGGCGAACAAGCTGTCGGTCGTCGTCGCGGTGGTAAATGCTACGACCTCGGTGAGCATGGCGATTGAAACGGGAGCTGATTTCGTGCTCAATAAGCCGGTTCAGGAGAAGCAGCTGCGAAGTATTCTCGACATAGCGCTTCCCAGGATGGAACGCGAGCACCGCAGATATTTCCGCCACAAGGTTGACCTGCCCGTTGAGCTGTTGTGCCAGACGGGTGAGGCCCTCGCTGGAAAGATCATGAACGTGAGCGAGGGTGGACTTGCCCTTACTCGCTTTGGTCCTTCCCAGGTCGAAGGAGTGGTGACAGTGCGGTTCGAGCTTCCTAGCTCTAACCCTCAAGTCTTCCGGGCAAAAGCGGATGCGGTCTGGAATGACGCTTTCGCGATGGGGTTACGCTTCCTCCGCATCGAGCCCGAATGTCGTCCCGGTTTCGCGGCTTGGTTGGATTCTCTAGACGCCCAAATGCAATTCCGGGAATCAACCCCATCGAGCAGGGCAACACTTGGCGAGCGCGGACAAGGGTAAGGCGAGTGGCTTCAGAGGAATTCATGCCCTGCGCAGCTGGCCGCCTAAGAATTTCTGCGGTCTTCGTGACCCTCTTTGGTTGCGAGCCTTGCAACGGTGCTCGCCAGAAACTCGTCGAAGGACTTCAGCTTCTCCAGCCGTCAGTACTGCCCCGCCCGCACTTCGCACAGGTACCGACCCAGTTCCAAAGCCGGTATCCCGCTCGGCCTCAGACCTTCGCTCCCAGGCCAGGATCTCGTCGATCTTGGTCACAACGAACAGGGCCCGCTTGCGATTGAGCTTGGGCAACATGGGCGGCATCTTAGTACGTACGCTCGTCAAACCAACCAAGGTCGTCTGCCCTGGGCGCGGCACAAGCGCCGCTTCGGTCAGGTCCGGCTGCCCCAGACAGTCCGATGTAAGGACAGCCGGTGCAGGGATTCTGGCGGAAGCGGATGCCACTGTGGGGCAGAGACTCGGCGGCTTCGATCCGTCGGATCGGAACAGTTCCGCGTAAAGAACTTCTTTGGTGCCAGCAATTGCCGAGCAGCTGCAAAGAGCTATGAGTCGTTCGCCTGTGACCGACAATCAATCGCCATAGGGGGAGCGGTCCCCACTCGCCCCTGCGGGTCCGCATCCGACGGTTTAGTTCGGTTGAGCCAAAGCACATCAAACAACCGTGGCACCCCGAGTGAGTCGAAGCGAGCATGTTCGGCACACGCGCAAAAACCGGGCAGCGGAGCCGCCCGGTTCGCCGTCCTCATCCAGTGAAACCCATCTAGTGGGAGAGCCGCTTAGAGATTAGAGTGGCATGGAGTACGCCAGCCTTGTCCCAAGCGCCCTTGCAGATTACGAAGTCCCCATCCTTAACCTGGCTGGAGTCGATGTCGTTCACCTTCTTATCGCCGTGGAACTGACTGACCCATTTCGTCGAGCTGTCGTACTCGACCGTCATTTCAGCGTTTCCTGATCCCGCCTTACGTACGGTCAGCGTAGACTTGTCCGGACTGCTTCTTATGACAGTACCCTCCCAGCGGGTCTCCTTTGCGACCTTCTCCTTGGCCGGAGCTTCTTGCGCGAACACCGCCGTTGACAGCGGGAAGGCAAGTACAGACACGAACAGTAGAGTGAGTAGCTTCTTCCCCATGAGACTTCCTCCTTGTTCACCGGAAAGATCTGGTGTCCGGCAAGAACAATAGACCTCCAGACTGAAAAGAACAATCCCCTATTGAAAAGAACAATCCGCTAGCAAACGGCGTCTCTTATATGTTGAGGGATAGCCAATACATCCATAACGCCTAAGGCGGCTCCTCGAGGTCCGGCGTAGAGAGGACCGGCGGTGCCAGTTTCGTCTGGCTCCTAAGCGGCGCCGTCATGGGTCTGGGCCCGGACGGCGTCCTATTTCAGCAGCCCTATTTCAGCTTGTCCAACGCGGCACGAAGGAGTAGACTTCCGCCGGTTCAGCGGGGGTATCTTCCATGAACGTACTTCGTCTTCGGTGGCGCGAGCTGATTCTAGCCGTGGTGGCGTGTCTGGCTTGCCGGCTATTTGTGGTTGCCTCAGACGAGCCAACCCTAAGCAAGGACCAGATCAAGCAATTCCTTCTCACCGCCAAGGTGGTGAAGAGTGTGCAGTCCAAGAAGGGTATCACCAGCCCGTGGCGGCTCACGCTCACGGACGGCACCATAACCCACGACGCTTCTTTCCAAAAGGTTGATGAACACAAGATCAACATGCAGTTTGCTACCGGTACTGAAATGAACTTCGTGGATTCCTACAAGTACAACCTCGCTGCTTATGTGCTGGCGGAGTTGCTTGACATCGATGACATGCTGCCGGTATATGTCGAGCGCAAATGGCTGAGCGATGAAGGCTCGCTCAGTTGGTGGTTGCCGGTGAAGATGGATGAAGTGGAACGCCACAAACAAAAATTAACTCCGCCGGATCAGGATGCCTGGAACAACCAGATGTACAAGGTCCGGGTCTTCGATCAATTGGTCTACGACACCGATGCCAACCTGACCAACGTGCTCATCGGTGAGAATTGGAAGATTTGGAGGATTGATTTCACCCGCGCATTTCGCCTTCTAGGAAACCTGAGAAACCCCGACGACTTGGTACGCTGTGACCGACACTTATTCGAGAAACTGAAGGCGCTGGACGGGAAGGAACTGCAGGAAAAAACCAAGCGCTATCTCACCAAGAGTGAAGTGAAAGCGGTGATGCAGCGACGGGACAAGATTGTAGAGCAGTTTCAGAAGCTGATCGCTGAAAAAGGCGAGAGCGAAGTGCTGTACTGAAACAAGCGTCCTCTGCTGCACGCTGCACCGCCCATTGCAGTACCTTTTGAAGCCGAAATGGTAGCTGCAGCAAGGTGTGCAAGCAGGTTCGCCGGGTCGTTTCCGGCTTTCCCTCGAAGGCTCCCGGTACCAAGGCCGCCTACCTGGCGGCCTTTTGCCACGTTTGTGGGTTCCGGGTGCTGAATTTTCAGCTTGTTGACTTATTTATCTTTGGCAGCCTAAGATGCACCGCGATAGAGGAAGTCCTACGAAACTCACCGTTTTCGTTCAGATCCGGCAGGGCTTGGTTGCAGGAGGCAGGAAAATGGTCCGCCCTCCGGTCTGGATTTGTTCCCGACGCGCTTGCATTTCTCTCCTCGCGGTACTCGTGTCGGTCGGGCTAGCGTGGACGGAACCAAAGAAAACTCCAGCGGATCCTTCCGAATCCTTAGTCGCCATCGGAGATGTTCACGGTGATTTTGACGACTTCGTCGCCATTCTTCAGCGCATAGGGCTCATTGACAAGCAAAACCACTGGAAAGGCGGTAAGACAACGTTCGTCCAGGTCGGGGACCTCCTGGATCGCGGCCCCAAGCCGCGCGAGGTCATGGACCTGATGATGGCACTCGAGAAGGAAGCGGGACAAGCTGGCGGCCGGGTAGTAAGCCTGCTAGGCAATCACGAGATGATGAATATGATGGGCGACCTGCGCTACGTCACGCCCGTGAACTACACCAGTTTTGCCGATAGCAATTCCGAGAAGCGACAGAAATCTGCCTATGACGAGTACGTGCAATGGCGCAATAAGCACGCAGCGTTAATAGCCGAGCTTTCCCAGCCCATGGAGTTGACTGAAGCAGAGTGGATGGCAAGGCATCCGCTGGGTTTCGTTGAGCAGCGCGAGGCCTTCAGCCCGAAGGGAGAATACGGCAAGTGGCTGCGCGGACACAACGCCTTGGCCCAAATTGGAGAAGAGATTTTCTTGCACGGGGGCATCCATCCTGACTTGGCCAAGATGAAAGTTGATGCGCTGAATAGCCGGATTCGCGACGAAATCAAAGCGTTTGATGAGCTGAAACAGTATCTGCAGGATGAGGGAGTGATCCTGCCGTTCTTTAACCTGCAGGAAATTACCAATGCGGCTCAGGCCGACGTCATCGCCGAGCGCAAGTCGCTGGTTCCGGCGAGCGAGGAACGCCAAGCTAAAATCCTGGAGTTCTTAAAGTACGGAGAATGGCTGAGTGTGAAGCCTGTTGGACCCTTATGGTTTCGCGGTTACGACCAGTGGAGCGATGAAGAGGGCACGGCGGAGATAGGCAAGGTCCTGGAAGCTTACAAGGTGGCACATATTGTCGTAGGGCATACGGTTCAGAGGGGCGCGCGTATTCGGCCTCGTTTTGGAGACAAGGTGTTCTTGATCGACACCGGCATGCTCAGCAGCTACTACCCGGGGGGCAGGGCGTCAGCCCTGGAAATCTGCGGCGATCGAAGATTCACCGCGAAGTTTATGGACGAGCAGATAGTGCTTCTCGCCTCGGCCGTTTCTTCGCCCGCAAAAGCGGGTTCTGGGGCTGAAGGGGTTGAAGATGCCACCAAGGTTTCGGAAAAACCTGGTGCCTTACCGCCCGGCGATGGTATCTGTCCGGCAACAGCGACCGCATCGCCATAGGCAGTTACACAACAGAAGAGAATCTTCTGCGGATGAAAAAGTGGATCGAACGCGCGCTGAACATTCACTCCGGCGATCTGGGGAGAGGCACCCTGCTGTGTGCCTGTCTGTTCCTGGTGATCAGCAGCTACGTAATCGGCAAAGTGGCGGGAGCAGCGTTGTTCCTGTCGCGCTTCCAGGCGAAACAGCTTGCCTACGCCGATATTTCCAGTTCTGTAATCGTGGCCCTGGTGGTGGCGGGCTACGTGCTGGTGGCGCGGCGAGTCGCTTTGCAGGACCTGCTGATCGGCAGCACGATATTTTTCGCCAGCAATTGCGCGATATTCTGGGCTCTGGCTCACTATTACCCCCACTGGGCTTGGCTGTTTCCGGTGTTTTACATCTGGGTGAAAGTCTTTGGAGTGCTGGCGCCGACCCAGATCTGGACTCTGGCGAACTATGTTCTTACCACCCGGGAGGCCAAGCGGGTTTTCGGGATGGTGGGCGGGGGCGCCATAGCGGGCTGGATCTTTGCCGGCTATTTCTCCAAAGC
>Ga0070708_100003701_pt1 | contig 11988 bp, 8 predicted proteins | sample KBSK5503metaG_FD_65469 | JGI IMG/M metagenome (GOLD analysis project Ga0070708, IMG submission 65469) | Corn, switchgrass and miscanthus rhizosphere microbial communities from Kellogg Biological Station, Michigan, USA - KBS K5-50-3 metaG | ecosystem: Host-associated > Plants > Roots >...
GACTCGGGCCGCGGGGGGCGCGACGAAAACGATCCGAACGATCCTCGTCTGGTTGCGCAGCACGTCCACCCGCGTACCGATCACGCGCATCGGTCCGTCGGTTCCGACGATCAACGTAGGATCTCCGACGACATCGACGTTCGTCGCCCAGCCGGGCAGGTATACAACCACGAAAGCCCGGTAACCGCCGCGTGGGACGATCGATCCATCTCCCGCGATGTAGGTGGGCTCGCTCCTTGGGGTCGGGTTCGCGATGCTGATCTGAAGGGTCACCCGTTCGAAGCCGTCCGGCAGCGTCTTCCGGGTGATGTCGACGGTCGGGCGGAGGAACCAATCGAGCTTGTTCCCGGTGTGGTTTTGGATCGTCACCATGAGCCCGTTGCGGTCGAGCGCGCCGTCGACGCGGAGCCTTTGCCACGCTTGCTCGTCCGCAGCCCGCGCGGACCACAGCATCAGGTGCCGGCCGGCCGCTGTGCGCGCGAGCGCCTCGATCAGCTTGCGAGGATCCCACCGGCGTTGGGTCAGGGCGTGGAATGTTGCTTCAGCGAGATGGCTGAACTCGTGACGGCGCTGATACTGCTCGGGACCAAACTGAACGTAGAGATCGTGCATGACGAGACGCTCGACGTTCGAGGCGTCGTACGTCCTTCCGGCGACGACGACGGGCCCCACGACCTCGAGGAGCGACCGCAGCGCCGGGACGTCGAGCTGGATCGCGCCGTCGATTGGGCGGTGGCTATCGCGCCGGGCCATCTCGGCGTAGATGGGACCAACGGCGGGGAAGTTCGGGGACGATCCCGTGTTCCGCCATTCCCTCCCTGGATCGAGCCAGCCGTACAGCGTCTGGATCTGGCTCGGAACCGTCACCGGCTTGTCGAGGATCAGCTTCCCGGTTGGGTAGAACGCTCCCGTCGCGATGCGGCCGTTCAACGCTCTCATGAGCCCCGCTTGCAAGATCATCCCGCCGGCCCGCATCTCCGCGTTGTTCGCCGCCAGGACGACGTACGTGGACGGCCCGGCGAGGAACGCGTGGATCCCACGCGCGGCCACGGCGCCGTCGTCGAGCTCGGAGCGGAGGTGAGAAAGCTCGCGGTGAAGCTGCGCGTTCGCCGAATCGACCGGCGGCAGGAACCATCCCGTCCCCGGGATGTCGACCGCGTCGACTTCGGCGCGCAGGCGCGCGAATTCCGCCGCCATGGTGTCGAGCAGGGCGAGCCTGCCGGCCGGATCGCGCGCCGCGTTGAGGCGCGGTTCCAACTTCGCGACGACATCGTTCCCGGCGCGCCCGAGCCCCGCAACCGCCGCCGTCGTTCCCCGAAGCCAGCGGGCCGGTGATCCGAGGACCGGAACGTGCGACCATCCGCCGATCCACACGCTGCCGTGCGCCCGAGCATCGGCCGCTTCCAGCATCGCGACCCCGGCCGCGGCCTGCGATCGCAGGTCGGAATGCGCCGAAAGCCCGCGGCCAAGGAGCGCGTGGAACGCAGCCCGGCCCGCGCGCACCTCGCGCGCTACCCGAAGGCCATCGATCGCGGCAAGCACGGCCGTCGCGCCGACGACGGCGAGAACTGCGGAGATCGCGAGCAGAAGAAGACGAGGACGGCGGCGAGGTGTAGACGTCGGGTCAGAGGCGGTCGGCGCCGGTTCCGGCGGGGACCCTTTGGTTTCAGTCGCCACTGTGCGCGGCGCGGGTGCGATTCACCTTGCGCAGCGCGATCCCCACAATGATCGCGACGATGGCGACGATGACGTAGAGCAGCAAGTCAGAGCCGGTTTTGGTCAGGTGATCGCCGTGGCGGAAGTGCTCACCTTGGACGGACGGGGGCGGGGTGTTGCTGCCCCCTGGGTACTGGGCGAACGCCGCCCCAGCCATGACGAGCCCCCACGCCGCCGCGATGGCGACGACGGTGAAGCCCTTCGCCAAGCGACGAATCCGCACGGTCATCCCTCCGATTCCCGATCTCGACGACTGGAAGATACCCTGGCCGTTCCTGCTAAATCAACGACTGGAGCACAAATCGCGACTCGGGCTCCATCCCATTTCCTGGATCGGAACGTTCGCCGGGGCCGAGCCTAATGCCCTAGTTTGCTCCTTTTGAGCAGATCGAGCAACCTAAGGACCTGTTGTCCGGCCGGTCCCCGGCCCGGACGCCTTTGCGCGCCGAGCCGTCTTTCTCCCTCGGGACGGCCGCGCTTTGACGGCGGCGCCAGACCGGACGGAGCCTGAGCCCGAACCGGTCGAGCCGCTCGAGCGGGAGGGACGTGCCTTGGAGGCCCGTTTCGGCGAAGGCGCCTTCCGCGGCGCCTGCTCGGATCCCGCGCTCTCGCCGAGGTAACTGGCGATGAGCTGCGGGTCGGCAAGCAAGTCGGCGCTACGGCCTTCGAGCACCACGTGTCCCTTGGACAGGACGTAAGCGCGATCGGTGTTCGCCAGCGCCATGTGGACGAACTGCTCGACGATCAGCACGGCGGTCCCGCGTGAATTCACGTCGCGGAGGATCTCGAAGAGCTGGGCAACGATCCGCGGCGCGAGCCCGAGAGAAAGCTCGTCGACGATCAGGAGCGTGGGATCGGACATGAGCGCTCGCGCCACGCCGAGCATTTGCTGCTCGCCCCCGGAAAGCGTGCCCGCGCTCTGCTTCGCCCGCTCGCGAAGGATCGGGAACAAATCCATGACCCGATCGCGCCGCTCTTCGAATGATGCGCCGCTCTTCCGCAAAGACCAGAATCCGGCCCGAAGGTTGTCTTCGACCGACAGGCCGGAGAACAGCTCGCGCCCTTCCGGCAGGTGCGCGATACCGCGGCGGATCACCTCGTGCGCCCTCATCCCATGGATCGGGCGGCCGTCGAACGTGATGGACCCCGCCGCCGGCGCGAGCAAGCCTGAGATCGCGCGCAGCGTCGACGTCTTACCGGCTCCGTTCGCGCCGAGAAGCGCGACGCGTTCACCGGCGGCGATCGCGATCGACACTCCTCGCAGTGCCTGGATCTGGCCGTAGAAGACGCTGATGTCGTCGACGTCGAGGAGCGGAGCATTCACCGGCATGGCTCGTCTTTCTTCTGGACGATGAAGGACGCTTCCTGCGCATCCGGCATGTCGGTTGCGATGACCCGCACGGTCGCGCGCCCAACCGTCGCCGTCGCGGGGACGACCCAGGATGCCCGGAACCGACCGTCCGGTCCGGCGACGCCGGAGCCATGTCCGGTCGTGTAGTCCGGGCGGTTCAAGTCGCTCGAGTAGTCGGCATAGTAGGTGTCGTAACCGACGGTCTCCCCCGGGCCGGCGACCACGGTCAGCTCTTGCATCTCGTCCGCGGAGCCTCTATCGACGCACGATCGCCCGAGGGTCACTCGCCCTCCCGCAGATGTGCCGAGCGGCGCCGGCGTGCCGGCGCCGGGCGGCGGCGTCGCCGCGCGCGGCCCGGTCACCGAAGACGTGCTCGGCGATCCGGAACCGGTCCCCGCCCCCGCTCCGGCCCCGGTCGACGCTGCGGTCGATCCCCGATCCGATGACGTCGCCGACCCGGCCGGCCGCGACCGGCCCGACGAGCAACCTCCGGCCACGACCGCGAGGCCCAGGACCAGTGCAACGAGCCTCACGACGGACGCGGCCCTGAGGAGACCGGGTCTTCCACCCCGACCGCCTCCCCGAGATAGGCGGCGATCACAGCCGGGTTTCGCTGGATCTCCGCCGGAGTCCCTTGTGCGAGAACGGACCCCCGGTCGAGCACGTAGATGTAGTCGGAAACCGACGTCACCATCCGAACGTCGTGCTCGATCAAAAGGATGGTCACGCCGAGGTCAGCGCGTATGAAGTGAAGGAGTTTCGCGAGCTCGTCGGTCTCGGTGTTGTCGAGCCCGGAAGCGGGCTCATCGAGCATCAAGAAGGGAGCTTCGGTCACCAGGGCACGTGCGATCTCGACCTGTCGCAGTATCCCGAACGGCAGCCCGGCGACGCGACGATCGACGACGTCCTCCAGCCCGATGAGTGAAACGATCTGACGCACCCGACGCCGGGCGTCGAGCTCCGACGAAAGCGCCCGCTCGGTGAGCAGCACATGGGCGAAGACGCCCGTGTCGTTGTGCACATGCGTGGCCACGAGGAGATTGTCGAAAACGGTGAGCTGGGGGAAGAGCTGGATCAACTGAAAGGTTCGGCCCACGCCCATCATCGCCCGCACGTGGACGGGATACGACGTCGCATCTTCGTCGAACAGACGGACATGGCCGGCGGACGGTTGGTTGAGACCGGCGATCGCGTTGAACGTCGTCGTCTTTCCGGCCCCGTTCGGGCCGATGAGTCCGACGATCTCATGCTCGCGGACGCCGAGCGAGACGTCGTTCGTTGCGATGAGCCCTCCGAATCGAACGCTGACGTGTTCGACCTCCAAGATCGGCGACCGCTCCTCCCGATCGGGCGGGAGCGAGAAGGGATTCTCCCCGATCTGTCGCCAATCGCGACGGAGGGGGGCGGACGCCGCGTCGCGGGCGATGATCTCCTCGACGCTCGGAGCCTCCGGCTCGAGCACGTCGAGCCGTCGCATGTCGATCGATCGGCGGACGATCGTTCGGCGGGAGCGGAACGGCGTGGCGCGCTCGACCCCCTCCGAAATCCGCTTCAGCGCGGATCGGATCGGCCCCGGAACGAAAGTCTTGCCATCATCGCCCCGTGCCTGTTGCGCCGCTTCTGGCTGCACGCTCGCGGGAACGAGGTGGTCATCCGAAGTTCCTCCTCCGCGCCGCCCGGCGAACAGCGCGCGCGCGAAGCGGGCCAGCACGCTCCAGCGCCTTTTCGCTCGCTGCCAGAGCGCCGGTCCGAGACCGCCGAGGCCGCCCGGGTAGGCAAGGAGGACGACGAGGAGCAGCCCGACACCGACGACGTCGAGGTACCCGTTCAGCGCGGCGACGCGGAAGAAAAGTTCGTTGAGTCCGGCGAAGAGAACGCCGGCGGCGACGGCGCCGCCGAGACTCCCGATCCCGCCGACGACCGCGAGAGAGAGGTAGAAAAGCGACACGGTGAACTGGAACGACGCGGGCGTGACGACGCGCAGGTCGATCATGGTGAGATTCCCCGCGATGCCGGCGAGGCCACCGGAGATCGCGAACGCTAAGAGCTTGTACCGGGTCACATCGATCCCGAGCGACACCGCCGCCACCTCGGATCCCCGCACGGCGAAGAACGCTCGTCCGGTCTTCGATCGGCGGAGATGCTGCGCAGCCAGGAGCGCGGCGACGACGGTAGCCAGGATGATCACGTAAACGATCCGCGAGTCCCCGAGGTCGAAGAACGTCACCGTGCCGGGACGGCCGATACGCGCGGCGGGGATCGCGCTCGCCCCACCCTCTCCGACGAGCCAGGCCTGGGTGAACAGGAACGTCTCCGTCATATAGGCGAAGATCAGAGTGGCGACGGCGAGATAGAGGCCACGCACGCGGAGGGCGACGATTCCGAGGACTGCTGCCGCGCCGCCGGTGACAACGCCTACGATCGGCAGGTTGAGCGGGAACGGAACGTGTGCGCTGCGGATCAACAAGCCGGTCGTGAACGCGCCGATCCCGACGAACGCGCCCTGCGCGAGGGATATCTGGCCGACCCAGCCGGTGAGGATCACCAGGGAGATCGCGATCAGCGCGTATTCTCCCGCAAGGTTGGCGTTAACGACGACAGAAAGTGGGACGCCGATCCATGGGAGCAGGATCACCGCTACGGCGGCGGCGATCGCGACGACGAATCGGGGTCTCACAGTCCCCCGGTGCGGACGTCGACCGCGGAGAAACGTTGCCCGCGACGAGCCATCACGATCAGGGCGACCAGGGCCAGCGCCAGCTGTGGAACGCCGGTCTTCCGCCCGAGGTCGCCGAGCGTCGGAACGATGCCGAGCGTGAGCCCGACGAGCGCGGCGCCGACAAGCGCTCCCCGCTCGCTTTCGAGGCCTCCGATCAGCGCCGCGACGAACGCGGGGAGGACGGACAGAGACAGCGTGTACGGGTGCAGGCTCGACGCGCCGGCGAGGAGGACGCCACCAAATGCGGCGAGCGCTCCCGCGAGGATCCATGAGATCGCCGTCGTGCGCTCGGGGTCGATCCCCATCAGCGCCGCCGCTCGCCGGTTGTCCGCCGCGGCTCGCATCGCGAGCCCGAGATCCGTGAACCGGAACAAGGCGATGAAGCCCGCGGCCACCACGACGGCGACCCCGAAAAGGCCGACCCCCGCCAGGGACAGGTTAGCGTTGCCGACGTGGAACACCTTGTCGGGGAACAAGCTTGGAGCCTCGAGAGCTGTGGTGCCCCATATGCGGGCGGCGATCGCGACGAGCAGGCCGAGAACGGCCACCGTCCCTACGGTCTGAGCGGTCGGTGACGTGGCTCGCAGACGGCGGACGACTCCACGTTCGACCGCGAGGCCGAGCGCTCCCCCGAAGATCATCGCGAGGATCGTCGCGACCAGGACACCCGTATGCGGGGAAAGCGCATAGGCGATGTACGCGGGAAACATCGCCATGGCTCCGTGGGCGAGGTTCAGCACTTTGGATGCCCGGTGGATGAAGACGATCCCGAGGCCGAACATCGCGTAGGCGCCGACGAGCGGCGTCGCGAGGATGACGTTGACGACGACATTGCGGAGGAACGACATCAGCCCGGGATGTCCTTGCCGACGTCGGTGTCGGTGATGAAGCCGGAATTCGTGTAGCGCCAGTTCTCGAAGGTACCTCGGTCGTCGTTCTGTGTGATGTCCTCGTAGGCCTGCGCCTTGATGCTCGCGAAGTGGTTGCCGGCCGAGAAACGCAGGGTCGGCCCGAGCCCGGAGTCGAAGACCATCGAGTCGAGGATCCGGCGGATCCCCGCACGGCTCGGCGAAGGCCCGAGCCGCTTCAAGGCCTCGACGAGAAGCTCCATCCCGACGTAGGCGCCTTCGACGTGCGGATTGCTCGCAATCTCGTCGGCCCTCTGGCTGACGGCACGGAGGTCGCTCAGGTAGGTGCGGACGACCGGGTCGCCGTCGAACGGCGGCAGCGGCGGCTTGAAGCTGGTCCATGCCCGCATGCCGGCGCAGTACTTCGCGCAGTCCCGTGCGAACGAATTGATGAACAGCGGTTGCGGGACACCGACCCCGTACGCGGGATGTTTCTGCCCGTTGCCGAGCCCGCCGCCTCGGACCCACTGGCTGGCCGTCTGGGGCTCGAGCAGCATCGCGATGAAGTCGCATTTGCTGAGGGTGTCCGCGCCGCCGCACTGCCCGATGAAGGATGAGGCCTGGTTGCTGTAGTCGTTCTGGCCGTGGACGAGCTTGGCATCGGCATTGACCGTCCCGTGGAGGCGCCTTACGGCGCCGACGAACGCGTCGTGCCCCTCGACGCCGAATCGGTAACCGTCCTCCCACGCGATACCGAAGGTGCGCGCGCCCCTCGCGTAGGCGTCGGCGGCCATGATGTGCATCACGGAGGCCGTCGACGTGGCGACCGGCCACACCCAGGGGTCTTGGTACTGGTCGATCAACATGCCGTCGGCACCGACTGCCGGGAACCCTGCTCGGTCGATGGCCTTGCTCTCGATGCCGCCGCGCAGCCCCTCGGAGGATGGATTCACCGCGAGCCCGAAGTACCTGTTGTCTCCGATGAAGCTCTTGATGAACCCTTCCCCCGTTGCGGTATTCCACTCGTCGTTCCGCGTCTGGAGCGACAGTTGCCTCCCGCAGATGCCGCCGGCACGGTTGACCTTCTGGATAACGGCGAGCATTCCGAACTTCGCGTCGCTCAAGAAATCCTTCGCCGGCCCCGACTCGACGGTCGTTGCGGCCAGCCGGATCTCATTGGGCGTCACTCCGACGTCGGTCGGCCCGGCGTTCTGACCTTTCGCGCAGTCGTAGACGCGTCCGCCGGGCCCGGTGAAGACCGAAGATTGGGGGCCACGCGTCGGAAACGCGACGCTCGATGTTGCGGCCGGCGTCGGCGCGAGAGAATCGGTCGGAGCCGCGTTCGGATCGGCGATCACCCTACGGGCGGTCGACGGCGTGGCGAGGGTGAACGTCGCCAGAAGACAGCCTGCCATGACGATTCCGGCAGCCGTCCACGCGGCCGAGGCGCTTCCCCGCTCCCTTCGTGTCGGAGACGGACTCATCGACTGCCACTCCTCGCGGGCGATCCGTTTTCGGTCTGGATTCTCACGGCCGCAGCGCGCGGACCAGGGACCGAGAACGCAGCGCCAGGTAGATCGGACTGGCAAGCACCATCCAGAGAACGAACAGGAGCGCCGCTTGCCTGGGATGATTCACGAGCAACCTCCACACCTGCCGGACAACCTCGGCCGGCGTGTGCGGCGATGCCGGCGCGACCTCTCCCACCGCCGGATTCGGCGCCGGCGGTGCCCCCGTCATGCTGCTCGAGGGCGGCCCGATCACGTGGGAGAAGCCGGGGACGTCGATCCCACCGCTGAAGCTCACCGGGAAGATCCCGTACCGCGACTCGGCGTGTACACCCGCCAGGGAGATCAGAACCCGGCTCCGCGCATTGGGCCCGTTCGTCGTGGCGTTGAAGCCGTCGTTGTTGAGGATGATATCGAGCCCGGTCGCGGTATCGGTGTCGTCGTTTAGGATCGCGCTGTCCGACGCCCGCAGCTCGGGGTCCTTCACGACGAGGCCTTGGTATCCGCGCGGGCTGTGAAGCTTGAACGGCGCGACGATACGGATCCTGCCCTGGGAAGAGAAGGCTCGGTTCATGTCGGCTACAACGGCGTCGGTGTTACACGTCGCGGCGCAATGGACCCCCAGGCCGTCGACGTCGGAGATGACCGTATCGTAGGTGGCTCCGCTCTTCCCGGTCCGTCCATGCGCGATCGTCACGGCTTGTGTGACGACGCGGCCGATGGTGAGGACACCTCCGAGGCTGATCCCGTCGGCCTCCGCCGTCACGGTCGTGACCGTCCCCGCTGCGGTCAGTTCGATCTTCACCGAGCTCGATGCGCGGGCGACCCGGATGATCGGCTGCGCGGCGCTCGGGAGCGCGACCATCGCCAACTCCGCTTGTCCTGCGGCGATGCGCTTGGTCGCGTCGCACAAGACGTCGGAGTCGCCGACCAGGTTCTGCTGGGAGTCACTCTTCGCCTTGTTCGTGTCGTCGACGCAGAGCGACCCCCGGAACGGAACGTCACGCCCGTCGGCGTCTCGGGCCCCGTTCGCGAACATCCGCAACGGGGTCCTATCGCGACAATACGCTGCGGTCTTATCTCGCGTCTCGATCACCTGTTTCGGCAGCGATTCGGTCGGCACCACGGAGGGGACCCGGTCGGTGAAGCACGAGGCGAGAGAGCGGAAGTCGGCGTCGGTGGCGGTGTCGTTCGTCGCGACGCTGAAGGTCGACCCGAACGCGGATGCTCCGCTGTCCGCTCCGAGATCCGACCCGGTCTGCGCCGCGAAGTATTCGCGATTCCCCGCGGTGAGGAGTTGGTCCGCGAGGCATCGCTGGTTCGGATCGAGGCTTCGCGGCGACGGCAATCCGGTCGCGGGATCGAAACAGGTCTGGTCATAGTTGTCGATCGCCCCCGGGATGCCCCCGGCCATCACGACGTGAACACCGAATGCATCGGCGTTTCCGGAGAAGCTGGACGCGGTTTTCCCAGGGACCTCGGCGATATCCGCGGTCCCCGGGTCCAGGTCGGGGGCTTTCTCCGCAGCGGGGATGGGAACGTCGTCCTGTAGGACGACGAAGCCGTTCTTCTTCGGATACGGGAAGAAAAGCCGCCTCAGACCGCCGTCGATACCGATCGTCGCTTCAATCCCGTTCGCGCTGTTCGGGTCGCCTTCGCGACTGTTTTCTAGGACCCGGTAGGTGGTTCCTCCCGACAGGACCGACTGGCGGGCATCGACCACCACGACGCCGTGCGGATTCGAGATGTAGAGGCGCCCGGTCGCCGGGTCGAACCCCTGGAACTTATCGTCCTTGTCGGTTGAGGGCTCCCCGCCGGGCACGACACCGAAGAACCGTTCGCGGTTCGCGTCGTACCCCCAGACGGCCCTTCCGTAGGGAGGATTGGCCGAGTACAGGAGCAAGCGCCCGGTCGCCGGATCGACCGTCGGGACGACGGGGTCGGTGTACGTCGGCGACGTCTGAATGTCGTACCCAAGCTTGGTGGAAACCGGCTTGCCTTTTTGCAGATGCATAACCAGGGCCGCGCCGCGGGTTCCTCCGAAAACGTAGTCGGGTCCACCTTGGTAGCAGTACGAGAAAAGATCGTCGCCGACCCGGGTCGCTCGCGATATCGCTCCGCCCGGTCCAAGCTGGTGCCAGTCGCAGTTCGCCGACGCGTCGACGACCCACTCGCGGGCGAGGGATTCGGCATCGAAGGAGACGAATACCGTCGGCTCCCTCGTGAAGGGCAGGGCCGTTCCGATCGCGAACGCCTCCTGCGATCCCATACCGACCGCGTAAAGCTTGTCTGTCGGCGCGAAATACGAGATCCCCTGTACGACGAACGGCCGTTTGAGCCCGTCGATAGTCACACACGGGAACGCCTCCGCCTTCACCGTGAGGGCTCGAGTATCCAACACGACAAGCGTGCTCCCCTCGTCACAGTTGGTGGATCCGGAGACAGCAGCTTGCGACACGTAGAAGAGCCGATGATGGGTTTCGTCGAGCGCGGAAACCTCGTGTCCGTCCATCGTCAACGTCGAGGGCCACGCGATCGCGCCGATCCGTCGCAAGCGCACCAAATCGTAAGCGATGACCCGCAGTTTGTTCTCCTCCTCCGCGAGGTAGAAACCTCGGTGCATCAACGGATCGACGACAAAGTTGAGAGTCGCCGTAGGGCCCCCAAGGAACGTGTAGGGCGACTTGAAGTCGAAGGGCATGAAGCCTGCGATGCGAAGACCCTCGAACTCCGCCCGTCCGGGGCTCAGCGTCGAAGCGAGGACGACGGCGATCCCGGCAGCGAGCAACGCCGGCCGGCGAAGCCGGCCGTGCCCACCTCGCCCCGGCGAGTTCATTGTTGTCGTCCTCGACTTCGTACGTTGATCACCGGCTCCTATTTCTGGATACATGCAGCGCCGTCCTGCCGTCCGTCGCGATGATCGCATTGCAGCCGGCGACGGCCGACCGGACCGTGGGACCCCGAGAGGGCCGGGCTAGGCCTCGGCCCTCTCGGGTCCCACCAATGTGGATCGTCTACTGCGAGGCGTATACACCCGCGAATTGGGCATCGGTGACGCGCGACGTTACTCCGTTACCCGACCCAGTCGGTTGGAAGTATGCGACTACGGTCACCTTTCCGGTCTGTACGGGCTTGCCCTGGACGGAGATGGGGCAACTGAGGTTCACGATGACCACGGAGAGGGTGCGCTTGAACTTCCCTGCGCAGGAACCCGACAGATTACCGACAACCTTGGTCGTGGCCGCGACGGGGAAGGAGTTGACGGTGCCGCTCCCGCCCAGTGTGTTCTCCGAGGGAGAGCTGCCGGTGACCGCGGTCGTGATCTTGATCAGCCCAACGAAGGTCCCCCCGTTCGCGCTCCGGAACGTCCCGCTGATGAGGATCCCGGTGAACGAGTACGAGGTAGCGCCCTTGGGTTGGGTGATCGTAGGAATCCCGGTGCCGTTGATGTGGACTTTGCCGTCCACGACCCCTCCTCCGGACACCGCCGCGCTTGCCGGTGTTGCTATCAAGGCGACCACCGCGAGCGCAGCGATCACGCATGTCAGTAGCGTTGCCCTTCGGGTCCTTCTCACTGCTCGATCCCCCCTTCCGGGATGGAGACAATCGGAGCCAAACTGAGTCTTCCCGCCTCATCCTCCTTTCCGTGATGCGCGACTTCGACGGAATTCCAATTGCCAGAACGAAAGGGACTTCTCCGTTAATACGCCTCGACCCGGCATCCATTGCGCGAGAACCTACAACGGACATTTGTCTCAGGTCCAACGAGGGACATGTACCCCGAGCCGACAGCATTTAACCGCTTTCGGTCGAAAGGTGGGTTCGAGCGGATGGGACTGCTATGCC
>Ga0070708_100003702_pt1 | contig 11987 bp, 15 predicted proteins | sample KBSK5503metaG_FD_65469 | JGI IMG/M metagenome (GOLD analysis project Ga0070708, IMG submission 65469) | Corn, switchgrass and miscanthus rhizosphere microbial communities from Kellogg Biological Station, Michigan, USA - KBS K5-50-3 metaG | ecosystem: Host-associated > Plants > Roots >...
AACACCCGCACCGAGGGGCACGCGACGGGCTGGGAAGAGTTGACGATGCAGGCCGGCATGTTCGACGCGCGTCCGCGCTCCCGCGAGCTCGTGTACATCCTCGTCGCCGAGCGCGCCGCCCGGGCCCTGGGCGAGCTCCGCATGCACGCGAACGAAATGACTCTCGAACAGGCCTCGTCCTTCGCCTGCGCCAACACGCCGCGAGGCTGGCTCCGCATGGACGGCAACCTCGTCCGCTCCGAGCAGCATCTGTACCTCCAGCAACCCGGCTACGGAACGAGCTACCTGATCGGCAAGATCGAGATCGAGAAACTCATCACCGAGCGGAGGCAACACGAAGGCGACGCCTTCCGCATGAAGCGATTCATGGAAGATTTCAACGCCGCCGGCCTCATTCCTGCCTCCCTCCTCCGCTGGGAGCTGACCGGCCGCCAATCCGACGACCTGAAACGCCTGCTGAACTAGCGTTCTCCCTGGCACCCGATCCTCCCGGTCCTTTCGGGCGGGCGATTAGGAAATCGTGTAAGAAGCGTCTTCGCGGCGCCGTCGGGGTATCTTCGACCAGGGCAGGCCGGCCATGACGCATTATCCGTACCTCATCGTCGGCGGAAGCATGACCGCCGACGCCGCCGCCCGCGGCATCCGCGAGCTGGACGCGAACAGTCCCATCGGGCTGATCGGCGCCGAACCGGATCCGCCCTACGCGCGGCCTCCGCTCTCGAAAGCGCTGTGGAAAGGCGAGCCGTTCGAGAGTGTCTGGCGCAAGACGAGCGAGATCGGGATTGACCTCCACCTGGGGCGCCGGGCGACGACGCTGGATCTCCGGGCAAAGAAACTGGTCGACGATCGGGGCGGCGAGCACACGTTCGACAAGCTGCTTCTTGCGACGGGAGTCACTCCGCGCCGGCTGCCGTTTGGCGGCGAGCAAGTGATGTATTTTCGGACGCTCGACGACTACCGCCGGCTTCGCGCGCTGGCGGGACCGGGCAAGACGTTCGCTGTGATCGGAGGCGGCTTCATCGGTTCCGAGGTCGCGGCGGCCCTAGCCCTCCAAGGCTGCAAGGTGACCCTGCTCTTTCCGGACGAGGGGATCGGCGCTCGCCTTTTTCCCCCGGATCTCGCGCGATTCCTGGTCGGCTATTACGGCGAGAAAGGCGTAGAGGTAAGGCCCGGCCAACATGTGTCGAGCATCGGCCAGGGCGGATCGCAGGTCGTCGTCGAGACGAAGAGCGGGCTTCAAGTCACGGCGGACGCCGTCGTAGCGGGGATCGGCACCGTCCCAAACACCGAGCTCGCCACGGCGGCGGGGCTCTCAGTCCAGAACGGCATCGTCGTGGACGAGCGGCTCCGGACGAGCCATCCCGACGTCTTCGCCGCCGGCGACGTCGCGTGCTTCACGGCCCCCGCGCTCGGCGCTCGGATCCGAGTCGAGCACGAGGACAACGCGGTCACCATGGGGCGCGCGGCGGGCCGTTCGATGGCCGGAGACGCGTCGCCCTACACGCACTTGCCGTTTTTCTACTCGGACCTGTTCGAGCTCGGCTACGAAGCTGTCGGCGAGCTCGATCCGCGGGCTGAATCGATCGCCGACTGGAAGGAGCCGTTCCGCGAGGGAGTGATCTACTACCTGTCTGCCGGCAGAGTGCGTGGCGTACTGCTTTGGAACACCTGGGGTCAGGTCGACGCCGCTCGCTCGCTCATCTCACAGCCCGGCCCGTTCCGCGCCGGCGACCTGGTCGGCCGGCTGCCGTCCTGAGTGCCGGTCCGCTGACTGAGTCCTCTCCTTTCCCCACGGCCCGGATCTGTTTTTCGGCACCTTGCTAGTGGCTCGTCCGGGACAAGCGCCCGTGCGGCCTGAGGACGAAGTCGCAGATTGGAGAAGAGCAGGGGATTGTCAGGGTGGCCAGCCACTCCGGCGCGTGGTCGAGAGGCGAGTCGCACAGGGGGCACACGCCCTCGCTGATCCGCTTGAGGAACCGGGGGTCTTCGCAGCTCATGCCGGCGGGACAATCGTCCTCTTCGTTCTCCAGCGCCTCGATCGTTTTGGAAAGCATTCGCTCGTGACTCCTTTCGCCTCGGAGGAACCCACAACATCTCGGGGAAGCTGAAAGTCTGTCGGACGTCCCTGGACAGTTGATGTCCTTTCCCTCCTGGTGCTCTGGAGCTGTCTGTCATCGGCCTGCAACCCCGACGCCACGACCGCGGAGCCTCAAACCGACAAGAACGGGGACCCGCGAGATTCCCGCTGCCTTTATCGTGCTTTTGTCACCGCAGCTGGCGCACGCGGGTAGTCCGGAGACGCGAGCTCGATGCGCCAGAGTGGTCCGCCCTGGTAAAACTGACTCTCCGACCTCACGAAGCCGGGAGCCTCCCCGCCAACAATCCAGACCGAGGAGTCCTTGGGCTGCTTGCCCAGGAGCGGCGCGATCAGGCCCGCGAGACCTCCGATCTCGACCTTGACGTTGAAACGGGTCGCCCTGTACGCCGCGCCGCCGACGGTAAACGGCTCGGCGCCCGCCGGCGTGATCACGAGCTTCACGAGCCGTGGCTTCGGTGTCGCGACCAGCATCGATACCGCCGTGGAAGCGACATCCGGAGCGATGTTCTTCAAGAGCGTCAAAGTCATTCCGTTCGCCAGGTCGGAAGGCAGCTCCATCCGCTCCTCGATGATCTTCTCCTCGCCTTCATCGCCGTGCCGCACGGTCACCCGGCCGCTCGTCGCGTCGATCGAGACCTCCATAGGGTGCGGAAAGCTCGGGCCGCGCTGGACGAGATGGTCGCTCAAGAGCTGAAACCGCCCGCGCTCCGAGTACACGGCGGTCTCGTCCTGAAGCGATCCGTCCCTGAAGTAAAACACGAGCCGAGTCGTCACGCGGTCGCCCCGGGAAAACTGGATCATGTCGCCATTGGCGAGAACGGAGCCGTCGAGCGCCCGGAGAACGAGAAAGCCGCGAACGACGCCTTCCGGGTGTCGTACGGCCACGGATTCCGCTCGCAGAAGATCGCCGCCCGCCTGGCAGGCGAAGAAGATCAACGCCGCGCAGAAGCGTCTCTTCACGATGAATTCCTTTTCAAATAGCGCACCGTAACACCGAAACCGATAGCGGCCCAATTGGAACTCATCCTTCTGTGGGCCTCCCCGGCGTCGTGCCCGCCTCCCTGGTCGGCACGCTCCGGCCCGGCCGCAACCAACGGAAGCGGGCCGTCGCTGGACCGCTCAGTCGCAGAGACAGCCAGGTGAAAGATTCTCTGTGGTGCATGGAAGAGCGCATCCGCCGTCTCTCTCTGTGCGTCGAACCTCAACGGCGGCCGGTTCTCCCTCCTGGCGGCCGGCCGCCGCGGCGCCCGATGTTTCGCTCGGGGTTTCGGAGGATGGCGCCGAGCGTGCCACCCTCGTTGAGCTTGATCGGCAGGTAGAACGTGAACTCGTCGTCGATCGGCTCAACGACACCGCGCCAGCAGCCAGGAGTCGAGCCTCGAGTGTGACAGGGGAGGCGTATGGGGCGCCCCGACCTGGTCGTCTCAACGTGCCTTCAAAGGGACGCGCCGGCCAGACGATCAAGCTGACCGATCCCACCGGCACCTCGGGCACGGGCTCGGCCGCGGTCTTCGACGACCCGTTACTACCTGTCCACCGACTGACAAGGACGGTCCAAAAGTGAACCGGAGTCCGCGACAGCGGATCGAACTTCGCCCACCCAAGTCTGTCCAGCACCATGCCGCTTGACTCAGCTCATATGGCGCCATATTATGGCGGTGTTATGAAATCGAGGGCGATGAAGCGCACGACGATCATGCTGCCGGAGGCCCTTCGCCGCCGGGCGGCATTCCGGGCCAGGCAGCGCGGAATCTCGCTCGGGGAGCTGATCCGGGATTCTCTCGATGCGGCCCTTCCGGGAGTCTCGTACGATCAGGACCCGCTGTTTGAGGACGTCATCTTCGACGGTCCCGCCCCGCGAGACCTCTCCGCGAGGCACGATAAGTACCTGTACGGGAAGAAGTGATCTTCGTCGATACGGGCGCCTTCGTTGCGCGCTACGTGCGTCGCGACGGCCATCACGCGCGTGCCCGTCGGGTCTGGGCCGAGATCGAGAGACTGCGAACCGCGTGCTTCACCAGCAACTTCGTTTTCGACGAGACCTTTACTCTGCTGGGACGTCAGTCGTCCTACTCTTTCGCCGCCGAGCGGGCCCGGGCTCTTCTCGGTTCGAAGGCACTCACGATCCTGCGACCCGACGCTGAAGACGAGCTGGCGGCTGTGGAATTCCTCGCCAAGTTCGCCGACCAGGAGGTGAGCTACACCGACTGCGTTTCCTTCACCCTCATGCGCCGGCATCGGTTGAGCCGTGTGTTCACCTTCGATCGCCATTTTCGTGACGCGGGCTTCGAAGTCCTTACCTCACGCTGACGCTGACGATGTCATCCCGGGCGAAGCCGAAAGTTCGCCCGCCGCCCCCCGTTCGCACGACCGGTTAACACGGAGGTCGGACTCTGCGTCTCCCTGAAGATGACCTCGACGGGCGTACGATGAAGAGCCTGAAACGACGTTGTCGGAGGCTCGCTCTGACTCTCGTCGCGGCCTGTCTCCTTTCGGCGCCCGCCGTAGCGCATCCTGGATCAGGCATCGTCGTCGACCGGCGCGGCCGGATCTACTTCGTCGACACGGGCGCGGGCGTGTGGAAGATCGACACGCGCGGCACACTGACACACGTCCCGGGCCCTGCCTTCCACTGGATGACCATCGACGTGGACGACCGTTTCGGCAAGGGCCGGCTGCCTTCGGGCCCAGACTGGGAGATCGCGCGGTCAGGCTCCGACCCCACGCTCCTGCTCGCGAGCGACTTTCCCATCGCGATCGGTCGCGATGGAGACCTGCATTACCCGGCACCCGGGCGAAGTGGTTTGCGGATCCTGCGACTGACGCCCACCGGACAGACATCGGAGCTGGCCAGCTTGCCGGCCACAACGGCCAACGTGCCGCTCAGCCACATCAACGGTCTCGCGGCCGGACCCGACGGTTCCCTGTACTACACCGAAAACAACGCGATCCGGCGGATCACCGCGCAGGGTCAAGTCTCGACCGTCGTGATGGATATCGCCCCCACCGGCTGCGCGTCGATCCCCGGGAACGCAGCCAACGACCCGCTTCTCCGCGGGCTCGATGTGGATGCCCGCGGCACGGTCTACGTCGCCGCTAGCGGGTGCGGCAGCGTGCTGAAGGTCGCCCCCGACCGGAAGGTCACGACACTGGTTCAGCTTCAAAGCCCGTGGTCCCCAACCGCCGTCGCCCTCTCCGGCGGCGACCTGTATGTGCTCGAGTATCTGCACACGGAGTCAGAAAACCGGCGCGCATGGCTTCCCCGAGTCAGAAAGATTTCGCCGGACGGGAAGTCGGCCATCATCGCCACCGTCGATCGGCGTTAGGAAACAGGGCAAATACCTCTTTGGCTTTGGTGTGATAGTCTGGCGTTTCCTAACCGCCGACGGATCCCATCCAGCCAGCAACTGAGTGCCCGCCTCCGGTCACTGGAAGAAAGCAGGCACCCTCATGAGCAGCCAACCAGCTCACGCGATCGCGGGTCAGACTCTTCGTCATTGGTCCATCGATAACCGGCAGTTTCCCGGAGGAGTCCAGCGGCCCGCCCCGGCTCAGCCCTATGCCGAACGGGCTCACGGCGGCGAGCTTCTTCGCCTCGCATCCAAGCTCGCCCGAGTCAAGTCCGAGCTCACGCGCCACGCCAGCTGAAGTCTCAACGCGGAGACCCGAGCGCCCAGCCTGCTAGGCTCTCCTCGGCAGCGCTCCGCCCCCCCGGCGGAGCGCCGGACTGCCTTTGAGCTCTCTCTTCGAGCGCGCGCGGTCCATCGGGCCAGGAGGTCCGGATTCCCTTCGCGCGCGCTCGCTGCAAAGTCTCGATATGTGATAGTGTGAAACCGCTTCACAAGGTCCAAGTCGGCTTCGGCACCTTGACGACGCCGCCCCTCCTTCCGTTCGGATTCTCCGATGAAGACAAGCTGCTCAAGGGTACCGGGAGAAGTGTCATGAGATTCGCACGCAACGTCCAGTTCCACATCAAGAACGGCAAAGAGGTCGAGTTCAACAATCTTTTCGAGAAGGAAGTCCTTCCGGTCCTGCGCAAACAGGACGGCTTCCAGGAGGAAATCACGCTCGTCAACCCGAAGGGCGCGCAATTCATCAGCCTCTGGGACAACCAGAAGAACGCCCAGACTTACGAGACGGCGACCTATCCGCAGCTCCTGGCGAAGCTGACCCCCTTCATCGAGGGAACTCCCCGCGTGGAGACCTACGAAACCGCATCCAGCTACGCTCGCGCGTAATCGCGCTTCAGGCGGCGCCTACTAAGCGCCGTTGATTCGATGGGGCCCCTGACGGGGCCCTCTTCTTTTGTCCGGGCTCAGGACCGCTCGCCTCCACAAGAGTCGACTACCGAGGCGCCGGGCCCGCGAGCGAGTCGGCGCCGGCCTTGGCGGCCACACCGTCCTGGGCAGCGCTGCCTCCCGACACGCCGATTGCTCCGACGATCTTCCCGTCCATGAGCAAGGGAAGCCCTCCTTCGACCGGCACGGCGCCCTGGATGCCGAGCACCCGAAGCCCCTCTCCACCCGTCGCAAGGACATCCTGCCACGCCTTCGTCGGCCGCTTGAAGAGCGCGGCCGAGCGCCCCTTGTCCATCGCGACCCTCACGCTGCCCGTCTGTGTCCCGTCGAGCTTCTCGAAGTACACCAGGTCCCCCGCCGTATCCACGATCGCCACCGCCATCGTCCAATTGTTCTTTTTCACCTCGCCAACCGCGGCGGCCGCCACCTTCTTCGCCGTCTCGAGATTGATCGAGGCCCCGTAATGGTTGGGCATCTGTGCGAAAGCGACGGAGGCAGAGAGCGTGAGAACAGCGGCCGGGGCAATCAGAAACCGAGCAAACGACTTCTGTGACATCGCAAGTCCTCCTTCCAAGCCAGATCCAGACTTCCTACTTTTTCGCAGGCGCCTTCCCCGCCTCCACCGGCTTGAGGTCGAACTTTCCGTTGCTCTCCGCGAAGAACACGCATTCCGAGGCCTTGTCGCAAGCCGTCGTGTGACGGTAGTTCCCGCCTGGCTGCGACAGGTAAGACCCGGGACCCAGCCGGACTTCGGGCTTTCCTTCCGGCCCCTGAATGAACGTACCCGACACGATCACGATCTTCATGGCGTTGGTATGCGTATGGAGGGGAGCCGCGAATCCCGCCGGAAACTTGATGATCGCGCCGTACGCGCCTGTCGCATGGTTACCCCAGAGATCCGCGATCTTGACTCCCGGAGCACCGGTCGGATCGAGGTCAGCCCACTTCAGGTCGCCGGCCGGCATGAAGATGGGTGCGCCTGCCCCCGCCTTCGGAGCGCTCTTCGCCTTCGCCTCTCCAGCTCCCTGCGCCAGAACCGCCGCCGCCAATGCAAATGACACCGCAAACGCCAGGACGTTTCTTGCTCCCATCGAGTCCTCCTTTGTTAGAAAGCCTGTGCCGAGGCTATCACCAGACGCTGCGGCAGGCCGCCTTTGTCAAGGGACGTGCCGATCAACAGGCATGCCTCTCCCGGCCGACAGGAACCGGCTAAACAACACCCGATATTCAAGCCCCTTCCCACGGGACGGATCGTCCCGTTCTCCGGAGGCGAGGACCGGACGGTGTCACAGCCAGTCTTCGACCCTGAGGCCGGAGACCCGCGAGAACTCCCGCACGTTATGGGTCACTACGGTCAGACTTCGTGATCTCGCAATCGCGGCAATGAGCAAGTCACGCTCGCCGATCGGCCGGCCTTCCTTCTCGAGCTGAAGGCGGATCTCCGCATACTTCCCGGCGGCTTCTGCCTCAAACGTCAGAACTTCGAAAGGCTTCAGGAACGCGTCCACGCTCTCGCGCGTGCGTAGGGGCCGGCTGCTCTTAATCGCGCCAGACCACAGCTCGGCGAGAGTGATGGTGCTGACTCCGAAATCGTCAGGGCTGCGACTCTGAAGATGGCGCAGCACACTCGGCTCGCGCTTGATGGCGTAAACACAGGTATTTGTGTCGAGGAGGTAGATCAACGGCCGTCAAAGCCGGCGCGAGTCGGACCTGCCGGGAGCGGCTCCGGCGCCTGGAAATCGTCCGGCACCTTCCCCCAGCTCTTCCAGTAGCCCTTGGGCCATTGCCGGCGCTTCTTCGGCTCGAGAATCACCCGTTTGCCCGCCCGACGGATATTGACCTCCGCTCCTTCGAACCGGAATTCCTTCGGAAGACGCACCGCCTGGCTTCGACCGTTGCGGAAAAGCTTCGCCGTTCCCATGATCGAGATCAGTATATACCACCCGCGAGCGTGATCTCACCCTCCATCCCACCCAATTTCAACCTCGAGGGGCTTGGTAGAGCCGCCTCACTCCTCAGGGTGTAACGCGCGCCCGCATGATCGCCCGAGGCCTGAAAGCGGTGCGCGCCGCCGAAAGAAAGCTCTAACGAGACCTTCCGGCGGGGCGATCGCTATATACAGGAGGTATACGGGTTCACCCCATTTCTTCCTTTCCGTCTCAACTCGTCTTCGGCGGTCCGGCGATGGCCCTCGCCTTGGTGCGGACGAAGGCGTAGTTGATCTGCGGCAGGGAGTTGAAGTTCGCCGCCTTGCCGCAGAAGTCCCTGGCCTTGTCGGCGTCCTTCTTCCCCTGGAAGGCCTGGCAGAGGCGGTAGAGGTCCTGGGGATTCTGCTGATTCGCCTGCGCGAGCTCCGCCGCGGCCTTGTCATAGTCCTTCTCCGCGAGCGCAATGATGCCGTCGAGCTCGTGGGCCTGTTTCGCCTGCGCCGGATTCCGGGAGGCCGAGGCTCCCTTTCGGAACTCGTCCGCGTGTCCCTTCGCCCCAGCGAAGTCCTTCTTCGCGACCGCCACACGGGCGAGGTTGTAGTGCGAGACGAGCCGGGCGTTGTCCTTGATCTCCTGCGAAAGGTTCGAGCCCTCTGTCACCTTCAAGCCGGCCTCGAACTCGCCCTTCGCCTGGTCGGGCTTCCCCATCTCTAGCAGGATGTTCCCCTTCAACTGGTGGTCGAACGCCATCGTCGGAGCGTCGTTGGTCTTCTCTGCCAGGGCGTACTGCTTGTCCACGTCCTCGAGCGCCCTGGCCATCTTGCCGCCGTCCGCGTGCACGACCGTCAGTGCGAAGAGGGCGATCCGGCGCTCACCGTCGGTCCTCGCCTTCTGGGTGATGTTCTGCAGCTCGGCTGCCGCCTGGTCCGGCTTTCCGGAGTACAGCAGATCCATCGCGATTCCCTGGTGCGCGTTGACGAAATTGGGATTGATCGCCAGCGCCTTGCGGTACTGGGTGATCGAGTCGTCGAACCGCCCCATCTTGAGTAACAGCTCCGCGTAGGAGTCGTAGGGGTTGGGATCGCCCGGGATCAGCGCGATGTACTTCTGGAAGACCTTCTCCGCGTTGTCGTAGTCCCCGTTCTGCCGGTAGGCGTAGCCCAGGATGTTGAACGCGGTCGAGTATGTCGGCGCGAGTTCCGTAGCCTTCTTGTAATGCTCGATCGCCTTGCCGAAGTCCTGTTGCCCGAAGAAGTAGCCGCCGAGGTTGAAGTGCGCCCGCTCGTCGTCCGGGTACGCCGCAACGAGCTGATCAAGAAGCTCTTTCTGCTTGACGAGGTTGTTGTTCGCGCCGGCCTCAGTTGCGAGGATCAGGAGCTTCTCCCCGTTGGAAGCCTTGTCCGCCAGGGCGACCGCCTTGTTCAGATGCTCGAAGAACTCCTTTCCCGTCGGCGCCGAGTTCGCGAGACTCAGCTCTGCGGACGCGAAGCTCGGGTCGAGCGAAGCCGCCTTCTGGAAGTGCGCGATCGAGTCGGTGACCCGCAGCTTCTCGGCCAGATCCCGCCCCTGCATGTACTCCGCCCTCGCCTCGGCCGACGCGGTCGTCACCGGGATCTTCCCGCCCGCCAACGGAGTCGGCGCCGGCGCCTCGCTCGCGGCGGACGCCGCCTGAGTCTCCTTCTTCGCGCACCCCGCCACCCCCGCCGTCACTCCCACCACTAGAACCCAGCTCAGAGATCGGTTCCTGCGCATCCTGTCCTCCTCACAAGAGAAAACGTCTTGCGAACAGAAGTGAGTACGAAAGCGCCGCCAAGAGGTTGCGTCCCGAGCCGAACCGCCCCGTCGTTCGAGCGACAAGCCGACGGAAACTGGACAGACCACGCAGCCGCCAGGACGAAATGCGCTCTTTCAAGGACGATACCTACGAGCCCCGAGGCCCTCCACGAGGAGCTCGCGCCCCTTTGGTCCTATCAGCCAGGCGTTCGTCCTGGTCGTTCTGCTGGGAGGGCGACCGGGGTCAGTTTTTGCATGAGGGATTATGCGGTGGCTTCGGTGACTCAGGGGATGCCGCCGTCGAAGGTCGCGACAGACGTCGGTCACTGCCGAGTACGTCGCCGGCGCAGTCCGCTTGCCGTGACTTCGCCCAGGAAGCAGAGAACGCCTCAACCCGCCCGCAGGCTCTCTCGAAAGAGATGACGGGGTTCCCCACTGCCCAGGATCGGGAAATACACGAAGCGCACGGTTGCAAGGTCATCGTGGCGTTGATCGAGACTGGCCTCGAGGCCCGAGAGCAGGAGAAGAAGCAGTTCTTCGATCTCGACGCTTCCGAACAAAAGCGACTAAAAGGAGATTGGCCCGCCTGACATTTGGCGAGTAGTGAGTGTCCAGGATTCAGTGGACGAACTTGCCTCCGGCGCTCCGCGGCCACCTGTTTGATCGGCTCGTACGAGTAACCGGCGCTATTTCCAGTTCCAGGACGTCGTGGAGGAGGGCCGAGACCTGTGCTCTTCTTCGCCGGCCAGCCCGAGTGGAGGCTCGTTCCCTGCGGCAACAGGCTTCCTACTTCTTCGCGGGCACCTTCCCCGCCTCCACCGGCTTGAGGTCGAACTTTCCGTTGCTTTCGGCAAAGAACAGGCACTCCGAGGCCTTGTCGCAGCTTGTCGTGTGTCGGTAGTTTCCGCCGGGCTGCATCAGGTAAGAGCCAGGCCCCAGCCGGAATTCCGGCTTTCCTTCCGGTTCCTGAATGTATGTGCCCGACACGATCACGAGCTTTATGGCGTGGGTGTGCGTATGGAGGGGAGTTGCGAATCCTGCCGGAAGCTTGATGAACGCGCCGTACGCGCCTTTCGCATGGTCACCCCAAAGATCCGCGATCTTGACTCCCGGAGCGCCGCTCGGATCGAGGTCGGTCCACTTCAGGCCGCTAGCAGGCATCACGACGGGTGCGACTGCTTTCGCCTTCGGAGCGCTCTTCGCCTTCGCCTCTCCAGCTCCCTGCGCCAGAACCGCCGCCGCCAATGTAAATGACACCGCAAACGCCAGAACATTTCTTGCTCTCATCGAGCCCTCCTTCGTTAGAAGTCTTGCGCCGAAGCTATCACCGAACTCAGTGGCTTCCTCTAATTGCCTTCGCTTAGCGAAAAGCAATTCTGCTAAGGAGGGCTTTGTAAAGAGCCGCCTCACTCATCGAGAATTCCAAGGATCGGGCGTGCGAGGTGAAGACGTCCCAGTCGCGTCCGCTCCTTCTCGCCCCCTCCGTAGGGGACGATACCTTGATAGGGTATACCTTATCGAGGTATGGTCTCAGCGGTGGCGATCCAGAGCTTCGCCAGCCAGGCGCTCGAGCGGTTCTTCGTAGAAGAACGGCTTCCCAGGGGCGTCGGTTGGTCCGCTGCGGCGAAGATCGCCATGAGGAAGCTCGACATGCTGGACTACGCGGCCGCGTTGAGGGATCTGGCGTCGCCGCCGGGCAATCGCCTGGAGGCTTTGAAGGGAAAACGTGATGGGTTTCACAGCGTTCGGATCAACGATCAGTGGAGAGTGGCCTTTCGGTGGACGGCGTCCGGACCCGCCGAGGTCGACATCCGCGACTACCACTGAGGAGCGGTCGTGAGAGACAGACCAGTACGCAGGAAGCCGACCACGCCTGGCGAGATTCTTCGC
>Ga0070708_100003704_pt1 | contig 11987 bp, 15 predicted proteins | sample KBSK5503metaG_FD_65469 | JGI IMG/M metagenome (GOLD analysis project Ga0070708, IMG submission 65469) | Corn, switchgrass and miscanthus rhizosphere microbial communities from Kellogg Biological Station, Michigan, USA - KBS K5-50-3 metaG | ecosystem: Host-associated > Plants > Roots >...
CACGTATGAACTCAATGTGAGGACTCACAGGCCGAGGCTGCTTGTCAAAACCTAGGCCGCTCAAATTTGTGACTTGGTCTGCACCCACTCCTTTACTCGCTACCGGCCGGGTGCCCCACGTTTCGCGGTTTTTCGAAACGTGGGATATTCCCTTCATCTCCCGCGACAACCTCGCGATGAAAGTGACTTACGGCCTGGGAAAACCCAGCAGCACCATCAAGCGTTCGCGAACGGCCTTCACAACTTCTGGTGGCGCGGTGTCGGCGTATTTCGCATTGCGTGCGCGCCAGTCAAAGCTCTTAACCGCATCGGCCAGAACGACTCCGGTGGTCTTGATCTCCCCTGGAAGCTGGACTTCGAAAGGATAGCCTTTTGCTTGATTGGTAATCGGAACCACCACCGCGAGTCCGGTCTTTCCGTTGTAGATTTTGGGAGATAAAACCAGGGCCGGGCGCCAGCCACCCTGCTCGTGCCCCTTTCGCGGATCCAAATCTATTTTGATGATGTGCCCGGCATCGGGCACGTAGGCGGCAGCTACCATACCTCTTTGCCGGCCGGCTTGCCCCAGTCCTGCTCTTCGTACCGATTCTCCGGGGTGATGCCTGCGACGAGGGACTCCAGCGTGAGCTTCGCGTTCAGCGGCGCAATGGTTATGCGGCCTTCCTCAACCCGGATCTCGAGCTCATCACCTTCCTGCATGTGAGCTTGCTCGAGCACTGTCTTAGGAATGCGGACGGCTTGACTGTTACCCCATTTGGCGAGTTGAGCTCGAACAGCTGGCATAGAGTTTCCTGCCTTCGAGAATATACATTGGTATATACATGTCAAGAAGAACTTAATGCGCACTTTCAATGGATTGTCTCCCCGCGGGTTTGCATGCGGCGGCTTGCAAGCCAGAAACTATTGGGAGCTGCGCCCGGCTGCACTGCGCCGGTTTCGGAACGAACAGTCTCTGAATGATAGTTATGACCGGCTGTTACCGAAGCTGAGGCCACTCAGGGCTCTGACCGAGTTATGACCGGCTCTTACCGAAGCTGAGGCCGCTCAAGGCTCTGACCCTCTCGGGGGCGACGCCCTTGCTCGCCACCAACACCTGAAAACTTTCCCCCATGCCCGCAGGTGTGACCAGATGTTTGAGTTGCAAAGCGACCTTGGCGCGCTCCTGCGGCAGGCGGCATTCTTCGAAGGCATCGGCAAATTGATTCTCCTCGCCGATCCCCATCAGGAATTGTGATTGCGTAAGCAGGGGCTGAACCTGCATGCCATTCTGTTCCGCTGCGGCAGCGAGGGCAGTGAAATTCACATGGGCCGTGATGTCCTGCTCCCCGGGGGCTTCGTAGGGATTGGCGCTCACCGAATGCTGGCGAAAAGCGGTGACTGTGCCCCGATGACGTCCGGCGAGCTGCTCCTCGCGCGTGTAGCCGTAGTCGATTGCAATGATGAATCCGCGCTGTACGGCAGCCGCAAGGCGCGACATGTAGCGTTGCACGATTAGAGGTACCTCGATTCGTTCCCCCGCTTCGGGATGGACGCTGTAACGATCGAGGAACTCCAGTTCCTCGGCGGAGGCTGGCGCCCAGGTTTCGACGAAGCGGCCATTTTGAATGGCTATACGCAACTCGCCCCGCGGACTGATGACTTCCACCGGCAGTGCATCGAAAAACTCATTGGCGAAGATGATGAGTGGGCGAGAAAACCACACCTCAGCGGCTAAAGCCAAGTCATCAGAACTCACTTTCGGCACGACTAAAGTCGTGCCCTCCCCAATGTCGTCGCGCGCAGGATTGTCTTCGGCGACGGCAGGGGATATCTCTGAAGCGCCGACAAGACCGCCAGCGTCACCGTGGAAGGGCCTGGCTTCAGCCGTGCCGCCCGCCTCGTCAGATACGACCGGCTTTAGCCGCTGCGGGAACGAAGCTTTGCCCTCTTTGAAATGCCTGCCCAGGGTCAATTGCAAGCGTTCCCGCAACGCGCCCGAGCTCTCCGCCAGCGAATAGTGCAGCGCGCGAAAAAACTCCGGAAACTTCTTCTCCGACCAGTCCAGCACATCCTGCGCGAACAATCCGCTCCCAGGGCCTAGTTCCAGCAGCTCAATTCGTCCGGGTGAGCCGAGCACACGCCACAACTCTTCGAACTGTCGCGCCAGCAGTCGCCCGAATACCGCGTGCACATCGCTCGACGTGTAGAAATCGCCTGCCTTGCCGAACTGTTCCGCATTACGCGAGTAGTAACCCAGCTCGGGATCGTATAGGCACAACTCCATGTAGCGGGAGAACGGAACCGGCCCGCATTCGCGAATTTCCTGCTCGATTTTTTGACGCAGGGTCACAGACCTTCCCGCTGGCGCTCAACACGGTTCTGCGGCGTGCGCGTGAACATTTCGACGAGGTAATCGTGCAGGCAGTCGTAGAGCTGGCGCTGGAAGCTCCATTCAAACTGCGGATCATCCAGGTCGCGCGGATGCAGATCAAAGTAGTAGGTGTGCACAGGAACAGACGGGTTCTTAAACTGGATGATTATTTCAACGCCTTCGCCCTTGGCGCGCGCCGAGAAATCTAGCAGCGGGTGTTCATAAAGGCGGAGCTGAGCGAAGACCCGTTCGAGGCGCACGTTGGCGGCGTTTGACACGCAATTGATTCTAGCGGACTTGCACAGGCACGGAATGTGGAAAGCGGATTGAACCACAGAGATATCCTTCGACTGCTCAGGGCAGGCTCCGTGGACATGGAGAAGGCATCAAAACTTCCGACCCACTCCCACATCCTCTTTGGCATACGTACAGGAATCCTGTACAATAACCATTGAGGTTCGGACTAAATGGAAACCACATACACCAGTCTGCGACAAAGCCTCGCTTCCGTTCTCGATCGGGTGGCGAACGACCGGGAGGTGGTCATCATCCGCCGGAAGGGTGACAAGAAGGTGGCCATGGTTCCAGCCGATGAATTGGCCGGCCTGATGGAAACCGCGCACCTGCTACGGTCGCCGAAAAATGCCCAGCGACTGCTTAAGGCCTTGTGGCGTGCCGTGGGCCGGAAAGGCAGGCCAGAGCCCCTGGAGAAGCTTCGCCGGGAGATGGGCGTTGGCACGAATCGTTGAACGAGAGGCGATATTCCATCCCGAGTTTCGGCAAGACCTGCGCTATTGGGTGACGACTGACCGCAAGGCGGCCCTACGCATCTTCGAGTTGATTGAGGCGGTGCTGCGAGATCCCTCCACAGATATCGGGAAACCGGAGCCGCTGAAGTACGTGCTGGCCGGTTGCTGGTCGAGAAGAATCACCCAGGAACATCGGTTGGTTTATCGGTTTAGCGAAGGTAGGATTGACTTTCTCCAAGCGCGGTATCATTACTGACGACGCAAATTCTTATTCGTATCGCAGCGCCTCAATCGGATCCAGCCGTGCCGCTTTGATCGCGGGCAGCATGCCGCTGACGATCCCCACGAAACTCAAGATCGCGGTGGACCAGAACAGCGTCGCGGCGTTGATCATCAGGTGGATATCTCCTTCGCTGGCGTCCTTTTCAAACGCGCTCCACAGCGTGAGCGACCCCACCGACCAGGAAACCAGATAAGCCAGCAGCACGCCCAGTACCCCACCGAAAGCCGTAATCGCCAGCGCCTCCGCCAAAAATTGAAAAAGAATATGCCAGCGGTGCGCGCCCAAGGCTTTCTCCACTCCGATCTCGCGGGTCCGCTGGGTCACTGAGACCAACATGATGTTCATCAGGCCAACCCCGCCGATGCCCAGCGTCAGCAGGCCGATAAAACCGAGCAAAATCTTAATTCCGGTGGTAATCACGTGCAGGTCCAGCAAGTCGGCGAAAACATCGAAGACGAACACCGCCCGCTTGTCCTTGGGATCGAAGCTGTGGTGAAAGGCCATGGAATCACGCAGCGCTTTCACGACTTTCTCGTGGTCGCCCTCGTACTCCATGACGATGGAGTTGAGGTAATGCGTATCTTTAAGGTCCCTCATGGCGCTGAAGGGAACGTACACGTGCTCGTTCAGATTCTCGTCACCGTTATTGATGACGTGCTTGAGCACGCCCACCACCTGATAGGAAATGCCGTCCACGCGGATGCTCTCGCCGACGGCATTTTGGCCGGAGAACAGCTTCTTTTTAATGTCGGCGCCGATGAAGGCCACGCGTGTGTGGGTAAAGTCATCAGCCTCGCTGAATGCGCTGCCTTCCTCCAGTTCCATGCGGCGCATGCGTGCGTAGTGGGCATAAACGCCACTCACTCCGTAGCTGCCGCTGCGGATGCCATAGGCAACCGCGCACTGTTTGAAGGCCTCGGGCGAAACCCGCTTGAGGAGAGGCACTTCAGCGCGGACATAATCGAGATCATTGACCGTGAGGCGCACTTCACTTCCTGCCTTGGTACCGCCCGCCTGCAGTGAAGTCCGGCCAGGAAACGCTAAGACCAGGTTTGTGCCAAAAGAGCGGAAGGCTATCCACAAGCCGCGCTCAAATCCCTCGCCATAAGCCAGCAGCAAGACGACCGTCGCGATGCCCCAGGCCATGCCCAGCATGGTGAGCAGACTGCGGCGTTTGTTATGCCGCAACGCGCTGTAAGCCTGTTGAGCAATGTCTCCGATCATGGTTACTCCTGCCGCAGAGCTTCCACCGGCGGCAGCAGGGCTGCCTTGCGCGCGGGATAGAGCCCGGCGCTGATTCCGGCGATGGCCAACGAGAGAATCGCCGCTGCGGCTGAGAGCGGCACAATGCGCGGCGTGTCAAATCCTTCGGGCGCGGGCAGCTGTGCCAGCAGCGTCACAAATCCTACGGAAATAGCCAACCCGATGCCGCCGCTGAATGCGGTGAGGAATGCCCCTTCGATGAAGAACTGGGTCAGGATGTTGCGGTAGGTGGCGCCGAGAGCTTTGCGCAGGCCGATCTCCTTGGTCCTCTCGGCAACCGAGACCAGCATGATGTTGACGGTGCCGATTGCCCCGAGCCCCAGCGTCACCAGCCCAACCACGCCCAGGAAATAGTCCATGGCGTCAAAGATCTGGTCCACTCGCTGCAAGTTCTCGATGGTGTCCCAATCTTCAAAAGCGCCTTCCAGCTTGGGATCAAAATGGTGGCGGCGAGCGATGATTTGGTGCACCTCCTCCTTGGATCGTGTGTGCTCCGCCTTGTTGAGCGGCTGGTAGTTGATGAACGAAATGGCGTTCTCGGAATTTTTCTCCTTTAAACGAAAGAGATCGCGCATGGTCTCAATGGGAACGAAGATTCGGCCGTTGGTCCCGTTGTTGCCTTCCTTGCCCACTTGGGCCAGAACGCCAATCACGTCAAACCGGATGCCATTGAGCAGGATGGTTGCGCCCACGGCGGGACGTCCCGGGAAGACGTTTTTCAGCAACTCCCAGCCGACTACCGCCACACGGCGGTGCTCCGTGTTGTCCCCTCCGTTGAACCAGCGGCCGGTACCCAGCGGGATGGTGCGAATCTGGTTGTACTCCGGCGCCACACCAAAAACCTGGCCGTTGGTTGAGCCATAATCGCTGACGGCACGAATGTCTTCGCGATTGAGCACGGGAGAAACTGTGCGCAGGGTGCGAGCTTCATCGCGGATGGCAAGATAGTCGCCGTAGGTGAAATGGTAGGTTCGCCCGGATTGCAGACTGCCTTCGACCGCCGGAATCCGCCCGGGGAAAACAAACATAATGTCCTGGCCGAGAGTGGCCACTTGCTTTGCCTGGCCGCTGCGGAAGCCTTCGCCCAGTCCCACTAGCAATAAAAGCGATCCGACGCCCCAGGCGATTCCGAACATGGTCAGGAATGAGCGCATTTTGTGCGCCCAGAGTGTGGCCAGCGACTGGCGAACGATATCGAGTAGCATCCGCATAGCAGTTTACCCCTGCCGCCGGAGAGACGGCAGGGAGGTTGGGTGAGCCTGTGGCGGGGGGTCTCAAGTCCCGCCTTAACATCTGATGTCTGTTACGCAGCGGGGTGACGTCAAGTTCCCACAATCTTCTTTCTGTCCGATTAGACAGGCTTTAGCGGAAGAAGGATAGCCGGTGGGGGTCCTCGCGGTGTCAGCCCAGGCCACGAGGGAAGCCGAGGGTGAAGCCAAGGATACTGCCGCTCCTAAAACGCTGCTATCCAAGCCGGGCAACCTGCCGTCTAATCGCTCGTTCCCGGGCTCGACTAGATTCCGCCCACATTGCCATACGCAAATACAACTCACATAGGGAGGCTTGCACCATGTACCGACAGTCCATACGCGCTCTACTCGTAATCGAAGGTTTGCTTCTGTTCGTACCCCTAGGACATGCGCAGTCCGCCATTCTGGACCTGCCGCGGCCCAGCCAGCACGCGGTTGTGACGCAACGGATCGGAATCACCGATGTCACCATTAACTACCATCGGCCGCTGGTAAACGGGCGAAAGATCTGGGGCGGCCTCGTCGCCTACGGGGAGGTTTGGCGCGCCGGAGCCAACGAAAACACCACCATCGCATTCAGTGATCCCGTGACCATCGAGGGGAAGCCTTTAGCGAAAGGCACCTATGGCCTGCACATGATTCCCGGGGAGAACGAGTGGACAGTTATTTTCTCCAACAATTCGACCTCCTGGGGCAGCTTCACCTATGACCGGGCCGAAGACGCTTTACGAGTGACGGTAAAACCGCAGCCGGCAGAGCTCCACGAGGCGCTAACCTATGACTTTGATGACCCGAAGCCAGACTCTTCCGTGGTGACGCTGCGCTGGGAGAAGCTGGCCGTGCCGTTTAAAGTCGGTGCTAACGTGAACGAAATCGTTGCGCAAAGCCTGCACAACCAGGTACGCGGCTTGGCACAGTACACGTGGTTTGGCTGGGACGATGCGGCGACGTATCTGGTCGATAACAAGATGAATTTGGAAGAGGCCCTCAAGTATGAGGAGAATTCGATCCAGAATGAGGAACGCTTCGACAACCTGCTGACCAAGTCGCGCATTCTGGACGCCATGGGACGCAAAGACGACGCTACGGCAACCCGAAACAAAGCTCTCGAGATGGCCAATGCGATTCAGCTCCACGGTTATGGCCGCCTGCTCCAGACCCAGGGCCAGCAGGCGCAGGCCTTCGATATCTTCCAGACGAACATCAAGAAGAACCCGAATCACTGGCTCGTCCACAACGAAAGGGCACGGCTGGCTTGTGCGAACGGTGACTTCGACAGCGCCGTGAAAGAAATGAGGCTTGCTGCCGATGGGGCCCCAGCCCAATTCAAGCCGCAAATCGCGAATCTGGTGAAGCGGCTGGAGGCGAAGCAAGACATCAACAAATAACAGTCACAACCAAACGCCGGTTGTTTAACAGATTACTTTAGCAGGTGGCGTTTCCCTCTCCGCAGACGCGGCCTTCTGCTCCGGGTACTCGTATACCCCGCGCCCGCTCTTGCGGCCCAGTCGCCCCCCTTTCACGTACTGCACCAGAAGTGGTGCAGGCCGATATTTCTCACCCAGAGTCTTGTGCAGATATTCGAGGATGTGCAGGCGGGTATCGAGCCCAACCAGATCGACCAGCTCGAACGGACCCATGGGATGGTTCAAGCCTAACTTTAAGGCTTTGTCGATATCTTCCGCTGAGGCAATGCCTTCCTGGAGCATGTAAAACGCCTCGTTGCCGATCATGGCGTTGATGCGGCTGGTGATGAAGCCGGGCGACTCTTTGATCACGACGACTTCCTTGCCCATCCGCTTGCCCACATCGACCACGGTGGCCAGAGTATCGTCGTCGGTTTCGAGCGCCCGGACAACTTCCAGCAGCTTCATCTTGTGCACCGGATTGAAGAAGTGCATGCCCACGCATTTCCTGGCGCGATACGTCACGCTGGCGATCTCAGTGATGCTGAGCGAGGAAGTGTTGGAAGCCAGAATCGTGTTGGGACGGCAGATTTTGTCGAGCAGGGTGAAAATCTCGAGCTTGGATTCCATCTCTTCGGGGACCGCTTCGATCACCAGATCGGCCTCGCGCGCTGCTGCTTCCACGCTGCCGGCAAATTCCAGGCGGGTGAAAGCGGCATCGGCTGCGCCGGCGGAAACTTTTCCCAACTCGACGGCTTTGTCGAGGTTGGCTCGAATTTCGCCCTCCGCCTTGCGCAGGGCGTTGGGCAGCAGATCTTCCAGGATGGTGTGATAGCCGCCCAGCGCGGCCACGTGCGCGATGCCGCGGCCCATGGTCCCGGCGCCGATCACAGCGACCGTCGAGACCTGTGCCACTAGTGTCCTCCCTTTTCCAACTGGCTGAGTACTGCGGTGATATTGGAACTGGCGATGCGCATGTTTTCCGCCAGTCGCTTGCGCTCGTCGGCGTCCATCATTGGAATGGAGGCGCTGATGCGGCGAAGGGTGGTATTGATGTCATCTACATAGTTGATCAGGCGGATGAGTTCTCCGGTAGCTGCCATAATGACTCCTGCTCCTGTTGCCCGCTGCGGGCGATGATGCCGTACCTGCGCCGCGTCCTCGGGAAAAGTCGCGCGCTCGAGGCGAAGCAACCATTCTCACCGGTGCGAGGGATTTAGTAAAGCCAGGACCAACTTTCGTAATGCGGGCTATCGATGTTTTTTGTTGGCTATCTGTGTTCCTAGTGAATCTAATGTGCATGACCGATAAGCCTTTGAAACATTATCTTTTTGCCAGCGATTTCGACCAGACCCTTACCTTCAACGACTCCGGGTACGTGTTGAGCGAGTTGGTTGGGATTCCGACCACAGAATTTGAACGTAAGGCGGAAGGAATGGCGAAACTCAACCTGGTGCAGCAAGGCGCGGAACTGGCTTACCTGCTGCTGCACGATCCCGAGTTTCGTGCGCGGGTGCGCAGAGAACATCTGTACGAAGTCGGCAAGCGCATTCGCCTCAAAGAAAACATTGAGTTGCTCTACCAGATTCTTGAGAAGGGGATCGACGGTTATCGCTTTGATTTCTACGTTCTCTCGGCAGCGCCGGTTGAAGTCATTCAGTCCGCCCTGGAGGGGATTGTTCCTCCGGATCACATCTACGGGACTGAATTCCGCTACAAGGATTCAGCAGAGATTGATACCATCGCTGGCACCACGGCCGGCTATGGCAAAGTAGCCGCGCTCGACCAGTTGCAGACCCAGTTGCAGGTCGGCCCGGACCACATCATCTACGTAGGAGACGGCAACTCTGATGTTCACGTCATGCTGCATGTAAAGGTGCGCGACGGTTTCACCATTGCGGTTTCCGAAGCCAGGCATGTTTCTCAGGTTGCCAAGAGGACCGTCCTCAGCAGTGACGCGCTCGCCGTCCTCGTGCCCATTCTGGAAGAGATTGTGGGCTGGGAACGGCTGCAGATCCGCGAGTTCTTCGAGTCCTACGGGCTGTTGATCCAGGAGTGGGACCGCGTGCGCACTGACTGGCTGACGTTGCGGCCCGCCGCAAGTGAGCTTGCGGAAGCGGTGACCACCGACTGAAATTGTGGTCACGTTTTCCCTATGCGGTGATAATAGCCATATGCTCCGCGACAAGAACCTCATCCCGCTTTCCCACCAGCATCAGCACGTGCTGGCGCTGTGCGTGCGCGTGGACCGTGCCGTCCAAGCGGGCGAAGTTGACCTGGAGGCGTGGCAGGCGGAGATCCAGCAGATTTTTGAGCAGGAGATCGCGATCCACTTTGCAGCAGAGGAGGAGGAACTGTTCCCCGCGGCGGCGCGGTTTCCGCAGGTGAAACCTTTAGTCGAGGAACTGGTTGCGGAGCACGCGGCGCTGCGGGATTTCTTCGGGCGTGCGGCTGGGCGAGCTCTCGATGGCGCCGGTTTGCAGACTTTTGTGGAGAAGTTGGCCGTCCACATCCGCAAGGAAGAGCGCCAGCTCTTTGAAGAAATGCAAAGACTCATGAGCCCGCAGGAACTTGCCGCGCTAGGCACGGCATTGGAGAAAGCCCTGGCAGATGCCTCCAAGGCATGTATATTGCCCACCGCGGCCACCCGGCTGCGGCCCAAGCGTTAAGCCGTCGTCGCTTTCACAGGTTCGCTCTGCCGGTTGTTCGTATGCGTGAGCTTCAGCACCGTGAGCGGCGCGCTGAATCCGGAACCCTGCTCGCTTCATCTAGCAGTCATGAACGAAGAAAGCGATGTCTTTTATCCGCTAGCAAACCATTCCGCGCCGATCGCTCAGCCATCTCGCGGCACTGCGCTCGATGAGTCGTCCTTACTCGATGCCTACTCGCAAGCGGTAGTCGGCGCCGCCGAAAAAATTAGCCCATCGGTGGTCAAGATTGAGGTCGCGCAGGCGGCGGGCAGGAGCCGCTCGGGCGAGCCTCGGGAACGGCAAGGCGGCGGTTCGGGTTTTGTGTTCACTCCGGATGGACTGATTCTCACCAACAGCCACGTGGTGCACGATGCCCGGCGAATTTACGTTTCGCTCGCCGATGGGCGGCGCTTCCCTGCCCACACGGTCGGCGACGATCCGGCAACGGATCTGGCCGTGATTCGCATTGGTGTGCCTAGCAATGACGCGCCGAGCCTCGTGGCCGCGCCGCTGGGCGATTCGCAGAAGCTTCGCGTCGGACAGTTGGCAATCGCCATCGGCAATCCTTACGGGTTCCAGTACACCGTGACGGCCGGCGTGGTCAGCGCTCTGGGGCGTTCTCTGCGCTCCTACTCCGGGCGGTTGATTGACGACGTCATCCAGACGGATGCCTCGCTCAACCCGGGGAATTCGGGCGGGCCGCTGGTGACTTCCGACGCGCGCGTGGTGGGCGTGAACACGGCGACCATCATGGGCGCGCAGGGATTGTGTTTCGCGATCGGGATCAACACGGCGAAATTTGTTGCTGGGCGGCTGCTGCACGATGGGCGCATCCGGCGCAGTTACATTGGCGTCGAGGCCCAGACCGCACCGCTGCATCGCCGTCTGGTGCGCTTCTACGATCTACGGCAGGAGAGTGGCGTGTTTGTGATGTCGGTGGCAGACGGGAGCCCGGCGCAGAAGGCGGGGCTGCGCGAAGGCGATGTGATCATTGCTCTCGATGGGAAACCGGTCGCCGGCGTGGACGATCTGCACCGTTTGCTGACCGATGCGCGAGTCGGTGTGAGCAGTTCGTTGACCGTGCTGCGCTGGACAGAAAAGCTGGAGCTGAAAGTGGTGCCGGAGGAAGTGCGGAGCGGTTAGGTTTTGTGGCGCAGGGCACTCCTGTCCGCGTCCCGGGAGGCAAGATCAAGAAACCGCGGGCGGGGGCGCCCGCGCCACACACGTCCGTGCCATCCCGGCAAACCGCAAACTGCAGCTAATTTCGTTCCGCTAGAAATCTGCTCTGGCAATCTTTGGCGGCGGACAGCAACTGGGGGAACTCGGGAGTCTGCCGCAGCTTCACCAGCGCGGGGTCGGTTTGCAGCGCGGAGTAGGCGCAATACTTATGTTCAATGCTGCTCTTGAGCACGCGGAGAGCAATATCTCTCTGACCACACAGAGCCATTAGGGTTGCCATGTAGTACCTATTCTCGGGGTCGGGATCTGCCAGAGCCGAGGCTTCCACCTGCTGCGCAATCGTGTTCAACTCCGGCTTTCGGGGATCCAGGCAGGCTTCCCAGAACTTCCGCTGGAGGTCGTTACTGACTCGTTTCGCAGCCTCGCGTGCTTCCGCCAGCTTGCCTTCACGCAAGAGAATGGAGGGGGTCACGTCCGCGGCCCATGCCGAGCCGGCATCCAGCTGGGCAAAGTCCTTCGCCCGCTCGGTTCTGCCCAGTTGATTGAAGGCCAGCGCGCAGGAACGAAACAGGTAGTTCCCCTGGTCCAAGGCCTGGGCAGTCTCACACTCGCGCGCTGATTCCTCCAGCATTCCCGTGTATCGCTGCACGTACCCCAGATAGAAATGTGCCTGCGCACTCTCCGGTTGTCGTTTCACTAAGGCTTTCGCGTCTGCATAAGCCTTCGTCAACTCACCTCTTTCTGTCCGATTGGCGATCAACTGGCCAGCGGCGACAATGAGATTGGGATCGAGAGCCAGGGCTCGTTCCAGCGCCGA
>Ga0070708_100003705_pt1 | contig 11987 bp, 14 predicted proteins | sample KBSK5503metaG_FD_65469 | JGI IMG/M metagenome (GOLD analysis project Ga0070708, IMG submission 65469) | Corn, switchgrass and miscanthus rhizosphere microbial communities from Kellogg Biological Station, Michigan, USA - KBS K5-50-3 metaG | ecosystem: Host-associated > Plants > Roots >...
TTGGACAGCGGACGGTAGCCGTGAGCGACGCCCGCCGGGATCCGGACGAGCACGTCCCGCCCTCCGCCGGCTATGACCACCTGCGTCTGCCCGCGCGTCGGGGAGTCCTTCCGGATGTCGTAAAGCACGACCTTCGCCTTCGAAGGGGGAGGGAAGAACCAGATGTCTTCCTGCTTCAGGTGGTAGTGGAGACCCTTGATGTGGCCATCGGCATCCACGATCGAGTAGTTCATCTGCGCCGGCTGGACTCCCTGGAAGAATTCGGCGAGGGCCCGACCGACGTCGTGGCCGGCCCGGACCCGGAAGATTTCGAGGAAGAAGCCTCGGTCGTCGGTGAAACGGGAAAGAGAGGTCGTCCGAACGCCCTGGATTGCCGTCGCGCGCGCGTAGGTCTTTGGTTGCGCACGGAACTCGGGGACGATGTCTTCGGGAGTCATCGGGGGGATTGTAGTTGAGAGGCGAGAGATGAGGGTTGAGAGCAAAAAAAAGACGGGCGGCCAGGCCGCCCGTCGAATCTGAGGCGCACAGGGCGCTCTCGCCCGAGAGACGACTATCGGCTGGCCACCTTGGTCGACTTGATGTCGCCCTTGGCCGTCCACGTGATGTTGAAGCCGTTCTTGTGGTCTTGCGAGAACTTGTTCTCTCCGTCGAAATGGTGTTTCGAGTAGGCCAGAACGAACCCGTCGTTGGAGTTGGAGAACCAGTACTGCAGATTCTTGACGACTGTCGGGGAGGTCTTGTTGGGTCCCGTCGTCTTGTCCAGCGTGATCTCGGCCATGCCGCTGCCCATCTTGGCGTGCGACATCTTGGCGTCGTCGTGCCATTCGATCGTGTCCTCGCGGGTCTCGAACTTGTTCCACTTGACGTTGAACACGGTCTTGGCGATCTCCGTGAGCGCCTTGCGCTGCTCGGGGCTGGACTTCTTGTCGAAGGTCACGACCACCCAGTCGGTCGGCATACCGGGGCCGGGCTTCTTGTGCCATTCGCCGCCGAGGTCGCCGGACATCCACAACAGCTGATCGGAGAGGTCCACATCTCCGTAGTGGCTTCCCTTGCGGAACTTGTACACGTTGTTGAACATGCACATGTGCTCGTTCGCCGACGGGCCGAAGTAACAGGTGCAGAACAGGGGACAGGAACAACCCTCGATCGTGTCGGCCGTGACGCTATAGGTGCGGGAGCGATCCGCCGGCTCCGCCGCGATCAGGACTGCCGCGACGACGGCCAGAGCGAGAAACGGAACGATCTTCCTTCTCATGCCTCCTCCTCTTTGATGCGGCTCCGCTCACGTTCAAACCGTGGACGGCGGCCGCGGACAACCATCTGAAAGGGTGACTCCAAGCCTCCTTCTACTCCCGCGACTCGTCGAAATCAAGGCCGCCTCTCCCGCGGAAAGTGCTAGGCTCGAGTCCTCGTCGGGGGAAGGATCATGATCAAAGGAACCGTTTTCGCGGCTCTCCTCGGATGCCTGGCCGGCTCATGGCTCGCCGCCGCCGGTCCCGATCCGCGGGAGCGCAACTTCAAGTTCTTTGTGGACGGCGTCGAGATCGACGGGGTCGTCGGCTACCGGATCGCCTTCGCCCGGCTGCCGGTCGGCCGGACCGACTCGAGACGGCTCGACCTGTCCTATTCGCCGGACCAGCGGGTTCTTTCCCTGACGGTGACTCAGAAGGGCCTGAACCGGCTCCAGGACTGGTTGAACAGCGCGACCGACACGCAGGCTCCATCGGCCAAGACGGTCACGATCGAGGCCCGCGACAACCAGGACACGCTTCTCGCCAAGTGGGAGCTGACCGGGGTCGCGCCGAGTACGTTCTCTTCGGCCGCCGCGGGAAACATCAACGAGGTGGATTCGACCCTCGAGTTCCTCTTCGACCGTCTCCGTCTCGTCCAGGCCAACGGCAAATAGGGGCTCGGTTCTCGGTGCCCGGTTTTCGGGATGGGCCCAAACCGACCACCGACCACCGGGCACCAAACGCCGGCTAAGGGTGACTGCTCAGTCCCCTGATCGCTTCGAGGAACCCCAGGGGCGGCCGCTCGAAGCGGGCGCCAAAGCCCGGCCGGCGGTTGTGGGGGAGGGTGTGGACGACGCTCGCGCGGACCCGGAAGCTGCGCCGGTCGCGAGGCAGCGAGAAGACGAAATCCACGTACTCGCCTTGTCCCGGGACTCTGGCGGCGGCCACGTACATCCCGGCCAGATTGATGGACTCCACGAAACCGATCAGCTGTTCCTCGCCCCATCGCAGCGAGGCGGGAGCGCCGACCGACACTCTCGGAGAGATGCGCTGTTCGGCCAGCTTTCGAGCGATGAGGTTTCTCGTAGCAGTCAATCTTGCCGCCGATCGGGGTCTTAACCGATCCTAGCAGACCGCGGGGCAAGAGAAAAGGAGCTCGGCGGCCCGCTCAGATCCGGGCGTTCTTGAAGGCCGGGAGGAGCGTCTTCTCGAGCTTCACGAAGAGCCGGGCCGTGGCCTCGACGTCTCTCCGGCAATAGAGCGCGATCTCCCGCAGCCGCCCGGCCTTGTAGAACGGCCCCACCGAGAAGCCGTCCATGCCGTGCTCTTTGGGGCTCTCGACCCCGAAAGCTTTGCAGGCGAAATCGAGGTTCCACTTGCGGGTGGCTCCGAAGAAGGAAAGGACGTCCAGCAGATCCGTGTGCGGCTTCAAGGCGTAGCGGTAACCCACCAGGTTCTTGGTCGCCGGGATCCCGAGCACTGCGCTTCGGAGCATGACGAAGGGGCCGTCGAAGCAGCGGCCGTTGAACGTGACAAAGCGGTGGAAACGCGCGATCGCCTTCCAGAACTCGGCCAGAAAGACCGGCTCGATGTCGCCGATGAACTGGAAGAGGCCGTCCGAGGAGGTCTCCTCTAGGCGCCCGTCGGTCTTCTCGTACCAGACGCGGCCGCGGCGGGTCTCGGGATTGACCATCGCGAGCACGACGATCCGTCCGGTCAGAGGCCACAGCGAGAGGAACTCCGGGAGCTTCTGCTTCTCCTCCTCCGTGCGCGCGTTCTTCTGCAAGTACGTTCGCTGCGCGTCGTCGAGCGAGTCCCACTCGATCCCGACGGTCTCGATGTCGAACACCACGCTGGCCATCGGCGGCTGATGCTATCCTCTTCGCTTCACAGCATGAAGCGGCTCGGCTTCGCCCTTTCGACGCTCGCGGCGTGTCTGGCGCTGTCGTGCGCGCGATCCGAATCGGGAAAGGCGTCCGCCGGGACAACTCTGTACCGCCACCTGACCAGCGATCCTCCGACGCTCGATCCGATCACGACCACCGAGGAGTTTGGCCTGCGGATCGAGGACTTGATCTTCCGCCCGCTCATCGGGCTCGACCGCCAGCGCCATTCCGTCCCCTCGCTGGCGCTCTCCTGGGCCGCCTCCTCCGACGGCCTGGTCTACGACATCCGCCTCGACCCGAAGGCGAAATGGGAGGACGGCTCTCCGGTGACCTCGGCCGACGTCGCCTACACGATCGACCGCGTGCGGGACCCGAAAATCCCGTCGGTCAACTGGCGTCCCGGCTTCGAGGACGTAGTCGCGGTCGAAACGCCGGATGCGGCGACTGTGATCGTCCGCTTCCGGCGCGCCCACTCCGAGAGGCTCCTCTTCTTCACCATCCCGATCGTGTCCGCGGCGGCCTATGCCCGTCCCTCGGAAGCGGACCGCAAGCCCGTGGGGACGGGGCCGTACCGGTTGGAGAGCTGGGTGCCGAACCAGGCGCTGACGCTCAAGCGCCGCGCCGACGCGCCGGCGAACGAATCGTCCTTCGAGAAAATCGTCTTCAGGATCATTCCGACCAACGCGGTCAGCTTTCAGGCAGGGCTGCGCGGGGACCTGGACGAGTTCTACATCGCACGGGACCAGGTCGCGGCGGCCCGGGCCTCGGCGGAGTTCCAGGCGAAGAACCGTCTCCTCAAAGTGCCGCTCTTCGTCTCGGCGATGATCGTGTGGAACTGCCGCAATCCGTATCTGGCCGATGTTCGCGTGCGCCGGGCGCTCGCGATGGCGTGGCCTCGCGCGGAGACGGCGAAGCGGCTCTATGCGCCCGACGGAGCGACACTCATCTCCGGCCCTTATCCGCCGGGCATCCCCGAGAACGCCCCCGAGCTGGCGCCACCTCCTTACGACACGGCCGCGGCCGGGCGGCTTCTGGATGAAGCGGGCCTCCGGATGAGGCCGGACGGGTTCCGGCGGCGCGGCGGCAAGCGCGTCTCGTTCGAGCTCCTCTACACGACCGCCTTCCCAATCTACCGCAACCTGGCCGAGATTCTGCGCGAGGCCTATTCGAAGGTCGGGGTGGACCTGACGCTGCGTCCGCTCGATTGGGCGGCCATGTCCCAGCGCATCGCTTCGGGCGAGTACGACGCGGCGCCTGTGGGCAACACTCCTCTGCCACCCACTGTGGATCCCTACCCGGTCTATCACTCGAGCCAGATCCCACCCAACGGCCAGAACACCGGTTTCTACCGCAACCCGGAGGCGGACCGCGTCATGGAGGCGGCGCGGCGCGAGATGGACGCCGGCAAGCGGCTCGAGCTCTACCGCCAGGTCCATCGCCTCCTGGCGGTGGACCCGCCGGCGGACTTCCTCTGGGGCGCCGACCAGTACTGGGGGATCTCCAAACGGATCGAGGGCGTCGAGACGTCGCCCATCGGCCTCTTCCACTTCCTCCCCGGCCCGCTCGCCTGGCGCCCGGCCGCTGCGAAGTAGGCTCCGAGCGTCATGCCCGCTCCCCTCGAAGGCATCCTCGTCGTGGACCTTTCGCGCGTTCTCGCCGGGCCCTTCTGCACGATGCTGCTCGGGGACCTGGGGGCGCGCGTCCTCAAAGTGGAGCATCCCCAGGAAGGCGACGTGACCCGCGGATGGGCGCCTCCCCACGATCCGGCGAGCGGCCTCTCCGCCTATTACCTCTCGATCAATCGAAACAAGGAGTCCTTGGCGCTCGATCTCGCCTCGGAGAAGGGCGTCCGCTCGGTGCGGCTCCTGGCGAAGAGGGCCGATGTCCTCGTCGAGAACTTTCCTCCGGGAGGCCTCGAGAAGTTTGGCCTTTCGCTCGAGGACCTGCGGCGCGCCAGTCCCCGATTGATCACCGCCTCCATCACCGGGTTCGGGCGCCGCGGCCCGGACGCCTCCGCTCCCGGTTTCGACCTTCTGGCGCAGGCGGGCGCCGGGTTGATGGCCGTCACGGGAGAGCCGGAAGGGAGTCCCACGAAGATCGGCATCGCAGTCTCGGACCTCTTCGCAGGGGCCTTCCTGGCTGTGGGGATCGCGGCGGCACTGGCGGGACGCGCCCGGACAGGCCTCGGAGCGCACGTCGAGACCGATCTCTTCTCGTCGACGCTCTCCGCACTCATCAACGTGGCGCAATCGGCTCTCGTCACCGGTCAGGAAGCCGGGCGCCACGGCAACGCTCATCCCCAGATCGTTCCCTACAGGACCTTCTCCGCCGCCGACGGCGACTTCGTCGTGGCCGCAGGGACGGACCGGCAATTTGCGCGGCTCGCCCGCGCGCTCGGCCGGCCCGCGTGGGCCGAGGATTCCCGGTACCGGACCAACGAGGCCCGCCTGGCTCTTCGCGACGAGCTGGAAGAGGCTCTCGGAGAGATCTTCCGCCGTGAGCCGCGAGAGGTCTGGCTCACGCGCCTTCGCGAGGCGGGAGTCCCGGCGGGCCCGGTCCGCGGCCCGCTCGAGGCCCTGCGCTCGGCGACCGCCGAGGCCCTGGGCTCTGTCGTTTCGTCCCGCGGAGTCTCGTTCGTCGCTTCGCCGATCCGCATCGAGGGACATACTCCGCCGCTGGCGTTTCCCCCCGATCTCGACGCCGACGGCGAAAGGCTGCGGCGGGAATTCGAGTTGCCCTGATGGCCGCCCGGGAAGTCCGCCAGTCCGGCTGAGTTTCCAGGGCGCCTCTGGTAGGCTCGAAGAACGCCCATGAAAGTCGCCTTCATCGGGACGCACGGCGTCGGCAAGACGACCCTGTGTTTCGAGCTCGCCGCGCTCTTGAAGAAGAGGGACAAGGTCGTCGAGATGGTCCGGGAGGTCGCCCGGTTCTGCCCGCTCCCCATCAACCGGGATACCACGGTCGCTGCGCAATCCTGGATCCTCCACACGGAGATCGCCGAGGAGCTCGTCGCCGAAAACAAGTCCGAGATCGTCATCTGCGACCGGAGCGTGCTGGACAACTACTGCTACCTCCTCCAATCGGGCAAGCATCCGATGCTCGAACCGATGGTCAAGTGGTGGACGGCGAGCTACGGGCTTCTCATCAAGGTGCCGATCGTGGGATCGCTCCAGTTCGACGGCCTGCGGGACGTGGACATCGCGTTTCAGCAGACGATCGACGCGACGATCGACCGGGTGCTGGACGAGTGGAGGATCGGGGTCTACCGGCTCGATCGCGAGCGCCGCTCCGCGTGGGCGGCGGATTCGCTCGAGGCGATCCTGCCGCTACTCGGGCCGGTGCAGCAGCCGCTCTTCGAAGAAGGGTCTCGAGTCTAAAGACTGACAGGGAGTCCTCAGTCCCTGGTCCGTAGTCCTTAGTCGCCGACAGACTAGGGACCAGCACTCGCCACCTCAATCCGGAGGAGGGAGTAGTTCTACGATTGGCGCGGCGGCCAGCGATCTCCAGGCGACTGCGGCCAACACGATCCCTCCTCCGGCAAGGGCGAAGGCGCTCGGACGCTCCCCGATGAACAGGAAGACCCAGACGGGGTTGGCGACGGGCTCGACCATGCCGATCAGGGAAGCCTGCGTCGCCGTGACGTGTCTCAGGCCGCGCACGAAGAGGACGTAAGCGCAGGCGAGCTGGACAACGCCGAGAAAAACAAGGATGGCGGCGGACCTCGGCGAGAGTGACAGGTCGCGGGAGACGAAAGGGAGAAGCGCCACGACGGCGAGGACATTCCCCCAGGTCACGGCTGCCTGCGCGCCCCCCTCTCCCTCCCGCTTGAGCGAAAGGACGAGGCCCGCGAAGAAGAAGCTCGAAGCGAGAGCCATCAGGTCTCCGAGCCCGCCCGGGCCGAACCGACCCACGAAGAAGAGGGCCATGCCGGCGACCGCGACCGCCACGGCCGCGGCGTCGCCCGCGCGCAGGGGCTCGCCCACAACCGCCGGCGACAGCAGGAGCACCCAGACCACACCGGCGTACTGGAGGAAGATCGCGTTGGCGGCCGTCGTCCACTTCGTCGCGACCACGAATGAGATCAGGCAGGCCGCGTAGGTCGCGAGAGCCGCCAGGAATGCCGGGCTCCATCGCCGGACTCGGGGGCGCAGAATCAGGAACAGCGCGGCCGCCGCGAAGGCGGAGCGGTAGAAAGCGACCTTGAGCGGCGGGTCCTCGAGCGCCTTGATGCCGACACCGCCGGTGGACCACAGAATTGCCGCCCCCAGCACGAGCAGGACGCCCTGCCTTCCCCCTGCCCTCTCCTCGGGACGTGGCGGCGACTGGGTCACGGCGCTGTGACCGCATTCACGATCGCCCGCGCCACGGCCTCCGCCGCCGCAGCCCCAACGCGCAGTCTCGTCAGCAGAGGAGGAGGCTGGCCGGCGGGGGCGAGAGCGAAGGCGATATCGCCGTCTACGACGGTGTGCGCGGGGCGGACGGCGCGCGAGAGCCCGTCGTGCGCCTCGATCGCCACGCGCTTCAGAGACCCCTCCTCGAAGGGAACGTCCGTCGCGACGCAAACGAGCGTCGTGTGCGCTCCGGCGAGCGGGCTCTCCCTCAGATCCGCCTCGCGCAGGGCGCGGGCCGTCGAGAAGAGCTCTCCCTCACCGCGGGCTCCCGCCAGGCGCCTCCCGCTCTCGGGATCCACCACGTCGCCGAAGGCGTTGACGGCCACCAGGGCCGAGACGCCGTGCCCGCCGCGGATTGCCACCGAGGCCGCCCCCACGCCCCCGCGGGACGCCCGCGTGACACCGAGCACCTTACCGACGGTCGCTCCGCTGCCGGCCCCGACCGCGCCCGTTTCGATCTCGCCGCCGCGCGCGTCCTCGCACGCCGCCTCGCCCGCCGCCTCGTCGGGGTAGGCGCCGGCCTCTCCGACGCCGAGGTCGAACAGAATCGCCGCGGCGACGATCGGGACCCGGGCCGGTCCGATAGCGAATCCGACGCCGCGGCGCCGGAGCCAGGACGTCACGCCGCTCGCCGAGGCCAGACCGAAGGCGCTCCCGCCCGCGAAGACGAGCGCGTGGATCTCGGAAACGAGGTTGCCGGGCGTGAACACCCCGGTCTCGCGGGTCCCCGGCGCGCCTCCGCGGACGTCCACGGCCGCGGTCGTCCCGGCCGGAGGGAGGATGACTGTGCAGCCGGTGCGGCGCGTCGAGTCGGTCCAATGGCCGATGCGATAACCGGCAGGGAAGCTCGTCACGCGCGCTATCGTATTTCGGGTGACGAGTCCTTGGTCCTCAGTCCTTGGTCCTTTGTCGGATCGTGACTACGCAATATGGACTGAATGACTACGGACTACGGACCCTCTTCAAGCGAGAGGGCCTTCCGGCGCGATAGCACGCCAGGCAGTCCCGAGCGCCGCGGAACGGGCGGATCCTCCGGAAGAGCACGCCGCATCCGGCGCATCGGTACGCGATCGTGCGTCGCTCGCGGAAAGCGGCCAGGGCGGGGGTCTCCGGCGCCGCGCCCTTCTTCGCTCCGATCTGACGGGCCAGCCTCTTGAAGAGCGGACCGTGTCCGACGCGGGGGCCCTTCCGGCGGAACGCCCACGCGTGCGCCGCCTCGTGCCGGAGTGTCTCCTCCCGTTCCACGAGCGAAAGGTGCCCGGATATGGTGATCCGGTGCGGCGGGCCGTACACGATCTCGCCTCCGGTCAGCTTGCGGCTCGAGAGACGGACGCGCGCGGAGTCCAGGCCGAATCGAACGGCGAGGCGGTCGTACAGCCTCTGCAGGCGCGCCTCGCCGTCCGGCTCTTCGACCGGAAAGAGGACTGACTCGCGATTCATCGCAATAAGATTAGCGAAAGAGAGGAGGAATGATGATCCGCAAGTTTGTCGGACTCTCGATCGCCCTTCTCGGGCTCACCGCAGCGGCCGCCGCCGAAGCGGGCAAAATGGTTTCTTACGCGAGCGGCCCGGAAACGGTCTCCGGCTACCTCGTGGCGCCCGAAGGACCGGGCAGGAAGCCCGCGATCATCGTGATCCAGGAATGGTGGGGCTTGAACGACTTCGTCAAGTCGAAGGCGAACGGCTTCGCGAAGCAGGGATACGTGGCCCTGGCTCCAGACCTCTACCGCGGCAAGGTCACCTCCGACCCGGACGTGGCGCACCAGCTCATGCGCGGGATGCCCGAGGACCGTGCGACGCGGGACCTCCAGGCTGCCGTGGCCCATCTGAAATCCAGGCCGGACGTGGACGCCAAGCGGATCGCCTCGATCGGCTGGTGCATGGGCGGCGGCTACTCGCTCGCCCTCGCGCTCGCGGAGCCGACGCTGGCCGGCGCGGTGATCTATTACGGCAGGCTGGTCACCGACGGCGCGAAGATCGCGAGCCTGCAGGTGACGCTGCTCGGCAACTTCGGCGGAAAGGACCAGGGAATCCCGCCCGAGACGGTCGTGGAATTCGAAGCCAAAGCCAGGTCGCTCGGCAAGAGCGTGGACTTCAAGATCTATCCCGAGGCCGGCCACGGGTTCGCGTCCTCGAAAGATCCCAAGGTCTTCCGGCCGGCCGACGCGAAGGACGCCGACACGCGCGCGGACGCCTTCCTGGCGAAGGTGCTCAAGACGAAGTCGTGAAACGGGACTCGCAAGACGAAAAACGGAATTCGAGAGGAGGCTCTCGCTCCCCTCGCAGACTTGCATTTTTGCGATAAACGGCCCGGCCCTAGGTCTGGCGGTTCTTGTACCAGTCGGCGTTGACCTGCTGGAAGTGCTTCCATTTGTCGGGGACCGTCTCCTCTGTGAAGATCGCGGTCACAGGACAGGCCGGCTCGCAGTTGCCGCACTGGATACAGACGTCCGGGTCGATGTAGAGCATCTCGGCCGACGAGAAATCCGCTTCGTCCTTGCGAGGATGGATGCAGTCAACAGGACACACGTCGACGCACGCGGTGTCCTTCGTGCCGATGCACGGCTCAGCAATGATGTACATTCCCATAGGCCGCCGATCTTAACACTGCAGCGAACGCGCGCGAGAACGGTTCGGGCCCTTGCAGCGAGCGCGCGCGAAGAGAGTCCGGTTCGCCTGGCGGATCGGCCGCGCGCGCTCGAAGAGAGAGTTCAAAGGCACCCCGGCTCCTCCGCCGGGGCCGACTTCCCTCCGCCGGGGGCTACTTGCCGACGCTGATCTGATGAGCCAGGTTCTGGCCGTCGGGAAGAGTCGTGTAACGGACCGTCACCTTGGCGCCGGGAGCGAGCGTGCCGTTGATCTTCGTTTCGGCAGTCCAGACGAAGCGCATCTCCGACCCGTCGGTGACGGCCACGTTGACCGAGCGATCGGCGGCGTTCAACTTGGTCACATTCCCGGCCGCCGTGGACGTCTTGTCGTTCCCGGCGCCGGCCAGCGGGGCCAGCGAGAGCGCCAGGGTCAAAATCAACGCGGAAACGCGGATCGTCTTGGGCATGGCTTCCCTCCCCGTGGCTCAACAAGGAAGCCGCGCCGCGAATTTCGGGCCTCCGCCGGAGGGACCGATTTGACAGGACCGGGAAGCCTCCCTAGAATACGCCGTTTTTCAATTGGGCTCTCCGGAGGCTCCAACATGACAAAACGCTGGACGGACTCGGAGGTTCGGTTCCTCAAGGACAACGCCGAAAAGATGAGCGTGCAGGGGCTTGCCGACGCCATCTCGGTTCGGATCGACGAGCTCGAGAAGAAGATGGAGAAGCTGGGCCTGACGGGCGCGTCCGCGGCTCCCGTTGCAAAGGCGCCGCTGACTTTGAAGGAGCTGTCCCGCCACACCGAGAACGCCAAGAAGGACTTCGACCGCGGAATGGCCGCCCTCCAGAGGCGGAAGTTCGAAGAGGCGGAGCGAAACTTCCTCGACCTGATTCAGAAATATGCCGGCGAAAAAGAGCTCGTCGACCGTGCCCGCATCTACCTGGCGATCTGCGAGCGACAGAAGAAGGCGGCTGGCCCGGCGCTCGTCGAGCCGGAAGACTTCTATTACGCCGCGCTGCTCGAGAAGAACCGGGGGAACGTCTCCGAGGCCATCGAGCATTTGAAGCACGCCGCTCGGAAGAACGGCGCCGGCCGGGTGGACTTCCTGCTCGCCTGCTGCTACGCGCAGAACGGCGAGGCCGGCACGGCCCTGGAGCATCTGCGCCGGGCGATCGAGGAGGACCAGCGCCACCGGATCCTGGCCCGGCACGATCGCGACTTCGACCCAGTCCGGGACTCGCCCGAGTTCCAGGATCTCCTGGCCTCCTAGAGACCAACGCGGGTTCTATACTCGGCCGGTGAAGCCGGGTCGCGGGAGCAAGAAGAAAACACCCTCCGCGCGCGGGCGGGCAGGGCGGCCCTGCGTGATCCTCCTCACGGCCGGTGTCGGATCCCGGCTGCGTTCCTCGCGGCCGGGCGTCCTCCACCGTGTCGGCGGCCGCACTCTTCTCGAGGCGGCCCTCGCGACGGCGGAGACGCTCTCGCCGGCCCGGACGGTCGTCGTGATCGGCCGGGCGCGCCGGGAGATCGGACAGGAACTGGCCGAACGTCCCGTGACCGTTGTCGTGCAGGACCCGCCGGGCGGAACCGCCGACGCGACTCGGCGAGCGCTGGCGAGTCTGCCGGGCTCCGCTAGCCCCGTCGTCGTGTTGTCGGGGGGCGTTCCGCTCTTGCGGGCCGAGACGCTGCGGGCCCTGCTCGACCGGCAGAGGCGACGCTCCCTCGATCTCGCGATTCTCTCGTTCCGTCCGCCCGACACGGCGGACTTCGGGCGTGTCGTGCGGGACGCGTCGGGCCGCGTGCGCAGGATCGCCGCGGCGGGAGATGCCGCCGCGGGCGCCGAGGCCCTGGCCGGCGTGTACTGCTTCGCGGGGCGCCCCCTCAGG
>Ga0070708_100003706_pt1 | contig 11987 bp, 10 predicted proteins | sample KBSK5503metaG_FD_65469 | JGI IMG/M metagenome (GOLD analysis project Ga0070708, IMG submission 65469) | Corn, switchgrass and miscanthus rhizosphere microbial communities from Kellogg Biological Station, Michigan, USA - KBS K5-50-3 metaG | ecosystem: Host-associated > Plants > Roots >...
TCTTGGATCTGGCAACAATCAGCTTTCCCGGGCGCACCTCGATCAGCTTCGTGGACGGGGAAGATCCACCAATTGCGCTCGATCTCTGCACGTCTGTCTCACTCCTAATTCTAGTCCTCCTGGTTACCCATTCGCACCGGGCGTTGTCGAACTCGATCGCCCCCCCGCCTTGCATCAATGTGGTGCATACCTGGCATCGGGAGGACTCGCTCATTTTCATCATCTTCTCTGTCCGCCAGAGACATGGGGCTTCGTGGGCATTGTGGCATACTGCTTGAGGCTAGGTAAAGTGATTTGAACATCCTAAAAGGTATCAGGATTGTCTCCAGGGAAAGGGTTATATATGCGCTTCATTGCCCTTGGCGGTACTGGCAGAATCAGGACCAAAGACCTGCTCATTGAGAACAAAGGAGCGCAGGAAAAGGGGGTCTGCTTCGGCATATCGACTCTGGGAGAGGTAGAGATGTGCCAGTTTATCGAGTACTACTGTCTGGATAGGTGAGAGCTGCTTTGATGACAGAATACTCGTGTTGCAATGATCACCCAACCCGTGAGAAATCTTCACGGATTGGGTGAGGACTACCTTGATGGCAGAATACTCGTGTTGCAATCCTTCGGCAAAAGTGTGCGGATCCGAAATGCCTCTGCTCAGACAAGCCTTAAGCCAGGGGGCAAGCTGCTCTTGGTGGCGACTCCTCGCCAGGATCTTGTTTGTGGGTGACCTTTGCAAGCCTGTGCTGCATTTTTCCATTCCATCAGTTTTAGCAACTGGATGCTGTCCATCTTGCATCTTCGTTCGCTTGGTTACTACTCATCTTTACTCAACCCTTGGGATGGTGTCAGCGTTTGAAGCGAAGTCCTTGAAAAAGCGAACAGGTCATTGACAGCATTCTGCATGTAAGACCTTGTCAATGACCTGTTCGCTTAAAAAAAATTTAAATCTGAAACGCTCTACCGCAGTTGTCTCCGCTCTGTCCAACAAGGTTTCGATTCCTTGCAGTGCAGAGGCGAGAGCCAAAGTGAAACAGGTGTAGCTCCTGAACCAGCGATGGTATGTTTCAATTCCCATCCAGCACTCAGACTTGGCGCTTTACTGCAAGCGTGTCACTCTGCTGTGTTGTTTGCTGGTTTTTGCTAGCTTCGACCCCGTCGGCCAAAGTACCAGATGCAAATCTGTTTACGAAACATTCCCCAACGATATGGAGTCGAGTTTCAATCCATACCCGGCTCTAAGGTCAGGTACGATTTAGCTTCGGCTCACTGATCGTCAAAGGCCGGATGCACCGAGGATGACAGCAGTAGCATGCGGGTACCACTCGTTTCAATCCGCCTCTAGCCCAAAGGCTAGGTGCAACCAGGTAGGGCAACTCGTAGAGGTGGCTCCCGGTCGAATTACAATCCGTCTCTAGCCCAAAGGCTAGGTGCAACGCCCGCGTAGCTAGACCAGATCACACCTAGAAGACAAGACCCGAATGCGCGAACCTCCACATCTAGGACCTGGTGCATTCCGAGTATCACCTGGCATCCCTCTGCATGCAAGACGGGATGCTCCACGCGAACCCCTCGTATTATATACTCCCACCTCACTTCCGCGCAACAATTTGACCAAGGAGTTTCTCCACCAATTTGACTTGAGCTGCCATCAATCTCTATGAAAATTTATAATATTAACCATTGGACGAGTATGCGGAACCACTAACACTCGGGGTTACCAGCCAAGTCTCTCCCTAGTACCTGATCGTACCGAGTGGACAAAGTGCTATTTGGCATCCTGCTCATTGACATTGCACATATGCTCATTCGGCCAGTCGATATCCTCATACCACAAAGGAAAGGGGGGAGAAACACAAATAATCGGATGGTTATGTAATATATTACATAACCATCCGATTATTTGTAGACAAAAGTACTATGGATAGCGATATCTGAGTTAGTCCAATATATAATCCGAGCAAGCAATTTGCTTGCTCCGCTTTAGTTTCAGTCGCTCAAGGCGGAATTACGGACAGTTTTACGAAGGAATAATTGAAAGGAAAGCTATGCATCTCAAGCGAAAACCCCCAAAGGGCAACGTACGTCGCGTGACATCCATCGACCGGAATTTACGCGGTGTGTTTACCAACAAAGCCGGTCATCCGGTACAAACTGAGTCATTTGAGGAGCGGATCTTAACGCTCCAGTTCGAGCGCGACCGTAGCGTGAAAGACTATCGCAGTCAACCGCTCACCATCACCTTCACGGACCAAGACAAAAGGAAGAGGAAGTACACTCCAGATTTCGCCGTTTGGCGGAACAATAATGCTATAGAGATACATGAAGTGACAATCACTGAGCGACAGAAGCTCGCCCATAGCCGTGAACGCGTGAAGGAAGCGAAAAAGGTCTGCAAAAAAAAGGGCTGGAAATATGTGGTGCATACTGAACACACCCTGCCACAAGAGACGGAAGTTGCCAACTTACTCGCCTTACTGCCCTACCGCTTGACGAAATACGCGCACGAAGGTATTGCTACGGCTCTTCATGAGCATCTTGCAAGAACGATAAGCGATTCGCTTTGCGACTGCTCTAAAGGCATCGCTCAGCGCTTGGGCCTGCCAGAATCGACGGTTTTTGGAGCAATTTGCCATCTACTCTGGACAGAGGAAATCTCTGCGGATCTTTGCTCAGTGCTGCTTATCATTGACTGTGAGTTCAACCCGGTAGTAAAGATCTGGCTACCAGGGCGAGAGGGAAAAGATCTGTGATGCAGCCAACGACTCACAGGAGGAGGTCCTTGTCCCCGGAGCGTATGAGCAAAATTGACTCCGCTTTAACGCAAGTCGAGGGAATCATCGCCGAGATGAGGCATGACGCGGATTCTTCTGGACAACACTACCACCACACGTCAGCACTGAAGCAGGCGTACGCGCTATTAGAACCCCCTATAGCACTCAGCACCTATTATCGTTATCGGTCGCTGTCAAGCGCGCAACACTTCGGTGAAGCAAGATACTGGCTCGGTTATTTAGATCTTCATTTGACAGGAAGGAGTAGCAAGAATGGCACACAAGAATAAGCATCAGTATGTCGAAAAGCGCCTCAAGCCAGGGTGGTATATGTACTGGAGGCATCAAACGTATCGCATCGTTCCCTCTGACAGGAGCGATCCGCTCACGCTCTACGCACAGAACACGACGACCTCCGAAGTCCAGCCTTTTTCATTCACTGAACTATGGTGCTCTGATAGCGATGATGAAGATGGCCCAATTTTTGCGCCTACAGCAGAACAGCTCCGTCGCGAGATAGATAGTCGCCATCCGATTCCAGAAATTGCTCCTACAACAGGGATACCCGCCAAATTACTCGCAAAGGCCGACGACATTCTCTCCATCGTTGAGCAGGTCAAGAAACTGGTGCCAGTGGCTTCGGAAATTACCAATGCAGGCACTGCTGGAGGATGCAAAGAAGAAAGACCGCCTGACAAAGATCAAGATGCCCGCGCGTGGCCTGTTTTACAATTACCATCACTGGTTTCTCGCGCAGCCGGACCAGGGGAGGAAGGCGCTGAACGACCGCTACGGGGAGGGGACATGGGAGAGCCACTTCGCCATCTTCGACAGCTTTGCCCACCGGGCCACCTTTCCCCTTCAGTACGTCTTCGCCGACCACTATCTGTTGGATGTCTTCAGCGTCGACAAGGCCACAAGGAGCAAACTCGACCGGCTCTGGCTGACGGTCCTCATCGATGCCTATACCCGCTGCATTCTCGGCGCGGTCCTACTCTACGAGGAGCCGTGCGTCGAATCCATCCAAAGCGCGCTCCTCCACGCCATCTGGCCGAAATCTTCCCACACTCAGTACGGCATCGACAAAGACTGGGTCTGTTTTGGCATTCCCCAGCAACTGTTCCTTGACAACGCACTGGCGCACCACTCTCACAGCCTGGAGAATCTGGCGCGCCTGATCGGTTGTCGGGGCAAGTACCAGACAATCGACCTGGTATTCCGGCCACCGTACCTGGCGCGTTATGGAGCCCTGATCGAGAGCCTGTTCGGTCACCTCTCCGGCAGAATCAAGCAGGACCTCCCCGGAGCTATCCCGTCCAGCACGCCCAAAGACCTGAGAAGAGCCGCGAAGGAGGCCTGCCTGCTCTACGAGGACATCGATCGCTATATCCAGCAATTTATCCTCCGGTATCAGCACGCCGAGCATAGCGCTCTTGGAGGAATGTCCCCACACGAGAAATGGGTGGAGTCCGTTGAGCGCATCGGACTGCCCGACTTTCCAGTGCTCACTCCAAGTGTGAGGCGGTTTTTCTTGCGTCAGGCTCCTGACACCAGAAAGATCACGGATAAAGGCGTATGTTACTTTGGCATGCACTACACCTCAGATAGGTTAGGGACACTAGCTCAGGTCAACAAGGACAATCAAAAGATTGAATACGGCATTCGCTATGATCCAGCAGATATCAGTACCATTTCGATCTGGGATGAAGACGTCTGGAAAGATGACCTCGAAGCCAAGGAACTTCGGCTCCCGGATGGATCATTAAAACGAACGAGCGAATGGGAAATGAAGATGGCGAAAGCGCTTGCCAACAAGCATGATGGGTGCAGGGAGGACTGGCTTTCCTACCTCAACGATGCCGAGGAACTCGAAAAGAAGCGGAAGGCGGAGCGTGATCGCATCCGACGCCAGCGGAAGCGACTGGCACAAGAGGAGCAGGGGGAAGATGAGCGCACCAAAATTGAGGAGAACGTGGAGGATATCCCCTCGGATAATGATGAGTATTTGACGAAACTGCTTGCAGATTTTCAAAGCTGAGGTAAAAAAAAGCCTCATGAGAAAGAAAGGTTTGTGTTATGACCGCACCTGATATCCTGTCCTTAGACGACAATTTCGATGTACGTAAGCGACTTCAAGACCTTGCTGCATGGCAAGAAGAATGGAGAGCGCAGGAGGCCTATCTCGACCAGAAGATCGCGGAAATCGGCGACTCAATCAAGGAGATCGATATTCAAAAATCTGCGGAGATCGCCGCCCTGCGCAACCGGCTCGAACTTCAGCAGGTAAGAATCCCGCTTGAAATCTCACCCGAAACGATCAAGGCCCTTGGCTACGCAAAGCTGCGCCGACACATGGTCACGCAGTTCGTTTCGCTCTCCCCTGCAGAGCGCCTGCTGTGGATGAACAATTTCCTGTTCATCCTGACCCCCGATTTGCGCAAGCTCAACGACAAAATCACCAGAATCCGTGGATACCGCTCATTTGGCCAGAAACGCAACTTCCTCCTCGGGGCTGTCTCCGGCATGGGGAAGACGACCTACCTGCACTGGTTTGTCTCCAACGACCTTCCGCAGGTGGAAAGCGAGCGAAATCGCGTTCCGATCATCATGATCGACGCCCCCGAGGGAAACAGCCCCAAGCCTCTGTTTCAGCGGCTTATTCGAGCATGCGGCGCGAATTACCTCGAGCGCGACACCGAGGAAATGCTCCTCATGAAAATCGCCCTCTATCTCCAGGGATGCGGGGTCGAGGTCATTGTCATCGACGAGGTCGAGCATATCAAGAACCATTCCGTACGCCGCCGCTTGCTCGAGTTATCCAACATGACCCACCACGTCCCGATTATCTGCTCTTCCTGCGAACCACGGGGGTGGATAAAAGGCGATCCCGAAATCGAGGGGAGGTGGAATGACTACTTCCGCATCGAGCGGTATACCGGAACAAGGCTCCAGCAGCTTCTTGTCTACATCAACCTGTTGCTTCCGCTGCCGGAGAACTCGTTTCTCAGTACCAATCCGAAGAAACAAGCTTCTGCAGAGGGTACAAGAAAGAACGAGGCCATCGCCTTCATTCAACGGGTGACGCGAGGGAAACTCGGCAATATCATGCTGCTGATCAGGGAGGCGACCAGGGCTGCCATCGAGGAGAATCTCTCTTGCCTGGATGAGGCACTCCTACGGAGGACCTGAGACGATATCCAGACCAGGCCGGCAACTATAGAGAAGCTCAGCGGCGAGAGGGGAGAGTCCCCCAAAGGGGAGGGGGAGTAATTGGATACGTCTTCTTACTTCGATAGCCTCCCACTCCACCCGCTACCCAGGGGGCTCGAGTCGTTCTCGAGCTTCGTCTTGCGCTTAGCGGAAGCCAACGGCGTACAATCTGTACGCGTTCTCTCGGCTCTCCTCGGCGTTTCCGCGGCGACGCTCATACGCCTTTCGGATTACCCCCTCTTGAGCTTCGGCACGACTTCAACGCGAACGGGCGCGATGCGAGGAGATCTCCTGGCGACAACCTTCTACCATCTCGGCAAGAAGTTCGGGCGCTCCACGCGCCCGAGCCCTCTGGCCCGCTTTCTACGAGGTAGCCTCGGCTCGCATCTGCGCTATTGCCCTGCTTGTTTGTCAGAAGATGGCCGCTATTCCCTGACCTGGCGCTTTCTGGCGCTGGATGGGTGCGCCGCTCACAACTGCCGCCTGCTCGAGTATTGCGGTCATTGCGGCGTTTCTCTCCCGCTCTTCGGCCTTCCACAGCGGGTGGGCGTATGCCCCACCTGCGGAGAAGATCTCAGTAGCTGCTCGGCCGAGCAGCTAGCGGAGCGGGAAGTCAAGGAGGCATCGCTGCGCACGTCGGATCTCGAATACCTCCTTTCTCCGCACCCTTGTGAGGAAGGAAACGGTGTCGCAAAGAAGGTGGGGCGGCGGCTGGCCGCACTGCGACGAGGAAAACAGCTTTTTGCTCAAAATGTGGCTGCCCTTCTGGGCGTGCCGGAAAGCCAAATAAGGGGGATCGAACAAGGCGGAACAGCGCAAGGTGCTCCTTTCCACATCTATGTGCAATATGCTGACTACCTCGGCGTTTCGCTACGAGATGTCTTCGACGGTACGTACGCTTCGCCTGCAGAGCAGGAAGCGCCATTACCGCCCAAGGTGTTCACTACACTTACAAGCCAGCCGCCAGACCTGGCGCGCCGACAACGCGAGTCCGAATTGATCGAACGCCTGCAAGAGGCCATACCGCAACTCGAGGCCCTTGGGAAGCAAATCACGACCAGAACCATCGGTCAGTTCATCGGCTTGACCCGCCAGGGGCTCCAGCAATACCCCGCGTTAAAAGCGCTGTGGGAGCAAACAGCGCGCGAGCTGCGTGCAGCAAGCGAGAACGCAAGCAACAACGCGAGGATGAGCTGGTCGGACGGGTACAAGAGGCCATCGCGGCGTTGATCGCTCTCCGGCAGTATCCCTCTCAAGATGCTATCGGTAAACTGGTTCATATGTCACCAGGTGGGCTCCGCTATTACCCGCGTGTCAGGGTCCTCATGAAGGTGTCGATGGACCGGCTGTATCTCACTCGCACGTTCCGCAACCGACTGCCTGAAGAAGAGGTGGTCGAGCGGGTACAAGCGGCGCTTGTGCATCTTCAATCGTCGAAACAAACCATCACACTCAAGCAAATAAGCGACATGGTTGGGCTGTCTCTCCACCGGTTGAGGTTGTATCCAAAGGTCGAGGCCATCCTGGATGGGATAGCAGAGGAGGGGCGCTTCCAGCGTAGAAAGCAAGCGATCCTTCACGAGCAATCCCTTGTCGAGCAGGTACGGAAGGCAATACAGCAGTTACACGACCAGGGGCAACCAGTTTCGCGCCAGGCGGTCGGAAGGTTGATCGGCCTCACCCCAAGGGCTCTCGCGAAATATCATCTGGTGCGGCCTCTCCTCTCCCAGGTTGTAGAGGAATACAGGAATGACCGGCCTCGACGCACAAAGTAGCGCGAGAGCGAACTCCTCGAGCTAGTGCGGCAAGTGATCAAGCAATAGCAGGAGCAGGGTCTGTGTGTCACGCAAAAAGCAGTGGCTCAACGGCTTGGTCTCACCGCACCGGCGCTCATGTACTACCCGAGATTCAGAAGGGTTTATCATAAGGTGGTAGAAGAAAACAGGAGAGCGCGACGAAGGCAGGCACAGCAGAGAGAAGGAGCCCTGATTGAGCGCGTAAAGGCAGCCATCCTCCAGCTGAGCAAGGAGGGGATGCCACCGACATTTCAGAATATCAAGCGGCAGGTTGGCATGTCGGTTGCCGGCCTCAAGCGCTACCCGCGTATCAAAGTGCTTCTCCAGCGGATTGCTGAAGAACGGCGGAGCACCCGAATGGAGCCCTGAAGTCTGGAAGAACTGTCAAAGCCCTTTCTGTAGGTTTAACAGCCCATGGCTTGAGGTCCGAGCATGTTAGTGAATGGGTATTTTAAGTGTTTCAGGAGCCAGCCGGATGGACACTGCATTGTGCTACTTTGACACACTACCTCTACACCCTGGCCCGCAACCATTAGAGTCATTGACGAGTTACCTCACCCGGATAGCAGAAGTAAACGGAATTTCGCACTTATCCGGACTGAATGCATTTTTGGGGGACCATTCCCACATCTCAAGCCCCGCCGATTACCCACCGCGCTCGTTTGGAATGCTACCCACACTTACCGCCCAGAGCGAAGCCCAATTGCTCGAAACCACGTTCTACCACGCGGGCAAGAGGTTTGTCCGGGTAGGCCAACCTCGAACGCTCGCTCGCTTCTTCTCCGGTCTCATTGCTTCTTCCTTACGATTTTGTCCTCCCTGTTTGGAGGAAGACCTTTTTTACAGATTGCCATGGAGATTTCTCTCCCTGCGAGGATGCCCGCGGCATGCTTGTCGTCTGCTGGAGCATTGTAGCTCCTGCGGATGCCCCATTCCTGTCTTCGCATTTCCGCTTCGTATCGGGGTCTGCCCATCCTGCAAGCGAGACCTACGGACATCCGTAGCGCCGAGATTGACCGAGGAGGAGCTACAAGAGGCGTCCAAAGCATCACAGGAGCTCGAATTTCTTCTCTGCCCGCACCCGTGGGAGACCACGGAGCCGGCATTACGAGAAAAACTGGGGCGGGAGTTCATGCTGCTTCGATACAATAAGCAATTGAAACGAATGGACGTCAGCGCTGAAACTGCAATATCGAAGGCGATCCTGGAGGCCATCGAACTGGGACGGAGCGACCCCAGCGGTGCTACATTACGTTGGTATTTCAAGTACGCCAGCTATTTAGGAGTTCCTTTGAGTCATATCTTCTTAAACGCGCTGGAGAGACGGGAAGAAGATCTGCGGATCAGGACGATGCCCGGGAAGTATTTCCTTACATCCGAAGAATGGGTGATAGAACGAGTTCAAGAAGCGGTCAGACAATTGGAGATTTCCGGTCAGTGTCTCACCATACAGGCAATCTGTGCTGAGACTGGAATCTCTAAAAAGGGACTGTACAAATACGATCGTGTCAAAACATTTGTAGGAGGGATGTTCTATCACAAAAAACTTCCACCTCGCGTGCAGGATCCTCTCTATGAGGAACAGCTTCTTGAAAGGGCTCAGCAGGCTGTACAAGAACTTTCTCAGGCGGGAAAACCCATCACTCACGAGGCCGTAAGTTCCCTCATAGGCATACAATCGTGGGCCATCATTCTTTACCCTCAGATCAAAGAGTTTTTAGGACATTTCGTCGACTATGCTCTGCAACAACAAAGACATGCCGAGGAATGCGAGCTGGCTCTTCTCGAAGTGGTGCGCGCCGGGGTCAGAGACCTGGAAGATCAGCGGCAGCCCGTTACCTACAACGCCATCGGCCAAAAAATCGGCATCGATTCTCGTGTCTGGTTACCCTACGCCCGGGTACGAGTGTTCGTTGTGCAACACCTTGACTCACGCTATCTTCATACGCTCAAAGAGCGTGAGCAACGTGAAGAGATCCTTCTCTCTCGCATCGAAGAGGCGCTTAGCCAACTGGAGACCGCAAACGTTACAGACCTATCCGCGTGTCCATGCCCTCATCGAACAGCGAAGGAGTCCACCTCGTTCTGGAGGTGGGCAGGCCAGGCGTAGCGAAGAGGAAGTATTGTCTGATTGCTCAGCGCGAACTGTGTGAAAAGGTAGGGAAGAGCCGCACTACCCTAAGACAGTACCCACGTGTCAATGCGTTACTCGAGCAAAAGATCACTCTCCACCATGTCTATCAACGGCGCCGCGAGCAACCAGAGGAAGAGGAACTTGTGCAACGGGTCAAGCAAGCCATCACCGACCTGGCTAATCGCGGGGAGCATATCACGCCGCGCAAGGTTGCCTACAAGGTGAAAATCTCCCGGGACGTGTTGGCGCAATATCCGCAGGTGGTAGCTCTCCTGGAGCAGAGTGGGTATACAAAACGAAAGCCAAGATCAGCACGGGAAGAGGAGCTGCTCGAGCTCGTGAGGGAGGCTATCCAGGCATGCAAGGTCAGTGGCCAGCCCATTACCAAAGAGAGATTGAGCAGCATGGTGGCCGTAGATCGCGCCGCCCTCCTTCGTTATCCGCAGGTGAGGGCACAGATGACACAAGCAGCCAATGAGGACAGGCAACAACGGCGGGAAATGCGTCACCAGGAGCGGGAGGAAGAGCTGACCCAACACGTCGACGCCGCTTTGCAGCAGTTACGAGACCAAAACCGACGGATAACCAAACAGGCTGTAGAGAACCTCGTGCATGTTTCCAACATCTGCTCATATTACCCCAAAGTCAGAGTTCTCCTCGAGAGTGCTATTGCAGCGCAACATGCTGCTAGCAAAACAGCTCAAAACTAAGGTGTACCCCACAAAACCCCAATTCGAAAGATGAGCTTATTCCAAAAGATGAGCTTATTCCATAGTAACGCGGACGTTTTTGCCATCTTTACAAGGATTTTTTCTACGGTTTCGATGGATTTTTCCGCAGTTGCGACGGGCAATCCCTATGAAAAAGTCCTCTCTGTTGCCCTTTACTTCGGACTTTTTCTACGGTTACAATGGAAAGTGACGTTTTTCTACAGTTACGGTGGAAATCCCACAAGGAAATTACACCTGCTACGGAGGAAAGGGGTAAATTTTGGATCTAGCTCTCAAAAAACAGGTTTTGCGTACCTTTACCTATGGACTCTATGCTGTTTCGTGTGCCAACGAAGGTGAAGTAAACATATTTACCGCCAACTGGCTTAGCCAGGTATCTTTTGACCCACCCTTGCTCGTTCTCTCTGTGGAGAACGCAACTAAATCATTGCCAATGATTCTCCGCAGCCGTAAATTTACTATCAACGTTTACCGTTCAGGTGATCGAGAACTGGCAGGTAAGCTGGGTAAATCGGCCTTACAACATCCGGATAAACTCGAGAATGTCGGATTTGACCTGGGTACTAATGGCTGCCCCATTCTACATGATGCACTTGCATGGGTAGCTTGCGAAGTACGCCACACGGTTGAAGCTGGCGACTCGACGCTCCTTGTCGCTGACGTGGTAGATGTTGGTATGCTTGGCGAAGGAAAACCGCTCACGATGGCCGAAGCTGGTTTTCGTCACGCAGGTTAAAAGACAGGTCAACCTATGTTTCGCCGCCTCATTTCTAACAGGCAAGATTTTCCAACCGGGCACAGCGAGTGGTAATGCGCCGTAGCTTGCCTTCGCATACGGCTCTGGGCTATACTCAAAATGATACTGCTTCACTGACTTAGTAACAATAAAAGGAGCAATCTGCATGCTAAACGGGAGCAATGTCTCCTTTGGTACCGGGTCAAATGGTACCAACTGCGCTTTCTGTAACCGAACCGACATTCCCTCTGTTCTTAAAGAGACGCCAAACTTTCTCATCGCCGCCGATCACGCTCCTCTAGTCGAGGGCCATATCCTGATTATTCCTAAGCAACACTATGCCTGTTATGGCGAGGTTCCAGCCGAACTTGATGCCGAATTATCTGCGCTGAAGCACGAAATTCAGCAGTTTTTTACACAATTCTATGCACCAGTGGTGTTCTGGGAGCACGGTATCTTCAGACAAACCGTCTTCCATGCTCATTTACACTGCTTTCCCTTTGGGATGACCGGGTACGACCTTGATGAGCAATTGCACAACCTCGTCGTCACCTCTCAAGAAGACATACGTCAGTGGTATGTCACTCAAGGTCATTACTTCTACATGGAGGATGC
>Ga0070708_100003707_pt1 | contig 11985 bp, 8 predicted proteins | sample KBSK5503metaG_FD_65469 | JGI IMG/M metagenome (GOLD analysis project Ga0070708, IMG submission 65469) | Corn, switchgrass and miscanthus rhizosphere microbial communities from Kellogg Biological Station, Michigan, USA - KBS K5-50-3 metaG | ecosystem: Host-associated > Plants > Roots >...
GCGATGATGGAGTGCTTACGTGAGCGATGAAGGACCATGTCACCCTCCTTTCTCCCGCTTCAATTGACCTTCGTAAATACGGCGCACCTCGTCGATAGTTGAGATCTGATCGACATTCTTGTCATCGCGAATGCGGGCAATCCGCGGAAAGCGCAGCGCGTACCCCGACTTGTGACGGGAAGACTCCTGGATGCGGTCAAAGGCAATCTCCAGGACCACCTTCGGCTCCACCAGGTGCACCGGTCCGTAGCGCGAGAGCGTGGTGGCCTTGAAGTGCGCGGTCAATTGATCGATCTCCGCATCCGTCAATCCGGAGTACGCCTTGCCGATATTCACCAGCTCCCCATCGCGCCGGACCGCGAACGTGTAGTCGGACAACACGCCACGCCGCTTGCCGTGCCCGTACTCCGCAGCAGTGACCACGCAGTCGAGAGTGGCCAGCGCCTTTTTGTATTTGAGCCATGACTTGCCGCGCCGCCCTGGCGTGTAAATCGATTTCGGATCTTTCACCACCAGCCCTTCGTTGGCTCGGGCTCGGGCGGCGGCGAATAGCTCGTCGATGTGTTTTGCATCCCGCACGAGACTCTGATCGGAAGGGCGAATCTTTGAGGGTGAGGAGAGGACACTTCGAAGGCGAGCCAGCCGCTCCTGCAGCGGCATCTCGAATAGTGCTTCGCCGTCGAGGTACAACAGATCGAAGGCGAAGAACGCGACCGGCGCATCGCGCAACAACGCTTCGCCTACTTTCCGGCGGCCAAGACGCGTTTGAATGATGGCGAACGGAAGGATGCGATCGCTGAAGGCGACGATCTCGCCGTCGAGAATCATCCTGCGGTCAAGCTCGCGCGCGGCCGACTCGAGTTCGGGAAAGCGATGCGTCACGTTGTCCAGCGTGCGCGAGTAGATGCGTACCTGCTCGCCGTCAGCGTGAATCTGCGCGCGAATGCCGTCGTATTTGTCGTCGGCAATCGCCTCCACCCCTAGGCTGGCTACGATCTCCTGGGGATCCTCTTCCGGTTGGGCCAGCATGAACGCGAATGGATGGAAGAGCGTCATCTTCGCGCTGTCCAACGCATCGCTCTTCGCCAGCAACGCCGCGGCGCCGATGTCGCCCGTGAACATGTTGGCCTGTCGCACGGCGCCGGCACTCCGCCCGAATGCCTTGGCGATCGCCGACTCCACTAGCCCTTCCTGAAGTCCGATCCGAAGCTCGCCGACGAGAATCTTCACGACGTACCGTGCCCCCTGCGCGTCCACTTTGCGGAGCAGCTCCGCCAGAATGCTTTTCTTCTCCGACGCGCCGGAAGTCGCGGCGAGGCGATCGAAATACTCGCCGAGCTCCGGCACGCTGATCGTGAGTGCCCGATCGTTCGGGAAGCTCTCGGCCACGGTGTCGCCGGCATCGCCGTACTTCGACCATGACACCCAAACGCTCTCCGAGTCGCGGCCGGTCACTTCCGACACCGCGTCGCTGATCGCCGCTCCGCCAACGCCTGTCACGCGCTGGTCTCGACGCGAAAACGGCGAGCCGGAAAAGAAGACCACCGCGCGCTCGAGTGAGGCGTCGTCCAGCGCCGCTAGATAGTTCGCCAGGAGCCGCTCCTTTTCGAGCTTCTTCGTCGTTGCGGCGATGGCGTTGGCCACCGCTGTGAAGTCAGAAAGCATGGGATAGAATCCGCGCCCCGGTGAGAGGTTAGCGCATGAAAACAAAAGTCACCGTAGTCGGCGGGGGCAACGTCGGCGCAACGGTCGCGCAGGGGATCGCGCTGAAAGAACTTGCCGATGTTGTCGTAGTCGACATCGTCGAAGGCGTGCCGCAAGGCAAGACGCTCGACCTCATGGAGACTGCGCCGGTCGAAAAGTACGACGCGATTCTTTCCGGCACCAACAGCTACGACGGCACCGAGAACTCCGATGTCGCGGTGATTACCGCAGGGCTGCCCCGCAAGCCGGGGATGAGTCGCGACGATCTCCTCTGGAAGAATGAAGAGATCGTCGCCGGCGTGACTCGGGAAATCGTGCAGCGCTCCCCGAACTGCATCATCATCGTCGTCTCCAACCCGCTCGACGCGATGTGTGAAGTGGCCCGCCGTGTCTCTCGTTTTCCACGCGAACGGGTGATCGGAATGGCCGGCGTGCTCGACTCCGCCCGCATGCGAGCGTTCATCGCCATGGAGCTCAACGTGTCCGTCGAAAACACGCACGCTTTCGTCCTCGGAGGACACGGCGACACGATGGTTCCGCTGCCCCGCTACTCTACAGTCGCTGGAATCCCCATCACGGAGCTCGTCTCACGCGACCGTATCAACGCGATCGTCGACCGGACCAGGAACGGCGGCGCGGAGATCGTGAATCTTCTCAAGACCTCTGCCTGGTACGCGCCCGGCGCGTCAACGGTGGAGATGGTCGAGGCGATCCTGAAGGACAAGCGGAAAATCCTCCCGTGCGCCGCGTATCTGCAGGGCGAATATGGCATTCGAGGGCTGTACGTGGGTGTTCCCATCAAGCTCAGCCGCAACGGCCTCGAGCAGGTCATCGAGATCAAGCTGACCGCCGAAGAACGGGCGGCGCTCGATAAGTCGGCCGCCGCGGTCAAGGAGCTCGTCGACAAGCTCAAGATCGCAGCGTAAGAATTGTCGGCGGGCGTAAAATGTTGTCCTCGCCCGGGACATGAAAAAACTCGTCATCGACATCGAGACGGTCGGCATTCCGTGGGAAGAGCACGACCCCTACGTCCGTGAGTACCTGATGAAGGGCCTCAACGAAGGAGACGCAGAGGAGACACGTCGCGCCGGGGGACTCTCGCCGTTTCGCGGAAAGATCATCGCCATCGGGGTGATCCGCCTGGACGATGGCCGCTCCTGCGCGCTCTATGAGGTTCCCGGGCAGACGGAAATGCAGGTGGAGAAGGTCGGTTCGCGAACTTACGTCTCCGGAACCGAAAAGCAGATCCTGGAGAAGTTCTGGGAGTGGTTCGACAACGACTCGCGTTTCATCTCTTTCAACGGCCGTCAGTTTGACGGTCCGTTCTTGATGATTCGCTCAGCGATCAACGGCATCCCTCCGAAGCGGGACCTCGTCGGGTACCGCTACCAGCTCCACCCCAATTGTGATCTGCGTGAAGCGCTAAATTTCTTCGGGACGACGCGGGACCGGAATTTCAAATTCAACCTCGATCTCGCCTGCAAGTCGTTTGGTGTCCAGACCTCGAAGGGTGAGGGCATCGACGGACGCTCCGTCGGCGCCTGGTATGACGCTGGTCGTCATCGGGAAATCGCCGACTACTGCCTGGAAGACGTGCGCGCGACGTCGGAGCTGTACGAGAAACTGGTCCCGACGATTCTGATGGGGAACAAGGAATTCCGTGACGCTGAAGAGCGCGAAGCGCGTGGCACGCGCAAGACCGAGGAGCAGGTCGTGATTCCGTCGAGCGAGGCGCCGTTCGTCGAAGCGGTCACCCAGACGTCGCTCGCTCTCACCGCGTCCCTCGAAGTAACCACGCCCGCGGTCGCCGGAACGCATCAAGCGATCGTGTTCGAAAAGCTGATCGCGCCGGACGAACCGGAAGAAGAGATTCCCAGCGGCATCTGACACTACAATCCGCGCGTGAAGCTGTTCCGCGGGCGCGTGTTCACGCCAGTCGCCGATCCATTCCGCAGCGGCGACGCGCATCCGTACATCGCGCACGACGATGGCTTTGTCGCTGTTGAAGGCGATCGCATCGCCGCGGTTGGTCCCTGGAGCCAACACCCTCCTGGCGCGGAGGTGGTGGAGCTCGGAAGCAACGCGCTGATCACACCCGGCTTCTTCGACACGCATCTGCACGCGCCGCAGTTGGAGATGATCGGCTCGTACGGCGGTCACTTGCTGGACTGGCTGAACCGCTACACCTTTCCCACCGAGGCAAAGTTCAGCGATCCGAAACACGCGGAAGTCATCGCTCGCGCGATTTTCGATGAGCTGCTGCGGAACGGAACGGTCTGCGCGCTGATCTTTTCGACGATTCACTACGAGGCCACCGACATTTTCTTCGCGGAAGCGGAGCGGCGGGGATTTCGCGGAATCATCGGCAAGGCGATGATGGACCGGAACGCTCCGGCCGCGCTCCTCGAGAATGCGAAGGAGTCGTATGACGCCAGCCGCAAGCTGCTCTTGAAGTGGCATAAGCGCGGCCTGCAGCGATACGCCATTACCCCTCGCTTCGCGCCGACGTCAACTCCCGAGCTGCTGACCCTTGCCGGCGACTTGAAGCGGGAGTTCCGCGACGCCTACGTCCACACTCACATCTCCGAAAACACGACCGAGGTGTTGTGGGTGCAGGAGCTCTTCCCTGAGGCGGAGTACGCGGACGTTTACGACCGCTATGGGCTGCTCGACGAGCTCACCGTCCTGGCGCACGGAGTCTATCTGACCGAAGAAGAGCTGGATCTGCTCAGCCGCCGCAAAGCGCGCATCGCCCACTGTCCGAACTCGAATCTGTTTCTGGGCAGCGGCCTCTTTCGCCTTCATCGAGTGCTGAATGCCGGCGTGGTGGTCGGCCTGGGGACGGACATCGGAGCGGGAACGACACCTTCGATGTTCACCGCAATGGCCGACGCCTACAAAGTGCAACAAGTGCAAGGCGTCTCGCTCACGCCGGTGGAGCTTTGGTACCTCGCCACCCTCGGCGGCGCCCGAGCGCTTTCGCTCGATCAGGAGACCGGAAGTCTGGAGGCGGGCAAATCAGCCGACTTTCTCATCCTCGATCTGCGCGCCACCCCGCTGATTTCGATGCGCAGCCAGCGGGCCACGTCCGTGGAAGAGCTCCTTTCCGGACTCATCTTCATGGGCGACGACCGGACGATCAAGAATGTTTTCATCGCCGGGCGCGAAGTTTGGCGCCGTCGCTGAGACTGGCGCGCACTTTGCGCCTCCGAGCGACGTCAGGAGGTTCATGATGCGCGCATTTCTGCGTCAACCAGCGATTTCGGTCTTCTCGCTGCTGATCACCGTCTCCGCTTTTGGACAATCCGGTGCTCAATGGCGGACAAGTGCCGACGTCCGCGAGGGCGTTCGGGGCACGGCGGTGGGAACCGTGGCAGACGTCGACGAAGGAAGCAGCCGCTTCCAACTCACACCCGACGAAGATCGCTACGGGCAAATCACTGTTCAGGCGGATTCCGTGTCGACGCAATACCGTGGCTTCGGCGGAACCATCAACGGCTCGCCGGAGATCTTCGTCGGGACGGCTGGCTTCTCAAACATTCGCGTTGGCGATCGCGTCGAGGTTCGGGGCGTGGGTCGTGGCTATGGCGTCGCCGCCGACTACGTGACGCTCCTCGGCCGCCCCATTCCCGCCGACCAGACGGGCGTCGGACAGACGCGGTCTCCGACGTCCGGTGTGTCGACGCCGACCGGGGGAGGTACGACGCCAACGACAGCGCCCGACCGCCTCGGTCGCGTCGAGGGTGTGGTCAGGCAGGTGAACCCGGACGAGGGGCGCGTGGTGATGGAAACGGATCGCCGCGAGATGATCACAGTCCGCGCGACGTCGGCTACGCCGGTCTACTACCGCGGAAGCACGTATCGAATCTCGAATCTCGAGGTCGGCGACCGCATCCGCGTTGAACCGGAGAGCGCTACATCGTCGGGCACCGAGATGCGCGCGCGGGTGATCGACGTGCTGCAAAGCGTGCAGGAAACGGGCGGAACGGCGCGCCAGGTCGGCGCACTGACCGGCCGCGTCGTCAGTGTCGATCGACGCAACGATGTCATCCGAGTGGACACAGGTCGCGGACAAGTACGGGTCGATTTGACGTCAGCCACCGACACTTCCGGGCGCCGCGTTCGCGGCAGCGACGTCCAGGTCGGCGACCACGTTGAACTCAGCGGGAACTACAGCGGCGACTTGTTCATCGCCACCACAGTTCGGTTCACGGATGACGTGCTCACGCCTGGCGGATCAACAATCCCGCCGCGCGACCAGACGACGTCTGTGACGCCGACCGATCTTGGCCTGGTGACGATCTATGGGACGGTGACGCAATCGCTCGCAGCATCACCTCAACTCGTCATCCGCGACACGCAGAACAATAACCGGACCGTTCGTCTGTACGTAGTGGAAGATTTCTCAGTGCGTACTCGGAGCGGCGGGTACACGACCGCCGATCGGCTGAAGGAGGGCGACTCGATTATCGTGAAGGCATACCGCGATGGTGACGGCGACTACATCGCACAGACCATTCGTCAACGATAAACCGTGTGCTGGGCCGGTTTTAGCCGGCCCTGCTCTGAACTGAATATTTTATTTTGGAATTTCGATCCGACTTCGAACGTCGAAATCTAAGCTATGCCCAACAAGCGACCTCTGCTGCCGGGAGTTTCCGCCGCTGCCAACCCGCCCGCGGTGATCGTTCAGTCTCGAAAGGTCATCCGGCGAGCGCGGATCCGCGCCATCCTGCGCGACATCTTCGACGTGCTGCTGCTCGTTGGCGTCGACTGGTTTTTCATTCGCTGGCCGCGAGCACATGTTCCCTTTGTCGATCGACACGAGTCGGTTCTCGTTCTGCTGGGAGTGAACGTGGCGCTGCTCAGTTACGTGTGTCTGGCGCGGGCGGTTCCGCGCTGGCGCGCACGCCGCGTAGCGTCAACCTGGTCGTTCGCCGAACGAGCGCGCTTCTTCACGCCCCCACGCCACTAGAGCTAGCGCTCTTCCCGCTTCGCCGGCTTCGGGGCCATCAGGATCTCGCGACCGACGAGGTAGAGCATCAACACCAGCGCAGCGAACGGAATCAGCGATAGAAGATCGGCACTACCGCCGGTGTAGAACCGGTTCGTCTTCGACCACGTCTCGATCTTGTCGTTGAATCCGGCCATGAATGGCACGCCTGCCAGGAAGGCGATGATGATCCCGGCGATCGCGCCGCCGGCGATGTACCCCGACGCCAGCAGCACTCCGGGACTCTTGTCGCCCTCGGCCGTCAACTGCTCCGGCGTCAGATTCATCCCGCGATATTTCTTGCGTACCCAGGCGTCGGAGAGCCAGCGGATCGCTCCGCCGATGAAGATCGGACTGGAGGAAGAGAGCGGCAGATAGACGCCGACAGCGAAGGCCAGCGACGGAATCCCCGACATCTCGAGCACGATGGCAATCATCGCTCCGAGCAGGACGAGTCCCCACGGGAGCTTGCCGCCGAGAATGCCCTTGATGATGTACGACATCAAGGTTGCTTTCGGTGCGTCGAACTTGGTCACCTTCTCGCCACCGGGCAGAGTCTTGACCGCGCCGTTGATCCCGGGATCGACGTAGTACGCAAGTCGCCCGGTCTCATCGACGAGATACTTTTCCGCGTTCCCTCCGGAGGGATCCTGGAAATGCCAGACGTAATACTCCTTCGGGTCACTCGAGGCCTGCGGTCCCTGGACTCGCTCGCGCCGCTGCAATGTCGAGACATCGACACGCGTGCTGGGATCTGCCAATCCGGCAAAGACGCCCGCGGACTTCGTTCCTGCCGGGACGTAGACCGATCCCGCCCTGTTCAGTTCCAGAAGGATCGGTCCCAGGATCAGCGCCGAGAAGAGCGCACCGATGAGAATGGAGATCTGCTGCGACTTCGGCGTCGCCCCCACGAGAAAACCTGTTTTCAGATCCTGCGATGTCGTTCCGCCGTTCGATGACGCGATGCACACGATCCCGCCGATGGACAGCGCGGTGACGAAGTAGTTGCTGCCCGTCCAGCCAAGCACGACGAAGATCAGGCACGTCAGCAGGAGTGTAGCGACAGTCATTCCGGAAATCGGGTTCGACGATGAACCGATCTCGCCGGTGAGGCGCGAGGACACCGTAACGAACAGGAATCCGAAGATCACGATGAGAATCGCAGCGGCGAAGCGCGCGGCGATGCCCGTGCCTCCGATGTACAGAGGACTAGCGAACGCGATCGCCACCACCAGCCCAATGATGCCGATCAGAACCAACTTCATCGAGAGATCGCGATCTGTTCGCGGCACCGACGACCCTTCCTCGCCCTTCGTTGTACGAAAGTCGCGCAGGCCGCCTTTCAGTCCGTGCCAGATGATCGGCAGCGAGCGCATCACGCTGATGATGCCGCCCGCGGCGACCGCTCCTGCGCCGATGTACAGCACGTAGGCGTTGCGAATCGCGCCGGGGCTCATGTCCCTGATGAGCGCCTTCGTCTCCGGTGGAAGAGGAGCGGCCAGGCCGCTGCCGAAGTACTTGATGGCCGGAATCAGCACCAGGTACGCGAGTACGCCGCCGGCGCACATGATCGATGCGATGCGCGGTCCGATGATGTAACCGACGCCCAGCAGCTCGGGTGAAATCTCCGTCGAAATCGACGCTGCTTCGAACGGCCGTCCGAACACGCGTTCAGGCGTGTCGCGCCAGCCCCGGAACGCGATCATCGCGGTCTTGTAGAGCAGACCAATCCCGAACCCGGTGAAGATGGTCTTGGCTTCCGTCGCCGCACCCCCCAGTGCCTCCATCTCCCGCTTGGCTGCTTCTGAGGCGGCAGCGCGCGATTCGTCCGAAGCTCCGGCCTTCAGAACCTCGGCGCAGGCCGTGCCCTCCGGATACTTGAGAATCCCGTGCTGCGCGACGATCAGCGCGCGGCGCAGAGGGATCATCATCAGGATCCCGAGGAGGCCGCCGAGAATGGCCACCAGCATCACGCGGGTGATCTCCAGATCGAAGCCGAGAATCATGATCGCCGGCATGGTCACACCCACGCCGAACGCGATCGACTCTCCGGCCGAGCCGGCCGTCTGCACGATGTTGTTCTCCAGAATGGTGGCGTCGCGCAATCCCATCTTCGAAAGAATGCGGAAGAGGGTGATGGAGATGACTGCTACAGGAATCGACGCGCTGACCGTGAGGCCGACTTTCAGAACGAGATAGAGCGAGGAGGCGCCGAAAATCGCCCCGAGGATCGTCCCCATGACGACAGGGAGAGGAGTCAGCTCCCGGAGATTTCTCTCTGCAGGAATGTACGGCTCGAATGCTGCGGATTCCGGAACGTCAGGGGCCAGACCCACGACATCGGGGTATTCCTGGTGGCTTACGCTCATTCGACTCTCCTCCGCTATGCCTGCTGCGACCGGTCCGCTTGCAAGACGGGTGCGATTCTATCGATGAACCCTTCCCAAGCGAACGATACCGCGCCCCGGCGACGCGGAATCAATCACTTAGGTATCATGAGCAGCACAATCATGAAAACACTGATGGCGGCGGTCCTGATGGCCGCGGTGTCTGCCGCCGAGCCTCCCGGTCGCCTGTTCGTGCGCATCGCGCCGGGCTTCGAAGTCTTCGTTGACGGCGTTTCCGCCGGTCTCTCATCGGCCGAAGAAGGCGGCAAGCTTGTCAAAGATCTCGCTGCCGGAAAACATCACATTCTCGTCCGTTCCGCGGACGGACGGGAAGCATCATTCGACGCCTCGATCGTCCCTGGCGGGACGAGCGATGTCGCCATATCGCCCCTCGGCCTTCGAAGGAAGGTGACCACATCGTCTGATGATGAGACGGCCTCGCTCCGCTTCATCTCGATTCCCGGCGACTGCACGGTTCACTTTCGCGGTACCACGATCGAGAAAAGCGGTGCCAGCGCACTAGCGATCGACTCGATCGCATCCGGCGTCTACGCGCTCACGGCGTCCCGTGGATCGGGAACGCTTCGCACCGACGTCGATCTCCCGAAGGGAATGATCGTCACCGTCCAGGCCGACTTCGCCTCCGGCTCCATCCGCACCATTGATACGCGTCGTCGACCGCACCAGCTCCGCGTCACCGAAGCCAATGACGCGTTGACCACTTTGGCGATCCCACCCCATTGGAAAACCGCGATTCGCGGAACGCTTCCCGCGGGTGCTCCGATCGTGAACGCTTCGATCGTGGAGGGAAACGGGGTCAAAGTCGCAGTGCGCGTCCCGACCAGCGACGTCGGCCATTCGCTGATCCGCAGCCTCGCCGCATCGACCGCCTTCAGCAAGATCACCGCCGCGGACGCGCCGCGCCGCGAGCGGATCGGTTGGGTCGTCGACATTATTTTTTACTTCGCGCCAGGCCGCTAGCGACAGCGGTCGATCCACCAAAGAGATAGCGGCCGGTGATGCTCCGCGGATTGGCGGAGATTTCCTCTGGCGTACCGACTGCAATCACTTCGCCTCCCTGATCGCCCCCTTCCGGCCCCAGATCAATCACGTGGTCGGCCGCCTCGATGAGCTGCTGATTGTGCTCGATCACCACCACGGAGTTGCCGCGATCGATGAGATCGCGAAGCGTGCCGATGAGTTGCGCCACGTCGGTCGAATGGAGGCCGGTCGTCGGCTCGTCGAAGAGGAAGAGGCGACCCGCGGTCGCCTTTGCGTTCTCCGCCAGAAACGAAGCGAGCTTCAGCCGCTGCGCTTCACCGCCCGAAAGCGAATCGGTCGATTGTCCCAGGCGGAGATAGCCGAGACCAACCGAGCGCAGGGCCGAGAGCTTCTTGAGGACGGCGCGCTTGTCGACGAAGAAGCGCATCGCCTCGTCGACTGTCATGCTGAGGATGTCGTTCACGTTGCGATTCTTGTAAGCGACCTTCATCACCTGCTCGTTAAATCGCCGGCCACCACACTTGTCGCAGATGACTTCGACGTCAGCGAGGAATTGCATGTCGATCTTGACCGTGCCCGCACCCTCGCACGTGTCGCAGCGTCCGCCGGCCGTGTTGAACGAGAACATGCCTGCGGTCACGCCGTTGAGCTTGGCCGTCGTCGTCTCCGACAGAAGCTTGCGGATCTCATCCCACGCTTTGGTGTAGGTCGCCGGGTTCGAACGCGTGGACCGGCCGATGGGCGACTGATCGACGAACTGCATGTCGGAGATCGACTCGAACCCCGCCAGAGATTCGATTTTGCCAGTATCGCCTCCGCTCACACCGCGATATTGGCGCTGATAATGGTTGTAGAGGCAGTTCCGGATAAGCGTCGACTTGCCGGATCCCGACACGCCGGTGACCGCGACGAGCTGTCGTAGGGGAATCGTGACATCGACATTCTTCAGGTTGTTCTCGGCTGCGCCACGGATAATCACCTTGGCGTGGGTCGCCTCGGAGCCGCCTTTCGAAAGCGGCGGCAAGCCGCCGCTTTCCGGAGGACGTGCGACACCCTGGTAAACGACCTGACCCCCGTACTCTCCCGCGCCCGGCCCCAACTCGACCGTATGATCGGCGCCGGCGATGATCGTCGGGTCGTGCTCGACGACGATGACCGTGTTTCCGGCGTTGCGCAGCCTGCGCAGTACGGCCAGAAGCCGCTCGCTGTCGCGCGCATGCAAACCTACTGTCGGCTCATCGATCACGTACATCGTCTCGGTGAGCGAGCTGCCGAGGGCCGCGGCAAGATTGATGCGCTGCGATTCCCCGCCGGAGAGCGTGCGTGTCTGCCGCGCCAGCGTGAGGTATGACAGCCCTACCTCGTCCAGGTAAACGAGACGATTGACGATCTCGCGGCGGAGATGTCCGGCCAGCGCCTCCTCCTGCTTCGACATCGCCAGGTACTCCCAGAAGCGGCGTGCGGCCTTGACGTCCATGGCGAAGAGATCGGCAATGGTCAGGCTGCGAAACTTCACATGGGCCGCCGCAACCTTCAACCGCGAGCCGCGGCAATGCGGACATGGCTCATAGCTGCGGTACTTCGCCAGCTTCACCCGGACGTGGATCTTGTACTTCTTCGTCTCCAGCCACTCGAAGAATCCGTTGATGCCGTACCACTTTCCCCGCCCTTTGCGCAGGAGGTCCCACTCCGCTGGCTCGAGGTCTTTGAGCGGTACGTCGAGCCGCAGGCCGTACTTCGCCGCCGCCCGCTCCAGGTCTTCATAGCAGTCCTCGTAGCCCGGGGAGTTCCACGGCGCAATGGGCAGCTCATCCAGCCGCAGATCGTGGTTCGGGATCACCTTCTCCATATCGATGCCGATGATTCGTCCGTAGCCCTGGCAATGCGTGCAGGCTCCCA